>Ga0315284_10005360_pt1 | contig 18191 bp, 31 predicted proteins | sample YL17G09_16_MG_FD_203696 | JGI IMG/M metagenome (GOLD analysis project Ga0315284, IMG submission 203696) | Sediment microbial communities from Yellowstone Lake, YNP, Wyoming, USA - YL17G09_16 | ecosystem: Environmental > Aquatic > Freshwater > Lake > Sediment | place: USA: Wyoming | collected...
GCCGACATCCCAATAACCATTAATACTTTCTTATACCCAAGTGGTATTCTTTATGATGCGTCGGACATAATAAGTCCAAGTTACCTATATCATTGTTGTTCCTATTACCATCTCTATGGTGCACTTCTAGTGCCTTAACCAGATTATATCCACATATCGAACATACATTAGGATAATTCCTAAGAGCAATAATTCTGTAATGACTACCTACGTTATTAAAGTTCCAATGGTTCTCTCCCCGTCGTAATACTCCTAGATATAAATTAGCGTGCTTATGACAACAGAAGTAATTACCACTCTTATTATTTCTTACATATCTAAGTTTAACATATATACTCTTATCGCAATAAGCACAATTGGTATCTATACCTGTCTTTCTAATAGCATTAGCACACTTATTAGAACAATAGTTATTTATTCCGCGGTTCTTATTATAGTTAATAAGTTTGATTTCTTTCAAGAATAAGTTGTTACAGTACTCACAGGTTATTTCAACTTTCATAATCTCACCTCCCACATATAATTGTATCAAATTATAATGTAGAAGTCAAGCGTACGATGTTTGATATAATACACCTACAATGACTATGTAAATATGGTGTCCTATGGTTGAATTGAACAACCGACAACCGCTTTATAAGAACGGCATTCTACCACTGAATTAATAGGACACAATCTTATAAGGATCGCACTCTACCTCTGAGTTACAGGTGGGCTCATTTCCTATCTTACGATCACATCGTTATAGTAGTTCATATACTCTCTATCTATAGTATGGTTGGGGTGTTGTCTGATACCTGTCAGCTCCAGCCCGCCGTAATCCAGTTGTACGTGGTGATTAGGGCATACAACGATTATATTAGACGGCACATCCGGCCCGTTATGAGGTACGCCTAGTGGTCTTATATGATGAGCCTCAGAGTAATCTTTACCCCCACCTACTCGCACAGTTTCGTTACATATCTGACATCTATTTCTATGTAGTATCTTTAGTCTGCGTGATAACCCTGTATCCCTTATAATTCTAGATACCTCGTGTACAACTCTACTAGGTGTCTCGTTACCTTCGTCCACGTTTATATCTATAGATCTAGGCACTGGTTGATCCATCTCTCTTAGACCCCATACACCCTTACCTAGTCCACTTACCGAGTAGAATAGGTCTTTCCCCGACCATTCTGATACAGCATCAGAAGAGTAAGAGTATATAAATCCACAAATCGTATTTCTAAAACTCTTCTCGCTCTTACAAGACGGCTCAGTTCTGATAGCTCTAACCCCGTTATATATATCAGATAGAGTAGCTATTCCACCTTTATCTCTTATTACGGTCACAATATCTTCATACCACGTACCCATGAATCGTACCTCACATTATATTATTATGTACCCTAATCCCTACAATATAATATAATGTTAGGTTGATCTGATCTGTGTGTAATAGCTGTGGTACACCCGCGGAGAATCGAACTCCGGTGCGTAAATAGAAAGTCTACTGGCCTAGCCACTAGCCTACGGGTGCAACTAATCTCTTGTAACTGTTTACCCATGAGGTTCTATCAATATATCTCTTGATACTCTCTAAGTTAGACCTGATATTACCAGTGTAATTCTCGTAATGGTGTAGGTTACCAGGAGGCGGCTCATGCCCTATTGGGTACGCCCACACCCAGAACTCTCCGTTGTAAGGTGATATACTAATACATGCGGTCATACCATAGTAATCCATCTTGAACCACTCGCGTCTCTCATGTTGTATGTCTAACCCGACCATATTACCTATCTTAGAAATGGCCCACGCCCAGTCTTCGTACCTCTTCTCTTCACTATCATCGATGATAGTTACGTACCTATCGTAATCTTCAGGTGTATAGTCCATAACTGATACTCCATATTGTTGGCTGGGGCGGGAGGACTCGAACCTCCAATATCTGGATTAACAGTCCAGTGCAACTACCATTGTGCTACACCCCATTGGTCCGCCACGGGCAGTTTCGAGCTGCCGACACCCTGCTCTTCAGACAGGAGCTCTTCCTCTGAGCTACGGACGGATATTATACGAACTATCTGGGTAGATAGTTTGATGATACCTTATTAACATTAATCATGTCAGCTGTTGCTTGTGCCTTGAAGGCCTTAAGTCCTGTGTTTTCAGCTGTTAGTGTACTATTGATTGCCTCAAGAGCCTTGATCTTTTCATTTAGAACTATGATGTCATCAGACACCGGATCCTTTACATCCTCTAGTATATCAGTTATCCACATGTAGTGTAAACCTGCCTCTACTATGTCACCCTTGTGCTTCTCGGAAGTATCAACTAATCTCATTGTAGCTACACCCGTAGTCGGATTGTAAGCCGTTACATTACCTTCACCTTGTAGATAAACTATCTTCTGAGGACCAGTTCCCCATTCCAGTGACACTCTAACCTTATCACCAACACTAAGTAACTTAGCCTGTTCTGGCGTAAGAGCAGAAGCGGTACCTATAACACCCATAACTCTTATCATAGGATAAGCTACTGCAAATGCTATTAGTACATACATTATGACACGTACCGGACTGAAATATTTTCTCATATGTTCTTACCTCCCAATTAATCGTTACTTTACTGGAGTAATCCAGTTGATACTAAAATAAGTGTCGTACCTATCGTACGGCGGTACGCTTCTAAATACTATTGCTCTACACATAGTTTCATTACTCTTGATACTCTTCGATATCCTTAGTGATAGCATGGTTCTACCATTCTCATCCAAGTATGATGCTACACCGTACCACTTATTTCCAGCGTGTAGATGGAACGTACCTATCCAGCCCGCATAAACGGCTCCTGCATCTATGTATAGAGTAGCAGTTGGATAGATTACATTCCACACAACTGTACCTATAGGAAACGGAACAGTGTCAGAAAGAACAACGGAACATATCAATAGTAAACCTAATATCACTACTACCAAGTACTTATACATCTACTCCACTCCTAATAATTGGCATGCCTGGAGGGACTCGAACCCTCGGCTGTACGGTTTTGGAGACCGTTGCAATGGCCACTATGCGACAGGCATACATATGTGCTCTACTATCTAGTTATACTAGTTATGCTGTTAAATTTATCCTCTATTATACGATACAACTGGCTACTATCATAGTAACGACCCAGCAGCATATATGTAACACCCTTCATCACTTCTGGAAGGATGGCGTACACAATAGTCGATACCTTGTAACCAACTTCCCAAATACCACCATACCAGTTGTACTCCCTTGTTGGTCTGGATACTAGGTCTCTTTCCTCATTAGATATTAGACCATCCTTTACCATACCATTCACAATATTTTTTAGATGATTACAATATATAGTCACTCTTATTGGCATGTTATACCATCTCCCTAATCTTAGTTATCATCTAGTTTACATTATGTTCTTTCTCTCTAGCTTGTATCTTCACCTTGCCACCCTCATACAATCTCATTAGGACTTCCAGATGAGTTTCCATCCAATTAGGCCAAGGTAGTACGATACCTAGTTCATTAGGTGATGCTGTTCTATCATTCTCACCAAACCCAGTAGAGAATACGACATCCTTACACAGAAGTTTACCTTCAGCTATATAGGCTCTCACGTAATCTAGAAAGAGTTCGCACGAGGTAGCGTAGTGCACGTTACCAGTAGTTTCGTGTTCTCTTATCATAGCATCTATTCTCTTCTCTATTTCGAAATCCGATATCGCCGCACCAAACTCATTGTAGGATATGTGATACATTATTCTCCTCCACTAAAATCCACATAGGAACAGGTGATATGGCATTCTCTCTATCTCTAGTTCTCTTAGCAATCCATACTATACTCCTAGTCTCTGCGTACTCCTTCTCCCATTCATGGTACTTGCTCATTGCTCTCTCGTAAGAGTTGGTGGTAAATACTACTTCGTCTATAGGCTTGGCTATGGTACCATTCTCTATCATTATGACTATGTGGTCCCAAGTAGTTATATCATTGAAGGTAGGCCCCGATATTCCAATCAGAGCTGCTATAGTTTCATTGTACATAGTTTATTTCCCCATGGCGTATACGTCATCTACAAGTCCCAGTTCCTTGCACTGTTCAGAATCAAACCACGAATCATGCTTCAGCAGTTCTCTCACCTTCTCTTCATCCAACTTGCTATGCTCGATATAGAATTTTACCAATTTATTCATCAACATTTCTTGTAGCTTCATATCATCCTTAAATTCCTCGTAAGTTCCGAATGTGAAGGACGAGAACTGGTGTATCAACATAAAGGATGACGGAGTTGCGAATCTCTTGGTACAGGACATTGAGATAAATGTACCAGCACTCGCACAGTAACCCTCCACTAGTGAGTATATAGGTGTCTTTATAGTTTCGAGCTGATCGGCAGCAGCCAACCCAGAAAAAAGATTCCCACCACCTGTACTTATGTGCAGCCATATAGGAGTCATTGGAAATCCATCTGGCAGTGCTCTAGTATCCCTTTCATTTCTCAGGACACTATCCTTGACCCTAATAGTTTTCATCAGAGCTAAGATCCTATCATCATCAACGTAAGAGTAGAAGTATACGTGATTGTCTAAGGACTCGACAGTTAACTTCTCCTTAACCGTGTCAGCACTCTTACTAGGTGCAAGTTCACTCGCTGCACTAGGCCACATGTATCTTTTCATATATTCCTTTCTAAGTTGGAGACAGCGGTCGGATTCGAACCGACGAATCACGGGGTTGCGGCCCGCTACCTTAAGCCACTAGGTAACGCTGTCTCGATGCCTACATTTCTTAACACAAATAGTTTAGATGGGTACATATACTCTTCCCTGTTATCATCAATTATGCGTACGAGTCCAAGGGATTCTACGTCCGAGCTATCTACCACTACGTACCTAGTACCCACTGTAAGGGACACTCTATAACCAGTGTTACTTATACATATACACGATACACTAGTACGCCATTTTATACCCTCCAAGTGTACACCTCCTACATCGTCTGACCCATTATATCATTGATACGTAACCCCGCTTCTATGACTCTATTCATATCCTTCTCGAGTATACCCCTGAGTATTTTCTCTACTATCATAACTCTAGCCATTACAGACGCAAAAGCGGGCCCTATGTACCCATGTTCACCTTCTTCATAGTCGAACGAATCCTTCTCGCTCCTGTACGTCTTCTTCATTATCAGGTACTCGAACATACCCTTCTCTTCGCACCATGTTACAGATAGTTCACTACTCTTATTTATGTTATAATATGACATAGCATCTTCTATGAACTCGGCGTCTATAGTAAGTCTAACCGCTTCCTGCAATACTATTCCTTTCGATAATTACTTATCCACTTGGATATCTCTTTCTTAGTATCTATACTCAACGCATTTACCATGTTTAGTTTTAAGGGGCCAGGTCCAGCTATGATAGTCTGGTTGTGATCCTTAGCAATCTTAACTATAGCGTATAGGAGTAAGGGTTCGCATCTATCACATATATTATATCTGTCCGTATATCCTTCTATCTCTATGCGTAGGTCTATTATGTAAGAGCGAGACCCTTCCCTACTCAGGCTTATAACTGGTCGCCCACATACATTACATATAGGTAAAGGGTTACTTAGTGGTCTTCTTACAGGGGACCAGGATGCAGTAGTAGTACCAGTTTCAGTATCATATACGTTGTACGCTGTGTAGCTAAGATTGTCTGTAAAATTCCCTCTAGTTCCTCTAATTGCCATTATCTCTCTCCCTCGCAAGCTACCGGCAATATCTTCGGCATACCAGTTCTAAGATAGTTGTCCCAGCCACCGTCGGGCATCTCTCCTGGTAGTATTAGGGCTTCCAACCATCTATCAAAGTGGTCACAGAACCCTATTGGCCACTCACTTATCCTACCATTCTTATCAGGTAACAGTTTCTTATAGGTGTCTCCTACCTTGAACATATAACTTATATCATCTACGTCTATTCTGCCTATAGCGATAAGTACACGCGATACATGGATAATGTTAGCGGTTGACACCTTTATGATTTCAGTCCCATTAGCCAGTTCATCCAGAAAGATGTCTAGGCATTCATCATCACCAATTGCCTTACCGTATTTACTATATTCAATTATCATGTTATTCTCCGTGATAGTGTAGCCATTCACGCCCCACCTTCTCCTCTGGTCTTTACTACTTGGCTATATGAGAATCAGCAAGCCTCTTACTATCACATTTATGTTATAATCACTACGTTACATCTATATCTCTGCCCGAATCATTACTGGGAACTAGACAATGGGTTGATAATGATAAATGGTAGCCGATCTGGGATTTGCACCCAGGAAATACCTAGTTTATGAGGCTAGTGTCTTACTACTGGACTAATCGGCACCAATACCCTCCGCCTACTACCAGACTTGGGTGACGGATATGCTTTATGTTAGGGGCTGGGGGCTTTCGGCCCCCACTTAGCCACGAATTACCGTGGACCCTTAACTTCTCTTATGTCTCGTCTTCCTCGCCATCAGGAGTCACTGCCCCACCAGCCATGCGTACGGTATCTCTGTCATACCTTAGTCTACCAGTAACCATGTCCGAGATGAGTCTTGGACACCCAGGGTCGAATCCCACAATGTCCATCATGTAAGCGTCCTTAGGATCAGCTAGGGTAAACCCATTGGGGCAATTCAGCCCAACCGTGACTACCGATGCTGTACCCTTACCACTCTTATTTCTGTACTCCTTGATAGCTTGAGCTGGATGCATACTGCCAGCGTAAGTTTCATAGTCAGTGTACACACAGAAGGCATCTATGTCCAAGTTCTGTTGTATAGCTGCTACTATTGGCAGAGATACATCTGTCCTACCGAAGGTCATTCCTCTCGTCTTTTCTAACATATCACCCAGGCTTACGAACCTATTCATGTCGAAGGCCTTTAGTTCCGCCGCGAACGGTAGAACTATTACATGAGGCTCTATCTTGTACGTGGCGTAAGCCATTGTCATCGCAACCTCGGCACAAGTTAGGCTGCCCATGCCTGCGCATATGTTACCCATAGATCCCGATACATCTACACCTAGGATGTAATTCTTACCTGTCCTAGGTACGGCCCCAAATGATAATTCCAGGCACTTAGCAAGTATCTCTAGGACGTCAGGATTAGGTGTCCATGTTAGGCTCCCTTTATCTCCATGTCCTACAGCATATTGTTTGTAGGCCTTTAGTATACTTATAGGATGTACCCTAGCCTTTATGATTATCTCCATATTGGTAAGTTTATTGTATAGCGTATCCACGTTATCAAACTCACCCTTAGCTAGTATACCGGTAACTGTTAACTTGTTCAAGTTTCTTATTAGGGCTGTCATTGGCATGTTCTCATAGAGAGCTTCCCATATCTTTCTAGATCCTTTCCATTCATTAGGTACCATTTCATGGGTCAATCTGAATGCTCTTATGATACTAGCTGCAACATCCTCTGATTCAGCTACTTTTAGGACTTCCATACCATAGATTAAGGATGCTTCTGTATCCGCGAACTCTGTAAGATCCATCTCTGTATCCTTCTCATTCTTGCCCAGTTTTCCACCCTTCGTTATGTACTGGTATATTAGTCTCCTAACTTCGTTGTCATCCTTAACGTGTGACAACCTTAGTAGGTCTCTGTGTGAGTAAGCTAGTCTCTCTTTACCTACTTGCATACCACGTTCCTTGTACTTCATAGTCTGGTAGGCCAGATTGTTAGGTGACTTAGAAGTATACCAGTTAGATATAACCTTTCTCATCAACCTACCGTAACCTCTACCAAGTTGCTGAGAGTATATAGCGAACGTAAATAGATGGGTACCAGTCCTAACAATATCGTTGAATTTAGAAGCAGCATACCGCCTTGTATCCAAATCCCCAATGTGCATGGCATAAGCTAAAGAGAATATTGCATAGTCCGCAACCGGAGATATGTTATCAACTGATACCTTGCGCGCTATATCTACCACATCTTTACCGTTAGAAGCTATTGCAGCCTGAAGTGAGTCTATAGCTTGTACCGTTCTATCCCTCTGCCCAGCATAGAATGTCGACTCGCTACCCATAACCATAAACCTGTAAACTTTATCTAGAAGGGTCGTTTCCCATCCATAGCCACCTGCTGTGTTCTCTATCATTTCTGGTCTACCAGGTATCCTAGAAGTTTGATCAGTCTTATTCATTACACTACCAATGTTTCTCATAGCAATCTCCTTGAATTAAAAAACGGGCGTCAATAGTAGTAGGGTTATTGATACAGGATTATATGTTAACCTACAACTAGCGGCCCGTTATGCTAGAACTAAGTATGCTGGACATGTAGTCGATAAGGGAACAATTCAGGCGCCTATACCATTCGGCTACAACTCCCATTGGGGGAGATGGAGGGACTTGAACCCTCAAAGTCCTGAGCCCAACGTTAACCTTGTCTGACGGCCCAGCAATAGGAAAAGAGACGGGCATAAATTGTAAGTGAGAGTCCCTTTCGGGATTGCGGCATAAGGTGGTAGGATAGATCACACCACAATAGGAGAGTTTCTCTCCGGATCAATGATTGCTGGTGCCGCAATAATAACTCACTTACACGGCCCGTATGCGAAGCAAGTTCGCCCCGTGAATAATGGTAGTTAATTATGTCCAGCTTAACTACCAAGGCATATAGATAACCAACCAGGAATAGAAGGGACAACTAGTATAGACTTCTAACTTATTGCAACCACTGTTGCTCCTAGTTGGTAATAGTAACTGGGCATATAATAGAAGTAGTAAGTCTGCCAGCCAGGCAACATAGGAATCGAACCTATAGGTAATCATTTTCAGTGATAATCTACCTCAGGGCGGCCCAGTAATATTTATATATGATACATAGGGAGCACGTGAGATGGTTCTCTGGACGAACTTCCCCCGCACTGCTCCCGGGTGAGTCCTACTAGAGTATCTTGTACCTTTCAGACTCGGTATATTGGGCATGTATGTGATAGTCCGGGGTACAAGCCTTGTACCCCATTCAGTGGCGATAAACTATCACTCCGGCCCAATATTTATTTTCTCAAACAATTCATGAACTTGAACCTTACACGATTCAAGACTAGATAACTCGTTTTCCCTTATAATGTGTACGTACTCCCTAATAAATTCTAAACATTCGTTTAGGGCGGGCACATGATCCTCACTTATGTAAGATTTCTGATGCCAGTAGTACGGGGACATCTCCTTATAGAATATAGATATCCATTTACCACGTACGACCTCTACCTTTCTCCATCTAAACACATTTACAAGGATAGGGTTTCTTAGTAGTGGTCTGTAGACCATCTTCCTGTAAGGCGCACGGTACTTGACGGATATGTAATCGTACCAGTAGTGACTACTCATCTCACCATAAGAGGTACTCCTAAACGCAACACTAAACTTGTCACTCTTCACAGTAGTCACGCCGTCTAGTGCACTCTTTACCTTGTGATATATTGCTTCACAAATTTCCGTCCTTGCAGAACTAATTTCTTTCTCTATCTTCTTCCCACTGTCAGTTTTCATGTTGTATACTCTCATAAGTGATGTGGACTTGTATGTAGTAGTAAAGCTCTCTGGAGAGCGTCCAACTTACCGCATCTCTGCAGTAATTCGCGTAGGATAAACCACTACCCCGGCCCACAAGTATGTACGTGTACAGAGATAAGCATGTACCTAATCAGAGTACAGGGCGTGTTACTTGTATGGGAGAAATCATTAAAAGTGATAACCCACACTAGCCGGCCCTGTAACTGAGGAAGGTAGCGAATAGGCACTGCAGCTGGTTACTACTATTGGCTATTGTTATAGTAACTAGCTGGATCACAGCTTTCGCTACCCTTGAATATATGGGACATGGTATTGGGTAAGGCATTTTTCGGCACTCTAACATTGAGTTACTCCCGCACAAGATAGAAGATGGAGCGGGAGGTTCAGAGTCGAACTGAACATATCCGGATTGGTATATCGATAACTTACCACATTCGGCCCCATAAGAGTAGGAGGAAATGGTAGCAATGCTACTCAGATGGAAATACAGTTGTTGTATTCAAAATTCTCTAAACAGATTGACTCACACCAATAGAGTAGTGCTACCACGAAGAAAGTAGGACGTGTAATTGGTATAGGATTTTCGCCTAAAGATAACCCATACCATCGGCCCTACATAGGGTGGGGGATAGAAGCGTGTACACGCCTAGCTATTCATCAGATGACCCACACTCGCAACCAACGCTAGCTTGGCATATTGAAGCGTTCATCTATGATAACATACTTCCCCCATAAACTTTACTGGAGCTAACGAGAGGACTTGAACCCCCAATAAAGTGACTCCAGGTAGTTAGTAATATCCCTATGTATTGGTGGATATATGTTTAGTAACTCCTAATTCCTATGTGATGCTCCTTGTGGTGTGTTGGGCACAGAACATCTAAGTTATCAAGATTATTATTCTTTCTATTACCATCTTTATGGTGCACCTCTAATGTATCTACTATATCATACCCACATATAGAACACATAGATGAGCTTCTAAGTGCAGAAATTCTATAGCTACTATTACCACCATTGTAATTAGGATGAGTACTTCCTAGTCTCTTACCTCTTAGATTATAAGAATTAGCACAAGATTGACTACAGAATAAGTTACTACTACGACTTCTTATTACTTGACTTATTGTCTTATAGGTGTCCTTACCACAGTTAGCACACTGTAATATCTTGCCCGTTTTCTGATTGGTAGTATGGCATTCTCTAGAACAGTAGATATTATTACCAAGTCTTGTACTTTTCTTAACTTCCTTACTCTCCTTCTCAAATTCCCTACCACAAGTATAACATGTAACTACTACTTTCATATTGTCACCTCCAATATCATTGTATATGATATTAGGTATAGTGTCAATACTGTAGAGTTATCTTGCCATCTCTGATTACAAGGCAGCCGCTCTACCATTGAGCTACGCTAGCATAGGAAGACCCCGAAACGTCGATTTGAAAGCAACCCAGGTGGTTCCTAAGTGCGGTGATAACTCGGGATCTCCCATAGAGAATGTGGACGTAAATTGAACTAGAATTTTAAGTGCTCTACCATTGAGCTACGACCTCCATATGGAGCGAGGCAGGAGACTCGAACTCCTAAGGATATTACTCCCGCCAACTTGGAAGGATGGTGCCTTACCATTAGACAAGCCTCGCTAAAGATTTATAATACCCCTATGTATTTCAGTATGGTGTGTAGGACATAATACTACCAGATTATCGACACTACAATTACATATGTCGTGATCTATGTGATGTACCTCAAGGCACTCTTCTGTATCATATCCACAGATTTTACATCTGCAACCGTAGTATGATAGAGCCAAACGCCTATAGGACGTATTACCATTCGTATAGTTAGGATGATTGTTGCCAGTCCTAAGTCTATTACTATGAGAATTAGCACAAGTATGACTACAGAATATATTACCACTTGTGTTTTTCTCTACTCTTCTTTTCTCTCTGTAGAAAACTTTCCCACATACACTACAACTGTAAGTGTTACCGGTTCTTCTACCTATAATCATACACTCTTTAGAACAATAGAAATGATGTCCCAACTTATTGTTGGTATTTATGTCTCTTTCGAGCTTTTCATAAGTATTACCGCATATATTGCAACTTACTATACCCACTTTCATATGACCACCTCCTATATACATTATAACATGGTATAGTTAGGTTGTCAATATTGGGGAAAATCGGTAAACTAATTCTCGCGGCCCACATATTCTGAATATAATTCCATAGAAGCCTTTAGCCAATCAGCTTCTATTCTATCATGTCTAATGTCACTTTCCCATTTCCACGGATGTCTACTATGGTATCTTCCAGCCCTAGCGCCTATACACCTACTCTTAGGATCGGCCCGGCGCAATTTACTCTTCATTACCTTACCATTGTCAGTTACATTGTAGTGTACGTTCTTTATAGACATATATAACCTCATTAGGTTAGATAGGGACGGTTAGGAATCCGTTAGCTACATATTTCAGTCACCCCTTCGGACTGCACTCCTAAGGATTTTATGCTATTGCAGCAGTCACAGTTAGCCCTATCATGTGCATGGTCGGAGTGGTGAGACTCGAACTCACGAAGATGCCTTGCTCCCAAAGCAAGTGGCCTAGCCACTGGCCCACACTCCGGCTCTATATGTACCCCACATCTCTCGCAGCTCTAACGAATATAGCGATACCTCTATTATTCGCTTGATCCTCGATGCTAATAACAGTTCTCACCGACTTACCTTCATAATCTATATCTATAGTTATGGGTAGTAGATCATCCTTACATCTTTCCAGTATATCCCTGACATTCCCGAAAACTTCCTCTCTTGATATGTGTTCCTTATCACTGAATATACCAGAGTATAGTAAGCTATTACCCAATCCTATATGGTTTTTCCACAATCCCATTACAGACCTCCTGTTCTAGGGAATAAGTATTATACTATATACTGTCTAGGATGTCAATGCCTATTGACACTCTTTATAAGGTATTCTAACAGGTGCCCAGCCATCACCTCGTACAAAAATCCATCCCAGAACTTTCTATCTGGACTCTTAGGATAGTCTGTCTTCTCAGACAACCTCATAGCATAATCTATATTATCTTCTAGGATACTAGAAACTATCTTGTACGGCCAAGTACCAGTCCTTACATGCCTGAGGAACATCGCTTCACCAGTAGGTCTAGGCAACGTTATCTTGTGGTTCTTGTATAGTTCCTGCACCTGATAAGTAGCTCGGAGAGCATGCATAATGGCCTTCCAATCTACACCCTTATTATCAGCAGCTTCTTGAGCCCTTTTCCCATAGTTCTCCACAAACTTATCTAGGATCCCTACAGCCTCTCTAATGGGTAACATCTTATTCAATTTCTTCCCTACTATAATATAGTAATCACCATCGAACCAAGAGTTCTCACCCACTAGTAATTGGGGCCATACCTCAATTAATCTGCTAAGTCCATCAAGTGGTCTTAGGAACTCTAAGACATCTTTAGCATCAGAAAGTCTCCCAGCTTTCAATCCATATCTGGCAGCCTGTCTCTTAGCATAACCTATCATAGCCCTAGGATCTGATGATATGAATCTATCTCTATTTCCCACTATATAATTCCATACCACTGGCCTCGCTGGTTCCAACCACATGCTTTCTGGCGCATACAACATGTCTAGTGCTACTATCTCGTTGCTAAGTCCTAGCTCCACGAACTCTCTGAGGGAGTACAAGGTTAGGTCTATGTCTCCCACCCCATTCTTGGATACGTTGCCAGGATTAGTACACTCCCTAATATGCTTAGATGTACGCTCCATTATGATATCTCTAGCTGGTGGGATAAATACTCCTGTATAATCTTTATCACTAGTTTCCAGGGAAGTACCGTACAAGTAAGATCCGAATGTCATCTTGATTATCAACTCGTAGCTTTCCTTCATTTTCCACCTCACCAAGCACAATCACTAAAATTTCTGCCATGTTGTCTTTAATTATATTTTCCCTCTCACTACCGTCACGCGAAGCGAGTTCGCTATGTGAACTCTCTGGAACCATATTATAGTACACACTCCTAGTCATTCATATCTATCAGAATATCTTCTATATGTCCACATCTTCTGCACTGCCGAACCCTTCTATTGGGCGCGTCCAATGTCTTATAGTAACTATGAATCCCTAAACCACATAAGATCCATCCTAAAAAGTCCTTTAGGATCCCATCGTCATTCATTACTCGTTCCCCTCTTAATTATCCATGGTGGTGCTACTGGGACCTTAGCTTTATCCAGGGCTATCACAACCCTATCTCTAATGTGGGTTACACTCGGATCATCAGATGTAGTTATAGCGATCATCCTAGATAGGTGTTCATGGAGGAGTAACATATAAGCTTCCGACTGTCTGACGCTCATCCCTCCCATATTATGATATATGTCAGAAATAGTATTGCAGTAAAGTTTAACAGCCTCTTCATAGTTACTCATATGAACACCTCTCTATCTAGTGCCACTCCTAGCCACTAACATATTGTTTATAAACTCCCTACTCTCTGTAAAGATAGGCGCAGATGATACAACTATCTTATTGTTAGTGTCTCTATATACTACGCTCCCATTCTTCCTCATGTCGCTCAGATCACACCAGTTTATACCAATAGAGTGTAACATTTCATGCATCTCTGGAATATGTTTTCCCAGTAAGTCCCTGTGTGAGTAGTAATGTCTAGCTAACATGTGTATACTGTTACGTACCTGGTCCTTCTGTCTCCATATAAAGTAGTTACATACTTCATCTACAGGAAGACTGAATACGCGGCTATCGAATACACCCATACTCTCATATAATGTAGTAAATCTTGAGGACACTATACCAGCTGATATAGAAACTATCTTCTGCACATTGTAGTCGAACCATGCTTCGGTAGTCAGTTTATCATAGTCTACCAGTAGCATGCTTATCTCATCGCTCTGAACGTACGCGCATCGTGACCCAGAGGCATTCTTCATAAGTTCTTCAGCACAACAAGTGATTATGGTGTGGAGTTTATCATCAAATGGCTTCTCGCACGTTCTAGTGAGGGTATGGAAAGCGCGCCCATCCAGTCTAATGATTACCGGTAATCTTCTTAGAAGATGAGTCTGAGATCTACCTTCGTAGCAGTTCTTCATCCGATCACCTAGAGAATCCATTGTCTATCCTCCACATATTATTTTACGAAATAATCATTTACAAGTCTAGCATAAGCAATTATAGCGAACGCTTTTCCACACTTAGGTATAGGACATGTTACATCTACATACTTTCCACAATCATTATCCTGTAATTTATGATCTAAGGACATAACCCTGAGCTCTTTACCACAATGCGGACAGCTAACGCTGTCTCTTATCCCTATTCCGTCCTTGATCTTCGTCATCCCTCTCCTTCTCCTTTCTCTTCTTTTTACTATTCATTACATCTCTCTTAGGTGCTCTCTTATCATCCTCCACAATTCTCTCTCTGGTCTTCTTGTTCTCATTATCTACCCATTCCCAGTTACCAGGATGCTTATCTATTATAACAGGAGGAGTTGGTGGTCTGTTAACTATTACTTCTGTACTATATATGTAGACTCTCTCTACTAAGGGTATACTGTAATTGAACATAGGATCTAATGTGTAGTAGGTAAGGGGACGGGTGTACACTATTGCTATCTCATCACTATTAGTTTCTAGTGGAAGCATGATAGCGCCGGAACATCCAACTAGCTGTGTGTACATGATACATCCCACTATGACTAGTGTAGCAAGGATAATACCCTTAACTAGCTTACCCAAAGTATTATCACCACTGCCTAGTGCATGCATTTTACCACTGTCATCAATATATTCATTCATCTATATCACCTACCTTCGCAAGTCTATCGTACATTACTATGCTACCAGCTACAGAGACATTCAGACATATTCTTGAAGGTATGTATACTATCTCATGACATCTCTTTCTAGCACCCTCAGTTATTCCGTGATCTTCAGCTCCTAGAAGATAGATACATCTTTCAGGGTGCTGGAAGGAAACTAGTGGTATAGCACCTTCAGTTATTTCTATTCCCACTAACCTACAGTCTCTGGGAATAACTAAGTTGTCTATCGTTAGATAGTCCATGTGCGGAAGATGTCTCCAACTCTTGCAAGTGTCAGAACATTGGGGGGCGTACCTTCTACCTATAGTAAAAGTAAAAGCGGCCCCTAAGCAGTAGGCAGAACGCCATAGGGTACCAAGGTTTACTTCACTCTTTATGTGCTCTATACCTATACCGAAATATCCTCTCATACCATCTCCTAATATAGTAATCCATCAGTGTAGTGGGGTGGCTTACTCGGCAGTTCCTTTCTCTCTTCACAAGATTCTCCGCGTCCTCTATGTTCTAGAATAGCAATGACAGCCCCCGCTAGGAGCATAAGCTTCTCTGTAGGCACGTCATTCGTCTCATAAAAATATGTACTACACTCCAGAAGTATGGCACCCAAGTCTTCTATTTTAGTAATCTTCTCTAATTCCCCAATGGCCACTACCGTTTTCCAGAATCGGTGCCCGTCACATGCTAAGTGATTGCCAGTTCCATGCTGATGACGACCTCTGTGTGCAACCCCTACGCGTTCCTTACAAGCAGTATCAACAGTTGGTCCAGGATCGGTCCCTACCACAGAAGTAACGTGGTCTATAAACTTCTCGTAAGCGCCCATACTACCACTCTCCCTAACTATTTATTGAGGGTCGTATACATACTTCTACCTACTACCCTCTCCAAGTTACTCTTAAGTTTAACAACTGTAAACTCGCGCATCCCTTCTATCAGTAGTTTAATGTTATATGGTCTAGGCTCAACCATATGATGTCCCTTACTATCAGCACCAACATTAACCCACTCAGGGTTGATGATAGATATGAGCTCCATCATTTCAGCCATATCGAAAGCCAGAATGGGTTCTATTGTTACCATTCTACGGTAATCAGACAGTTCCACTAGCGCCAGAGCTCTTTCTCTCACGGATGGTGCATGACACATTTGCGGATATACTCTATTGCTCTCTATAGTAGTACCCAAGACCACATTCTCAGGAAATAGTTCTCTGAAATCTAGGAACCTTGGCGCATTCTTAGATTGTAACAGGTAAGTATTATCAGGGAACTTATTCATGTGTGCGAGACTTCTTTCTATCCATCTATCTGGTACCCCCTTAGCGAAAGCATCACACGAAGATCCGAAGAATATGAAATTTCCTGAACCCAGATTAATATCTAGTTCGCTACTATCGAAGCGAAGCAGACCCAGTTCATAAATATTCATGTAACAGTAGCACTTCTCATGATTATGCGGGCACATGCCCTTAATCGTATTCCAAGTGTGTGTGCAGAAGGGGTACATGTTTCCTTTAGACTCATTTAGCCCTCTCATTCCATATTCCCTCCTTCCTTCCTTCTTCGTATATCTGGTCCGCTATAGGCTCCGCTACCATTTCCAGTAATATCATCATCTCTGCATACCTCTTCACATGTCTACTTTCGGAGGGAGGATCTATAGACCCCTTGTATCCTACATAGTCGCATACCAAGTCCAGTATCCCAGACATTATTATACGTTGAATTCTATTCTTATCCATTTTCCCTCCTATAACTGGTTATGCTCTCTATGCATTGGTGAGCCTGGCGAGAGTTGATATTTTCCCGCAACATTGACATTCCCCACCACATAATATATAATAATTACGTCACCTTAACTATCAATTATTGCACCTACAACCATTAGGAGGTAATTGTATGGCAACAACTACCGTTACATGTAAACATTGTGGTAAGCTATTCGAAGCTCAGAACAGAGACATAAATAGGGGATGGGGCAAGTTCTGCAGCAATTCTTGTAGCACCAAGAATAAAAATATAATGAAGGCAAGTAAAAGGTTGCCTAATTGTGAGTGTGCTACGTGTAAGAAGACTTTCTACAGGCTACCATCAAAACTTAAGTCTAAGTCTGGACTATACTTCTGCTGCCGCGCATGTAAAGATGAATCCCAGCATATGGGTGGAGTTGCAGAAGTAATTCCTACCCACTATGGTATAAGTCATCGTGCCTATAGGTGCTTAGCGCTACGATACCTACCCCATATCTGTAATAGATGTGGTTATGATAAGAACGAGCTGGCATTAATTGTTCATCACATAGATAGGAACAGACATAACAACGATTTGTCTAACCTGGAAATAGTTTGCGCTAACTGTCACCTAATAGGACATTTTTCATCTTGATCATAGATAGATATTAAGATGGTGGGCAGGAGGAGGATCGAACTCCTATTAGCTTTTTTATAGCCCTCAGGGCCTAAACCTGAGCTGTCTACCTATTGCAGCACCCGCCCTAATCTCTTAGGAGAGGACCGCACTGCCCACCTAAACCTAGGACTCCACTCTCCACCTTACGGGAGTCCCCCGGTAAGGTTATGGGAATGGTAGGTGAACAGTTGCGACTTACCCTCTCCTACCTCTCTCTATGTAATGTGGCCATGTGTATTACCTTTCTCAGTATATCACTTAGGAGTGGTGACGCTTCATCCACTACTTTCTTAGTGTAGTAAGAA
>Ga0315284_10005361_pt1 | contig 18190 bp, 8 predicted proteins | sample YL17G09_16_MG_FD_203696 | JGI IMG/M metagenome (GOLD analysis project Ga0315284, IMG submission 203696) | Sediment microbial communities from Yellowstone Lake, YNP, Wyoming, USA - YL17G09_16 | ecosystem: Environmental > Aquatic > Freshwater > Lake > Sediment | place: USA: Wyoming | collected...
CCAATGTACCCATTATACCCAAATTCATAATATTCAACAAAAGATTGTTGTTTATTTCCTCTGATAATTGTAAGACAGATATCTTCATATATTGGTAAAGGATTAAAAGTTGTTGTACTTGTTGTAACTGGTATTTCAACCCCTAAAACACAAGTGGTGTATGCAGTAAAATCTCCGTAATAATCGGTAACGATTGAATCATAATTTCCAACACCAAGATTACTTAAAGATTGTGAGAGGGAACCATTTTCCCAAATAACCTCATAAGGGGGGGTTCCTCCTGTTATACCCAAAGTAATTAACCCGTCAAAAGAATTTGGGGTTGATGGATCAACTATAAAACATTCAACCCCAAGAGGAAAGATTGTTATAACATCACATTCATTTTTAGGTTCAATTGGTGGATTTGGTGGGGCAAAAGTAGTTGTAGTTGTAACAATCGGGTTAGTCGTAGTTGTTATTGTACAAGGGGTACATTTACCATTGTTAATAATTTGTATCTCTCCCGATAAAACTTTTACTCCTGTTGAACTACATATGGAAACTGATGTTTGGTGGGGTATATCATAAGGTGATTTTTTTTCCTCATCACAACATGGGGTAAACTCTATTCTTGTTTTAATATTTTGTGAGGATTGATTAGTCACATAATAATTAATACAACAACTATTATCTATAACACAGGTATCACAATTATTATACTCATTAACATTAAACTGAACTAAAGTAACACTTTCAGATCCAACTATATTACAGTCATATGTGGCGGAGAGACCACGACCTACTAATTCATAACAACCAGATTTATAATTATTAGGGTTTGAAGATAGTAAAGCCGCATTAAAATAAATTATAACACCATTTAAATAATTTGCAAAAACTGAATTAACTGGTCCGTCAAAATAAAAAGAATCATCATTACAACAACTTTGAAAACAATATCTGATTGTTGCTTTCGCAAGTGAGTTAAGATAAAAATTTGTAGGTTGTGGTGGAGTTACTAAGGTGTTAATATAATAAGAAACACCAGGTAATAAATCAACTACTTTAATAACGTTATTGTCGTCAGTAAACGTATAGTTATTATATATTACTGAACTATTATTTATTACTTCAAAAACCATTTAAGTTATTTCTTTACTATATAAATAATCAGTTTATTGTTTTTTGAATAAATGATTTCATTACTTCAATATATTTTATTGTTGTACTATTAATTTCAATATAATCAAAGTGTGTCGGATTTTCTTTAAGTTTTAAAATAGGGTCAATTGTTATATATTCTCCTTTATAAAATTTATTACTTTTTAAATTATCTGTAACTCCAGCCATATGTAAAATAGTCCTTTCTTCATATACTTTTAAATTATCTGTTGCCCAAGAAAAATTGAGATCCTCAACAACTTTAGTATCATAATTTAATAACCATAAATTCCACAATAAAGACCACATTTCTGCCGTCCAAAATTGTATTTCACCAGGACTTATTGGGTGTCTTTTGTGATAACTATGCATTTGTGTATAAAGAGGATAACAATCCAAATATATTTTTTCCCAAAGACTATATGTCATGTTTTTTAACAAATATTGACCCCCACCTGAGTTTTCTTGGTTATCTTTAATTATGTCAACGTTTATTCCAACAATATTTGCCATTTCTTTTAATAATTGACCTTTTTGTGAATTTGGGTGTGCCTTTTCATATCTGTCACAACAATCCACAATATAGTTGTATCCGATATAACCAATTGTGTCTGATAAATAACAAATATCATCATTCATTAATTTATTAAAATCGGGTAATACTCTAAAAATAATATCCGCATCATGTAAGAAAAAAGTTTTACCATATTCGGGATATTCAAATAACCATCTTGATATTAAATATGGTTTGATACTTGGGATATAATTTTTACTTATTCTATCGTCAATGTAAAAATGCACATTAAACCCGTAATCACATAGTTCTAACGCTCCTTTAGAAGGTTCTGTTTGTCCATTAGTTAATCCAAAAATAACATGAATTTGACAAGGATTAATTCCATTTTCAATAAAGTTATGAGTATAAAGTTTTATTTGCCAATGAAAATAAGGTACGTCAGGTTGAGCGGACACAAAAATAATATCTTCCATATAACTAAAATATGGTATATGTGTAATAAGTCAATATTGTTAATTAATATAAAAACTTATATTACGAATTACATCCATATGTTGCCATACAACTATTACAAGTTGTACCAACAGGTAATAATGTACCAACAAATGATGGTGTCCCATTAAATACATTAATTACTCGATAACATTGTCCACCAACTAAAACTATTTGATTAAGTACTGCGGATGGTAGTATTACAAACTTTTGAACCAAAGGGTCACAACAAGATACTGCAACATAAACAACTCCTGGAGTTCTTGTTGGAGTTGGAGTTGGAGTTAGGGTATTGGTTGGGGTATTGGTTGGTCTATTGGTTGGTGTAACAGTTTGAGTCCGAGTAACAGTTGGTGTCGGTGTTGGCGATAATCCTGGTGTAACCGTTGGTGTTAATGTTGGTGTTGGTGTTGGAGTTGGAGTAACGACATCACATTCAACACAAGAAATATCATAATTTATTATTAAATTAATTATGACTTTTGCATCAGATAATGTATTAAATTTAGTTGGTACACAACTTTTATTAATATCTTTACAATCATTCACAATTGTTATTTTGTTTTTAACAATATCTATATCAACTTCACCAATATCCGGATAAGATAATAACATTAATTTTATTACATTAATCCATTCAATATCTGTTGGATAATCATAAATTCCTATTGAGTTATAAAAAAGATATTGTTTTATTACACCATTTACACTTGTTTCAATAATAAATTCCGCACCATTAATTACACACCCTAAATCATTGTATGTTAAATCAAAAAATCCCTCATTATACATTTGACCTATTCCTCTTCTACCACTAATTCCAGTATTAACAAAATTAGTATCACTTATATTATAAACTTGATAATTCCCTAAAAGTATGGTCCCCGATAAAAGAATTGTTTTACTATATGTACATCCAGAACTATCAACAACTTGTAATGTGTATGTTCCTGCACTTAAATTAGTTACTGTTGCTCCAGTTTGTGAGTTTACATTTGAACTCCAATTGTAAGTAAATGGTGGGTAACCACTACTCAAAAGAGTAGTTATTTGACCATCATTCCCATTAACAGGTTGTGTTGATAATAAATTAAAAAATACAGAATTTGATGGTCCAACATATGCTGTTGTTATTTGTGAACAACCATTTGCGTCGGTAACCGTAACATTATAAGACCCAAAAGGTAAATTATTATAAGAATTAATTGGGGATATTGCGTATCCGGTAATTTGATAAGTATATGGTAATGTTCCTCCACTAGTTGTTAATATCTGTAAGGTCCCATCATTTAATCCACATGTGGTATTAGTTGTAACCGCAGTTATTGTAAACAAATTTACATTTGTAACTGTTGTAACTCCAGTATAAACACATCCGGAATTATTATCAATCAAAATTGTATATGTGTCTGATTGTAAATTATTAAAAGTTTTGTTAGTACCAACAGTTGCCGTATTAACCGTATTTCCGGAAGAATTAAGTAACGTATAAGTAAATGTTCCCGTAGGGGATCCAGTATTAACTACTATTGTTATTGAACCATTACTACCACAATTAGAATTTGTTGTGGTAATTGTTGATATAGTAAATCCATTGGGTGTTGTTAACGAAGTTGATTGTGTATCACTACATAATCCTACATCTTTAACTATAACGGTTAAAATTCCTGATGGTAAATTTTGAAATGTGTATGTGTTTGAAAATGTAACTATTGTATCCCCATTAGACCCTGAAAAAAAGAATGGAGCTGTCCCACCAGTAACGGTAACTTCAACCACACCATCACTATTAAAACAAGTACTTCCTGTTGTTAAAAAAGAAGATATTCCAATTGGTGGAACATTATTAACAGAAACACTATTAGGGACAACACATCCTGTAGAATCTGTTACGGTAACAGTATAATACCCAACCGTTAATCCAGTTGCTGTAGATCCTGTTTGTCCATCATTCCAAACATATGTATAAGGAGCAACCCCTGTTTGTCCAGTAACAAATATTTTTCCTGAACCAAAAGCAACATTACAACTTGCATCGTCAACAACATAAAACCCGTAAGAAAAAGTTGTTGATGGTAAAATTGGTACGCTCGCACTTACCCCATTACATCCCGCACCATCATCACCAACAATATAATAAGTTCCTCCCGATAAATTTGAAAAGGTTATTCCACTAGTTGGGGTTGACCCACTATTTATATACCCGTTTGTTACTTCATAAAGCAATGCAGATCCAACCCCATAAAAAGGATTAAACCCAAACGTTATTTCTCCATCATCATTACCACAAGTTGTATTTACTACATTTTCAACACTTATAGCTGTACCTGAGGATATTGGTATGTTTAGGTATATTGTACTAAAAGTTGGGAATAAACATGAGTCTTGGATTGCCAAACTATATGTACCGGCAGACATACCACTAAAATAATAAGTTGTTGTGGATGCTGATGTTGGTAATAAACCTGTTGAGGAAATTTCATATACAGTGTAGGGTGAGGTACCTCCAGTTATCTCAATGTAAATTTCTCCAACATTAGTATTAGTACAATCACCAGAGATATAAAGATTATATGTTATTTGTCCACAACTCATGGGTTACATAGGATAGTAAAGTTTATTCCCACATTCAATTCAAAATTTTGGGTGGTATTTAATGGTAAACAATTATTATTATATATTGTTATAGTTTGATCATCAGTATTAATAATATAAGATAAACCATAATCAAGTAAATTAGTAAACGCATCATATAAACCATCAACCCAATTATTTGCTGTTGGAGTACTTAAAGTTGGGTTTGAGAATCCAACCCCATTAAAAAATGGGTATATTATTATTGGTGACCCATCAATTCTAATATCAATATACCAATCAGACTCTAATGTATTTAATAAACAATCATTGTTAATATCCACATTATTATCATTTCCGTATGTAGTTAATGAACTACCCAATAATGCTCCAAATGAAGTTATTGTTGGGTTTGTGTCCCAAGGGTATAAACCAATAACAGTTTGTTGTATAGGACAATCATATGAAAATATTTGTGTTATTAATTTACAAGGTTTACAAGGTACTGGTATAATTTCACATCCTTTTTGTCTTCTCCACACAAATTTTTGTCTATGAAAAATTGAATTTTCATATTTTACTCCCGTATTCCATATTGTTGTTGCCGGAATCATTTGTTCAACCAATCTTATCCAATAATCTCCCATACCATTAACATAGTCAATCATTGTTTGATAGTTAAAATTATCATTAGGAATATTTATTGCCATTCCAGATTCCAAATATTTCCAATAAATTGAAGATAGTGTTGGGTATCCACTTGTCTTTCCATCGGTATTAAATTGTCTACTTCTCACATTTATCATATTTTTCCAAAAAGTTTGGGCAAATTCAAAAAATGTTTTTTCTTTTGGTTTTGGTATAATTTGGGTCCAATCAATACCCCCTTTATTTGGATATTCAACATTTGGGTATGGATTACAATATGTTGGATCTATATAACTTAACCCTTGTTCTGGAATTGGGTAATTATATTTTCTAGACATTGTCCACACATCATACACCAATCCTTGTGATGGATTCATAAATAAATCAACATTTTTAACATTTATAACCAATCTATCATCAGATACTTTGTAATAAGCATTAAAATTACCATCAAAGTTTTTTCTTAAAAATTTTTCATTATTTATCCAACTTTTTTTATTGTCAACCGTTTTTTTAAGATTAAACCCTAGATTCATATATGGAAAACTACGATATCTTTCTAAATATTCTTGTCCATAATTAAATGGTAATAATTTTGTTTGATAATTAGGGTTGGAACCAGTAAATGTACTATTTGTTAAATCAACTTTTTCGGGCATTCTGTGTTGTGGTGTTGATTCAAACCAACCTCCCCCAATTTGAAAAAAATATGTGTCGTTTGGAACTGGCATACTTGGGAAACCGTAACTATCTATAGGATAATCATTAACCGTTAAACTAATATCTTGAGTAATTGTGGTTGTTGTAAATCCAGTATATTGTACCCCCATAATTGAAAACAAGTCATTTGTATCCAAAACAGGTAATTCCTGTGAGTATGTTCCTCCAGATATTTGCGCGTACTGAATATCAAATTGTCTCAAATTTATTTTTTGATCGGCAAGGTAAATATATTCATTAAATTCTGTTAACGCTTCAGGAGCTCCAACCATTCTTAATAATATTTCAATTGATTTTCTTGTTCCTTTAGATTTAAATAAAAAAGCGGAATTTAAAATTAAATTTCTAAAATATTGATAATTTAACTCTTCAGGTGTTTGACCTATTGGTAAACCCGTAAATGAATTACTCCCGTTACTAAAAACTGAACTTAATAATTGATCGTTTGTTATTGGAGAGATGTTTGTATTCCATCCAAGTGTTTGTGCCAAATTTTTAAGTAATTGTGATGGAATATCATTTTTAATATTGTAATTAACAGAATTCATGTTAGCAAGAGCCGTAATAAATTTTCTTGTTTCGTCAAAACTTCTGCCGTATATCTGTAATACTTTTTGTATTTTTTGGTCAGAAGTATCAAATTCTTTTATAGCGTCAGCAGTTAAAAATCTTGTTATTAAGTTTGTTTTATATAAATCAATACTTTCTGATAAAGAATTTAATTTTGTTAAATAATTTGTAAATCTGGGGGTTATAATATCTAAATTCCACAATCCATTTAACGGAAATATTGCAACTTCTTGTGTGTAATAAAATTGTCCGTCATCATTTTCTTTTGGTATATTAAAATATGAACTATATATTGGAACCATATTTCTATTCAACAAAAAGTTTTCAACTTGATCTAAATTTTCATTAAATACTTTATTAACATATAACTGTTTTGGTCTTATTATAAAATTACTATTTGTTGTTGTATTACCAGAAAACGGATCACCATTAACATAAACTTTAAAAACAGTGTCTGTTACTTGTGCGGGGATAAAATCAGATATAGGGTATTCAATATCATTTAAAAACAGTGAATATTTTAAATACTGTGTCGTAAAATTTCTTAAATATGAAACAGATATTTCCCTTAATTCAATATTTCTAGTAGCATTAACAGTATAATCAATACTAAACGGATTTCTAATAACAGATATTGGTATTTCAAAATATGTTTCATCTTCAACACTATTATAAATAATGTTTTGTGCTGTTAAAGATATAACAAAATTAGTTTGTATATTGTTTATGTCTAATGCCGCAGGAAAATAATTAATAATGTTTGTAACTGAAGTTGACATCCTTTTGGTTAAAGACCCAAACATAGTAAAATTAGTAACTTGACTTAAATCAAAATTGGGATATACTCTAAAATTATCGGCAATTAATTTTTTTGATTCTTCTACATTAGATATATTTAACGTATCTAAAGATATTGGTTCAGAAAACGATCCAATCGAAAATGTCCTTTCTTGTTTTTCACTAATGCTTGTTGTAAACTCAAAATTTCCCTGCGTAAAACCTCCACCGTCAACTAGTTGGAATCCAACTAAGTTGTCTGAAAAAGTACCCTGACCACTGGCAGGTTGAGGGGGACATTTATATTTGTTTGTCGCCATTATGAAGTTATATTTGAGAAGTTTTTACTAAAATCAATATTAATACCCCTATCTTGTCTTACCTCATATAATAAGTTATTAAATTGATCTCTAATTTCATAAAGATTGTATTGTTTATAAATATTGTTGTTACTGTCATATATGGTATATATACCATCATCCATAGATTTAGTTTGATTACCATATAACGCAATTGCTAGTGTTGAAATATCGTGTTCAACAATTTCAATTTCAACTGTTGTTGGATTAAAATATGTGTTAGATATTATTATGTTTTGATCCGGTTGTCCAATAAATGGGGTCGCATTTGGTTTATTTGTTGGAGATGACGATGGAGATAAAGTACAAAATATTAAATTTGTTGATGATTCAACATACCTATATCTAATAGACTTTTGATTGGTATTCGTTAAATTTTCAACAACAGGTTCACAATAGAATGATGAGGTTATAATTCTAAAAAAATTAGGAATTTTAGTTCCATCAGAATTTAAATATTCAACCCTAAAACCAACTAAACCTTGATTAATAAATTTATTTTTAAAATTAGAAGGAACATTATTTATATCAACAACAATACCTTTAACATTGGGTAAAGCGGACAATATTCCACAATCTAAAATTTTAGTTCTTATTTCTGCTGGTCTTATATATAACGTATATATACCAAGTTGATTGAATTGATTTGTGGGCAATTTTAAATTATATAAACCCCCAAGTATTTCAACATTATTATTTCCTCCAGTGGTTCCGTTATGGAAATATGGTCTCAATATTGTACTAGCGTTTAATTTTGTTAATACAAAATTGTCTGTTTCGTCTCTTGATGGTGTATAATTTAAAATTATTTCTACGTCATCAGGGCTTACATCCGAGCTTCTTATTGTTCCGTAATTACCTGTAGCCACAATTATTAGTTTTTAAAATTTGTTTATTGTTTAAATATAAATACTTAAAATCATTGTTTTTCAACATTAAAAAATCCATACCCGTATTTTTCTAAATCTCCCACATTATCAACTTCCCCAAGTCTTTCTATACTTTCTAATCCCGAATTTTTACCTCTCTCAATATACACATCAGTTTGTATTTCTGGTTGGTCAATTACATTAAGTAACGCTTCATTTTTTGTTATTGCAGATAAAATTAAATCGTTTTGTGTAAATCCTGACGACTCAATAATGTATAATGTGGTACCATCATTATAATCATAGTAAAGAATATCATTAATTGTATATGCTGTATATGTGTTTGTTGGATCCGGTCCCCAATAAGTTCCAACAGATTCTGATGTTCCGGTAACTTGTATCCCTATTTTAAATTTACCACCATATAAATTATCTGTTGGACCATATGATGTTAAATCATTTACATTTGATTGTGTGTATCCTGTTATGATAAATGGTACAGTAGTATAATTTGAACTTATATAATCATTTATGTTGGTATTTGAATCACCAGTAAAAATATAATCATAATTAAATGATGTATTTGCCCAACTACCTCCCGCAGGGGTGAATGTTGCAACGCCATTAGGATTAAAAATAACCACATTAGTAAATGGAACGGTAACAGTTTTTGTTATGATTGATATTCCCCATGGTGATATAGATTTAAGGGTAATTGTGTATGTTTGATTAACAACAGGATAAACATGGGTATATTGAATTGGTGAAGTTACTGTTTGAATTGGGGATCCATCCCCCCAATCAACAGTATAAGTTGATACGGATAAAAACTTTTTGAATTCAGTGTCTGAAGTATTATAGAAATAAAAAGTATATGGATTACCTGTTGTTGCGGAAAATAAAAAGTTAGTAATAACTTCTTTTTGTATTATTGCCCCGTCAAATATAGAGTAATAACCAATATCGGTAGCCACTTCTGTTAATAGAATTGGTACCGTTAGTCCTGTTAATAATGAAAATCCATTTGTTCCTCCTGACAATATTTGTGACATACCTGAGTACACACCAGTAAATCCAGTTAATGTTGTTGGAGTTACTGAGGTAATTGAACAACACGGATCAGTAAAATAAGAGTATTCAGTATTACCCAAGTAGGTAATACCAACGATATCCCTCTTAATATTTTCGGGAGATATTTTAAAATAATATTTTTGTTCTTCCATATTAAGGGTTTACATATTCATACCATTGAATTGGAAATCCGTCTATTCCAACTCTTTGTGTTAAATTTGAAGTTGCATAAACTTCATAAGTTTTATTTGTGTAATCTAACTTAAGTTTATAATAAAAATAATCATTTGGATTAAAAGTAAATTTATTTCCGATGTTTGGTTGTGAGGTATTTGTCATTTTAACGTAAACCCCCAATCTTGCATCAAAAAATTTAGCTCCCATATAAAAATCAGAAATATTAATATAATCTTGTTTTCTTAACCAATATATATGAAAACCTTCTTTATCTCCAATATAATCTAAACTAAATTTTGGAATTTTAATATCAACATTTGATAATAATGTTGATAATGTTGCCGGTTGGGTAAACCCTTGTTGTACAGGCAATATTATTGTTAAATAAAGATTTTGAGTTTTTTCGTCGGTAGTGTCATATAAATCCAATTTAAAAAATGATTTAGTAAATGGTTTTTGGTAAAAATAAATTTCGTCCACAGTAAACCCTTCGTCTAAATAACTATTACTCCAATTGGTATTATTTACTACCGGTGATGTTATTGGTAAAACATTGTCATAAAAATAAAAATCATAGTTTATATTTGTTTTTATAAAATTTAAATTATCAACATATTCATTGTGAGAAAATCTTAAAATCTCAAAATCATTTACCCCACCAATAACTTCTTTAACCATTTTTTCCTGATACTCATCAATACTATCGTCCCTACCAATAAAATCCCAATTCATTTCTAATGGAATATTTAAATGCTGATTATTTTCAGGTAAAACTATTTTATATTTATTCACACTCATCTGTAGTTGGTTCTGCTATTACTGTTATGTTCTGAACTCCAATATTACTTCCTTCTGGTGTTATTCTAAAAACGGTATTTACAAAAGGATAGTGTTTTCCATTTATAAACGGATAATCAACCCCCACCCCATCATTATCAATAAAACCATACGGATATAAATCTCTCCATCTAAAACTATTTGATAAATTAGAATAAAATGAATAGTCAGGAATGTTAGATACTTTTAATGGATCTCCCTCTTCAACATATGTTGAATATTTTCTTAAAACAATTGGGTTATGTGGTTTGTAAAAATAACCAAATTGATTCGTTTGTGGTGCATTAGTGTCTATACTAAAATAAGATTGGTTGAAGGTTATTTTATGGTTGTACCCGGCAATCACTCTTTCAGTTTGTTCATAATCATTCCATTCACAATGATCACCATCAATTAAATCTTCAGATTTAAGATTTTCATTATATAAAAACGGACCCACTATTGGTGTTGTTAAACTATTATATGTGTTAGTTAAAATTGAAGTATTCGATAAAGGATTAAAAAAATCCCACCAAGAATTTGGTAGTGAGTTATTTAAATATAAATTAAAGTCCCAACCTTGTTTTAATGATTTTGTCCACCCAAAATACCCTTTCCATATAGTTGTAAAAAATAATTCACTTACTGGTCTATTTTGATTATCTCTTAAAGGGTTAATATCTATATCAACATTAAAGGATAATGAATACGACTGACTTCCTTCTAAAATTGATGTTCTTGAAACATTGTTTGGTGTTAACACCGCATTTTCAAATTTACTTTTTGCGTTATATATATTTTGTTCAAACCCAGCTTTAACCATTACAGCATCTTCTGAATTTGTTAATATTTTATGAACCCTAACATAATATTTTGAAGTAGTTTCAATTTCATTACTTTTATTTATTACTCTTTTAAATGTTCCTGTATTTCCGTTATTAAATGTTGCACCAACATAACCAATATTATAAATGTTAAATATAAATTCTTCACTACCAAAAGCGTTGTCCCCTAAACTATTAATTTGGAATATGTTTGTTCCATTGTATGTTAACGATAATTTTACAAACTCCCCAACATTTAACCCATGTTTCATAGGACATCTAAATTCAATGTTTGGTCCAAAATTATTATTACCAACATTAATTATAAATGGAATTCCATCTGAAACCATCCAAGCCCAACTTGCTGTTGTTTTTGTATCAATAACATACATTTGTTTAGTATAGTTATTTTTATAACCATAACTAACATAATGTGTCCAATTATATGTACTAGCACTTTTATTTACAAAATTAATATGGTTATTTGGTGGAGAAGTATATCCAACATTATTATTATCCGTTCTAATAAAATCAAATTCAAAGTATTGTGGACACCCCTCCCAAGGAACATTTGGTGTAGGAATTGATCCTGGTTGGTTTCCACCTGGAAATGTTAATATAGTATTTTCTATAGAGTTAGTGTAATATAAATTATTTTTAAATGGACTATAATTTGTTTTCCCTATATAACCATTTTTAAAAATAATAGAATATTTTGTTACAGGTCTAAAAATTGTACTTGATTCTCTTTCATCAATAAAAACTTGTTGTAAACCTAAGTCCACATTTCTATCAAATTCAATAATTTCTTTTTCATTTTGATTTAAATCAACATTTACCGATAATACGGAATTTGGTGAAGACTTATATCTTAACGAACCTAAAACTATTTTTGTTGTGTCATTTACTCCCATTATATATCAGTAAAATTAACATATTTTTTTATGAATCTATTCAATGCTGTATTTCCATTATTTAACCCAAAATAAAAATGACTAGGTGCCCCAACCAAATAAAGATTACCGTTAACCGCAAGGGGTTGACCAGGTATTGTTTGTGACGGAAGTCCTGTTGACGCATTAAAATTAGTTATAAACCCTTGGGGTAATAGTGGTAAATTATTTCCAGGTATTAATGAAGGTGTTGTAAAATACGGATCAACACTATAATCTAAATCTTGGTATCCTTTCTTAAAGAATCCTACCCCACCACTTTGATTAGGGGTTGTGTGCCAATTGTTTTGTTCCGAACCAAAAATTACACTAGATGATCGTAAATTCCATTTATAATGGGGTACCACTTGGGTTTTAGGATACCCATAAGCATCTTGTAATAAAGGTGAAATATTGTAAAGATCAATACCAGGTGTTAATTTTCTTCTGTAAGAATAATCAATTGGTGCTGATCTATAAAATATACCAAAAACAGATCTGCTTGGTGAGGGAGCCTGACCATCATCACCAATAAAAATATCTGAATTACCATAATTTTCATCAATAAATGGATTAATTTTATGTTCTGAATTAATTGATAATGCTTGAGCAAAATCACCGTCAATTCTATCACCACCACGTCCACTATTAAAAAACTGACTTATACCTTGACCTTCAGAATCATTTGAATCAGTACTAATAGGTATTAGTGCTTGTCTAAAATTTTCGTTTAGTATTCTAGATAAAAAACCTATTTGTATAATGTCACCACCTTCATTATAACTTGTTGATTTAAACTGATCACCCATATATCCCTTAAAATTATCACTATTACAAATTTCACTTATATATGAATCCCTTGGCCCCATATCTAATATTGTGGTTGGAAACATTATATTTTTTTGGTTATATCCTGCATTAACACCAAAAATATTCCAAGTTGCTGGTTGTGATATTTCTTTACCAATAAATTCTTGTGAACTATCGCTCCATGGAGAACTTCTATAAAAGAAATTATTATTATTATTGTTATAAACAACAATATCTTTACAATAAACATAAGTAGGTGATACTATATTAGTAAGGTTGTTTGTTGGGTATAACGATCTTTTGTTAAAACTTGGCATGTATAGTGTACCATTTATCCAGTTATTTTGAAAAGTTTGAGCAAATACCCCCCTACAAATAGCAAACACTAATGTCATTCTTGTTTTCCATTCCATAAACAATCTACGATCATCTCTAAACGCATTTCTTATTAAATAATAATGTTTATTATGATCACTATTATCTTTATTTAATAAACAATAACAACCTTTAGTTACTCTATTTTCAGGAATAGAACATTGGTTAGCAGGGATTACCCCCACATTAGTACCACTACCCGAATAACAATCTAAAGCAACCAATCCATCACAAGTAAGTGTTTGAGTTAATCCAGTATTACCACTATATTGATCTAAAAGTTCAGAAACATCGTAAATACTTGCAAATGATGCTGTCTGTTGACTATTAACACCGTTAGTTTTATAATAACAGAACTTATTGTTTTGGTGTAAAGCATATCCAGTTCTACTTCCAGGTGCGGGATCAATACAAGTGGATGTAGGTAATCTGTCACTTCTCATAACAATATTAGCTGAGTTACTAAAATTAACACCTAACAAGGAAGTGTCTTTAAAATAAGCTGGTGAATATAACGCAAAATAATAACTTGGATCTTCTGGCGAACCATAGTCCTCTTTATTACCCACGGTACCCAAAAAAACACCATTTGTAAAATAAGAATAATTAAAAGACGCAGCGATAAAAGGACCTCCACCTATATAGTCTGGTTGAGTTCTAGGTAAAGTATAATTACTAATTGGTGATAATAAATAAGGATTTATATCTAAAGCTTGTTTTGTTTGGAATCCTGACACTGGAACATATGAGTTTGATGATGTCTCATCTGTTGATAAATAGTAATACGGTAATGTAGACGTGAAACCTGTATAATTACTAGGATTTATTGTAAAAGTAAATGAAGGAAAATATAAATTGGGTGACGTATTTGTTGGTGTATTATGTGTCAATGGTGCTTGTCCAATTCCTTTTATTGGTTGATTTAAATAATATTTCCCCCTAATTTTTAAATTTGGTTGTGGTGTTGTATATCCTAATATTTTTGATATATCATATTCTATTGTTTGTTTTTCGGTATGTGGATCAACACCTCTAACAAACATTAATACCTCATAATTTGCCGAATTAGATAATGCTGCAAGAGAATCATAATTATTTGCCTGTATAGAAGCCATCCCACTTTCATTATTATAGGTTGTTCCTCCAACATAAGTTGGGGGATCAACCGGAAAAGAGAAACTATTAAAGCTAGAAACCGCATTAGGATGAGAAATAATATATTGAATTTTGTGTCTTAAATATGTTCTTGGAAATAAATTTGGAGTAAAACTATTATCTAATGAATTAAAATTAGAAATGGAAATTCCTGTTATTACTTGAAAATATTCCACGTCTGTTGGATATTTTAAATAATTGTTTTTAGTTACATCAGTTATTGTGTCGCCAGTTTGGAGTATGTTAATAGTTGCAAAAAGTGACGTACTTTGGCTGTTTGGGTTAGCATATGAAATAGTGGTTGAAATTGGAACAACATTAGATGTACTATTTGGTGCCGCAGATAATGTTGTTGTTCCTGTTACCGAGTTATTACCAAATGTGTTTTCCGTTGCACCAGTTAAATTTATATTTCTTGGGATTAGTTGTCCATTGTTAAAATTATTATCCTGAAATGTTACAAGTTCTCCAATTCCTAAAAGTTGTGCTGTTCCAGCATTTGCCAAAACAACAATTATTTGATCTGTAAATGATTGTTGAGTCCCTAAATTATAAGGCGCCACCGCCAACTGAGGGTTTACCGTAGTGGTTATTATATTTGGTCCTCCACCGGAACCAGTAGTATTAAAATATTTATCTCTAGTGTTAAACTCATTTAATTTTTGTGGGTAGGTTTCTTTTGTTGGATACCCAAACCATCTTTCATCATCTCCACTACTTTTTTCGGCAGCAAATAAGAATGGTTGTGGTGCGTGGTATTTATTAAAATCCAAAGTTCCTGGTGTTATTATATCAGTACCTGAAAATAATCTTCTAAAATCAATTACCGCACTTATAACAACATTACCCCCTATCTGTTGATCCACAACTCGATTTATTAATGATTTATATTGGTTCTGTCCAAAATCCACGAGCGGTGGACTATAAAAATATCCCTTATTATTATCGTTAGAATCTTCCCCCGGAAAGTTGTCAAAATTTGGGTGTGGTATGTTATATGACGCCGATAAATTTACAGGAGCAATAAATGATGATGACTGTGCATATGTTATTCCACTATCATCTAACCCACTTTGTTGTGCAGCAATATCAGCATTAACAGAGTTGGCATCAATATCATCATCAATTTCTGCGTTTCCACAATCACAATCACAACTTGTACATTCTGGATAAGACAACATTGGTAATCCAAATCTTGGGAAATCTGTTATTCTTATTAAATAAATTAGAGTAAATACTGCAAAAGATAACCCTAACGCTAGTTTAAAAAGAAGTTTTGCATACGCCAAAGCAATCATTAATATATCACCAATATTAAATACAGGTCCTCCAGGAACGGCAACTCCGGAAGTTGCTGCTATAATCGTGTTTGTTAAGTAAATCCCGTCCATGATCGCATCTACCGCAAAATAAATTCCTAAAATAACTAATAACCATTTGAAAACAGGCCAAATAAATGCAATAAAATGCATAAGCCATAATATGATTATAAAAGGTATTGCCAATATATTGATTAATAGATTAAATATAAAAAACAAACTATCAAAATTTTTAATTATATCATTAACCGGAAATGTGTTAGTTGTGGACTTACATTGTCTATCATCAATTTCTTTAATTCCTAAGTGTTTTGCTCTTCCAACTCCTCTTTTATACCTATCCAAAAACATTGATGTGGTATAAACTTTATTATAATTAAATTCATAGAACTTATCTTCACAATTAATCGCTTCTTGTATTATTTGTTGACCTGCGGTTGTAGTATTATCTCCATAATCATTCCAATCCACACTAAAAGCATAAGATCTTAAAGCATCAAAAGTTGGTTGTTGGTAAAACGTATAATTAATTTGGGTTAGGGTACCAGGATTTATAGGAACTACATTTATTGTTATAATTGTATTAATAGCGGTAATTGGAATACTTTCTAAATCACCAAAATATAAGACACCATTTAATAAAATTGAAAAACTTTCAACGTTAGTTTTATAATCTAAAGCTAAACCACCTGTTGATGTATTATTTAGAGGATATGTAAAAGTAACCGTACCATTTGGTATTGTAATTAGATGTGGCGTAGTTGGGAAATTTATCAATGGGTCAAAGTTTGATAATATCCATCCGTGTTCTTTAATATTTGGAACAAGAAAATGTCCTCTTTGAAATGGATTTTGCAAACCTTGTTCATTTTGCCATTTAAATTTAAATCTATATTTTCCTTTTGTTGGTAGACCTTTATTAGGATCATCAGATAAAACTTGTTCCCCAAATTCATTGGTTATAATATAATTTAAATTCATTGGGACATTTACTAAAAATGTACCATCCGAATCAATAACTTTTCCACCTTCAATTAACGAATAAGATTCAAGAATTGGTCTACCAACTGTATCAAGATTAATGGTTTGTCTAATCGAAACTATTTCTCCGGGTCCTGCAACTAATTCACATAAATTTCCCGTATTATTTCTTGGTGAGCAACTAACTCTAACCGCATCATCGTTTGTAGTCGAAATTAATGACCCCATAAATACTGCTGTTGGTTGTATATTAATATTTAGACTTGCGGTCAAATCAAAGTCAGATCTAGTTATCCCTAATAAACAAATTTCAGGTTCACCCCATAATGGTGATACCTCAATAATTTTATTTAAACTAACAATTTGTGGTAACTCATTTAAATTTGTTGATTTTTTAAATCTAGACCCATCAACCTGTGAATCAACAGCAATACCAATATCTAATAAATCTTGTGGTGATAACGAAAAACAACCAATATCAGATAAATCAACGTCCATTAATATTGTTTGAGTACCTGTTGGTACTCCAAATATCATGTAATCACCACTTTCATTTGTTCTTACTGAGAATTTATAGTATTTATCGTATACCTCAACATATGATTGATCTGTAAGGATTTCTGTTTTTGATGGAAAATTTCCTGTTGCACTGTGTCCATTATATGATGGTTCTTTCGGTAATAGGTTATATCTATACCCATCTTCATTTATGTCAGAAATTGTTTTATAAGGGTATAATTCAGAAATTACTGGGTTTTCTAAATCTAAATCACTAATAGGAATAAAAACAGATACCCGAGCATTTGGGACCCCAAATCCATTATTAACAATAACTCTACCAACAACTACCCCATAATCGGAGCACATTCTATTATAGATTTCGCCTTGATTGATTTTTAAAGATAATATCTCTAAAAACTCAAAGTCCTGTTCTAATTGAATGTTGATAGTTTTTTCACTACCAGGAGTAGTTCGTATTCTATATGATTTTGGCATTAATTACTCTTTTTTGATAAATAGTTTATTTCCTATTTTCAAAAAATAATTCTTTTATTCAAAAA
>Ga0315284_10005362_pt1 | contig 18190 bp, 15 predicted proteins | sample YL17G09_16_MG_FD_203696 | JGI IMG/M metagenome (GOLD analysis project Ga0315284, IMG submission 203696) | Sediment microbial communities from Yellowstone Lake, YNP, Wyoming, USA - YL17G09_16 | ecosystem: Environmental > Aquatic > Freshwater > Lake > Sediment | place: USA: Wyoming | collected...
CCGTGCCCGAGCGCCTGCCCTGCTCCTTGTCCGAGCAGATGCAGGTAGTGGCCTGACGGGCGGGTCGAGCGCCTGGTTCCCTGAGCGGATCCAGGCGCCGGGAAACTGATTGGGATACGCGTCCGTGGTGGATGCGCAGGGGACTGTGAAAAGCGCCCCGGGCGAAATGCTCGGGGCGCTCGTGTTCGTGTGGGTCTGACCCGCATTATTCATGTCACTCTGAGCGCAGCGAAGAATCTCGCTCAGAAAAGCAGATTCTTCGCTGCGCTCAGAATGACAGCGTGCGGGAAACCTGGTCGCATCGTGAATAATGCAGGCTAACAGGCCGGGACGGAGACCGGCCACCGCGGCGCTGCTAGACCAGAGCCAGCTTGAGCACTTCGTCGGTGTGACGGACGAAGTTGAATGTCATTTCGGAGCGGACGTCTTCGGGGATGTCCTCGAGGTCGTTCTCGTTCTCCTTTGGCAGGATCACAGTGCGAATGCCCGCTCTGTGCGCGGCCAGCACCTTTTCCTTGACTCCGCCCACGGGCAGCACGCGGCCTCTCAGGGTGATCTCTCCGGTCATCGCCACGTCTTTTCTAACCGGGCGCCGCGTCACGGCGGAGGCAATCGCCGTGGCGATGGTGATGCCGGCGGAAGGGCCGTCCTTGGGCACGGCGCCCTCCGGCACGTGGACATGCAGGTCGGCGCGCGCATAGAACTCCTCGTCAACACCGAGCGCCCTCGCCCGGGAGCGAACGTAGGTAAGGGCCGCCTGGCCCGATTCCCTCATGACATCCCCAAGCTGGCCGGTGAGCGTAAGGTTGCCTTTTTCGCCGCGCATAATCACGGCCTCGATAGAGACGATGTCGCCGCCATATTCGGTGTAGACAAGCCCGGTGGCGACCGCTATCTCGTCGCGTTCTCCGGCCCTGCCGTAGTGGAACTTCGGCGGGCCGAGGTAGGCGCGGACGTCCCGGTCTCTGACGGTTGTCTTTGCGGTCGATCCCTTTGCAACTTCCCTTGCGACCTTGCGGCAGATGCCGGCGATGCCGCGCTCAAGCTCGCGGACTCCGGCCTCGCGGGTATATTCTCGCACGATCCTGCGCACCGCGGAATCCTGTATCGAGAGCAGCTCCTGCGAAAGGCCGTTTTGGCTGATCTGCTTGGGAATGAGGAAGTGCCTGGCGATCTGGAGCTTCTCTTCCTCGATGTAGCCGGAGAAGCGTATGACCTCCATTCTGTCGCGCAGGGCGGGCGGAGTGGTGTCGAGGACGTTGGCGGTGGTGATAAACATCACATCGCGCAGGTTGAACGCCACCTCGAGGTAGTGGTCGCTGAACTGATCGTTCTGTTCGGGGTCGAGCGCCTCGAGCAGCGCCGCTGACGGGTCGCCGCGGAAGTCAGCGCCGATCTTGTCGATCTCGTCGAGCATGAACACGGGGTTGCGCGTGTCAACCTGCTTTATGCCCTGGATGATCCTGCCGGGCAGCGCGCCGACGTAGGTTCGCCTGTGTCCTCTTATTTCGGCTTCGTCCCGCACGCCTCCGAGACTCATCCTGTAGAACTTGCGTCCCAGCGCCCTCGCGATCGACTTGCCGATGCTGGTCTTGCCCACTCCGGGCGGGCCGACGAAGCACAGGATCGGGCCCTTCATCTCGCCGGCCAGTTTGCGCACCGCAAGGAACTCGACTACGCGCTCCTTGACTTTGGCAAGGCCGTAGTGATCCTCGTCCAGAACGCGGGCGGCCTCGTCAACGTCGAGCGATTCCTCGGTTCGCTTGTCCCAGGGCAGGCTGATCAGCCAGTCGAGGTAGTTGCGGATAACGGTGCCCTCCGGCGAGGCATACATCATCTTATCGAGCCGGTCCAGCTCCTTGAGGGACTTCTCCTCGACTTCCTCGGGCATCTTCGACTCCTGAATCTTTGCCTTATACTCCTCGATCTCGCTCGTGCGGCCGTCGCGGTCGCCGAGTTCCTGCTGGATCGCCTTGAGCTGCTCGCGGAGGATATACTCGCGCTGGGTGTCCCCCATCTCTTTTTCGACGCGGCTGCGGATGTTGCGCTGGATGTTGAGGACTTCCATCTCCTTTTCGAGGATGACATTGAGCTTTTCGAGCCGATCCTCAACGTCAACCGCCTCGAGCATCTCTTGTTTGGCCTCGGTACGAAGCGGCAGGTGCGGGACGATGGTGTCGGCGAGTTTGCCGGGTTGGTCGATGCTGACGACGTTCATCAGCAGTTCGGGCGGGATGGGGCGGCCCGTCTGGCCTCCCTGGTTTTGTACAAGCTGATCGAAAAGCGAGGTCACGCTGCGCATCAGCGCCTCGACACGGAGCCCCTTGGGCTGCGTGTCGGGAAGCCGTTTGATCCGGACCTTGAAGAACGGATCGGTCATCGTGTACTGCGAGATACGCGCTCTCTCGATTCCTTCGAGCGTGACTCTGACGGTCCCGTCGGGGACGCGCAGCACCTGCATTACCTCGGCGATGATCCCGACGGTGTAGACATCCTCCGGGTTGGGGTCCTCGACGGAGACATCCCTTTGCGCGACCAGCAGCAGATACCTGTGGTTTTCGAGCGCAAAATCGAGAGCGCGAATCGACTTTTCACGCCCCAGAAACAGCGGGAAAAGCATGTGCGGGAAGTAGACCGTATCGCGGATAGGCAGCGCCGGCAGAACACGGGGCAGTTTTCTGGGCGCGGAATCGTCCCGGCTGCGGACCGGCAGCTCGTCCTGAATCGCTTGGCTTATGTAAGACATGGAATCCCTTCGGGAATTATGAATTACGAATTATGAATTATGAATTGGGGAGGGGCGATCGTTCGCAATTCGCAATTCATAATTCATAACTCATAATTCACTCTATGAGGCTTGCTTGACCTCGCTCAGGGTGACGAGCGTAGGTTCCTTCTTGTTCAGAATGGTTTCATCGGTCACGATGCACTTCTTGACGTCCTTGAGCGACGGAATCTCATACATGATGTTGAGCATCACTTCCTCGATGATGGCGCGCAAAGCCCTTGCGCCCATTCCTCGCTCGAGGGCCTGCTTGGAGATTGCCTCCAGGGCGTCGTCGGTAAAGACGAGATCGACTCCATCGTAATCGAAGAACTTCTGATACTGCTTGACAAGCGCGTTCTTGGGCTGGGTGAGGATTTTGACGAGCGCCTCCTGGTCGAGCGCATCGAGCGTCGCCACCACCGGCAGCCTGCCGACGAACTCCGGGATAAGCCCATACTTGAGCAGGTCTTCCGGCAGCACCTGCGCGAGGATCTCGCCGACGTTGGCATCGCGTTTGCTCTTTATGTCGGCGCGGAAGCCCATGCTGTTGTCCGACACCCTGTGCCTGATGATCTCGTCGAGGCCTTCGAACGCACCCCCGCAGACAAAGAGCACGTTGGACGTATCTATGTGGACGTATTCCTGCTGCGGATGTTTTCTGCCACCCTGCGGCGGAACGCTGGCGACCGTGCCTTCGAGTATTTTGAGCAATGCCTGCTGCACGCCCTCGCCGGACACGTCGCGTGTGATCGAAGGGTTATCGGACTTGCGGGTGATCTTGTCGATCTCGTCGATGTAGACGATGCCGCGCTGGGCGTTCTTGACGGTATTCTGCAAGCTGTCGCCCGTGTCGGCGGCCTGAAGCAGCTTGAGCAGGATGTTCTCCACGTCCTCGCCGACGTAGCCCGCTTCGGTCAGCGAGGTAGCATCGGCAATCGCGAACGGAACATTGAGGATTTTGGCCAGCGTCTGCGCGAGCAGCGTCTTGCCCGAGCCCGTGGGACCGATCAGCAGGATATTGGACTTCTGCAGCTCGACATCGGTCATCTGGACGTTGATGCGCTTGAAATGGTTGTAGACCGCGACGGACAGCGATCGTTTGGCTTTCTCCTGGCCGATCACATACTGGCTCAGGATGCGGTAGATCTCCTTTGGCTTGGGTATGGAACCGAACGAGGACAAGTCCAGCGACTGGTTTGCCTCGCTGCGTATGATCTCGTTGCACAGCTCCACGCAGTCCAGGCAGATGCCGCCGTAGACCCCCACGAGCAGCTTGCGCACCTGGTCGCGGCTCTTGCCGCACAGAGAACACCTTTCGCCGGTGCGATCGTAACCGATTCTAGCCAAGTCCAATCCTCCTTGAGAGGAGTTATCAGTTGTCAGTCATCAGTCCTCAGTATCACAACTCAGCCATTGGAAGCGCGCGCAGGCACTGGCAACTGATGACTGACGACTCCCTACGGCGGTCCGGTGAGTATCTTGTCAACCAGGCCGTATTCTATTCCCTCTTCGGGAGACATGTAGAAGTCGCGGTCGATGTCTTTTTCCACCTTTTCGAGCGGCTGGCCGGTGTGCTTGGCTATAAGCTCGATAAGCAGCGACTTGTAGCGAAGCACTTCCTTGGCGAGAATGCCAATATCCGAGGGTGTTCCGTGAAACCCCGCGGTTCCCTGATGGATCATGATTCGGGAGTTCGCCAGCGCGCTCCGCTTGCCCTTTGATCCGGCCGCCAGCAGCACCGCTGCCATGCTCATCGCATGTCCCACGCAAGTGGTCGCCACTTCGGGCTTGATGATCTGCATGGTGTCGTAGATGGCGAGGCCGGCGATCACCGACCCGCCGGGGCTGTTGATGTAGACGTCGATGTCCCGGTCGGGGTCTTCCTTCCACAGGAAGAGCATCTGCGCAATGACCAGGTTGGCGATGTCGTCGTCAATCGGGGTCCCGATGAAGATAATCCTGTCCTTTAGCAGACGGGAGTAGATGTCGTACGCGCGCTCGCCGCGCGCGCTCTGCTCTACCACCATAGGGATTAGCGACATAGTTCCCTACGACTCCTTTCGACGGGTCATGCGAACCCCTGGCCGGCATACCAGGTCATTCTGAACGCAGTGAAGAGTCTCGGAGATTCTTCGCTACGCTCAGAATGACACGAGTAACGCAGGCCAGGGCTTCACTGCCCCACTTTCTTTATATTGGAAGCAGCAACGAGAAAGTCCAGAACTTTTTTGCGCAGCAGCCTGTATCTGATAGACGCAAGGCCGTCCGTGGTGTCCAAATACGCCCTGATGGATTCCACGGGCACCTTTCGAGAGTCGGCCATCGACTTGATCTCGCTCTCGATGTCGGAGTCCTCGACTTTGATGTCTTGTTTCTCCACCACTTCGTAGATGACCAGGTTCGCCCGAAGCGCCTCTTTGGCGTCCTCGCCAAACTCCTCGCGCAGTTCCTCGATACTCTTACCCAGGTGCTTGAGGTAGTCATCCAGAGTAAGCTGGCGCTTCTTAAGCTCCTCGAGCAGATCGCTGAGGCGCTCATCGACCCGTTCAGTAACCATGACCTCCGGGAAGTCGATCGTGGAGCTTGCGACGAGCTTGTCCACGATCTGATCGCGCACTCCGGCGTCGGCCGCGCGCTGAGACTGCCGTTCCATCGCCTGTTTGATCGCAGCGCGCAGCTTCTCGACGGTTTCGATCGGCTCGGAGGGCGACGCCTCATCTTCCGTGCCATCCGGCTTGAAAGCCTCTTTCACCCACTCGTCAGTCAGCTCCGGCAGCGTGCGCCGGTAAAGCTCGACAAGCTTGATCGCAAAGGTCTTCGTCTTGCCGCGCAGTTCCTCGGCGGCGTGATCGTCGGGATACGCAATCCGGACGGTCTTTTGCTCACCGACGTTCATGCCCGTGACGCCCTCGTCGAAGTCCGGCAGATTGTCGCCGATGACCGTCACCTGCTGCTTCGGCTCGGCCTCGGGCTCGTCCTCATCCTTGATCTCGACGACGATCGTGTCGCCTGCTTGCGCGGGGCGGTCGGTGATGGGGTCGAACTTGGCCGCTCGTTCTAGATAGGTATCGATCTCCTGTTGGACCATCTCGTCGGTCACCGGAATGAGCTTGCGTTCGATCTGAATGCCGACATAGTCGCCAAGCTCGACTTTGGGCGCGAGCGGGACCTTTGCCTTGAAAACGAGCGGCTTGCCGAACTCGAACTCGACCAGTTCCACGTCGGCCGGCGCCCAGGGGTCGATCTCGGTTTCCTTGAGAGCCTCAGAGTAGGCGGGCTGGATGAGCTTATCGGCGGTGTGGTCCTTGACCCTATCCTCGCCGACGAATCGTTCGACAATAGCCCTGGGGGCCTTGCCGGGGCGAAACCCCGGGATCTTGGTGCGCTTGGCAAGCTCCTTGTAGGTTTCGTCTACAGCGGAGTTCACCTTCTCGGCATCGATCTCAATGCGCAGATCGACCTCGCACGGGCCGGTCTGCTCGCTTGTAACTTGCATACTCTTCACCCTGATAAAAAAAAGGATACAGGAGTCTGTACCCTATCGAAAACAAATGGAGCGGGGGACGGGATTCGAACCCGCGACATCCACCTTGGCAAGGTGGCGTTCTACCACTGAACCACCCCCGCACAGCTCAAATCGCATACAGCGTGGTGGGCGAGGCGAGAGTCGAACTCGCACGCCTTGCGGCACTAGCTCCTAAGGCTAGCGTGTCTGCCATTCCACCACTCGCCCACAAAACGGGGAGTTGGTGGACGATCAGGGACTCGAACCCTGGACCAATGGATTAAGAGTCCACTGCTCTACCAACTGAGCTAATCGTCCACGCGAACCCTTGGCCGGCTGCCATTATAGCAGCAGCGCCTTTCGGCCGTCAAGCCAAGTGGACGACCGGCCAGCTCTTACGAGCAAGAGGATTATACCAGCCACGGGGCAGAAGTGTCAACAAAAAGCAGTCGGCGGTCGGGGTTGAGGGTTTAGGGTTTAGGGTTGAGAGTTGAGAAGCCGAAGGTAAGACCCCCGCGCGGGCATAAGAGTAACTTGTGGCACTAACGCAACTGGAGCATTGACATGCCCGCTTATGGACCGAACCTGCCTAAGACCATGAAAGCCGTCGTCATCCACGGCCCGGAAGACTACCGCCTGGAGGAGTTGCCCGTTCCCCAGGCCGGGCCTGGGGAAGTCGTGATCAAAATCGACCACGCGGGCGTTTGCGCCAGCGACATGAAATGCTTTTTCGGCGCGCACCATTTCTGGGGCGACGGCACGCGCGTCGGCTACTGCCAGCCCCCCATCACCAGCGGTCACGAGTTCGCGGGGGAGGTCGTGCAGCTCGGCGAGGGCGCGGGGGGGAAATATGGGCTCGCGATAGGCGACATGGCCGTGTCGGAACAGATCATCCCCTGCGGCGAGTGCCGCTACTGCGCCAGAGGCAGCTACTGGGTGTGCCAACGCAACGATATCTACGGGTTCCGCCAGTTCGCGCCGGGGGCATGGGCGGAGTATATGAAGTTCCCTGCCGGAGCGCGGAACTACAGGCTTCCCGACGGCATGCCCACCAGCCACGCGGCCATGGTCGAGCCGCTCGCCTGCTCGATACACGCCGTCGAACGGGCAGAGATTCAGCTCGGCGACGTGGTCGCGGTCGCTGGGGCGGGGACTCTCGGCCTGGGGATGATTGCCGTCGCGAAGCTCCTGAACCCCTCGATGGTGATCTCGATCGACCCGCGCGACTACCGGCTCGATGTCGCGACAAAGCTCGGCGCGGACCTGGTCATAAACCCCGACAGGGAGGACGCCGTCGCGCGAGTCAGGGATCTGACCGGCGGCTATGGCTGCGATGTCTACATCGACGCGACGGGCTATCCGGAGTCGGTTTTGCCGGGCCTTATGATGCTGCGCAAGCTCGGCACGTTCGTCGAATACGGCGTCTTTCTCGAGCCGGCCACGATCGACTGGACCATCATCGGCGATATGAAGGAACTCGACGTCCGCGGGGCGCACCTCGCGCCCTACACTTTTCCGCTTGCCATCGACTACATCCACCGGGGCGTCGTCGATGTGTCGGCGATCGTTACCCACGAGCTGCCGTTGGAGCAGTATGAGCGGGCGCTGCGGATGGTGCGCGACGCAAAGGAGTCCATCAAAGTGCTGCTCAAGCCATAGGCTACCTGAACCTCATCTCGGACTCCATCTTATCGAACGCGGCGCGGTAGGCCGACATGCTGCCGCTTTTCACGCGCTCCACGATCGCCACGCGCGTGGGTGCATCGACCCCAATGATCCTGGTCGAGCCGAAGGTATACTGGTAGGCATCGAATCCCGACAACCTGACCGGTCCCTGCGAGGTGGCTTTGCCGCCTTTGGCAAACGACAGCAGCGCGGAGTCGGCGATGGCCTTGGCGTCGCTGGCCTTTGGGTTCGGGGCGTGAATCTCGAAGACGGCCTTGCCGTCGGTGAACACCGCCGCCGATCCGGCGGATCGGAGGTCGATCCCCCACCCGCTGGGATATGTGACGGTTACCGAGCCGAACACCGTAATCGTTCTGGGCTGCCCGGGCTTGGCCGCAGGCGCCGGAGCCGGAGCGGGCGCGGGCGGGGCTGCGGCGGGCGCGCTTGGCGCGGCCGCAGTCGGCGGGGCTGCGCCTGGAGGACTTCCGGCGCCAGGCGGAAGTGCGCCACTGGGCGGCGGCGCCGCGCCGGCAGGACCCGTGCCGGGAGGAGGCGCTACGCCGGGAGGGCCGGGCGGAGGGGTCGTGCCAGGCGGCTGTCCGGCCGGATTCCCCGCTTCGGCGCCGGGAGGCGGATTCGGCATTGGGGCCACACCCATGCCCGGCGGAGCCATTGGAGCGGTCTCGGTCGTCTCACCGCCCTCCGAACCTGCAAAGAAGTTGCTGTACACCACCCATCCGCCCGCGATAACGATCACCGCTATCAGGCCGATGGCAACCAGTGTCTGCTTATCCTTGAGCGGCCCGCTCGCTAGATCAAGCTTCATCGCAATGAACACTTCCTTCCGTGCAACAGTCTACCCCATCATGCTAACAGTCTCGCGCACCATTCGCAAGACCGGCCAGAACTCGCTTCACCTGCGTCAGCGTTCGTTTCGCCAGGTCATCTATCCGAGGCTGCATGAAGCCCTGCACGCCGGTGTCCAGGCGGCCGTCCAAGGGCCCGATCCATTTGTCAGGCAGTTTCGCCGCGCCCAGCGCCGCGCCGACGATGCTGCCGGCGGTGGCGCCGTTGCAGTCCGTATCCATCCCCTGCATCACGGAGATGCAGACCGTTTTCTCGTAGTCCGGCCAGCCGAAAAGAAGCGCGATGAGCACGATGGCGAGGTTATTGTTCGTGTGGACCCGGCCATAGCGGCCGTAGTAGGTTTCGAGCATCTTTGCGAACGCTTCCTCCCACGTCGCGCACTGCTTGCGCCACGTCAGGCAGTCGGCGACGGTCTCGGCCAGCCTGCTCTTGGGTGGGATTTCAGCAAGTCCCGCCTGGACGATCTCGCCGGCATCGTCGGTTGCGAGCGCGGCGCCGATCATAGCGGCGCACATCATCTCGCCGTAGATGCCGTTTTTGATGTGGGATAACGCCGCGTCGCGATACGCGAACTCGGCGGCCTTTTCCGGCCGGCCGGGCGCGCAGTAGCCCCAGAAATCGGCCCGTATCTGCGCGCCGATCCACTCGCGATACGGGTTCAGATACATCGGCGCCTCGTCAATCGACACCTCGTTGACCAGGTTCATATACGCCTGCTTCTCGGCCGTGCAGACGTGATGATACGGCAGATTCCGCAGCCACGCCTGGCCAACGTCGGCGGTCGCAAAATCCGGCCCCTTCTCCTCCATTATCTTCAGGCCCATGACCGTGTAGTTCGTATCGTCATCCGCCAGCGCGTGATCCCACGCTCCGCGCGCGCTGTGAGCACGAGGCCTGTGCCCAACTCCCTCCGGCATGTTCGCGGGCGCGGGCGGGATGTAGTTGGAGAGAGGATACTCCCCCACCGCCGAAAGATACTCCCGGATCGCGTCCCTCGACCAGCCCTCAACAGGCTTGCCGAGCATGCATCCGGCGATCCTGCCGAGCCACGCGCCGTGGATACGGTCGAGAAGGGCGTCGTCGGCTTTCACGTCCCATGCGCGGCTTGCCGCCGACTTTGCGGCACGTATACCGGCCAGGTGAGAGGGCTCGACATAGGGGAAGTCGGCTTTCGTCCTGAGTTTGCGCAGGTCCCAGTAGAGCTGCATTATCTGCTCGTTTGTTGCAGCCGCCTGCCATCGATCCTCGAATCCGGCAACCTCGCAGCCTTCCTGCGACCTCTGCGTTATTTCTTCCTTTACGAGGTTTCTAAGACTGTCCCAACCGGGCATTGTATGACCGCCTTTCCGCGATTTGTGGTAAGAAACACATTATCGCAGATTGACGGCCAGCCGCGCAAGCGCGTGACAGGCAGCCGGAACAATGCGTGGGAGGATTACGTATTCGTGGTTGTGAGCTTGGAGTCGATCGTCCGGGTTGTGTGGAACGGAACTCTGGCGCTGATACCGGTCGGGGCGGCATATACGTTGCGGGGAGTCCTGGACAAGAGGCCGCTCCGCCTGGGAGGCTATGCGGCGGCTGTCGCGCTTGGACTGGTCTGGCTGGCATTCCTGCCGAACACGTGCTATCTGCTGACGGAGTGGCGGCATTTTCTGGAGACTCTCGACAGCCAGGACCTGTTCATGCGGGCAGGCAGCGACAGCGTGCTGTTTATCAAGCTGGTGCTGGGTTCCCTGTTCTACTTTTTCTACAGCTTGTTCGGCATGGTGACATTCGCGATGGCGATTCGGCCGATGGAGCGGGCGGCGATCAAGCGAGGGCTCTCGGTAAGGTTCTGGGCGGCGCCGTTTTTCGCGGCTGTGGCACTGGGAGTCTACCTTGGATTGGTAATGCGTTTCAACAGTTGGGACCTATTGAGGTGCCCCTCGATGGTTTGGCAGGCGGTCGTGGAGATAGGAGGGCGTCCCAAGCTCGCTGCTTTCATCCTGGCGTTTGGCGGGTTCTTGTGGATATCTTATGAGGCGCTCGACATCTGGATAGACGGTCTCAAGCTGCGGCTCGCCGCCGGCAAGTCCGACGCTTGACAAATCCGCCGTGCTGATGTACATTTCAGCTAGACCCTTAGTAGGAGATATAGTTGACCCGCGCAGCAAAGCCGTCCGCCCGGCCGCCTTCCGAGAAGCTCTACAAAACGCTCGCCGAACTCCTGCCCGTTGGAGTACTTCTGGTCGATAGGACCGGAACCCACATCTACGTCAACCATCAGGCGGCGCGCATGACCGGCTACTCAATCGATGAGCTGTTGGCCGGCGTATGGATGGTTCACCCGGAAGACACCCAAGGCGCAAAGCTCTATGAGCAAGCCCTGCGCGAAGGCACGCAGGGCACCGATTACGAGACCCGCTTCATCCGCAAGGACGGCAGCGTATTCTGGGTGTCGGCCTCCTGGCGGCCCGTGAAGGATGAACGAGGCGAGCTCGCGGGAGTCTGCACGTTTGTTGCCGACATCAGCGAACGAAAAGCGGCCGAGGAGGCGCTTCGTCAAGCGCACGCCGAACTACAGCAGGCCTACCGGCTGCAGCGCGAGTTCCTCAACAACGTCACCCACGAGGTCAGAACGCCGCTCACCGCCGTCAAGGGCTACGCGGAGATGCTGATGGACGGAATGGCCGGCCCTGTCAGCGACGAGCAGACCGCGCTGCTCAAGAAAGTCCTGACAAGCTCGGAGCACTTGCTGGAGGTCGTTGACGGCGTCCTGCAGATCGCGCGCCTGAAAAGCGGCAGGATGGCGGCCAACGCCAGGGCCTGTGACCCCGCGCTTGTCGTGGAGAAGTCCGTCTCGGCCGTGCTGCCCCAGGCCTTGCAGAAACGCCTGAAGATCAACGTCAACTCCGATCCGTGCCCCGGCACGCGGATGTACGACGAGGAGAAGCTCGTCGTGATCGTCACCAATCTGCTGACTAACGCGGTCAAGTTCACGGAATCGGGGGCGATTGACGTTCTCGTGACCTGTTGCGCTTCCGGCGCAGAGATCGTGGTCGCGGACACCGGCGTCGGAATCCCTGCCGACGATCTGCCGAGCATCTTCGGGGAGTTCGTCCAACTCGAACACCCTCGCAGGCACAAGCACGGCGGCTTCGGTATCGGCCTTGCGATTGTGTCGGCGATGATCGAGGCTATCGGCGCGAGCCTGGTTGTCTCGAGCGCGGAGGGCGTAGGGACGGCGTTCACACTCGGTGTGCCCGTGCTTGAGACATGATCGCCTACGCAAATACTCTCAGGTGCACCGCCGTCACGATAGCCAGGTCGACAGCAAGGTGCGTGATCACGGGCAGGACCAGGCTTCCGGTTGCCGCGCGCATCATCCGCCACAACCACGCCGCGAACACGCAGCCGGCAAACACGGGTATCGCCCAGAGAGCGCGCGTGAACGCCAACAGCACCAGTGAATGGTAACCGGCGAAGGCCGCGTCGCGAAGCGTTGGGCGGCGGCTGTCCTGTCCAAGATAGCCGCGCCAGAAAAGCTCCTCGATCAACGAGTTGAGGCAGCAGAAGTAGAGGGCAAAATAGGGCCAGTTTTGCCGGTTGACGCCGAGATCGGCGAGCCTCGCGCGGACGAAACCGCCCTCCGGCCACACGCACGGCCAGATTGCGTAGAGCGCGATACCTCCGGCAGTGTAGAGCGCAACCGTGAGAATCCAGCAGCTCCACAGGCGGCGCTTCGTAACACTGCCCATGCCCGATCCCCTGCCGAGTATCACGACTGCCAGCATTGCGGCATGATAGGAAATGAGAGCGATCCAGGCGCTGTGGAGGCAGTAGACGCCCACTCCGACGGCGACGTACGGAATCAGTGGGCTAAGTCGCCGAAGTATGTTACCGGGGTTCATATGTCGAGTCCGAGCAGACGCACGGCGTTTTGTCGCGCGATCTTGTTGAATACGGTCTCGGATATGCGGCCCTCATCGCGCATGCTCAGCATCAGGTCCACGAGAGGCGTGGCAGTGTTGGGCGCGCAAATGTCCGTGCCGAAGTAGAGCCGATCCTGAAACTCCTCGACAAAGCGGGCCGCATAGTCGAGGTCGCGGGCGAGCGCGTTGTGGCCGCTGCCCGCCGAAAGATCGCCGTGCAGGTTGGGATACTTGCGCATCAGGCGCGGAACCCCGCCCTCCTCGGCTACGGGGCCTTTCGGGTAGCCGTAGCGCGAACTCGGGCCGTCCAGCGGCGCGATCTCCGCCCAGAACGGCTGAGAATGACCCAGGAAGATCAGATCGGGAAACTTCGCGAGCGCGTTGGCAAGAAGCGGCATGCCGGGGTCGTCATACAGACCGTAGTTTCCGCCGATAGTGGGCGCGATATGGAAGACCAGCGGCAGGCCGACCGCCTCGCAGTGCTTGAACAGGTTCTCCACCAATGGATCGTCGAATCGGAGATTGGCCGTCACCTCGCCGATGCCTTTGCACCCGCGCTGTTTGTAGTAAAGCAGAATCTGATCGAGCGGCGCCTTGGGGCTGTGGGCCATCGCGCGCGGGTCGAGATTGCAAAACGGCACGAACCTATCGGGATGGCGCTCGCAGATATCCAGCATATCCTCGGTTGTAACGAGCGTGTATCTGCACTCCGGGCTTACTAACGGCAGCAGCACGGCCTTCTCGACGCCGATCTTGTCGTATCGCTCGATGAGCCATTCGGCAGACGAGAAGTCGCGGTCGCCGCTTCTCGGCGGCCCAGGCACTCTTTGGGCGTGGACGTGGATGTCGATGAACATACGGGCGGCAACCTCCCAGTACGTCTACTGCTCGTCTGGTTCATCCAATGGTTAGATGCGGCATCATCGCTTAGCGAGAAAACCCGTGTTTCCGAAGGTCCTGCTCGACCACTCGAAGGACATCACCAGCCGATGCCAGAGCTGCGTCGGCGTCTTGTTGCGTAGCTTCAGACGTACCGCTCGGGTAGCGAGACTCCACAGCAGCCAGCGAGCGGCTTCCTGGATGACTAGCTCATCTGGCATACAGCACTCTGCCCTCCCGCAGCGCCGGATACAGAACCGTGCTTGCCAGCTTACCACGAGTTTCGAGCTCACTGGTGCACGTCACCAATATGTCCTTGCTGACCGGCAGATCGGCTACAGCTCTCATCATCGCGATGGTAGCTGCCTTCCTGTCTTCGCATGTCGAGAGGACGACCAGCAGATCGACGTCGCTATCCTCTCGTGCATCACCACGGGCGTGTGACCCAAACAGGATAATGCGTTCGGGATGGAAGCGAGCAGCTATCCGCTCGACCATAACAGATACGGCTTCGTCTACTGTGATAGCTCTGTCCGCCATCCCCAAACTCTCCATTCCGCAAGCTGCCTTCACTATACAACCAGGCAAGTTGCCTGTCAACAGACTCCGCGCCGCCCACGAGCAATCGCCGGCTCTCGCGAAGGCGTCAGTGTCTCCGCGCGAGACACTCGTTGCAAACAGCTTTGCAGCGATCACTCCTGCGCCGGCGCCGCGCCGGAACCGATAGGCCGCCGCAGTTTGGTCTTGCTCTGTTCGACTATGAGCTTGTCGATCTTGCCGGCGTCGAACGGATCGTGCGCCTTGGCAAGCAGCGACTGCATGGTCGCATCGAGTTCCTCTCGAAGCTTGGCGTGCGCGGGGTCATTCACCAGATTCTTCATCTGGTACGGATCGCTCTTGTTGTCGAACAGGATCCAGGGCCCGCCGTCGGCGAGGCGCGCGTAGGTGTGAGTCTTCGTGCGCACTCCTCGCCACTCGGTCGCGGCGTTGATGATCCATGGGCCGCCTCCGGGCATCATTTTCATAATGAGCAGCGCGTCCTGCTGATCCGACCGCTTCCCCATCGCCGCTTCAGCCAGGCTGATGCCCTCCACGCTGCCCGGTATGGGCGCGCCCGCGAGGCCCAGCAGTGTGGGCATCATATCGACCGGCGAGAGCAGAGCGTCGGTCACGGCGCCTTTGGGTACTCGCTTGGGATAGCGCACGATGAACGGGATGGATATGGACTCCTCGAACGGCTCCTGCTTCAGGCACATCCGGTGCGAGCCGAGCATATCCCCATGATCGGAACTGAACACCAGAATCGTGTCCTCGGCAATGCCTTGCTCTTCGAGGGTTTTCATGACCTGGCCAATGCACTCGTCCAGCCCGGCGACAGCGGCATAGTAACCGGACAGTATCTGCCTGACCCCATCGTCGGAATCCAGGCGCTGCCTCCAGTTCTGTCGTTTCTTGCCGGCGTCCGATCCCGGCGGAAGAGGATGCTTTTCGAGCTGCTCTCGCACGAGTTCCTTCTCGGCCACGTTAGCCCGGAAGTTCATCTTATCCAGCGGAAACAGCTTTTCGTATCTGTCCGGGGCAACATACGGGTCATGCGGCGGGTTCCAGGACATGAACAGACAGAAGGGCTTATCGCCTTGTCCCTTGATATAGCGGACCGCGTCTTTGGTCTGCTCTTCCGGCCGCCAGGTCTCTTTTCCGTCTTTGTCCGCCGGGCTCAGGATCGGCCCACTCACCCCCACCCAATAGTCGAATCCCTGGCGGCGGTCCGCGGGGACCTTGCTCTCCCCGCCGTTGAGGTGCCATTTGCCGATGTAGCCCGTCTCATAGCCCTGCGCCTTGAGCGTTGTCGCGATCGTGTTCTGCCCGTCCCAGATCGGACGGTTGTTCTCCACCACGCCATTCGACATCGGATAACGGCCGGTAAGCAGCATCGCCCGGAACGGCGAGCAGACCGGCCATGTGCTGACGGCATTCGTGAATCGAGCGCCCTGCGCCGCCATTCGATCGATATTGGGAGTTCGCGCCTGTTTGTCGCCATAGCAGCCCAGCGCCTGGGAACGAAGCTGGTCGGCGAATACGAAGATGACGTTCGGCTTTCTAGCGGCCTGTTCGGCGAACCCCGGCAGGCAGCTTCCAAGAACCAGGCCGCCGGCAATCGCGCCGGTTCCTTTTATGAACTCGCGCCGTGTGATCTCATGTCCGCTCATACTCTACATCCCCCATGTTCTGCTTCTGCTTCGCGCGCCGCGTGCCCTTCGATTCGCGTCACCAATCCGCCGTGCGCTCCGGCAGGGGGTCCTGGGTGAGAATGCTTGCGTCGAAGCAGAGCTTCATCATCTCCATCTTCAGGTCACGGTGCGCGGGACTGGCCCAGAGGTTGTCGAACTCGTCCGGGTCGGCCTGCAGATCGTACAGCTCCCCGACCTCCATTCCATGAAAGACGGAGACCTTGTGCGTACGGTTGCGAACCATAGTGACAAGCGGCTGAGGACTCAATGCTCGATGGAACGGCTGACCGACGTAGTACTCCGTGTAGACGCAGTCCTTGTGATGATAAGGGTCTGCTCCGCCCGCGCATATATCATAGAACGACTTTCCCTGAACTCGCGTCGGAACCGGCAGCCCCGCCGCATCCAGCAGCGTCGGCACGATGTCCACCAACTCCACCAACGCATCGCATCGCAGGCCCGACACAAAATGCCCCGGCCACGAGATGACAAGCGGCACTCGCACCGAGCAGTCGTACATGTGAGGGCCTTTGAGATACATCCCGTGATCGCCCAGCAGTTCGCCGTGGTCGCTCATGAAGATGACGATGGTGTTCTCGCGTCGGCTCGTTTCGTCGAGCATCGTCAGGATTCGGCCAACATTGTGGTCTATCAGCTCGATCATCGCGTAGTAGGCGGCGGTGACTTCCCTGCGCTCGCGCGGGGTCATCTTGCTGAAGGCCAGCAGCATCCCGCCGTAGGCGCCGTCGTGATCGACCTGCTGAAAGATCGGCTTGTTCGTCAACTCGCCCGGCTTGAACTTGGGATCGGGCAGAGCGTCGGGATCATACCGATCCAGATACTCTTTCGGCGGATCGAACGGATGGTGCGGATCGAAGCAGTTGATGCTCATCAGCCAGGGCGCGTCGCGGTTCTCACCGATGAAGTCCATCGCGCGGTCGAAGCACCATGTCGTCTGATGCAGCTCCGCAGGGACGCCGGGGTAGGCATGCCTGCCGCGTGGTCCCGGATACAGGTCTTTCCATAAATACCCCCGCGATGCCAGCCACTGGCTGTACTCATTCTCCGGCCAGTCGGGATGCGAGTGGTGACTCCATCGAAAAACCCTATATCCGTCGTCGATGCGCTTCTCCGCCTGACCCTTGCACGGGGCCAGGTGCAGCTTGCCGGAAAGGCCGCAGTCGTAGCCCGCGTCGGCGAGCATTCGGCTGATGAGCACTTCATCGGCGGGTATGGCCTGTCCGTTCTGCCGCGCGCCGGTCGTGCGCGGATAGCGACCGGTCAGAAAAGATGCCCTGCTGGGCGTGCACACCGGACTCTGCGCGTAGGCGTGCGTAAATGCCACGCCCTCCGAAACCAGCCGGTCCACGTTCGGCGTGCGGATGTGCGGATTGCCGAGCGCGCTTATCGTATCGAATCGCTGCTGGTCGGTGCAGATCCAGAGGATGTTGGGTCTTGTCATAGGTCCCCCTAGTGTCCAACTTCGACCTTAGACCGCTAAGCTCCTCTGGCGCGCTATGAAGGAAACCAGCGGTTGGACCCAGAGCGGCCAGATGCGCATGATCCGGAAGGGCGACTGGAAGCTGACGTTCGATATGCAGGGGGCCGCCAGGCTCTACGATTTGCGAAACGACCCGCACGAGCTGGTCGATCTCTATGGGCGTCCTGAAACCGCCGACAAGGGGCGCGTGCTGCTGGAGGATCTGCTGAAGTGGAGGCTGCGCGTGGAGGATCCCCTGCCCCTGCCGAGGAAGCGGTATGTCATGAAGCGGGATGCGCGGGGGTATTGGGAACGGTAGCCCTATGGTCCGAAGAAGAGCCGCCTTAGCTTTCTGCTGCCGAGCTCCTGGTCGAATTCGTTCGCCGAACCCAGAGTATCATCCGCGCAACGGCAACCATGAGAGCCGATAGGCCTGTCGGCTCGGGAATCGCACCGTAGGCGTACTTCAGGTCTCCACTAGTACGATCATAGTAGCTAATATGGATGTTGCCTCGGCTGTCAATCTGCATCGACTGATAACCGTAAGCGGCATCGATGAATTCGGTGATCCAACCGCTAGTGCCCCGATATGCGTGACACAACTGCTGGTTTTCGATGTCCCAGTACGCAACGTGCGGGTTCCCTTGCCGGTCGAGAGCCAACGATGTATAGGTGTTGGAGGCAGTGACGTCAGCAACGACTTCAACAATCCAGCAAGAGCCGCTATAGTGCGCGCATAGGAGCCGGTTGCTCCAACAATCCCAGTAGCTGATATACGGGAAGCCCGCGCTACTCATCTTGAGAGACGTCCCGTATCCGCGCCCGGGTAGCGTCTGTGTAGTCCAGCTAGTGCCATCATAGTGGCTGTATCTAACCGTTAAGTCG
>Ga0315284_10005363_pt1 | contig 18189 bp, 8 predicted proteins | sample YL17G09_16_MG_FD_203696 | JGI IMG/M metagenome (GOLD analysis project Ga0315284, IMG submission 203696) | Sediment microbial communities from Yellowstone Lake, YNP, Wyoming, USA - YL17G09_16 | ecosystem: Environmental > Aquatic > Freshwater > Lake > Sediment | place: USA: Wyoming | collected...
TAGGTCCTTGCCAACTAACCAAGGTGCCACTCTAAAAGCGCTCATCGAAAGACTTTCCGCCGTTCCAGAACCTAAGCCATGGAGCATTAGTGCTGTCGCCGGCACTCTAACGTTCTCTGGTGACCAAAGCTTGAAGGACGGCTATTTTTACGACTTGATGGCCAGCTACAACACTGTGTCTACCTCAGTTACTGTCGACTACGAACCCGCTTCGATCAAGTTAGTCGACGGCTCCGACTACAGCCAAACCCAGATGCTTATTGTTGCTGAGCAACGATTTATCGATGCGATTGGTGTTAAACTCGGCTACCGTACGCAATCATCGTCAGCGTCGACACTTGCTGGTGCATCCAACATCATCGCGGGAGCTCGCTGGTTTCACGACATGACGCAGGTTGGCGTCACTTATGCTATGAGTAAATATCCGAAATATTATCCCGCTAATCTGGATGTAAATCAGCTGACTGGCAATGTCTCTACGGCCTTTGGCAACGCCTTTGCTTGGGGGCTGCTTGGCCTCGACCTGAAGTATCACAACATTACGCCGCAAATGACCTTTAGTAAGGCTAAATATCCAACGGTCACAGCATTTAAGTCAGCATATACATCTACGGAGATCGGGCTGCGTTATACTTTATCACCAATATCTCTCGCACTATCGACCTGGTCTGGCGAGCAGGTGTTTGCTGTCCTAGGCGATGGTCTAGTGGTCTGGAGCAATTCTACTGTTCACAAAGGTGGACAAAAGCTGTCCCTAGATTACTTCTACGAGACTAGTGCTACTATTGGCTTATTTTATGCCAAGGATAGTCTTGAGAATACCTCGACTAATTCTACGGCTAGTGTGACTGCACTCGGACTTAACGGCACTTTTTTCTTTTAGGGGTGATCGCAGATGAAATCATTTTTTCTTAGCTTAGCTCTTCTATCTCCAGTTTCGGCCCAGGCTGCATCTTTCGTTGATGTCGCTGATGAACTTAGCGAGTCTTACAAATTTGAGCAAAGGCACAACTACAAAGACGCCGTCGCTGTTATCGCAAAGGCCCAGAAAAGACAGCCAGATTCATACATTCTGAATCTACGTTTAGGTTACCTGTTCCTTAGTTCTGGGATCACGGCCAACGCACTAGAACATTATACGAAGGCAACAGAAGCAGAGCCCAAGTCAGTGGAAGCACTTCTCGGCCTGATGAATGTCTATGCAGCTAAGGCCCGCTGGAGCGATGTTGCAACCGTATCGGAAAAGATTCTCGCTATCTCGCCGGATCAATACGCTGCCAGCTGGAACCTGATTCGCGCGGACATCATGCTTGGGAAGTTCGATGATGGACTGGAAACTGCAAAGAAAATGCTTAAGCTGTATCCCAGTGATCAAACCTTCTTAGTGCAGAAGGCCGTTTGCCTAGGCTATTTAAAGAAAAATACCGAGGCAAAATCCGCGTATCACAACGTCCTAGCAGTTTATCCCAATGACCCCACAGCTAAAGCAGCGCTGGAATCATTGAAGTAAGCACTAGCTATGTTAGCGGAATTTTAATCGCCTTTCGGCGTCTGTTTTAGGGCGGACGCTGCATCGCTTACTCACTGCAAAATGAGTCGGAGTACCGATATGTTACGCCAAGTCATCGCCTTCACCTTACTGTCCCAGGGGTGCGTCACGGCATCTACAAAAGAATTCAAAGAATCCCGCGTCATCGAAAGAATTGCGAACAAAAGTGAAACTCCAGCATGGGCAGATGGCTCAATAGCGATGGCTGAGGAATCAAGCGATGTCATCTTTGTCTCCCAGGTAAGCATGGGAGCAAACAGTCGGACAGAAGCTTGCTTGAAAGCGGCAGAATTGGATGGTCGCTCCTCCATGGCGCGCTATATCAAGGAGCACATCTCAACAAGCGGCCAGGTCAACGAGAGAGATGCGGCCAGCGATCCTGGTTACGAGGCCCTCACTGCCTTCCTTAGCCAGTCCAAGCTCAGCGGTGTTAAGACTACCCAACGCTACTGGGAAAAAGTAGAGCAAAGCGACGAATCTGGGGAACGCGTGCTGAAACTTCGCTGCGTCGCAAAATTGGCCGTCAACAAGGCTGAACTCCAGCGCCAACTTCGTGAGGCAACGACAGCCAACGGCGGTAACGCGCAGATCCGCGCCTCGCTGCTCAATGCCCAGAGTTCATTTTTCGAGGGCCTCGCTCACGAGAATGAGCAGGGAGCTCGCTAAAACGACAGGCCAAAGCCGAAATAAGACAGCACGGAAAAATCGCCCACCGAGACGGCGCTGTTTTCGGGAAGCTTGAATTGGCCAACGTAACCGAGATTGATCATTGAGACTTTGACCATATCAAAAGTCCACGTGGCGAGCGAGAACCCCCCAAGGATAGCACCAGGTAATGCGTAACTGGTCTTTCCTTGGGCTTTGTCTTTCTGCAGCGATATCCCCAGATGAGGCATATAGGAGAGACGGAAGTCAAACCATCTGGTGAAGCTTCGGTCCGACGGGTTTTGAACCTGATTCCACTGGGTGAAGAGCGAGTAATTTAGGCCTAACGTTGCCCCCTGAAACTCGACATCGTAGCGGGACCTTAGCGCCTCATAGGTTTTAGGTGCGTAGTACATATGGCACACCTGGTAGCGGCCACTTAGGTAGCCGATGTTGATACCAAAATTATCAGTCAGATTCTTTCCTAGGACAAAACGGCCAGTATCGCCCTTGCTAGGGTTACCGCTCTCCCTGCAATCCTCGAATTTGTACTCTGTACCAGCACTCTTTTCTATGAACTTTAGACCGTCCATTGAGCCGATTTCGATCATCGCCGAATAGGAGCGGTAGCTCTTTCTTTTGATCTTGTCTTCTTCAGATTCTATCGGTGTGAGCTTGGCAACAATAGGACTCGTGGAGCTTTTTTGGACTATGATAGTATCTTCCCACGCTTCATCGCTGGTAGAAATTTTAACGCGCCGTGATCCGGCCCTAACTTCGTAAGTTCCGGGTGTCTTGCCAACTATAGTGCCGTCAATTTCAACACTAGCTTTGACGGGTTCGCCCTTGGAACTGCGAGCAGATATCTCAATACCGCCAATTTTCGCCTTCATCGCACATGTCACTTTTGAATTATCACCGACTCTTACCGATATTTTTTGTGTGTTCTTGAAGTATTCGGGATGCTCAAACTCCAGAACATAATTCCCTGGAGCTAGCTTCATGACTGACTCAGAGGTATTTCCGTACTTATTGCCATCGATGTTAACCGATGTCGCTGCGGGACAGTCGGTGAAGGCAATTCGTCCGATGTTTTCTTTGAGTTCAAAGCCGAATGAATCATGACGAGAATCAACACTTATCGTGCCTGATAACCGACTATAATCCTGCTTCCAAAGTCCAATGGCATGAGACCCATCAAGAACTTCAAGTTTACATGGCGTCGTACACGCATTCTCCACACCATCAAACGATACAGCCGCTCCCTGCGGTTTGGAGGCGATTTCAATGACCTCTTTTTTGATGGCGTTGGACCGCCAAACCTCCTGGACTTCTTTTTCTATGGGAATGATCTTCTTCTCATTCGCATGCGCCAGGTGCTTCAGGTTTTCGTTCACATCCTTAATAGCCCATTGGTAGAGATTGGGGGACTCGCTCCGACGTAAACCCTGCCAATCGATGACTGTACTCTTCGCCTCCAGGTTGAGCTCTTGGGTGAACTCGACCTCCCGGTTGTCTTCCCTGGTACTTGATTTAACCGTAATTTCCGCAAAAAAACACAGAAGTGCCTTCTTCTTAGCTTCAAGCAGGTTCGCCGCAGGAATAAAGTATTTGTCACCTTTGTCGTAACAATCGGCATCGATACCATACGCTTTGCCCGAAAGAGCAAGAGCACATATCAACAAGAACGCGAATTCATTACGATTCATGAGATCTGTTACTCAAAGGCATTGTAGAGATTATTCATGTTCACCTGCTTTTTACAGGTGCCTTTCGTGTCGGAAAAATCCACAGGCAACTTGAGTCGAAACTTATGTTTCAAAAGATACTTATTAAATTCTTAAATAGCGCCCAATTCTGCATCATGTTAGTTCGTTTAATTGGAACTGATTAGACATGTCCTCTGGATTGAGGTGACTTGTCAATGAGCGACAAAAACCCATCTGACTACTTGCTGAGCATGAAAGATGCGCTCGAGAGAAAGTCACAAAATCTCTCGTATAATATTAGAGATCTAGTTGACTGCGAGCACGAACCAATCGCATTTTGCGGCGCTATTCAGAGTTGTGGCTTAATGATTGTCGCTAACTCTGACTCCCTGATAATCGAAGCTGTAAGCAAAAATTGGCAAAAAATTCTCAATATTGAGACCTGTGAGTCGCTGATTGGACAACATATCTATGACCTGATCAGTATCGGAGACCGCAGTCAGGTTGATAGCTGTGATAAATTCTGTGCATTAATTTCGAAGCACAACGTTTTCCCGAAACTACCAGATCAATACACAGGTCGTGTGAGCGCTGCTTTATGCCACCGTAACTTTTCTAAACTCATTTTGGAATTTGAGATAGACGCAGAAACAAACGAGGATGCCTCACTTAAGCTAATTAAAAAAATGATTTCGAGCTTAGGTAAGGCGCAGACAATCGAAGCTGCATGCCAATCTACGGCTGATGAATTATTTGCCCACTCCGGATTTGACCGAGTCATAATCTACCGCTTCGACCAAGTATGGAACGGCGAGGTCATTGCTGAGGCAAAACAACCCGAAATGGCAGAATTTATCCATCTGAAATATCCCGCATCAGACATCCCCCCACATGTCAGAGAGATTTTTTTTAAGAATCAATCACGCATTGTCGCTGATGTCCAAGCTGAGTCTGTGCCTATTGTTAGCAAATCTATTTCACCACAGGATCTCGATCTCAGCATGAGCCTCCTTCGAGCCGTTTCTCCGATACACCTTCAATACCTCGAAAATATGGGCGTAAGATCTTCCATGTCCCTGCCACTTCGAGTGACTGACAAATTTTGGGGATTGATCTCATTTCACCAATGTTCCGGCCCCAAATATCCGGATCGCCAAAGTCGAGATGTTTTTGATTTATCAGCACGGATGTTAGCGGAAAAATTGGCTGAGTTGAAAGAGATAAATAAAATAAAGATTCGCAATGAGGCGTTACTCTTTATGCATTCATTCTTGGATGATTTGGCTCTAAGCAGAGATGGAGACCTGACTCTCAAAGAATCTGGAGCAAGACTCTTGAGCATGACCTCTAGCTCAACGGTAATTGTTAAGGTTGGTGATAAAAAAGTGGTCGCTGGTGCACCAGTATCCCCGCAAACACTAGAAATCTTATCCAAGCATCTGCACACCCAGGATTCTCTGATGGCCTGGAAGAGCGACAGTCTTATGCTGGATTTGAAGCTTGCTAAGGCAGACCCAAATGCCGCCGGAGCACTAGCAGTGCCACTGCTCCGTAACTTTGAGAATTTTGTAATTTGGTTAAGACCAGAAGAAGCAAAAGAAGTGCGCTGGGGAGGCCAGCCCAAAATTTCCACCTTACCGATGAGTGGAGCGATAGAAAAGCTGACTCCACGAGCATCATTTGCGGAGTGGAAAGAGAAAGTTAGATTTTTCTCGCGGGCCTGGAGCGAAGAAGATGAGGAGTGCGCCCACTACTTTCTATCCGCGTTCGTACAAGAAACATTTGGGCGAATGCAGACACTATCAGATTCATACTATGACTTGGAAAAAGAGGATAAGGCTAAAGACGCATTCTTGAGTAATGCTTCGCACGAGCTTAGGACACCCCTGAGTATTATTATTGGGTGGATTGATTTGCTGCGTGACAATCCAGACCATGATCCAGAGGTGAAAAATGCAATAGATATTATTGATCGCAACGCCAAAATTCAAGTGGCAATGATCGATGATCTATTAGACACATTCCGCATCATCTCGGGTAAACTGCGTATAGATATCAAAAGCAATATTGATGTGACTGCCGTTGTCCAGAGAGTCATCGAAGGCATGGCACCTACCGCTAGAACCAAAAACCTAACCATTCAATTACAACCTGGTGAGCACTGTTTACTATCAGCCGATCCAGATCGGCTTCATCAAATAGTATGGAATCTGGTTAGTAATGCCATCAAATTCACACCAGACGGAGGAGAAATTAGGGTCAAACTGTCTCGATCGATATCAGAGTGCTCCATCGAAGTGGAAGACTCTGGTTTGGGTATTCATCCGTCAAAATTAGAGAGAATATTTAACCGATTCGTGCAGGCAGACAACACGGCGACCAAGGCCGGAGGACTAGGTATCGGTTTATCTATAGTTAAAAGCCTCACCGAAATGCACGGTGGAACCATTCGAGCTTATAGCGAAGGATACGGTCACGGGTCTCGCTTTGTCATCACGCTACCAATTCAGCAGTTACAAGAGCATCAGCCTGTGCCTTTAAAAAAACTGAGTCCAGCAATTCAATCCAAGAACCTACTTAAAGGCTTGAGGATATTAATCGCTGAGGACGAACCCGATGCTTTACAAGCACTTCAGCTAATATGCGAACGAAATGGAGCCTCGGTAACCACTGCTATAAATGGTGAGGAGGCTATGGAAAAACTTCGCGGACAAAAATTTGACCTAATACTCTCTGATATTGCGATGCCTCGACTAAATGGCTGCGATCTAATGCGCCTATGGCGCGAGGAGGAAAAGCTGCGCCATATTAAACCAATCCCAGCAATCGCTTTGAGCGCTTACGCCGCGACGAAAGACAAAGACAAGGGATTAGATGCTGGATTTACCGCCTATTTGACCAAACCGATTTATCGAGAGGCACTCTTTTCTGCCTTTAAAAACCTACATTTACCTACTATCGAATAGATAGGAGAATGAGATCTCATGAATCTCGGACAATCAATCGTGCCGTCTGGTCGCCCGGCAAAGCTGTCTCTCCTTGAATTTTTAAAAACCGAGACCGCCCCCCAGCATCAGGCCATAGAATCTGTCATCCCTCTGCTCAAACCAGACCTCACACTTGCTGAATACCGCACACATCTCATCAAAATGCTCGGCTTTTACCTCCCACTGGAGGCCAGTCTGGCGGAGTACTGCCGGAAATTCGGAGACGCACTGAGTATCGCACAGCGATTTAAAACGCAGTGGCTTTCTGCAGATTTACTCGCGTTAGCAGTGTCGGCAGAAAATATCGCCGATACACCCAATTGCGATAAGATTTCGCCAATTTCTAGTACTGCCGAGTGTGTGGGAGTTCTTTATGTGATCGAGGGGGCCACCTTAGGTGCACAGGTGATCAGGAGGTGTCTTATAAAACATTTGGACTTGGATGACACAAAACTGCGTTTCTATACTGGCTACGGCAGCGAAACCTTGGCTATGTGGCATGCCTTCCGTTCACAGGCTCAAAATTTAGTCGACGAAAGTGCCTATAATGAATCCGGAAAAAGCGCCTGCGAAATATTTCGGCTGTTGCTGGAATGGCTACGGGCAAGTTAAGATTTCCCAAATCAAGAGGAGATCCACTAACATGTGTAGTGACACGTACGCAAAACGGCCGATGTCTCCCAGTGTTAAACACTGGTCTAAAAACGTGTTTCATTTAAACCGTTTATTATTACTGTGCCTGGTAGCAGCTCTGCCTTACGACCCAGCTAATGCCTGCACAACAGCAGCCTGGACAGCCATAGCCACCGCATCTCAAGTTCCACTTATGTGGAAAAATCGCGATACCGATGATCTGTCTAACAGAGTGGTTTACGTCGACGCTAAGCCACACAAATATATCGGCCTCGCCGACCACACAGAGACGTCTGGGCGCGCTGTGTTTGCCGGCATTAATGACCAAGGATTTGGTATTTTTAATTCTGTTGCCTATAACCTCCCGCTGGATCCGAAAGAAGCAAGGGACCAGGAAGGGACCATCATGGCAGATGCCCTGAGGACTATCGCCAGCATTGGCGATTTTGAAAAGTTTCTGCAGCAAAAGCTTGGACCTAATCTAGGTGCACAAACTAATTTTGTAGTCACGGATGCTTCTGGTGAGGTGTCGATCTTTGAACTGCACAATCACGGCTTTAAAAAACTGTCGGTGAATGAGTCACCAAAACAATACCTGGTTAATACGAACTTTTCCCGTAGCGGCGCACCGGGGGAAGGCGTTGGTTATCTGCGCTTTGAGCGCGCAACTAACTTAATCGAACAGCAAAGCACGGCAGTCGATGTCGATTTTATTTTTAACAACCTCGCGCGCGATTTTGGCCATGTTTTGCTCCATGTGCCGAGCTTAGAAGACTTGGCGACAAAAACATCCCAAAGCGCCGAGTGGTACGCCAGCGTCGACACGATCAATCGCAACTCTACGGCCTCGGCAGTGGTGATCGAGGGCAAGACACCAGGCAATCCAAACTCACTAGCGACCCTTTGGGTATTACTCGGCGAGCCGGCTACGTCTCTTGCCGTGCCAGTTTGGGTGGAAGCTGGCAAAGTACCAGGGGCGCTCAGTGACGGCCTTACCGTCCCCATGCAGGCAGAGTCTCTTCGTCTTAAAAGACTACTGAGACCCCTACCAGAACAAGAAATGGCAAAATACATGAACCTCGTGGTGCTGAACAATCGCGAGGGCACGGGCATCCTACCGCCGATCCTCGCAGCACAGCGCGAGATCGTCGCCCGCACTCAGGAGTTTCTGAGAACGAAGCCGAGCAGCGAGGCCATGGCTACTTTCCAAGAGCAAATAGCTAAGGAAGCTTTAGGGATCCTTAAGAGTCTAGGCTAATTTGGGAAGAGAGAGAGAGAGATGGTAGCGGCACCCGGGGTCGAACCGGGACGTCCTTGCGGACACTGGATTTTGAGTCCAGCACGTCTGCCGATTCCGCCATGCCGCCATGATGGAGAACCAACGGTATACCAAAGGCAGATGTATCTTTGAAGCAGAAATCGTAAGGTGGCAATTATTTCCAGATCACCCGATGAGCGGTAAAAATTTTATAAGCAGTATCTGACCGCACCCCATGATGCGACATCTATTTATTTCAATGATATCATGTGTTTAAACAATTTCTGGATGCAGGTCGCAAGCCCTAGCCAGCCGTATTACTAATCAGTTGAATATAAAACCGGACAGCGTCGGCATAGCCCTCAACACTGATGCGCTCATTGGTGCCGTGAAAACGCTTTTGATCATCAACACCCCACCGCACCGGCAAAAATCTGTAGATGTTCGGTGACATGGCCGTGTAATGAGCCGCGTCCGTCGCGCCCACCGTTGAATAAGGAGCGACGATGGCATCGGGAAAGACCTGCTTAATCGTGTTCGCCAATGCCGCAAAACTTCCGGACTTAGGATCCGATTCTGGCGCCGGTTCGCGGTTGTGACCAAGCGGCCGTATCTTCACCTCTGGATCACCTATCACCATTTCAACGCGACGCATTGCATCGGCTATCAAATCACCCGGAATAAGACGCAGATTGATCACTGCTGTGGCCATACCTGGCAGGACATTATCTTTAATACCGGCATGGAATATCGTCGGAGCTAGCGTCGTGTGCATGCCAGCACGAGTTGAGTCAGCAGCCGCCAGCAATTTGGTGATCACTGGAGAAAACAGCCATAAATTAGCCACAGCAAGCCGGCGCCCAAACCCCATCGCAGGCGCCAAAGCCTGCAACGATTCGGCTAAGGTCGTGCCGATGCGAAGAGGCTCTTGATTAGCTTCGAGACGAGTGATCGCGCGCGACAGCCGCCCAATATTTGTGTCCCTGGATGGCATCGATGAATGGCCACCTGGACTTTGCACCGTCAGTTCGATGCTGAGGTAGCCCTTTTCGGTGACGCCCACAAGCGCAGCGGGTTGACCTATACCGCTGATGACCCCTTCGCTCACCATGCCACCTTCGTCGAGGATATACTCGGCGCGAATACCGCGATCAGCCAACAAAGTCGCCATAGCTTTTGCGCCACTGCCACCGACCTCTTCGTTATGGCCGAAGGCCAAGATGACGCTACGTCTCGGCGTTACTTCCTTGAGCAACAGATGTTCCACAGCCTCAAGCAGACCAAACACGCCACTTTTATCATCGAGAGTGCCCCGCCCCCAGATAAAGCCCTGGTCAATGACACCAGAAAAAGCAGGGTGCAGCCAATCGCCCTCGGTACCTGGCGACACCGGCACCACATCTTGGTGGCTCAGCAATAGTATGGGCGGAAGCGACGGATCGCTACCCTGCCACGTCATCAGTAAGCTGCCGCCCGCTATCACTTCCGTCTTGAGAGCGCTAAACGCACGCGGAAATAAACTACGCATCAACTCATGAAGCGCCTGAAAAGGTACCAGCTCATTAGGCTCAGGTGGCACGTGAGCGATAGTCTGAATCTGAAGCGCTTTCGCCAATCGCCCGGCTAACGTTGACGCATCGAGATCAATCTTCACAGCGGCCGCTGGTAGAGTCGTCGACCCCGCTAAACTCCACGTCCGCCCCACCAAAACTGCAACCAAAACGCAAAGCGCCAAGCCTAGGGCCACCGCGAGCTTTTTCATATCTACCGGCCTCTGAGAGTGAGTCCTCAGCCCGAGATAGGCCTTCGACTTTGTCTCATTTATACCGGGAACTGACCGATGCCACTAGGTAGTTTTTTCGCAGCTGCACCGAATACCAGGCGTATTGCCTCTTTAAATGCATGGGGTTCGTGAGTTTCCGCTAGCTGCACAATCTCCTCACGATCAAAGAAGACACCGCCACACTTTTCGCAGCCATCTCCCTTAAGTCCGAGGACGGTCTCCTCCTTGAGCGCAGCACCACATTTCGGACATTTCATCCAATAAGCCTGTGCCAAACTAATGGTCGCCAGTTCCTGGCGCTGCTTGTCTAACTCGCGCCGATTTCGCTCAATCAGCTCACGGTTCATTTGATAGAAATACTCTTCTTCGCGGTCGTAGCCAGCATTATGAAATTGCTGTGGCAGAGTTTTGGTGGCGTCTCCCATGACTAACTCCCCCTAATATTTATTCTGAGGAACGAGAGCAAAGAGACGACGAAGCGACGCAACATCTTTGCCTCTTCCCCACCTTTTTAACCATGCAAGTTAAGTGCCGTCAGAAAAGTGTGAAAAGCGCCACAGTAAAATTGGCCGGCTGGACAGTTTTTGCTTTTGACCGATCCAAGCGGGCACCCCCCTCACTCCCCCAATCCAAAAAATCAAAAAGATCGTTTGGTTGATCTCAGCGTGCAATTTTTTTATGAAAACCCCTTCTAGACCGACGAGCCCCCTCAACTGCCAGTAATTAAACAATTTATTTCTATAAACTGAACAGCAGCTAATCGCCGAAGACGCCGTTCCCTAGACTGCTTAAGAAAGCCCCACAACTCAGCACTTTACTCAATCTTTTCGACCCTATGCGCCCAGAAACCAGGTAGGCACATTTTGACTAGCAATATAGGCAATTATTGCTGGGTATTACAGATATTTCAGATGCAGCCAACTTCTGACTCAAGGTCCCCTAAGATTGTGCCGACGTATCGCCATGGACAGATGCGTTCCCGCTTCTGTTGGCTCCGAACGAGGACTCCGGCAAATGGCGCTTGAATTCTCCAAAGTGACCAACTCTTCGCTTTCCGAGGCGAAGCTGGGATCCTTTTGTCGCAATCGTTTCGGCGGCAAACAACGTTCGCAACTAACAGGAGGAACACGATGCGTAGTGTAGTGCGCATATCATTTCTTCTGTTTACGTTGGTCCTTGCCGCCAAAGCAGCGATCGCTCAGTCTACTTTAGACTTCGTGCTTAGCGGGCGGCTGACTGAAACTAGTGGCAAACCAGTCGCTGGACCGGTCGCATTAGAGATTTCTTTTTTCCACGACGGCCAAGGTAGCGCGCCAGTTCTGGCGGTTACAAACGGATTCGAAAGCGTGACTCTACAGGAAGGGATCTTCCAGCTAAGAGTGACGCTGAGCGCTGCTGATTACGCTAAAGTATTCCCCGATGTTTCGCAGCCGGTATGGTTCCAAATCACAGACCTAACCCATGCCAGCGCACCGTATCCACTGCAACAGGTCGTTACGGTTCCTTATGCGGCAAGAGTGCCCGTCGATGGCAAGACTGTAGATTTTAATACCGATGGTAAACTAAGCGTCGGTCCATCGACAGCTCCAGCAGCTAACCAGTTCTTGACTAAAGATGCGAATGGCAAGTTTGTTTGGAAAAGCCCAACGCCAAACGCGAGCGCGATTCAAGGAACAAACATCAGCGGTGCCGCCCCCGTGGCGGGACAAGTTCTAAGTTACGATGGGGTGATGTGGTCTCCTGCGACCACGACTGTAACGGCAACACCGCCACTTGCGGTCACGATGACCAGCACAACCCCAACTTTGTCGATAGTCGCAGCGACAAGTGTCAGCGATGGTTATCTTAGTACGGCAGATTGGCTGGCTTTCAATACCAAACAGACGGCTATTACCGCAGATTCCGTCCTCACCGCGGGTTCTGTCTCCACTGCGATGCAAGCCGGCGTTGAACTTAAGGCCTTTAGCACTGGAGCTGGACAGACTGGCGAACTAAGATTCGGCAGCCTATCTGGCTCAAACTACGTCGGTCTCAAGGCACCAGACGATGTTCCAAGCGACATAGTTTGGACGCTGCCATCTGCAGACGGAGCGACCGGTCAGATACTACAAACCGATGGATCAGGCCGACTCACCTGGGGATCGTTTCCGCAAGTACCGGTGACCTCCGTAGCAGGCAAAACCGGAAACATCAGCTTAACCACAAGCGATGTGAGCGAAGGCAGCAATCTCTACTACACTGATCCCCGTGCTCAATCGGCAGCAAAAAGAGCGATTTCAGCCACAGCGCCTGTGTCATACGACACTACAAATGGTCGAATTTCGCTGGGTCAAGCCTCATCCGTATCGTCCGGCTTTCTTTCCGTGGTCGATTGGCTCACCTTTAACAGCAAGATTGCGAGCGTCACAGCGGGGAACGGCATAGTCGTTAACACTGTTGGCAACTCGGCGATCATCGGCCTTCCAAACACGGGCGTCCCGGGCGGCTACACTAAAATAAGCACAGACGCGCAGGGCCGCGTGACCTCGGGTACTACCCTGTCACCGGTGGACATACCCAGCTTGTCAGCTTCCATCATCACCAGCGGCACGCTACCAACCTCGCTGGGTGGTACTGGCGTCAATTCATCGGCTACCTTTCCGACCTCTGGCGTTGTAGCTACGCGCGACGCAACTGAAACACTACGCAATAAAACAATAGAGTCGCCTCTGACCAACGGAGGCACCATTAGCGGTGCAGCACTGATCACCGGATCGACATCGATCGACACAACCGGATCGGTAAAATCTGGCAGCACTACAGTCACTGGCGACGTCACGATCAAAGCCGCGAGCGGAGCCGCGAGCAAACTAATTTTGACGGATAAAAATTCAATAAATGCGATTTCACTCAAAGCTCCAGAGACCCTCGCTGGTCCCGTGACGTGGACTTTGCCAGGTGCAGATGGAACCCCTAATCAGCTACTCTTTACCGATGGATCAGGCAACCTAAGTTGGGTATCCGGCGCTAGCCCAACCGGCGCGGCCGGTGGCGACCTCACCGGGATTTATCCTAACCCGACACTGACGACTACCGGTGTCCAACCAGGCGAGTATTCCAAAGTTACCGTTGATGCCAAAGGCCGAGTCAGTGCCGGCACCACACTAAACGTCGCCGACATACCTTCGCTCCCGGCATCGAAGATCGATAATGGCATCATCGGAGTACCACGAGGCGGCACGGGAGTTGGTTCCCTAACCCCAAATGGGGTTTTACTAGGAAACGGCACTGACGGAATCAACGCAACTGCACCGGGTGCAGCCTATCAAAGCCTGACTATCCCAAGTGACGGCAGTGCACCGGCCTTCAGCTCAATCGACCTTTCCCAACTGCCAGCAACCACAGGCATACTGCCGCGGACACGGGGCGGTATCGGTATCAGTTCAACTGCCACATTCCCGGCTGATGGTATCGTCGCCACGCGAGATGCAACTGAGACTTTGAATAACAAGACCATCACTAACCCGGTGATTAGCACAATTACTAATGTTGGAACGCTCAGCCTCCCAACCAGCACCGATACTTTGGTAGGCCGTAACACAACGGATAACTTAACCAACAAGACTTTAATTTCTCCAGTGATTACCTCGGGCACCATCTCAGGCAATTCCAGGATCATCGGCCAGACGACGATCGACATTAGCGGAACGCTGAGTGCCGGCACCACCAAGATTGATGGAAATATTTCCATTAAAGGAAACGCCGATACGGCAAATAAGTTAATGTTTAACGATAAGGGCACTACTTATTCGGTGGCCTTAAAGGCACCGGATGTGCTCAGCTCATCGGTCACCTATACCTTGCCCGGTAGCGACGGCGCCGATGGCCAAGTCCTCACCACCGATGGTGCCGGCAGTATGCGCTGGATCACCGGCAGCGCCCCGAATGGCAATGCAGGCGGCGATTTGGCAGGGCAATACCCGAACCCAATTTTGGCGCCATCAGGAGTAACCCCGGGCATCTATCAAAAAGTCACTGTCGATGTGAAAGGTCGAGTCACAGCCGGTGGTACCTTGATTGCTAGCGACATTCCAAGCTTAAACGCATCAGTGATAGGCAGCGGTGTGCTCGGAGTAGTTAACGGCGGTACCGGAGCATCCAGCTTTAACAATAACGGTGTCGTCATCGGAAAAGTGACTGGCGGGCTCGTATCTACGACAACGGGCACAGCTTATCAAACACTGACCATTCCAAGCGATGGCGGTGCTCCCTCGTTTGGGGCGCTAAATCTATCCGAATCAGCTGCCGTCAGTGGCATACTGCCAACTGGCCGCGGCGGTATCGGCGTGATGTCAACCGCTGTATTCCCGAGCTTCGGCGTTGTTGTCACGGAAGCAGCACCGGCGACTCTCAGTAATAAAACACTAACAACCCCAGTTATTAATTCGATCTCCAATAACGGATTACTCATCCTGCCCACCGGGAATGACACCGTGGTGGCTCGTGATAGCGTTGACACACTCTCAAATAAAACCTTAGTTTCACCAAAAATTAGCTCTATTACCAATACTGGCACTTTGACGCTGCCAACTACGACTGACACTTTGGTAGGCCGCAACACCACTGATACTCTGACCAACAAATCTTTAACCAATGCCTTATTGAATGGTGGCACGGTAACCGGAGCCGCCGTAATAAGCGGTTCCACGGTAATCAACACAACTGGAACTGTCAGCTCCGGGGCGGCCACAGTTACTGGTGACGTCAACATTCGCGGCAATAGCACCACTGCCAACGCACTGGTTTTGAACGACCGCGGCACCAATAATTCAGTAGCTCTAAAGGCGCCGAATAATTTAACCGGATCCATCGTGTTGACGCTGCCTGGCAGCACTGGTAACAGCGGCGAGCTCCTTATGACTGATGGAGCAGGCATGCTAAGCTGGGTGGCTGGCGCCGCTCCTACCGGCAATGCTGGCGGTGATCTTGCTGGTGTTTATCCAAATCCTATTTTGAAAGCCACAGGCGTTAGTCCTGGCACCTACTTCAAAGTGGCCGTCGACGACAAAGGCCGCGTCTTGCAGGGGACAAGTCTGACCGCTGGAGACTTACCAAGTTTGCCGGCATCTCAGATTGGCAGCGGAGTACTCGGCGTCAACCGAGGTGGTACGGGATCTTCCAGCTTTAGCACTAACGGTGTCGTAGTAGGCAATGCAACTGGCAACTTGTTCTCTACAGCGCCAGGTACTGCCTACCAAAGCTTGACGATTCCAAGTGGCGGAGGGATGCCGTACTTCAGCGCGATTGACTTAGCACAATCAGCTGCAGTCACTGGACTTCTACCCAGAACTCTTGGTGGTACGGGTATCACTTCAAATGCCACCTTCCCTAGTGCCGGCGTCATTGTCACGGAGTCTGCTTCTGCAACTCTTACGAATAAAACACTGATTCAACCCACAATCAGCACTATTGCCAATGGTGGCGTTCTAACTCTTCCTACGACTAGCGACACATTGGTTGGCCGCGACACCACAGATACTCTAACCAATAAGACCTTAAATGAACCCGTCATTAGCGCCATAGTAAACGGCGGAACACTAAATCTCCCAACAACAACCGACACTCTAGTTGGACGCAACACAACCGACACACTAGCGAATAAAACCTTAGCAAGTTCGATCCTAACCAACGGCACCATTACAGGCACTTCAGTAATAGTTGGCGCATCCAGCATCGACACTGTCGGCACGATTAAAGCCGGTGCAACGACTATCACTGGCAATGTGAAAATCCAAGGTAACAACACTTCTGCAAACAGTTTAATACTAAACGATAAAGGGGCCGTGAATGCGGTGTCACTTAAGGCACCAGATACTCTCGACGCATCCTTAACCTTAACGCTGCCAAGCGGTGGCGGTAGCAACGGTCAGATTCTCGCGACAGACGGCAACGGAGTACTAAACTGGGTAACTGGTGCAGCTCCCTCCGGAGCCGCTGGTGGCGACCTATTTGGTTACTATCCAAACCCGATACTCGTGGCCACCGGAGTCACTGCAGGGACTTATCAAAAAGTCCAAGTTGATGCAAAAGGTCGGGTACTTTATGGTACTAGTCTTACTGTCAGTGACATCCCCAAATTGCCAGCATCTACCATCGGCTCGGGCATGCTGCCTGTTGCCAACGGCGGTACCGGTGCATCGAGCTTTGCAAGTAACGGTGTCATCCTTGGCAACAATGCAGGAAACCTATTCTCTACGGGCGCCGGCACCAAGTATCAAAGTTTAACGATTCCTGCCGGTGGTGGCGTACCAACATTTGGTGCCATTAATTTATCGCAAGGCGCGGCCGTCACGGGAATCCTCCCGCAAAGCTCCGGCGGTACAGGGGTCAAATCAGACGCCGTATTCCCGGCAACAGGGACGGTTGTTACCAGAGCGGCGTCAGAAACACTTAGCAATAAAACCTTACTTAACCCTGTCATTAGTGCGATTTCTAATACCGGGGTGTTGGTTTTACCGACGACTAGCGACACTTTAGTCGGTCGCGCTACCATTGACACATTGAGTAATAAAACACTGACTAGTCCGGTTATTAATAGCGGTAATATCACTGGCAACTCCGTCATCGGTGGCGCTACCGTAATCAACACCACTGGCACAGTGCAAACTGGTGCTGCAACAGTAGTCGGCGACGTCACTGTTCGCGGCAATGCGACAACAGCGAATAAACTCGTGCTCAACGATAAAGGCGCCGCTAATTCGGTCTCCCTGAAAGCACCGGATACGCTGTATAGTTCGGTCGTATTAACCTTACCAAACACCATTGGCAGCTCTGGTCAAATGCTTGCCACCGACGGTGCTGGCGTTCTAACCTGGCAGTCTGGAGTTACTCCAGCGGGTGCGGCCGGTGGCGACCTTACAGGCTCCTTCCCTAACCCAACCCTTGCTCCGACAGGTGTCACACCAGGCACTTACTTCCGGGTTTCGGTCGACGAGAAGGGCCGTGTACTTAGCGGCTCTGACCTGCTTATTTCAGATATCCCAAGCCTGCCAGCCTCCATCATAAGCTCGGGAATCATTCCGGTGACAAGAGGTGGTACCGGGACAAATGGGTTTACTGCTAAAGGCGTGGTGGTTGGTGGCTCTGATGGTAATTTAGCGTCCACTAGTGCCGGTTCCGCATTTCAAAGTTTGATTGTGCCAAGCGATGGCGGATCACCTTATTTCGGTGCCGTAGACTTGACCCAGTCAGCAGCAATCACCGGAATTTTGCCGACTCGAGCAGGCGGTACGGGAATTAATTCAGTTGCTGTATTCCCGCCATCTGGCGTGATCGTTACTGAAGACAGCACTACTACTTTATCAAACAAAACGTTATTAGCCCCAATCATAAGCACGATCAGGAATACGGGTTTATTGACACTACCGACTGCTACCGACACCTTGGTAGGGCAAAACACCCCCGATACTTTAACCAATAAAACTCTACTCGCTCCGACGATTACAAATGGCACGATCGCCGGCACAGCGTTAATCACTGGATCGACAGAAATTGACACCACGGGAGCAATCAAAGCTCGGTCGGCAACCTTGCTAGGTAACGTGACTATTCAAGGTGACAATGCAAAAGCAAACTCGTTAGTGTTT
>Ga0315284_10005365_pt1 | contig 18187 bp, 18 predicted proteins | sample YL17G09_16_MG_FD_203696 | JGI IMG/M metagenome (GOLD analysis project Ga0315284, IMG submission 203696) | Sediment microbial communities from Yellowstone Lake, YNP, Wyoming, USA - YL17G09_16 | ecosystem: Environmental > Aquatic > Freshwater > Lake > Sediment | place: USA: Wyoming | collected...
TCTCAAAAAGCAGAAGAACCCGGTACTCGAGAAAGAGCTGCAGGCCCTAAAGGTGTGCAAGACCGCCTTGGACATGCAGACACCGCTGCGGGAAGTGGCCCTGACGCTGGATGAGGAATTGGTGATCCGCGGTTTTACTTTCCTTTCTTTGAAGCCGACGCTTTATGTTCTGAATCTGGGAGAAAAAGATGCGGCGCGCGCCAACCTGGCGGACCAGTTCGCGGCCGACGCCGGCTGGAAGCCGCGGCCGAAAACCGCGGTGGCGGCGGTCTGCGGCAAAGTGGAGGATGAACTGGCAGAACTCGACGACGCGGAAGCTGCCGAATTCCTGGCGAGCTTCGGTCTCGAGGAGTCCGCGGTGGCGCGCCTGATCCGCTCCAGCTATCGGCTGCTGGGGCTGATCTCGTTTTTTACCATCGGCGAACAGGAGTGCCGGGCCTGGACCCTGCGCGCCGGCACCACCGCGTTCGAGGCCGCCGGCCAAGTCCATACCGACTTCCAGAGGAAGTTCATTCGCGCCGAAGTGGTCCGCTTTGAACACCTGGCCTCCGCGGGCAGCCTGGCGGAGGCGCGCAACCGCGCCCTGCTGAAACTGGAAGGCAAAGAGTACGTCATCCGCGACGGGGACGTTGTCTATTTCCGACACTCAGGATAATCGTGATGCTACAGAGTTTGATGTCTCCGATTGGGGCCAGTCTGGTCCTGGTTATCCTCACGGGGGTTGCCAATCTCCTGGGAAGTGCCATTGTTGTGGCGCGGCCTTGGAGCCGCCCGTTACTTTCCTACTTTATCGCCCTGGGCTCGGGGTTCATGCTGGCCACGACGATGACCGCCATGATCCCCGAATCCCTGCATTTGGCCCCGGCGCAGGCGCCGTTCCTGATCCTGCTCGGCTATCTTATCGTGCACTATTTCGAGCACTCGCTGCCGGGGCACTTCCACTTCGGCGAGGAAACCCATCGGGACGAGTTCCTGGACTCCTCGGTGGCTTATACGGCGCTCACCGGGTTGCTGATCCATACGTTCTTCGGCGGCGTTTCGCTGGCGGCCGGTTTCCTGGTCTCCCCCTGGCTGGGCATGGTCATTTTCGGTTCGATCATCCTCCATAATATTCCCGAAGGATTCACCATTGCCTCGATCATGGTGGCGGCGAACAAAGGCCGCCGTGCCGGCTTCTGGGCGGCAACTGCCCTCGCAGTTTCACGCATCCTAGGCGTGCTGGCCATGGGACTGTTGCAGCACTGGGTCAGCTTCGGCTTGGCCCTCTCCGCGGGTTGTACCTTATATGTGGCGGCTTCCGACTTGATACCGGAGGTCAATAAACTTCGCGGGTCGAAGATTGCCCTGACCGTGGCGGCGGGTGTCGGCATGGTTCTGCTGATGCAGTTCCTGTTTGGGGGCCACGGGGCGCACTGAAATTGTGGGGTCCCACCCGTGGTTCGTTCAAGTTCTTGCCCTCGCCCCCTTGGGGGAGAGGGTGACCCAAGGCCGGGTGAGGGGGTTCTCACGGCAGGGTTGAAGGCCTGCCTTTCCGGGAGGTGCGTTATGAAAGCGGTCCGATTCCACGAACATGGCGGGCTCGAGGTTTTGCGGTATGAGGACGCCCCGGAACCCAAGATCAAGGCCAACGAGGTTCTGGTAAGGGTCAAAGCGTGCGCCCTGAACCACCTTGACGTGTGGTTGCGCGCGGGGGTGCGTGCGTGGAAATTACACATGCCGCACATAGTGGGTAGCGACATCTCGGGCGAGGTTGCGGAAGTGGGTTCGCTGGGGACGCGGGTCAAGCCCGGCGACCGGGTCTTACTTCACCCGGGAATCAGTTGCGGCCAGTGCGAGGCGTGCTTCAAGGGCCTCGACAGCGCCTGCCGGAGCCACACGATATTTGGTGTCATGGTGGACGGGGGTTACGCCGAGTACGTCAGCTCGCCGGAGGTAAACGCTATCCCCATTCCCGGCGATCTGACTTTTGATGAAGCCGCGGCTGTACCGCTGGTCTTCGTTACCGCCTGGCACATGCTCTTCACCCGGGTGGGCCTGAAGCCTGGGGAAGACGTGTTGGTCATCGGGGCTGGTTCGGGCGTGGGCAGCGCCGCGATCCAGGTCGCCAAACTGGTCGGCGCGCGCGTCATTGCCACGGCCGGAACCGATGCCAAGCTCGAGAAGGCTCGCGCGCTGGGCGCGGATGAAGTCATCAATCACCGCCAGCAATCGATCGCCGAGGAAGTGAGTCGCCTGACCAACAAGCGCGGCGTGGACATTGTCTTCGAGCATGTGGGCGCCGCAGTTTGGGATGCCTGTCTCGACTCGCTCGCCACGTACGGGCGGCTGGTGACTTGCGGCGTGACCAGCGGCGCTGAAGTCAAACTGAATTTACAGGTCCTGTATGGTCGCCAGCGGGCCATCTACGGATCGTTTATGGGTGGCAAAGGTGAACTGATGGAGGCGCTCAAGTTCATCGCGCAGCGGAAGCTGAAGGCTGTCATCGATTCCGTCTTTCCGCTGCAAGACGCCGCCGCCGCGCAGAAGAAGATGGAAGACCGTGACTTCTTCGGCAAGATCCTGTTGCATCCGTAACTCAAGGGTGCGGCGCGAAGAATTTGCCACCCAGAATCCGTCCCTCTCCTTTACCGTGCTCATGCAAGTTCTTCTATGGCGGAAGGCACTATTGAGGTATCCTCATCGGAAAGTTGCTGGCCGGCGGTGCCGCGGCCGCCGGAGCGAGGAGTATCTTGGGCCGTCGTTTTCATTGGCTTTGTGGCGCTTTGATTCTGCTGGGGCTCGGCACGCTGGCCCTGTCTTTCTCCCACCTATTCTCCCTTGAGAACCGACTCGCCCGGGAAGCGGAACTCGCCCGCCAGCAAGCGGAACGGTTTCGCACGCAGGTTGTCCTTTACACCCGAGCCGTGATTCCCGAAGGCGCAGGCATGGCCAACTTCCTTCTGGGGCAGGGGCTTGACTCGGCAACCGTCTTCCAAGCACTGAGTGCGGCGCAACAGGTTTTCGACTTGCGTCGTGTGCGGGCCGGAAACTTGTTAGCCGTGGGGCGGGCGGTCGACGGTAAGTTGCGGGCGCTTTCCTACCGGATCGATGCCGGGCGCGAGCTGGCGGTTTCGCGTGAGGAATCGGAGTTTACGGCTCAGGTCAGCGAGATTCCTTCTCGCACCGAGATGGCGGGAGTGGCAGGTGAGATACATGACTGCCTGTTCAATGCGGTGACCGCCGCGGGAGAGCGTGCGGAACTGGCTATCGCACTGGCGGATATCTTCGGCTGGGATTTGGACTTTTACACAGACCCGCAGCCCGGCGATACCTTTCGAGTCGCCGTGGAGAAGAAGACCTTCGGGCAGGGTGAGCCGGTTGTCCAATATGGACAGGTCTTAGCCGCAGAGTACCGCAATCAGGGCCGGGTTTTTCAAGCGGTGCTGTTCCGGGAACCCTCCGGGCAGGCGGCTTACTATGCTCCTGACGGCAAGTCTCTGAAGAAGGCCTTCCTCAGATCTCCTCTGAAGTTTCGGGCACCGGTCACGTCGCATTTCAGTGGTCGGCGTTTTCACCCGATTCTGAAGTACTATCGGCCGCACCTGGGCGTCGACTATGGCGCGCCCACGGGCACGCCCGTGCAGGCGATCGGCGACGGGACGGTTGCCTTTGCCGGTGCGAAGGGTGGTGCGGGGAGGATGGTCCACCTCCGTCACGCCGGCGGTTACGAGACCCTGTATTGTCACCTCTCGAAAATCATGGTGCATGCCGGTCAGCAGGTACAACAAGGACAAATCGTTGCTTTGGTGGGAAGCACCGGCCTGGCCACCGGTCCGCACCTCGACTTTCGTTTTCGCCAACGCGGCACTTACCGCAACTTTGAGAAGCTTCGCTTGCCTCCGGCGCAGCCGGTCGCCAAGTCAGATTGGCAGGAATTCACGGCCGTGTGCGACCGGTCCCTGGGATTGCTCCCGTCTCCATCGGCCATTTTGGCCCGCGCAACTGCGCAGTGAAGTCATCTCGGCGATTCCTATGATAGCGGTGAATAGAAAGTTGGGGCCAGCGCCGGAGCGATCGCTCGGTACCGCCCGGGAGTGAAGGGTTCCGCCCCCCTGCCTTGGCGCGGCCAGCGCCCCCAGCCATGACATACAGGTTGAACGGGTTTTGCGGTGGTGGCATAATCTAAGAGAGAGGGTTGAGTATGATGCCATCACCACCGACAGCCAACTTCGAGGAGTTGGTTTTCACGAAGCTGGACGACGCGGTGAACTGGGCGCGCAAGTCATCACTCTGGCCGCTGAGCTTTGGCTTGGCGTGCTGCGCCATTGAGATGATGTCGGCGGGCGCGTCCCGGTTTGACCTTGCGCGTTTTGGCGCGGAGGTCTTTCGGGCCTCACCCCGCCAGGCGGACTTGATGATCGTGGCGGGCCGCGTGTCGCAGAAAATGGTGCCGGTGATCAAGCAGCTTTACGCCCAGATGCCCGAACCCAAGTGGGTGATTTCGATGGGCGCCTGTGCGACTTCCGGTGGGGTCTTCAACAACTATGCCATCGTGCAAGGAGTCAACCAGTTCATCCCCGTCGATGTTTACGTGCCCGGTTGTCCTCCCCGGCCGGAGCAACTCCTGCACGCCATCCTGATTCTGCAAAAGAAAATCCAGCAGGAACGCGGCTCCTTCAAGAGGGCCGTGTTTCACACCCAGTAAACCAGAACCGAAATTCGAAACTAGAAACTAGTACTTAGTGTCGGAATTAAGCGTCATTACGGTTCCGTCCCGGGAAGGGCGGGGCTTTAACCCCGCCGCTGCTCGCCACCCCCTCACCCCCAGCCCCTCTCCCCCTTTTGGGGAGAGGGTGGCCGGGGAAGCAGTTCTTCCCGTCGGCCGGGTGAGGGGCGCTTACGGCGGGGCTGAAGCCCCGCCCTTCCGGGATCCCGACGTAACGCCAATTTACGTCACCAAGCACTAGAAACTGGAAACTCGAAACTAGAATACCGAAATTAGCTGACAGTTTCCGTTCTATTTTCCATTTTCTAGTTTCGATTTTCTGGGTTTTCTCTCACTTCGCGCGGCGATAGAAGGGGAGGGATGTGACCAGTGCGTCGGCACCGGAAGCAAGCGCAACCTTCACGCCGGGGCCCGCGACTTCGCGCCGCACATAGGCAAGGGCCATGGCTTTGCCGAGGTGTGGGGAGATGCAGGCGCTCGTGACTTCCCCGATTTCTTTTCCTTCCGCCAGGAGCTTTTCGCCAGCTCGGGGTGGCGGCGCGGCATCCGAGACCAAGCCAACCAATTTCCAGTTCACGTGACCCTGGGTACGGACGCGCTCGACAATCTCCTGGCCGACATAGCAACCCTTGGTGAAGCTCACGGCGTTCAGCAGACCTGCCTCCAGCAGCAAGGTGTCTTCATCGAGTTCCGACCCGTAGCGGGGAATTCCTGCTTCGAGGCGGAGGATTTCCAAGGCCTCCGTGCCGCAGGGGAGCATGTCGTAAGTCGGCGCCTGCCCGCAAGCCGCTCCCCAGACTGCCAGCATCCCTTTGACCGGCGCCCAGACCTCGTAGCCCTCTTCGCCCGTGGCACTGGCGCAAACCACCCGCGCGGGGAAGCCGCCGTAGTTCGTGGCGAAGTGCTCAAACTCCTTCATGGGGGGGAGGTCGATGTGCAGGGTCTTTTCCAGGAGGGCGCGCGCGCGCGGTCCCTGAAAAGCCAGGGTGAAGAGACCCAACGGCTCGAACTCTACCTGGTCCATGATGACGTAATGATTCAGGGTGGCCAGAATCTTGTCACGCAAGTCGGCGTCCGTATCGATCAGGTATGTTTCCTCCTCCCGATAGACGCGCAGGTCGGCGAGGAGATGCCCTTGGGCGTTGAGGAGCGCCGCGTAGGTTCCCTGGCCGGGAGCGAGCATCTTCACGTCGTTGGTGACCATGCCTTGCAGGAAGCGCACGCGGTCCGCACCCCGGACCGCAAATTTGGCACGATGGGAGAAATCGAATAGCCCGGCGGCGCTGCGAACCGCGGCATATTCGGTCTGGGAACCCTCAAAACGCAAAGGAACCAGTGCCCCGTGGTACTCAGTTAGTTCAATGCCCTGTCCAAGGTGATAGTCGGCCAGCGGACTCCGGACGGGATCAGGCATCTAATTGCGCCTCATGTAGGTGGAAATGAGCAGGACGGCGCCGGCGATGGCGAGGGCGATGGAAAACCACAGTTCGCGCCGGGCGCGGAACCGGTTGCAGAGATCAAGGGGCAACGTCAGGCAAACGGAGATCGCGAAGAAGACGAAGGCGAGAACAATTTTGATCGTCAGGAGCTTCCAATAGGTTCCCCAGGGCGCCTCCCAAGCCAACCGGGTATTGCACAGGCCGGAGGCAAAAAGCGTTATGATGACAGCCCAGATCACCCAGCGAAACCTCTCGAAGATAGCCCGCAGGAGCAGTTCGCGCCGCTCGGGGTCCAGAGCGCGCAGGGAGGGAAGCAGGGCAATCAGCAGAAAAGCATAGCCGCCCACCGCCATGACTGCGGAGGTGATATGAACCCATTGAGCAAAGGTGGACAACACTCAGCTATCCCGACGCAATAGAGTAAACCCATACATTCCCCCGTCCAGCTGGCAACGGAGAACCTGGGTCAGTCTTCAGACGCCTGATACTAACCGAAAACGCACACACGTTCAATCGGTTAAGCATCAACGGGGATTTCCGATTTCAACTATACTTTTTCGCAAAATCATACACGGGCGGCCTTATCGGTTCAAGCTCAGAGGACCATGCCAGCTATCGCTGGAACGGGATGGACTGCCCAGCAAGCGATGGCTGCGAGCAACGCTAGCCATCCCACCAACTCCAGCCACGGCCCGACCCTCGTAATCCAGTCGGGCGTCCCGCGCTTCCAGGCCCATCGTATCTCCCCCGCGACCCTATATTTGACCTGATATTTTGACGCCAAGAAGGCCCTTGCCCCCCAGAGGAGCAGACACAATACAACCCCCGTCGCTTCTCCAACCATCGACCACCTGCTGGTCTCCGAAGCGAGCCCTTCGGAGACACGTCACCTCTCGGCGGTCCCCTGCGGTGCTTGCAGGTCTCCAGCAGTTCAGTTCAGTTTAGACGAGCAGGTCTTCGCTGCGGCTTTCCCAATTGCAGTAATAGCAAACGCGACTGCAAACGCTCCCAGTAACGCCGGGATCAGATAAACGCCGACGAGTTTGACTCGCTCGAACCAGTGGCCCAGCACCGGTGAACCAATCCATGCTCCGACCCACCCCGCGATGCAGTTCCCCAAGAAGCCATCGAAGCCCTCAAGGAGCCGATACCGAAGAAGGTAATGGATCACCACCGCCGCAATCACACCCGCCACCAACAGCACCAAGAACGCCCAAAAACACATGCCGATCACCGTACCACCCCCTCGGGTCAAGGTTTGCACGCCTTGACCGGGATTTCCAATTTGAGGTTCCCTTTTGCCCAAAAGCATACGCCCACCGCCCTGTCGAGTCAAGCTGAAATTACCGTGGCCTCTTTTGGATAGTATTGGGGATCGCTTTGGCCGTTCCGCTCACTTTTCTGGTCTGTTTCCCGCCTCCAACCTGCCTTCGTCGCTAACACTTGTCCCCACTGGATGACTTCGAGCAGTTTGACTCACACCCACTGGGTTTCTACGTCCTGAAGGCCGTATCGACGCTGGAACCAGCATGAATATTGGCGTCGGGGGTCAGTATAAGGTTAGCTCTGGAATTTGAAAACGGAAATGCGGGATCAAATATCTTTGACTGTTTCCCGCGGAGTGCGGACACCGCCGGTGGCGGTCCGCCCTTACGGTAAGTTTGACGCGAGGTCGTCGATTTGCTGAGCGAGCGCGAAGTCCTTCTCGGTGAGGCCTCCGGCGCTGTGGGCCGGGAGCCCAATTTTCACCACGTTAAAACGGATATCGAGGTCGGGATGGTGCCCGGCCTTTTCGGCAGTCCAGGCGACCCTGTTCAGAAACTCGATGGCCGCTGAAAAGGTTTTCAGGGTGAACTTTCGGTGAAGGGTGTTTCCCACCTGTAACCAGCCCTTCGTGGCTTGCAGTTTCTTATCGAGCTCGGTTTGGGTTAGTCGTGGCATGCACCCCTCCTGGGACCTCTAGCAGGTTGCTGAAAAACCGGGTTAGCGCGTTGTAGCGGCGGGTTTATCCCGCCAAAAGCCCAATGTTTTCAGTGTGTGGTGGCGGCATAAAGCCGCCGCTACATAGTTTTTCAGCAACCTGCTAGCCGTCTTTGTCCTGACAGTATTGAGATGCCTGATCACCGCTATCCGTTACTTTGGGTTGCCAAGTACCGGGGGGCTGCGATTCTTGCGGGTGCGCGGGCAAGCTGGTTTAGAATGATAGAGGGGCGAATAGAGGGAGACGATGGTTCACGAGATTCTGCCGGTGGGCATGCTGGTCTGCAACTGTTCAGTTCTCGGAGACGAGAACACCGGGGAAGCGGTGGTGATCGACCCTGGGGACGAGGTTGAGAAGGTCCTGGATGTTTTGGCGCGACACAAGTTGCAGGCCAGGTTTATTGTGGCCACCCATGCCCATCTCGACCATGTGGGTGGCGTGGAACAGCTCCAGCGGGCCACCGGAGCGGCCGTACTGATGCATGCGGCGGACTTGCCTTTGTACGATAACCTCGGCATTCAAGCGGAGATGCTGGGCTTGCCGCCGCCGGCCACGGTCGAGGTGGACCGGTTCCTGAAGGAAGGCGATACCCTCCGTTGCGGTTCTATGGTGCTTGAGGTCCTGCACACGCCGGGGCACTCGCCCGGCAGCCTTTCGCTCCATCTGGCGGGCGACCGCCGGAAGATCTTCAGCGGCGACACGCTCTTCCAGGGCAGTATCGGGCGCACCGACCTGTGGGGTGGCTCTTACGAGGACATCTTGCGGTCCATTCGCAGCCGGCTCTTGATCTTTCCCGACGAGACGCCCGTGTTTCCCGGGCACGGCCCAGCCACTACCATCGGTGACGAGCGAGAGCGCAATCCCTTTCTGCAGGGATTGTAGGGGTATTGGGAAGCTAGGCGCCGATTCGCAGCTTGATTTCGGGCGCGCCCTTTACAAGTCCGCTTATAGCGGGTAGATTTGAGTAAGAGCAAGAATAGAGATGCGGCTGCGCGGGCGTCAGCGTCGCACGCAGGATTGAGTTGTGGTGAGTTCCCGGTATCAGCTGGACGTTTTGTACGGGTTGCGAACAAGCGACCTGGGGCTCGCTGACGGCTGAGGACGCGGAGCGCTGGCATAGGCGCGGGACTTAATCCGCGGGTTGTTTATTGCACAGAGAAGGTCCGACGACTCGAAGGGTTGCTTGAGACCCGCAAGTGTACGGGTAAGAGAGGAATTGCCATGTGGGAACAAGATCAGCAAATGAAACTCAAGGTCGGGCTGGCGGAGATGCTGAAAGGCGGCGTCATCATGGATGTGACGACCGCCGAACAGGCTAAGATCGCTGAGGACGCAGGCGCGGTCGCAGTGATGGCCCTGGAGCGGGTGCCCGCCGACATCCGCAAGGAAGGCGGAGTGGCTCGCATGGCGTCCATTAAGATCATAAAGGAGATCATGGGCGTCGTGACGATTCCCGTGATGGCCAAGGCCCGCATCGGCCACTTTGCCGAGGCGCAGGTGCTGGAGGCCGTCGGCGTGGACTACGTCGATGAAAGTGAAGTGCTTACGCCCGCCGATGAAGAGAACCACATCAGCAAGTGGGGTTTCAAGGTGCCCTTCGTCTGCGGCGCGCGCAACCTGGGTGAGGCCTTGCGGCGCATCGGCGAAGGCGCGGCCATGATCCGCACCAAGGGCGAGGCGGGTTCGGGAAACATTGTGGAGGCCGTGCGCCATTTGCGCGCCATTACCGGGGAAATGCGCCTGCTTACCACCCTGCGCGAAGAGGAACTGATGGCCAAGGCCAAGGGACTGGGCGCGCCCTTTGAACTGGTGAAGTGGGTGGCGCAGCACGGCAAACTCCCGGTGCCAAACTTTTCGGCAGGCGGGATTGCCACGCCCGCGGACGCCGCGCTAGTCATGCAGCTCGGGGCCGAAGCGGTCTTCGTGGGTTCGGGCATCTTCAAGTCGGAAGACCCCGACAAGCGCGCGAAAGCAATCGTCCGCGCCACCACGCACTACAACGAGCCTGCCATCGTCGCCGAATGTTGCGAAGAGTTGGGCGAAGCCATGCGCGGCCTCGACATCGCCAAGCTCGACCCCAAGGAATTGCTGCAAACCCGTGGATGGTGACCCGCGCTAAAGGTTCGGCGCAAGTTGTGTCTATTGAGTTCTACACAATAGGGTGACACCTGAACCCCCTCACCCGGCGCGGCGGGAAGCACTGCTTCCCCGCGCCGCCCTATCCCCCAAAGGGGCGAGGGCAAGAATTCACCTCGTTTCCCCCCTCGCCCCTCTGGGGGAGAGGGGCCGGGGGTGAGGGGGTCAAGTCACGCAATTCCGCAGAGCCCAGTAGTAAGGTATTGATTCTCCTGGACGGCGCCTGTGAAATTCCGAGATGTGATTGAGATGCTCGAACAGGACGGCTGGAGACTGATTAGAACAACAGGTAGTCATCGGCAGTATCGACATCCCGCTAAGCCCGGAATCGTAACGGTTGCCGGCAAGCCGAACCTGGATGTGCCGCCGGGTACGCTCAACAGCATCCTTAAGCAAGCGGGACTGAAAGGACAACAGCCTCGATGAAATATCTTGTCGTTATCGAGAAAGGTGGGAACAGTTTCGGCGCCTACGTGCCGGACCTGCCAGGCTGTGCTGTTGTCGGCGAAACACGCGAGGAAGCCTTGCAGCTTATTCGCGAGGCCATCGAGCTTCATGTCACCAGCCTGCGTCAGCAAGGCAGCCCGGTCCCGGAACCAGCCTCAACCACCGAGTACGTGCAGGTCTGAAAGGTCTCTGCTGACCATGCGCGGCCTCGACGTGGCCAAGCTCGACCCGAAGGAATTACTGCAAACCCGTGGATGGTAATTCCTGTAGCGGCGGTCTATGACCGCCGGCTGGTAGGGGCGCATCGCGATGCGCCCGGCGGGCCCCCGTAGTTCTGGTGTCCCCCCGGCGTTTTTCGCCTTAGCCCGCTTGGCGGGCGACAAACGATGGCCCATGGCGTGAGTCATGGGAGAGCCCGGATCTTATTTCCCCTTATTCCTTACCCGCCGCCCGCTATAGCGGGCGGCAGAGTGGTACCCACGGCACGCCTTAGGTGCCGTGGGCTTGTCCCGCGTAGGGGAGGGCCTTCATGGCCCTCCCACAGGAGCATCGTGAAGGTGCTCCCCTACCAACAAATCCACGGCAAAAGGGGTTGCGGGCGCTACCCTCCTATTGTTGTCTAACGGACAAGCCGCGGACCTGGAGAACGGGTCCGCGCTACGCGCTCTGGGCCTCATCACGCGGGCGGATGGCTGCCATATCACAAAGTGACGTCGACGGCGCGTCGCGGTCTCTCCCTGCGAACCCATTCCATGTCCTGAACCGGTTCGCCGTCGCACTCGACTTCGATCACGGTGGCTAACTCATCCGGAGCCCTTTCCGGCAAGCCTGTGAATTGGACCCTGAATTCCTCCTGCTTGAAATCGACCGGTTGGCCCGTCGCGAACAAGCGGGCCGATTTGACCTTGGTACGGAGCCCAGCCACCGTTACTGTGGACCCGGGCCAGAAGTGGACGTGAACGTACAGGGTATTGCCTTTTCGGGTGTAATTGGCGTAAGTGTGCCACCCTCCCTGGAAAGGTTCGGCCTGGTAAATGGTCGGGCCATTCTTCTCCATCCATTTCCCCACGGCGGTCAGAATGCGAACGGACTCTTCCGGAATGGAGCCGTCCGCCTTCGGGCCGATATTAAGCAGGTAGTTCCCGCCGCCTTTTGCGCAGGTGATGAGATTGCGCACAATGGTTTTAGGACTCTTCCAGGCATCATCGGCCTTGTGGTATCCCCAACTGTCATTCATGGTCATACAACTTTCCCAGGCTCGGCCTCCTTTCTCGGCTACGATTTCTTGCTCGGGGGTCGAAAAATCCCCGGGCAGATCGTTGCGGTTGTTGACGATGATGTCCGGCTGTAACTCAAACACCATCTTGTTCATCTTCTCTGACTCCCAACCTTTGGCGTCCAGGGGCCAGGGAGCGTCATACCACAGGACGTCGATCTTGCCGTAGTTGGTGCAGAGCTCGCGAATCTGGCCATGGGTATACTCGACAAAGCGTTTGCGGGCGACCTCGTCTTGGGCACAGCGCGTGCCGTCAGGATGATGCTCATCCCAGAGACAGTAATAGAAGCCGACCCCTAAACCTTCCTTTCGCGCCGCCTCCACAAACTCTCGCACTAAATCACGGCCACAAGCCTGCTTGGGCGCACAATAGTTCGTGTACTTTGTATTGAACAAGCAGAATCCTTCCAGGTGTTTCGTCGTCATCACCATGTATTTCTGACCCGCCTGTTTGGCGAGCCTCGCCCAGGCCCGCGCCGCATTGGGCTTGGGGACAAACTGTTTGGCGAGTCGCTCATACTCCGCCACCGGAATGCCCTCGATATCTATGGCCCACTCGTGTCGGCCCAGACCGCTGTATAGGCCCCAGTGGACGAACATCCCGAACTTGGCCGCGTGCCACCATTGCATCCGGCGAGCACGGTCCGTCACTTCTGCCGGGTTGGGCTCGGCAGGTTGTTCCTTCGCGGTGCGCTCCTTTGTTCCCGCGCAACCGACGTTCACCGTCGAGGTGGCCAGGGCCGTCGCCCCAGCTCCCATCAAGTACAAATAATCACGCCGCGTCATTCCCTTCTTATCCATGGCCTCTCCTTGACTATGAACTGAGATTGGGGAGATCCGGACACGGACCTACCCTCATGCCTTCAGCCCGGGACTTCCCTATTGGGTTTCTCGGGCGGCTGCGAGTATACACGTCGCCTTTCCCTGAAAACAAGACTTTGCTGCGCGGAGTTCCGCTAGGAAACCTCTGATCAACGGCCCTCATTGGGGAGCGGCCCTGTAACCAGAACAGATGCCAGCCTGATTACCGGGTTTCCCGGGAGATTTCCCCTTGCCGTGCGCCCTGGCGGGGCTCAGCGGCGGCGGCGCCCGTTCCTTTCCGATCAGTTCTTTTTCGTCACGCTGCGCCTACTCAAGCGGCGCAGATTTCCACTCCCTGGCGCTGGTCCAGCGTGAAAGAGTATTCCGGCATGAGTGCGGCGCAACAAATGCGCCGCTGCGGGCTGAAGATTGATCGCGTGCGGTTGCACGCCGACCAAGATGGACTGATCGCTGGCGGGCGGGCAGACTCGCGAGTGCCAGGAAGCATGTATAATAAGAGTGGGTGATTCAATGAAGGAGGAAAGAACCAAATGCCAGTCAGGACTGCGGAAGCGGAGTGGAAGGGGAATCTTCTTCAAGGCCAGGGTCGGATGAAGCTGGGCACTGGCGCTTTTGAGGGGCCGTTTTCTTTCGAGTCGCGAATGGAAGAGGGCACAGGAACCAATCCGGAGGAGTTGATTGGAGCTGCTCACGCCGGGTGCTTCTCGATGGCGTTTTCGGCCACGCTCGAGAAGGCTGGCTTCACGCCGAAGCGCGTTCATACCAAGGCGGGCGTGCGATTTGACAAGGTGGAGGGCGGATTCGCCATCACCGGCATCGAACTCACAACGGAGGCTGAGGCTCCGGGCATTGACCAGGCGAAGTTCCAGGAACTGGCGGAGGCCGCCAAGAAGGGTTGCCCGGTCTCAAGGGCGCTTGCCGGCACGAACATCACGCTGAAGGCGACGCTCGTTTCCGCCGCGCCCTGACTTCTGACGCCTGACTCCTCTCTATCTTATGAACAACGGCCACAAACCCGTCGGCATTCTCGCCCTCCAGGGCGATTATGCGATGCACGCGAAGATGCTCGATCGCATCGCGGCGCCGTGGAAGCTGGTGAAACATGCCTCGGAACTCGAGGAAGTTAGCGGACTGATCCTGCCGGGCGGCGAGAGCACGACGATGCTGAAGTTCTTTGAAGGGGAAGGGATGGGCGAAGCGATCAAGCGGTTTGCCGGGGCCGGGCAGCCGGTCTTTGGGACGTGCGCGGGCGCGATTCTCCTGGCCCGCGAAGTCTCCAACCCCCCGCAGGAGAGCCTGGGGCTTCTCGATATTGCGATCGAGCGCAATGCCTACGGGCGGCAGGTAGATAGTTCTGTCAGAAAAGGGGAATGCCCGGAAATAGCCAGCCAGCCGCTGGAGATGGTGTTCATTCGGGCGCCTATTATCCGTCGCACCGGCCCCGGCGTGCGCGTGCTCGGGCGTTGTGACGACTTGCCTGTCCTGGTTGAGCAGGGCAACCTGCTGGCTGCCACCTTTCATCCTGAGTTGACCCAGGACGAAACTCTCCACCGGTACTTCTTGACGAAATTGAGAGATTGAGCGATTTAGTGATTGAGTGATTGAAGAATTGAGTCATCGGGCGATTAAACAAGATACAAACAAGCCATATTTATCGGTCCCGCAATGAAACAATGAACAAGTTACTCAATCACCAATCACTCAATCTCCCGATCACTCAATGACTCAATTCTGCCATGATTTGCCCATGGATCAACCTGTGAAGCGTAGTCCCGTCGAGGTTCTCTTTGTTTGCGTCGGCAACGCCTGCCGGAGCCAGATGGCGGAGGCCGTTGCCAAGCATCTCGGGCAAGGTCGAATTCGAGCCTGGAGCGCCGGGTCGCATCCGGCAGGATGGATTGCCCCGGGAACGCAAGAGGTCTTGCAGGAGAAAGGCATCTTACTTGATGGGCACTGGTCGAAGGGGATGGATGACGTCCCCGTTTCGCAAATGGACATCGTGGTCGGAATGGGATGCGAAGTGAGCTGCCCTGTGCCAGCAGGGTTTAAGGGTAGAGTGATTGAGTGGAGCATTCCTGATCCCTTCGGCCGCCCGCTCGATTTCTATCGCGAGGTGCGGGATCTGGTCGAGGCGGAGGTGAAGGCGCTGCTGGAGAGCCTGGAGCAAAGGGGCCAAGAAGGCGTAGGAACTGACGGGCCGGAAGTGTAGATTGTGCTGGCTGACTCGGCGAACGGGTTGGGCCCGTTCCAAGGATGAGGGTGCGCGTCGCGGGTGGTTATCACCGGCGAGCAAAGCGGCCCCTGAGAAAGCGACCGATCGCCTCCATGAGCTTCCCGGCGTCGTCAAGGCGCAGACGGTCTATCGCGCCTTATTTTCGTCCCCCACCATTTCTGGGTTTGAGAGTCTTGCTTGACCGTGCCCGCGAGCTTGTCGCCGGTGAGGACGGCCCGATAGTATTGAGGAACGGGGCGCCTTTCGGTGGGCGCGCGCGTGAAAGTCAGGACGCCCTTGTCGAAGGTGAGGTCTGGAAGGTCAGACCATATCTGGCGCCTTTCAAACGCCAGGCGCCCTCGGTAGCTGCCGTTTTCATCCCAGAGGACCAACATGCCGGAGCTAATGGGTTTGTCTTCATCTGCCGTGCCGACCGGGCCACCTCGATAGATTTCCCATTCCCCCGAGATGCTTTGAGCCGCGGCGCTTATCCCGTTGATCGTAGCCGTCCAAGTTTGGCCGGGCCCATACAAGGAGGCCGTCCCGGTGATGTGTTTGCCATCCGCTGTGAGGGTACCCGTATACCGCTGCTTATTCCCAACCCGATACAGAGAGACCTTGTTCCCCTCAAGGGGCAGTAATTTAATGGTGTCCTTCAACACTTGCTCGAGACGGTTCTTCCAGACCGCATCGAAGACGTTCGTGCCCGCACGGCGGGTCCAGGTGCCAAACCAGGTATTGAATTCAATTACTGTCCAGGTGGTTCCCAAGTCGACAGCCGTTGCAGGTGTACTTCCCGTCGCCGGCGGCGAACCCTGGGCAGCCGTAATGGTAAAGGGTGCTTCGGTGGTGCGACTTGTAGGATTATTGACGTAGAGGCTGACCGTCCCAGCCGGAGCATTCTTGCTGACGGTCAATTTGGCTTCGAGCTGAGTCGCGCTGATCTGGCGGGTGGATTCAACACGGATAGCCGAGGTTGTGGTAGATACAGAGACTCCAGGGGAGAAATTGTGTCCCTCCATTCTGACCGTAGCGCTCTCGCCGGCCGCCGCCTGAGTGGGCTTGACTTGCGTGACTTCGGGTGTCGCGCTCGGTGAGACATTCAGATCAGTCTGCCTTGCCTCGGCGCTCGCGGCCGTGGCCTCGCACTGGTACATGTTCCCCGGGTTGGCGCCACCTTTACACTCGGCAGTCAGGACGTTCTTGTAGTTGCATCCGCCCGTCCAACAGACAGCCGTGAAACCATTAAAGCCGGCATTGCATTTAGCTGGATCGGGGGTAGGTTTGCTACTCGAGGCTACATCCCGTCCTGGGCAATCGCCGATTCCGACCGACTTCCAACGGCCCGATCCCCCTGCGGGCACGCCTCGGCAGCGGTACATTCTGCCCGGATTGGCGCCGCCGGAACATGAAGCAGTCGCCACATTCTTGTAGGTGCAAGCCCCTGACCAGCACACGGCCGTAAATCCGTCAAAATCAGCGTTGCACTTGCCCGGGTCCGGCGTCGGCCCGGTGCTCGACGCCACGTCGCGCCCGGGACAGTCTCCTGTGCCCACAGATTCCCAGCCGCTTCCTGCCGGGGTCGGGGGACTGCTTGGGACACAGCGGTACATCCTGCCCGGGTTGGCGCCGCCGGTGCAGGAAGCAGTCGGCACATTCTTGTAGGTGCAAGCCCCTGACCAGCAGACCGCCGTGAATCCCCCGAAAGCAGTGTCACATTTGGCTGGGTCGGGTGTGGGCCCGGTACTCGAACTTACATCCCGACCGGGGCAGTCACTGGTTCCCACGGACTGCCATTGCGAAGCTTGGGCGCAAGCCAAGTCAGCTGTGGAGAAAATCCCGAGATACGCAGCCATCAGCAGGGTGAGGAAGATCGGCCGAAACACCGCAGGGTTCGTCGCTATCCAGCGGAAACAATGCCAGAATCCGGGGTATGGTGTCATGTGTACCTTCCTTCAGGTGGTTGGGACGAATTGATTATAGAAAAGCAGCCCCCCAAAAGCAATCAGCAAGGGCTGGGTCGTCAAAGCAAAGCAGAAGAGTTCCGCCGGCACACTGACTTCCGCCGCCCACCGGGCTTAGGACGTTAGTACGGATTTCTCACCACGCGGGGACGCTTTTTGGGGGGCTACCGGAAGGGCGGGGCTTTAGCCCCGCCGAAATCGCGGCTCCCGCCCTTCCAAACCCGTGGTGAGAAATCCGTTTTAGTACCTCGCGGAACTTTCGACTCTGCCCCAAGTGGCACTTGTTACGCTTGGCTTGGCCGTTGTCTGTCCGGGCGCGCCGCCAAGTGAGGTGGGACGCGCCGGAATGGTCATCGTGCTGGGTCCATGGGCCGCTTTGAAGCGTGTTATGATTGGGGTTCACGAAGCGGGACGACGATTCGGCCCGGTCGCCGATATGGGTGGATCGGCCGCCAGTCAGTTTCGAGGAGTGGAATATGCGCGAACATCCTGACCACTATGATGCCGAGCTTTTGCTCCGGCTTTACGACCTCCGGCGCGAAGCCAAGTTGCGCGAGGCGCGGGACTGGTTCATGCGGGAGTTTCAGGTGTCTTCGAATGAAGAACTGGAGAAACGGTTTCTCGATCACCCGGAGGAGAGCCCCCTCTTCCGAATGGTGCTCAGCTACTGGGATATGGCAGCCTCCATCGTGAATCATGGCCTGATTAACGAAGAGTTCTTCTTCGAGAACACCGGTGAATTCTGGTTTGTCTGGATGAAGGTCAAACACCTGGCGCCCCAGGTGCGCGAGGCGCTGAAGTATCCCTTTGCCTGGAAGAACCTGGAGACGCTTGCCGAGAAGTTCGAGAAGTGGAGGACCACGAAGGCACCGGGGTCGCTGGACGCCTTGCGCGCCCGAGTACTGAAGCTCGGGGAAGAGTCGGCCTCAAGTTCTGCCGCGAAGAATTCCTAACTTCTCGGCGCTCTCCCTTCCCGGCTCAATCGCCGAACCGCAGAGTGTCGCGCCCGAGCCTGACCGTGGTTTGATTCGGCCCCGCCGGGATTGTGCCGAAGTTGACATCGGTTCTGGGTGGAACCAAAATAACAGTTAGCCCGATCTTCTCACCACGGGTTTGGAAGGGCGGGGCTTTAGCCCCGCCGTTACAAGGTCTTTCTGATTATTCCCGTGTCCCGCGACCCGCGCAGCTTGCGGCTGCAAGCTGCG
>Ga0315284_10005367_pt1 | contig 18186 bp, 15 predicted proteins | sample YL17G09_16_MG_FD_203696 | JGI IMG/M metagenome (GOLD analysis project Ga0315284, IMG submission 203696) | Sediment microbial communities from Yellowstone Lake, YNP, Wyoming, USA - YL17G09_16 | ecosystem: Environmental > Aquatic > Freshwater > Lake > Sediment | place: USA: Wyoming | collected...
CCTGCTTGAGGGCCGCCGCATGGAAAACCATGTCCACGCCTCGCATGGCAGAAAGAATACTGTCATAATCCCGGACATTCCCCAGGTAGAACTTCACCTTCGGATTCCGCAGGGCATTGCGCATCTCATTTTGTTTTTTCTCGTCGCGGGAAAAAATTCGTATTTCATGGATCTCCGTTTCCAGAAATCTGCGCAAAACTGCATTGCCAAATGTACCGGTGCCACCTGTTATCAGAAGTGTTTTAACTTTAAACATTTTTTCCTCCGAGAATATTCCACTTACCAGGCATTGGTTTAAACGTCAGTTCATAGATTTGATACCAGTAATTACAAGGTAAGCTTTTGCAGATATTGAAAATTATTTTCAAGAAGATGTTACAGAATTGCCAACTTTTCTTAACAAATCCAGTGTTTCTTGTGCTTCATTCTCCCAACTGAATTGTTTTGCTCTAAGGATGCCAGCATCACGCATGGTGGCTGCTACCATTGGTTCTCCAACCACCTTCTCGATCATTTGGGCCAGGGCATGGCTATCACCCGCTGGAAAATAGAGAGCAGTTTCACCACATAACTCGCGGGCAAATTCAGTATCTGCGCAGATCACAGGAGTACCAGAAGCCATTGCTTCTACAAACGGAAACCCAAAAGTCTCCATGACAGTAGGCAATACAAAAGCTGCTGCTTGTTGATAAAGAACGGCCAAGTGAGAGCGTGGCACATGACCAAGGAAAAGGATTTCATTCTCTAAACCTAAAGCATTTACCTGTTGATGAAGCTCTTTCTCGTAATCTCTGTCGGGAATCTTTCCCACAAGAACTAACTTGTAACCTGTATTATCGGTTTTGCCGCGCCACCGAGCAAATCCCTCGATTAATACCTCAGGATGTTTGTAAAAATAGAACTCGGAAACGAAGAGTACAAATTGATGCTTGTTAATATTATATTGTGCAAGCATGGGAGCTGATTCTTGTTTAACGGACCAAAAATCGTAATCATTCCCGTGGTGTACAAAAGTACGTTTTATAGGGGGTACCCCAATAAGATTGCCTAACAATCTTGCGGCATAAACCGAGGGATAGACGACAAGGCTGGCCCTTTTACAGGAAAGATAGGAGAGCAAACGGCGCATGTACGCTTTCCCTTTTTCTGCGATTGACCTACCCGAAAAATATCCTATTGCTAACAAAGCTGCTGTTGGATTTCGAATTGCTAGTAGAACGGGACACTGTGATAAAAGGGGCGCAATATCAAAAGCAGCAAACAGTACATCTGCGCGCCATTTTCGCAGGTATCGTGGCATAAGTACCTGCTCCCAAATGGTACGCCTGAATACACTGCTGGTTACTCTTGTTATCTGCAACTCAAAGTTTCGAGGCATTTTGTCTACAATCAAGTCCGCCGCATCCGGGGAAAGAAATACCAAGAATTTATCATCATTAGCAATGCGTCCAAGCGCAGGCATTATTCCACTAGTATAGGATTTGGTTCCTGTACTTCTGACGGCCGTGAGGTTAATTGCAATCCGCATCGTTGATACACCTGTGTGTTTTTTCCCCTTTAATCATATAGTGTAACCTGCCTGCTGGGCATCGTTATAAAACATTCTGACCGTTTCCAATGAGTAGTCACCCAAATTTTTACCTAATAGTGAGAGCTTCTTCAAGATGTCGTTGGTAACCGTAATGATGTGACAGCCGATCGCGTCCGCCTGAAAAATATTGAGCAGTTCACGTGGGCTAGCCCAGATCAATTCAGCGGTAGGAGTGTTTTGGAGAAGTTTGACTGCTTCTGACATCAAAGGCACTGGGTCGCGGCCTGTGTCAGCAAGTCGACCAGCAAAGACTGAGACAAAACATGGTGTACCCCCAACGAGACATTCTGCCACGTTTCGAACCTGGATTAAATCCAATAAAGCTGTGACGTTCAATTTGACTCCAGCGTGTGAAAGTCTCTTAATCAAGTCATAGGAAGGTTTTCGACGAGTGTTGGTTATGGGGATTTTCACATACACCCAGTCCCCCCATCCGGCAATTTCCATGGCCTGACGTTCCATTTCAGCAAATTCGTCCGATAGAACCTCAAAAGAAATTGGACGGTCGGGAATAGTCTGCAGAATATCTTTGGCAAAGGCACGGTAATCGGTGACCCCCGCTTTTCGCATTAAAGTGGGATTTGTAGTAAATCCCTTGATATATGGCTTTGCATACATCTCAAGCATACCGGCCCTATCGGCACCATCGGCAAAAATCTTTACTTTTAGATCATCGATCTTTTTCACGACTCACCTTCTCCAGTTTGTGCTAAGGTTCAATCTCTGGCCCTCTCCAAATTACTTGACTAAAAGATCAGGCCGTTGGGGTTTCCAATTCTGCTTTATATCAAACCGTATTGATCATCGGAAATTTCCTCCACGATTTCTGCTAAATATTTCTTCCCTTCTTCTGTGACTGAATAATCATCAGGATTATAAAATCTATTATCAACAAAACGATGAAATTCTTCAATACTTTTCATGTTTGAGAGAGCGTATGGAGAAATTGAAAACTCTCTTCCTTTTTCTTTTTTGTTTATTGTCAAAAAAACTTGTTTTTCAAGTCCATTGGAAAGCAATTTAATGGCTTCCCTGCCCAGTTTATCAGCCCAGTGAAGATCCAGAGCCGACGGCGTTCCAGATCGGTAAAGATAAGAAGGATTGACCACATTTACATTTCTCGTATCAAAATACCTTCTCAGATCCTCTTTTAATTTCTTTGATAACGTTTCAGCAGAACCTTGAAACCTTGGATGCCCAAAATCATCCTTTTCATGCTCATCAGCACTGATATATGAGCCATTGTCAAACCTTGCTCCCTCAGCCACAACCATGATCACATTTTTTTGTCTCTCGTATCTCTCACGAGTAATATGCAAAAACTTATCATAATCAAGAGGGAATTCCGGAATAATAATGAAATCTGGATTCCCCATGCTAGATGATAGAGCAAGCCATCCTGCATGCATTCCCATGGATTCAACAACAATAATACGTTCATGAGAATAAGCAGTTGTTCTCAGCCCCTCCTTGAGGCTCACAAAGGATGAGATCTTCTTAGCTGCTGTAGGAAATCCTAAGGTGAAATAGTTGACAATGGACTCCAAATGGATTGCTTCGTTGCTTGGGTTCATCGTGCCAACGTCGTTGTCGATCGTTTTAGAAATTAAGACCTGAGGAATGTCAGGCAGATTGAAGCAATTGGACAGGGTGTCTTCTCCACCAATAACAATTATGCCATCAAGGCCCAGCTTGCAAATATTTTGCAAAGCTTGGTCTATTCCACCGGTTATTTTTTCCAATTTGACCCTTGATGATTTTAATATCGTCCCTCCAATTAATGGATTGAGATCAGTCTTTAACAAATCAACATACTTAGATTCAATGACTCCCAACCATCCCTTGATAAAGCCAATAAGCTCAACATTACTATCAAAAGCAGTCTGCTTTGCGGATGCAATCAAAGCATTCAAAGGAGGCACATCTCCTCCCCCTGTCAATATTCCAATTCTTTTTTTAAGCATCGTTAGAAAATAACGTTATTTGTTATTCGTATAACCTATAATTTATAATCTATAATGTATAATATTTTCCCCTTTGCTACTCATTTAACGCTTTCCCATTTCATCTCTGAGGTTTTTAGGGCAGGATGCGATACCAACAAATGCCAGACAACCGCTTGAAAAGACTCTGTATGTGGTGTGATCGTTTCTGTATTTACTTTAGGGATTACAATGCAGGAATGAGCTACCTTTGCAGTATAACCACCATCTCTTCCAACAATTCCAAATATTTTTGCTCCGATTTCCTTCGCATAATCCAGAGCTCGAATTAAATTAACACTAATATTCTTTTCAGCATTTCCACCCCCGACAGAAAGGATAAAGACCCCATCATTCTCGGTAAGCTTGCTTCCTTTCAACCAATCAACAAAAACCGATTCCCAGCCATTATCGTTTGTTCTCGCAGTCAATTCAGAGACGTTGTCGGTGGGGGTATACGTTTCGATCCCGCAAATCTTTCGAAAGTCGTTTACTGCGTGAGAGCAATTGGCTGCACTTCCGCCGACTCCTAAGAAAAAAAGTCTTCCATTTCCCCTGCGTAGCTCAACCAACATATTCACCATTCGTTCGATTGCCTGCGCATCCAGAAGGGCTACAATGCGATTGGCTTCATTCAGGTATTGTTGGATGTAATTCATTATTTAAGTCCTTTCTTTGTTCGAGAAATCGTCGAGTTTCCTCCAGGCCGGCAGGAGAGCCAATTTCGTAGAAACGGTGGGTGACTTCAAATCCAGCTAACTGGTCCTGAGCAATTAAATCTTGGTAGATTTTAGCCAAATCTATCAGGACGTCTTCTGTATAGGCACTGAAAACCTTAGCCTGCAGCACACCCAACCCGTAGTCGATATATTTCATGTCTGGAGTTCGTTGGGTTTTGTCGTAACGTTGGATTCGCCCTTCTTTAAAGATCACGTTACTTTGGTCCCATTGGTCGAGGTTTCGAAGGACAGTCATCAACCCCAATTTTCCACTTTCCCAGAAAACCTGTTCTATGGCCATATAATCGCAATCGAGATAAGAATCTCCATATAATACAAAAAAGGCCGTCCCCAGCAAAGGCAAGGCCTTGCGCAGAGCACCGCCTGTCCCCAGAAGGACCGGCCCGTCAAAAACATAATCTAAGTGAACCCCACAGGAGGAACCATCACCCAAAGCGGTCCTTATCTTTTTTCCCAGATGACCAACGCAAAAAACAATCTCAGTGATTCCATGCCTCCTTAATAGTTCTATCTGATGTATTGCAAAAGGTTTCCCAGCTAATTCAATCAAGGATTTCGGAATAGTCTCTGTTAGAGGTCTCAGGCGCGCAGCCAATCCTCCGGCAAGAATTGCGACAGGCAAACTCATGCAATCAAAACCTTCGTCCCTTCGAAATCAAACCGGAAGCGCACTTCTTCTAATCCCTTATGGGCCATGGCTTGGCGTAGCCTCTTTGGATCTTCTGTATAAAACATGAGGAATCCGCCCCCTCCGGCCCCGACGAGTTTTCCACCGATGGCTCCATTGGTTCGCCCCAATTCATACCACTCATCAATTTTGTGATTGCTCATTCCACCAGTGCGCTGTTTCTTATATTCCCAGTGTTCATGCATTAACTCACCGAAGAGGGAGGTATTTCCAGATTCGAGGGCTTTCTTGCTTCGAGTCCCCAACTCTTTGACGTAGTGTAGATTCTGCAGCATCTCTTTGTCTGATTGCTCGGTTCGTTTTTTTTGATCCTCAAGAATACTCCCCGCGCTCCGTTCAAAACCAGTGAAGAAAAGAAGTAGGTTTTCCTCAAGATCGATGAGCGTATCGTGGCTAACCCCGAGAGGAGAAGCCTCCACTCTTTCATCAGAATGAAAGTGGAAACAGGTAATGCCTCCGTAAGCAGCGATGTATTGATCCTGTTTCCCGATAGGTTCGTGGAGTCGGTTAATCTCTATTTCACATGCCAGTTGGGCCAATTCCTGTGGATGGATTAAGTCGCGCCGAAAGGTATACAATGCCTTCAGGAGGGCTGTGGTAAAGCTTCCCGAGGATCCCAGCCCTGTCCCTGCGGGTATATCCGCGAGGGTGGTTATCTCCAGTTGGGGTTCTATTATTTCAAGCATCCTGATAGCTTCTCGAATGATGGGGTGCTGAATCTCCTCCACAGAGTTGACGTGTTCAAGCTTTGAGTATTTCAGGTAGATGCCGGGAACGAAAGGACGCGTGACGGTAACATAAACATATTTGTCGATGGCCGCCGCAATCAAAAATCCACCATGTTGCCGATAATAGGAAGGAAGATCGGTTCCGCCTCCACCCAATGTGATTCGTAACGGACTACGAGTGATAATCATATCCGGACTCCGCGTAAATCTTTTCAACAACTCTGAGTGCCGCCAGGGCATCGTTCAAACCGACTGATGGGGACCTTCCTAACTCGATGTCTTTCAGAAATTCATCGAACTCGATCTGCCAGGAATTGTCTTCCATAGGATATTCCAAGATGACCGTCTCCGGTGGTCCCATCTGTGGCAACATCTTATAATATGTCAGTCTTTCCGTGCCGTAACTCCCTCCAAGACCTTCAATGTGAACCTTAGCATGTCGACTGTAAATCTCAAAGGAGAAAAGATTTTTCCATTCCGTGCAGCTCACGTGCAAAAAGGCGGTCTGATTTCCGGGGGTCTTAAGAAGCATAAATGCATTATCTTCCACCGGCATGTTCCAAAAATAGGTGTGGGCAAATGCTTTTACTTCGCTGAAATCCCCAAGGAACCAACGGGCGAGATCAATCAAGTGGACGCCTTGGTCAATCAGTTCGCCACCGCCTGACAGGCTTGGATTTGCCCGCCATTCCTTTTCATATCCGATGCGGCCCCCGTGTCCATAGCGGCCACGTACAAACATCATCTCGCCGAGCGCTCCAGAATCAAATAACTCGCGAGCTTTGCGAAGGGCTGGATGGTACCGGTGATTGAATCCAACCCGGACGAGTGCTCCCGAACGGTTGACTGCCTCGATCACAGGTTCCATCTCACGACAGCTGCGCGCCCCCGGCTTTTCCACCAATACATGTTTTCCTGCTCGGACAGCACCGAGTGTCACTTCAGCCAGCGTGTTATTTGTGGTGGAAACGATTACAATATCTACCTTAGAATAGTCGACAATTTCCCGCCAGTCTTGCGTGGCGAAAACACCAGGAGAGGTCTGAGCCAAGATCTTAGCTCGTTCAAGAACAACATCGGCACATGCGACCAATCGCACTGCACCGAGCACTTTGGCTCTTTTCTGCCCGATCAGTCCGCAGCCGACAATCGCTACACCTAAGGTGTTTTCCCTCACCGTTCACCCCAGTTTAGGCCGCGGTCTTTCGGAACAATCCTGCGCAGGGTGTAGATATCCGTTTTTCGCAGATCCTCCAGACGTTCAGGCAGAATCTGCCATGGATCCCAAACGGCACTGATAAGTTTGCCCGTAATCCCATCGCTTGCGGCTGACCCTAAAAATACAGCCAGGTGCGCCCCTTTTTCTAAAGGTGTCCCACCCTGTGCTTTTTGTTTAAGTGCGCGTTCGTAAAAATCCTTATCCACTTTTTCTGGCCCGGCTGCAAGGACCTCATCCAAAAGACGAGTATTTAAAGCGCCAGGGGCAATTACGTTTACGTCGATGTGATCTTTCCGGACCTCTTCGGCCAGTGTCTCGACAAAACGGACGATTGCTGCCTTGGAGGCAGCGTATGCACTGATTCTCGGCAGGGGGCTAGTAGCGCCACCACCTGAAAGCTGGACAATTTTCCCGTAACTGTGTGATTTGAAATGGGGCAATAGAGCTCGACACATGAGCACTGAACCGAAAAGGTTGATTTCGATTGCCTTTACCCATGCTTGCCAATCCACTTGTTCAATGGGCCCGATAGGTCCATAAACGCCGGCGTTATTAACCAGTATGTGCAATCTTGAAAAAGCTTGAAGAGCGGATTCAACCACTTGCTCTACCTCAGCAGCCTTCGATACGTCCGCCGAGTGAGCGACGACCTTCTGGTTAGGTCCAGAAACCGCCGAAAGCTCTTCCCTCGCTTTTTCTAATAGTTCGGGGTTACGTGCACACAGTAATACACTTGCGCCTGCTTTTACGTAAGCCTCTGCAATCGCAAACCCAAGACCTTGACTGGCACCAGTGATGATCGCGGCTCGTCCCTCAAGAGAATAGAACATAATTACCCTTTCTTTTGGCTCATAGTTGATGGTTTATAGCGGGTGGCTAATAGCTGATAGCTGATGGTTGATAACTGATAACCTTAAGATTTCAGTATAATCTGCCATAGACCATGATCTATTAGCTATAAGCCAAGAGCCATGAGCCATTTACCATGTGCTATGAGCTACTTTTTCCCACCGTTACATATTTGATGCGGGGATCGCTTCCGAGGGTTGTGGCCAGAAACCGATTGGGATCCAGGACCAGAAATACTCGCATGGCTGCCAGAACTGCTTCAGACGAAAGGGATTGATACTCCGGCCATTCCGTAGCGACCACCAGTGCACTGGCACCTTCTAATGCAGCTAAGGCCGTAGCGTGCACTTTAAATCTTTTGGCCAACTCTCTTGGCAGTGTCTTGACTGCCGGGTCGTGTGCGTTTACCGATGCCCCCTGTTGCACGAGCCACTCGCATAATTCAAGAGAGGCTGAGCGCCGAAGGGTATCGGTCCCTGGTTTATAAGTTAGGCCCCATACAGCCACTCGTTGACCTCGAAGATCGCCAAGAATAGATTGAAGCTTGTGACGGATCCATTGCTTATGGGCGTCATTACTTTCTTTAACCGCCGAAAGTAGATGTGTAGGTTGATTGTGAGCAGCACCGATCTTAGTAAGAAACATGATATCTCGTGCGAGTGTTCCACCCGCGAAAGCCGCTCCTGGAGAAATATATGCTCGTGGACCAATCCGCATATCACCTTTTAGGCCACGCTCTACCTCTTTTGCGTCTGCACCTATTTGCTCGCATAATGTTGCTACTTCGTTGATAAAGGCCACAGAAGTTGCCAGGAAAGCATTCAGTGCGTGTTTGGTCATCTCAGCGGATTCCACAGACATCCATTCGATCCGATCAGTGAAGGGCCGAAATAACTCAGTCACTTTTCGACGATCAGCCTCATTGCGGACCCCTGCTACGACTCGATCAGGTTGAGTAAAGGTTTGGATAGCCTTCCCCAAGCGCAGATTCTCAGGTGAATAGGCAAAGGTTGCGTGCTTGTTTGGGACTGTTGATGTATAAATGCCTTCGATGCGCCGTGTTGTGCCCGCTGGCAACTGGGATGAAATTAGTACCAGCGTGTCTGGATCCAGATATGGGAAAAGCCGGGTGATACGGTCCACCACAAAGTCGACATCTGCCCGATCCTCTTCATCCACGGGTGTATCATAGGCGACCCACATGACCTCCACACCCTCAAAGGACCTCGGGATATCCGTACTGAAGTACAATTGACCTTTGCTTAATCCTTGTTGTATCAGCTCCTCAAGGCCAGGCTCGAAAAGCGGAGGTTGCCCTGCTTGAAGCTTGCGTACTGTCTCAGCGTCAAAATCAAAACCGACAACCTCATGACCACCTGAAGCAAGGCAGGCGGCTATAACCGTTCCCAAATGCCAGAGGCCAACCACACATACTTTCATATCTGAACTCTAATAGCTCATAAGCTGTTAAGCTGATAAGCCTGCAAGCTGGAAAGCTAATAAGCTCATAAGATATTCCATATCGATCAGCTTAGTCGCTCAGCAGCTCAATAGCTCATTGGCTTAATGGCTCATAAGCTGTTAACCCTTTCATAAGTAAATCAGCTCAGTTGCTTAGCTGCTTAGTTGCTCATCTGCTTCTGTGGGCTAATCATTTTCTCGCTTCAAATAACCAGGGATTGGATTGCAAATATTTAAGCGTTCGAATGACCCCTACCTGAATAGAGAGTTTTGGCTCCCAGCCCAATCCACGGACCTTACTACAATCAAGAAAAATAAAAGGGCTATCCCCAATCCAACCCCGCTCCCCCCCGGTGTAGCTTAGTTTAGGCTTCAGTCCCAAATGATCAGTGATCCAGCGAATTGAATCGCTTACTTCACAATACTCATCCGTTCCTAAGTTGAATATGTATACTTTATCCTTTGACTTCTCGATGGCGAGGAGCATCGCATCGAGGCAATCCTGCACATACAAGTATGATTTTCGTTGGTGGCCATTTCCCAACACCTGCAATTCATCCGGGTTAGCTCGCAAAGATTTGTAAAAGTCAAAAACGTGCCCATGAGAATAGCGTTCGCCGAGAATGGAGACGAATCGGAAGATGTATCCTTGAAATCCGAACCCTTCGCAATAGGCTTCGATGAGACCTTCGCCAGCTAACTTGGAGGCGCCATATAATGAAGTCTGGGCAGGGAATGGCACTGTTTCAGGGGTTGGGAAGACCGCAGGCTCACCATAAATAGAGCCGGTGGAAGCAAAGGCGATCCGCCGTATTCCATTTTCCCTCATTGCTTCCAGAACATTGAAGGTTGCGATAGTATTCTGCTCCAGGTCTTTCCGTGGATGCTCCGTGCCAAAGCGCACGTCGGCATTCGCAGCTAAATGGAAAACGAACTCTGTTTTTCGCATTGCTTTAGTTAGCCCGTCAAAGTCCAAGATATCCCCACGCACAAGGGTAAATCGCTGTGACAGGCGGGCTTGCTCTAAGAAGCACTCCTGCCCGGTGGAGAAATTATCATACGCTACCACCGTATGGCCTAGCAGCAAAAGACGATCCACCAAGTTGCTGCCGATGAAGCCGGCGCCGCCCGTGACGAAGAAGGTTGTCATTCTGTTTTACACCCCCAGGAACTAATTTGCTGATAACGATTGTTGCTGCGATTCTGAAGATTTCCTCTGCCTTATTTTACGAAGAATAATGAAGTTTACCAATACAATCAATACGAGTGAGGCCAGGCTTATCAGTAAGCCAATCATAAAACTGATGGGCTGATATACCATGCGGATTTGATGGACACCCGCCTCGATTGGAATGGCCCGAAAAGTGTAGTTTCCCCGAAGCACATCTGTTGCTTTCCCGTTAACGTATGCTTTCCAATCTGGGTGGTAGATCTCACTCAGAACAAGGTATCCTGGCTTTTCTGCAATAACAGCCAGATCAATCGAATTGGCCTTGTAATTAGTGATAGTTGCAGTGCCAATTAAACCATCACTCCCATTTCGGCACAACTGATTGGGTGGTAGCACGACCTCTCCGAGAGGATCGAACGATGTTGCTCGAACCGTAACAAGTGCGGATGCATCGTCCAGATTCCTGCAGCGACCTACAAGATATGCGCGCGGCAGTGGATCAATTCTTTCATATATCCAAGCTTCACGCTTTTCAAGGGAAATGAAACTAGGGACATCAACTCTGTCGAAGTAGCCATGTTTCAAAAGTTTCCAACTCTGCCCTGCAACTGGTGAACCGAGCGCGGCGTAACGAACATTCAGCATATACAGCACGCGATCATCAAACACGGGCAAAAATGTCTGCTGTGCATAGGCATCTTTAGGCTTGTTTTGATCAAGAGGAGCAATGAAGTTCCAATAACGCTGCAAGATGGCATTTGAACTACTCTCAACATCAAAATAACCAAAAATTAAACCACCATTGTGCGGTAAAAGAGGACCTCCATATACCCGATAAAATTCAGACTTGTCGGTTACCAACTTAAGGTAGTCATTACGCGCGTAAACCTGAGACTGCGAAACCGGCACAAGGAAACCTGCTCCATAGCTCCACAAATCTACAATGACAACTATCAAGATGAGAGAAGAGACTGCCCTCCTTAATGAGGTAAACATTAAGAATCTGACGCAGATCGACCCAGCCAAGAGAGCTAGACTTGCGCGACTAAAGGCGATTGCCAAATCAATCCATTGCAAAGACAGTAAGCGTGCAATCTCTTCAAACCCCGGAGATGGGCCCCAAAGACGATAAGAAGAAACCTTCGCTATCATCTGAATAACATTCACTCGGATCACATTGGGGGACAATATCATGCCGACCGTGAGTAAGCCCGGGATCAGACCTCCAAATGCAAGCGCCCTTGAAATCCTGTCTAATATCGTCTTATGGCTTGCATTGACAAGGAAGTCGAAGCCGTGACCGGCAAGGATTGCCAATCCAAGTGCCACAAAGGCATGAGCCCTGGCTGGAATACGGAACAATTGCGCACCAGGGACAAACCTGAAAATCAATTCATAAAAAGGCGTGTAATGCCCCATCATAATGAGAAGCGCAATACAAGTGAGAAGCACCGCCCCCCTGACCTCCCGACGCTTGACTTTGACAATCGCTAACAACGCCAAAGCCAGGGTCAGAGCACCAACGTAAACCATGGACTCACAATAATAAGCACCAGCAATATATGATTCTGTTCCTTTCCACGCGAGCCCAAAAAGGTCGGGAACAATCATAGTCAGCAATCCAGCAGGAGAATATGATGAAATAGTTGCGGCCGTGTAGTCCAACCCACTGGACCGAACCATCGAACTAGATAGCTCCAGGGACGGAAGAACTGCTGCCGCACCCAAACACATGGCAATCATCCCAACGAGGGGCAGTGAAATAATGGCCCGGATGGTATCCAGTTTCATTTGGTGCTGATAGTGAACCAGATTAGAAACAATCTGCCAAGCCCATGGTACTCCCAAGAGCAGAAATGCATAAAGCAAAATCTGAAAATTAGTGAGAAACAATAGCACACAGGATGCGCCGCCTGCCAAGCTGATCCAGAAAACACTCCGTTTTTCGATTGCACTTAATGCGCAAAGAGCCACCCATGGGATCCATGCATGAGCCTCGACGTAGCCCAAATGACCAGCCCAAATTCGCACTATTAATGGTGCACTAAACATGAAACCACAACCAGAGAGGAGTGAGCCAACACGCCCGATACCGTTTCGGGAACCCAAGAGGTAAGCGCCGAAGCCTGCAAACCAAAGATGAAGCAAATATATTAATGTCAATGCAAGTGGAAATGAGAAGATTACGAATAAGACGTTTGGCAGATATAGGAGAGCATTCAAAATTGGAGTTGAGGACATACCGCTGGATATAAAGGGAATCCATAACGGTAACTCACCTGACTGCACAGCCTTGGCAAGGAAAGCAAAGTGAGGGTAATAAAAGCCAACAACATCGCCGCCGAAGACAAAATAAGTCTGAGAAAAGTGCGGAGCTATGAAGGCCGCGCTCAAGGCTAACAGCAAAATGGCATCTTTAAGGTAGGACTTATATAGATTCATCTAATGGCCTCCAAGGCAACATTTGCTTTAAATGACGGCGCATATTTCATTCTTAACCTCCACTTTTACCTCCTGTTTTTTGCTCCCAAGTATAACTTATCACACTGACCAGGTTTTGGCGGCCAGTATAAGGTTCTGGTCTTGATAGAGGAAGGTTTGATGAGAAAATACATTCAAGTTACGATATTTTCTACAAGTAAGCACAAGCAGGTTATTATCACTACAATGCCGGTTATGATAGATCACTTTACCATGATAAATCAAAAGTCAACTAACCGGCGTTGTAGTGTTAGACACATGGTAAGCATTTGCCATCCGATAATGCCGGATATTCTTAACGGGTAAATATACTCCCTTTCCAAAACAAAAAACGGCTGCAGCAATGCCAAATATTCTTCATATTTACGGAAATAATCCCCCCTGTCAAGCCGCTCCAGCATTTTCTGGAGAATTTTACTGCGCGGCGCTGTCAGTGGCTCTGATATGACAATACGTCCCCCCGTTTTCATATAATGCGAAGATAGCTTCCGGAACATTTGTCCGATGTCCTTGTCCTGCATATGATGCAGCAAAGAATTGATTAGAACCAAATTGAATGAATTCGGTGGTAAATCGAATTTTGTGATATCCAGAACAAAAAAATCAAATTGAGGATAAGTTATCCTGGCATGTTCGATATATCGTTCATTGATGTCAACACCCGTATACTTGCAGCCATAAAACAATCGTGCATTTGTCCCGGGACCGCATCCGATATCCAGAACGGTTAAATTTAAATGAACCGGCATCACCTGATTGATTGCGCGAATCTTTTGGCCATTGAGCAAGCTTGACCATAATGAATAGCCGATCGGGGCTTCAAGTATTCTGTCTTTCATTAAGTAAGTATCCCCCGGCAAAGCCGGGGGCTTTACGATTGCTGGCCCCTCAAAGGGGCCTGATCGCAATCGGAAAAAAGCAAGAAAACCTTAAGCCAATGGATCGTACTGGGATCGCCATTTCACCCCAGGCACGAATCCATGATAGAAATGCATATTCCCGAAAATGTCAAACTCTGGGAGTCCCCCGGCAGAGCCGGGGGTTTACCTAACTGCAATTAACGAATTCCATGAATTATATTCGGCTGTTTTCTAAAATATTACCAAGGTTGTAACCCTGAAGTTACTTTTTTTTTGATATTAATGCAATCAACGTACTTCCGAAAGGAATACGTAAATATGGTTCCATGGACATCTCTATTCTATTCAATTTGAGCAATATACTATTCAATAATGGGTGTACGGGGGGGAACTCGCAATTACATGCGTCGAAACGCTTTTTTAGGAAGATTCTCGTAAAGAGGATTGGGAAGGAAAGATAGCTTAAAAAGTAACTCATATATACTATCTTCCCGCCTGTGCTATCTATAAGCTCAAAGAGTCCCTTCCTTGAATATCTCCTGTAATGATTTAGTGCAGTATCCCAGCTGGAAAAAAGGGATGGATGGGCCGGAACAGAAATCAATAAGTAGGCATTTGCTTCCAATGACAATAAAAGATTTCCTAAAAATGAGATATCATCGTCGATATGCTCCAAGACATCCATAAGGAAAACCAGATCCCTGCTTCGGACAACCGAAAAATCGCCCGGCTCCATATGCATATATAATCCGCCATGCAATCCTGCATAATGAATCGCCTGCTTCGAGACATCGACTCCGAGACAGCTCTTGAATTTAAGCCGTTTGTTCAGCTCTAATAAAAAGCCGCCCGTGCCACATCCGTAATCGAGCACATTAAAATTGGACGGAATCGGAAAATGCCTGCGTATAACCTTCTCGGCAAAGTTGATTCTTGTCACGTGCCACCAGTATGATCCTTCAAGATCAGAGAGGCTTTTATAGTGAATATCAGGAAGGTAGTCTTTCATGGCCATTAAAAGGAGAGACTATTATTTTTATGATAGTCCAATGCACGCTGAAAGCGCGCATGTCTCCTGAGATCTAACTTCTTTCGCCGAGCTTTATATTCTTGCTAAAAAATATCCTGCTTCTCCTGTAAACAACGTCTGTGATAAATTTAGCGTAACGTGTTTCTTCCTTTTTGAAAAAGAGAGCATTCAGAATGTTCTTGATGGTTTTTATCGGGAAAAAGAGGAAAGAGGTGAAATAGAAATTTACTAATAATCTTAGTTGCCATCGGTAAATCTCTTTTGGAGATAAATCCCGCGCGAATGAATGGTTTCCCTTCAAGTAAAAGTTCATCGTGCTTAGTAAATAGTCGTTGTTTAATTCAATTATTCCGGATTCTTGCAGTTCGCTAAAGAGTTCGCTACCCGGATATGGTACAAACTGGGAGACGCCAATGTCCGTGACTCCAAGACGGGCTAAATATCTAACATATTTCAGAGTCAATCTAAGCGTTTCTGCTGATTCAGAAGGAAAACCGACCACAATAAAACATGCGAGGTTTATTTTATTTGCTACAGCAATTTTAATGGCCCTTTCCATGTGATCCAAGTTTACTTGTTTTTTGACAGATTTCAGTATTTCTGGCGAGGCAGATTCCGGGGCAAACGCAATGTTTCTGCAACCTGACTCATATACTGCCTTCGCAACTTCATCGTCGAACCTTTCAATACGTGTTCCGCTCGGGAGTTGCCAAGTGATATTTAATTTTTGTCTGACGATTTCCTGCGCCAGGATCATCACCTTTTTCTTCTCGACAAAGGCTGTCAGATCCTGGAAATTGAAGTTTTCTATCCTGTATCTATCGATATAATCTTTCATTTCAGAGACGACATCATATGGGTTCCTTGCATTGAACTTACTATTCCACATCCTGCTGTTACTGCAAAAGGTGCATTTGAAAGGACATCCACGACTCGAAATGATTGGCATAGAGCGACCGCGGTTAACGCCATTTTGAAGATCTGCATCAATATAATTTTCTATGGGAATGCTTGACCAGTCTGGCCAGGGGATTGAATCGAGGTCTTTGATACGATCTTCTCTCGGATGAACCGCAATGCTGTTTGTGGTCCCGTCCTGAAAGGCGATACCTCTGATTTCCGATAACGATTCACCCTGCCGGACGGCATTGATCAAAACAGGAAAGATTTTCTCGCCTTCTCCCATAACGACGGCATTCAGAGCGCTGTCCAGCAGGGAAAACTCCGGTAGGGCTGTCACCTGTTCGCCGCCGGCGACCATAAAGACTGCGGGAAAGTTCATGCGGATGCGTTTTGTCAGCTCCGAGATAATTGGCCACTGGACTCCGAACATGCAACTAATACCGATAATATCCGTGTCCATTGGGATTCTGCTTAAAGCCTCTTCAATAGTCAAACCTTGTATAAAAAGGTCGGTTCTTTTTTCGTAGGGATAAACTTGATTAAGGGCCTCCCCTGCCATGTCAATCACCTTGTACCTATATCCACTTTTATTAAGGACGCCAGCGATATAAGCAAGACCGATGGGAGGATTGGGGGAATTCAATCCAAGGCTCTTGATTGCCTTAATACCCGGTGGATTGATTAGAATGATTGTTTTAATGAACATTGCTGTTAAAAATACAATTCCCTTTATGTTTAATTCAGGATTAGTTGACCGTCTTATCGATTTGTCCAAGGTTTCTTAAAACCTTTTCTACGATATAATAGGGACGATTGCGAACTTCATCGAAGATGCGGGCAATATACTCACCGAGGATGCCCATGAAGGTAATTTGAATGCCGAGCAGGAATAAAAATGCCAAGATCACGGATGTCCATCCTGGCAAATCATGGTAGAAAGGAATATGCGATTCGAATAGCTTCATGATAACCAGGATGATCGACACGATTACTATCGCTGCAAGAATGAACATTCCAAAATAAGTTAACAGTCTAATTGGAAGAAAAGAGAAAGAAAAAAAAGCGTTAAATGCGTAATTCATTAATTTGCGGAAGGATTGCCTTGGTTTGCCGGCAAATCTTTTTTCACGGTTATAGGATACGGATATTTGCTTGAAACCTAACATATATCTTAATCCGACATAATACTTGTTTCTTTCTTTGAGTTGTATCAATTCGCGGATTACTTTTTCATCCATGAGAGAGAACATGCCTGCCTGCTTATCAACATCAACCTCCGATATCTGCTTCAGGAGACTATAAAAAAGTGAAGAAAACGCCCTTTTAATAAGGCTTTCCTGTCTCGATTGCTTCAGCGCATAAACGACATCGAACCCCTCTTCCCATTTCTTGATAAAATCGGGAATCAGTTCTGGAGGGTCTTCGAGATCGCCGTCCATGAGGATAACGGCATTGCCTGGCGCATAATCCAACCCGGCATTATATGCATTCTGATGCCCCCAGTTTCGAGATAGCTTTAAGACAGTTAATCGTGGTTCACTCTTCTGGATTTGCAGCAGTATGAAAAGCGTATTATCAGAACTCCCATCATCCACTAAAACAAATTCAAAATCATAAGGCAAATGATGGGTTGCCTTCTGGAGGCGGGATATTAATTCAAAAATGATAGCCTCTTCGTTAAAAACAGGAATAACAACACTGATCTTTTTCATGATTTATGATCCCTTGCAAGATTCACTGGGTTTACTGGAAAGGCCTTACTATCTCCATCTTTACCAAACAGAAGTTCCGAAAGTGGCGTAGGACAAGAGGATAGAGGTGTGATGGTTAGGTTTGTCCGGTAATGAACACTTTGTCCTGTAGTTAGAAAAAAGCATTAAGAACTCCCTTACATGATTAATATCAAAAGCGCTAATATTATATTTAATAAACTCTGCTTTCACATATGGTCTGAGATTTTCCCAAAACTGATCAAGATTTTTATGCTTGATTTGTCAATTTCATTTACTTAATTGCTACCGTCAAGAAGTTCTGCGTAAAAATACATTCTTGCTCTCCTGCACCTGTTTCAACCGCAAGGAAAATCCGTAACATGCCTCTGATACATTTCCAAAGGAACCAGCGAACAGCACTTTTGAGCCCATGTGGAATGGGCGTATCTTCATAACAGGCAACTTGTGAGAATCCGGATGATTTCATCAACTGTATTATCGATGTACGAGTAAACGCCTGTTCGTGGGTAAAGTCCCCGTAGCGTATTCGTCCACAAAACGGCGACTCTCCATTCGGGGCATGGATAATCCACTTTCCACCCGCGCGTAACACGCGACGCGTCTGATCTACAAAAATCAGCAATTCATCTTTCATAAAATGGGTCTTCGCGTAAGAGTGTGGGTAAATTGATACGCTTAACGCGGTGTAGTATGGCTTTAAATAAAGAGAAAAAAGCTTTCAAAGGGGTTAAGAAATTCGTATGATTTTGG
>Ga0315284_10005368_pt1 | contig 18186 bp, 5 predicted proteins | sample YL17G09_16_MG_FD_203696 | JGI IMG/M metagenome (GOLD analysis project Ga0315284, IMG submission 203696) | Sediment microbial communities from Yellowstone Lake, YNP, Wyoming, USA - YL17G09_16 | ecosystem: Environmental > Aquatic > Freshwater > Lake > Sediment | place: USA: Wyoming | collected...
CACCGCCTGCGATCGTGTACACGCCGCTGGCGAACACGCATCTCACCACAAACCGGACGCTGGCACCGACGATCAGTGATCTCCGCTCTGGCGTTCAGCGCTCGGTTAACGGTAAACCGCGGCTGTATATCCGCAAAGCATACAATGGCTCGTGGGTCTCTTCGACGGCCACCGAGAGTCCGTTCGGCACATTTACATTCACGATTGATCACAGCACCATCGGAACCGTCTCTGTGGGCGACACCGTGTACTACTATGTTGCCGCGCAGGACAGCGCTTCTCCGGCCAACGTTGTGACGAATCCAACTGGAACTTCGTATACAGCCGACCCGCCCAACGGCACGGTAGCTTCGCCCAACTGGTACCGAATCACGCCTTCTATTGCCGGCGGAACGTACACGATTGGAACCGGCGGACTATTCCCGACGGTGAAAGCAGCCTTCGATTCGATCAATGTGTGCGCCGTGGCAGGCAACATAATCCTGGAGCTTTTGTCGTCGACAACTGAGACGGGATCGGCAGTCCTCAATGCGGTGAGCTACACCGCAGGCGGGCCGTATACGATTGCGTTGAGGCCGAGCGCCACTCAGGATGGGCCGGAACTCGTGACCGCGACGATCACAAGCGCGGCTGCGGTGACTATCGATCTCAACGGCGCGGACAACGTGACCATCGACGGACGTGCAGGCGGCGTAGGTACTTCGAAGGATCTCACGATTGAGAATACTTCCACTAGCGGTATTCCTCTGCGCTTCATTAACGGTGCAGGCACTAACACAGTGCGGTACACTAACCTGAAGAGCGTCAACACGTCGACCTCGACGGGAACGGTTCTCATCAGCACGGGCTCTGCGACAGATGCCAACAGCAACAATCTGATCGAGAACTGCGCCATCACGTCGGGTGCCACGGCTGGAGCGGTGGGTGTCTACGTCACCAGCAGTTCGACGCCAGTGAACACGGGCAACACCGTCCGCCGCTGCGACATTTATGCCTTCTCGGCTTACGGCGTGTATGTGGGCGGTGGGGCCACTAACACCGTGGTGGATCAATCGAACATCTACCAGACATCGCCAAGCACCGCGACGTCAATATACGGTGTGTACATCGCTTCCTCGGCCCCAAATCTGGCGATCAGCAAGAACAAGATCTACGGGCTGCAGAGCACGTCGACTACGCCAACCATAACGGGTATCTACTACTTTGGTGCGAGCGGCGTCTCGATGGACGTTGCGATCGTCAACAACTTCATCTCCCTCGACGCAACAACGACGCACCTAGGTGCAACCCTCTGCGGAGTGGATTACTACGGCTATGTGGCTAACTCGTGCTACATCTACTATAACTCCGTGTACATCGGCGGCAGCGGCGTAACGAGCGGCAGCACGTATGCGTTCCGCAAGCGCGATGCTCTCACGACGTTGAATGCCAAGGACAACATCTGGTTCAACGCTCGCTCGAACAGCACGGGTACGGGCAAACACTACGCCATTTACTACAGCAACACGACCGCTACGACGCTGGCGATGGACTACAACGATTACTACGTCAGCGGCACGGGCGGTATGCTCGGATACTGGAGTGCGACAGATCAAGCGACGCTTGCTGCGTGGCGAACGGCCTCCGGTCAAGACGCCAACAGCATCTCGGGCGATCCGGTGTTCAAGAGTGCGACCGACCTGCATATCAACATCAATCTGCCGTCGCCCGTGAACAACGTTGGTACACAGATCACAGGCATTACCGACGACATCGACGGCGATTTGCGCAATGTATCGGCGCCTGACATAGGTGCGGATGAGTTCTCGCCCAACATCGTCACGCTGGGCGTCGGTTACCTCTCGGGTTGGTCGCTGCAGTGCAACCCGGTGACGCGCGTGGCCGGAACCGACTCAGTCCGTGGGGTAGTACCCACAAATGGTATCTATCCCACTTCGGTGAACCCGTACGCGTTCGCTTATGTGGTCGGCACCGGTTATGTCCAGCGCTACACAATGCCCAATCGCCCAGGATTCTGGGTGAAGTTTGGCTCAGTACCGGGCACGCAGAATATCACCGGATACTACCGCCCAAGCGATAACATTCCTGTGGTGAACGGTTGGAATTTGGTGGGTGGGATATCCTGCACCGTCGACACCGGCACTATCACGCCAGTCGGCTTGAGAGCATCGAATTGGTGGGGCTACGGTGCCTCGGGGTACTTTGCAGCGACTCAGATCGTACCCGGCAAAGCGTACTGGATCAAGGCAAACGCGGTCGGCTCGTTTGTTATGAGCTGTCCGCCATTGCTTGCTGCGAAGGCACAGCCTGAGGTGACGCCGGTCGAAGATAGCTTCAACTCGATCACAATCACCGATGCAAATGGCAGCTCGCAGACGCTGCGGTTTGGTGCGGACGCGAAGGGCGAAACGCCTGTCGCGATGTACGAAATGCCGCCGCCGCCGCCGGAGGGTTGCTTGGACGCACGCTTCGAGACCGAGCAGGGCGGGTTCATGCTGCAGACTCACGCCTCGGCAGTAAGCGATCCCGTCGAGTTCCCGATCGCGCTGCAGGCAAGCGCGTTCCCGCTGACGATCACGTGGAAGATCGCAGGTGCTCAGGCAACCGAGCCAACGCTCCCGACCTATGCGTATGAGTTGTCGGACGGCCTCGGCGGCAGGGCGTTCGGCACGCAGACGATGAGCGGCGAAGGCACGATGACGATCCGCAACCAGGCTGTTACGCGGTTCGTGCTGACCGTGAAGAACGGCGAGCAGCTGCCGACGGAATACGCGCTGTATCAGAACTATCCGAATCCGTTCAACCCGACGACGAACATCAAGTTCGCTCTGCCGGTTCCGAGCAAGATAACGATAGAGATCTACAACATTCTCGGCCAAATGCTGCGCACGCTGGTCGATGAGCAGCGGCCTGCCGGATACCACGTTTCGGAGTGGAACGGGACGAACGATGCGGGTCAGTTCGTAGGCAGCGGCGTGTACTTCGTCCGGCTGCATGCCGACGGTGGCGAAGGCCGCACGTACAGCGAAGTGAAGAAGGTAATGATGTTGAAGTGATCCCGACGCTTTCTGTCGGGGTTATCCCAAGCCCGGAGGGCGAGGGATCCAGTGAGATCTCACCCTCAGTCCCCTCTCCTCAATGAGGGGAGGGGGGTGAGGGGTGGGATTCAGTGCAAACAATAGGAGACGACCGATGAGACTTCTTCAATGGATGTTTGTGGCTCTGCTAATAACGTTTTGCTTTTCGCAGGTATGGGCGCAGGATGCGGAGACGAAAACACAGCCCATGCTGGAAGAGAATGCCAACAGTTCTCTTGGAGTTGCCACGGCACTCCATGATGGGTCTCCGTCCATATCTGCCGCGACGCGTGGCAATCCAAGCAGCGTCTTGTCGAGCATTATTGATGTTCTGACCGGTGGCAGCACTTCCCAAAACTCGCGTGCGCCGCAAGGAGGTTTCCGCTATGAGCGAGTCGCGTACCTCATTACACCAACAGAGATGTCTACGGCCGGGTTTCCGAACGGGGCAGATATCAATTTGATTGGATTCAACTACTCAGTCGGGCAAGATATTCCAACAACGGGAAACTTCAAAGTTTATCTGCAAAACACATCCGATGTAACCTATGGCAAGGGTACGACTTGGGCGACTATCATCAGCACAATGACGTTGGCTCACAACGATCCCATCACAATCCCGAACTCGGTCGGGGTGTTCGACATTCCATTTGTGGGTGGTTCCTCCTTCATATACACAGGTGGTGGGTTGTATGTCGCGTGGGAATATGGGAATGCTTCAGATCCGATCTCGTCCTATAACACAGCGTACTGCAATACGTCTCTGACGAGTGGGTTGCGGGGCAGTCAATCGGCAACGGGATTCATCGACCCACTCGACATGACATCTAATTTTCGTCCCTACACACGTTTGGGCACATCTCTGGACGATGTTCTGCAGGTTCCGGTGGTCTACGCTCTCGGAAAAATACCCATACCGTATGGAGTTCCTCAGATCATCAGCGCGCCTGTGAAGAACGTCAGCGCATCTTCTGTCACCTTCAACTTGACTCTTACAGTGAAGGATGTTACGAGCGGAACCGTGCGGTTTACCGACACGCAGACTGTGACTGCTCTGGCTGCAGGAGCTACGCAGGTTGTTCCGTTCGCAAGCTGGTCGCCAACGATTACAGAGAACGATTCCATCATCGTCACTACCTCTGCCATTCCAGGAGAAACCGTACTTGGTAACAACACAGCGAGCATGGTGCAGATAGTGAACACGAGCAGGTTTGCCTACTCACAGGGCACGGCATCCTCTGGAGGTGTGGGATTTACCGGTGCTACTGGTGATTTTGTGGCGAAATTCTCTTCCGGTACGTCTGCCGTCATCGATTCAATTCAAGTCAATTTTAGTTCTGGTGGTAATCCGTACCAGTTAGGTATATGGGATGCCACTGGCGCAGGCAACACGCCCGGCACAAATTTATTTACGTCCCCGGCGTACACGTCTGCTGCTGGCATCGTCACTATTCCTGTCACCCCTCCGGTGGTTGTGAACGGCTACTTCTATCTTGGCGTCAAGCAGACGGGTACGACGAACATTGGGTTTTCTTTCCAGAACGAAAATCCGATTCGCCCGTACCACTTCTATTATACATCACCCACGGGTGGAACGAGTTGGACGGACTTTGCCGCCACGAGCAGTTCCTTCCGTTTCATGATTGAGGCGAATATCGCTCCCGGTTTCCCGATGGCGTACGGCTCGAGCACGACAGTGCAGAATACCATGCCGGTCCTGCAAAATAGTACGAACCAGCAGATCATCGGCATACAAGTGGTGACAACAGGGAACCTCCTCCCCATCAGCGCTACACAGTTCAGCCTGAGCACGAACGGAACGACGAGCACCTCCGACATCTCCAACGCGAAGCTCTTTTACACTGGAACAAGCAGTGTCTTCAGCACAGCCACCCCGTTTGGCTCCACAGTCGCGGCACCGAACGGTGCTTTCTTGATAACGGGTTCTCAGACGCTCCAGCCCGGCACGAACTACTTCTGGTTGACTTATGACATCTCCGCAGTGGCTACGTTGGGCAACGTTGTAGATGCAGAGTGCAACTCTGTTACTGTGGCAGGTAATCCACAAACTCCAACTGTGCAAGCTCCGACCGGCAATAGGAAGATCAAGGCGATGCTTTCAGGTATCAAGACAGTCGGGACAGCAGGCGATTTCTCGAACATGACTGAGGCTTTCATCGATGTGAACGCCCTCGCGCTTTCCGGCAATCTTACGCTAAACATCATCAGCGACCTTTCCGATACGGCGGTTGTCCTCAATCAGTGGGCCGAGTCAGGGGCGGGTGGCTACACGCTCACGATTCAGCCGAGCGGCGCTCCCCGCACGATAACCGGCAACTCCACAACGGCGGTGCTCAAGTTGAACGGAGCCGATAGGGTTGCCATCGACGGTCGCATCGGCGGCACTGGAAGGAATCTGACGTTTCTTAACACGAACACTGGTGGAAGTGGCGGAGTCATCTGGATCAGTTCTCCGTCGGCCAGCGACAGTGCGACCAATAACACGATTCGCAACTGTGTGATCACAGGAAGCTCGAACACGGGAACACTTATTGGTGTCTCGGTGAGCGGTGCGCTGGGTGGAGTGGCTCCCTCGGCCGCGATCAATACCGTTATTCGAGAGAACGTCATCTCGAAGGCGGTCTATGGTATCTATGTTGTAGGTGTCGACTCAAATCGCATGGGAACGGGGAACCAGATTCTGAGCAATGTGATGGGAAGCGCCACAACCGGAGACGGCTTCACGATTCAAGGCATCTTCAGTGTGTACCAAAACGGGATCATGATTGCTGACAACGATGTGCAGAACATTTCCGGGACCTCCACGAGCAGCATGCTCGGAATCAACTTTGTGGAGTGCATGAACTCGACGGTTTCGGCAAACAAAGTGCACTTCATGAGATACACCGGGACGTCTACCACGAAGGTGTACGGTGTGCACCAGGCGAACACGGCATACACGACGGTGTCGAAGCCCTCTGCCAACACGTTCGTGAACAACGCCGTCTACGACCTTGCGTCGACCGCCATTAGCACCTACTGGAACGTCAGCGGCATAAACAATAACGGCGGATACGGAGACAAGTACTACTACAACTCCGTATATCTTACGGGGAGCTTGAGCGGCAGCGCTGGAACAGGTGGGTCTGGGGCCTTCAGCAACGGCAACGGAAATACAACCACGAATGCAGACGCAATTGATGTGCGCAACAACGTTTTCGCCGTGAATGCAACTTCTTCCGCCGCCGCGAAACTATACGCACACTACACAGCGAGAACGTCGTACGCTGGAAGCACGGTAGATTACAATGTCCTTTTTGCCACAGCAACCGGTACAGCAACCAGCGCGATCGGTCGTATCGGAACAACCGATTGCTCCACTCTTCTTGCTTGGCAAACCGCCACATCGCAGGAAGCGAACAGCAGAGCTTCAGATCCTCGATTTGTTAGCTCCACAGACCTACACATACAGACCACAGTTCCGACGCCCGTGGAAGGTGCGGGCACGCCAATCGCAGGTGTGACAGTCGATTTTGATGGCGACCTGCGCAATGTGTCAACGCCCGATATCGGAGCCGACGAGGGCACGTTTATTCCTGGGGGGACTATGGTGTACGTCTCGGGCGCTGCAACGCAGAACTCAGACCCGCTCGGGCAGGGCGTCCCCGGCGCCCAGATTATTGGAGTAGAAGTCGTCACTACAGGCTTCCTCTATCCGATCGCCGTCACCCAGTTCGACTTGAGCACAAATGGAACGACAAGCGCGTCAAACATCTCGAACGCGAGGGTCTATTACACAGGCACAAGCCCTGTGTTCACAACGACGAACCAATATGGTTCAACTGTCTTATCTCCGAACGGAGCATTTGTCGTGACGGCGTCTCAGGTACTGGCGGAGGGCACCAACTACTTCTGGCTGACGTATGATATTTCGTCGACGGCCGTTCCTGGAAATGTGGTCGACGGCGAGTGTACAAGCATAACAGTCGGTGGAAATCCACAGACTCCGTCTCCGACAGCTCCGACCGGAAATAGACAGATTCTTGCGGGGCTGTCCGGAGACATCACGGTGGGTCTCGCCATGTTCAATCAGGTCACGGGCAGGAATCTCACGCACGAGATCAGGACACGTCGTGTGCTGCGCGAAGTGCCAATGGAATCTGGGCTCCCATCCATGGGAAAAGCGGCATCGACCCCGGCGGATGTCGCGGTATCGTCTCTTGCTCCAGTCCAAACGCAAATGAAGGAAGTTGAAGAACAGTACGGCGTCTTGATGGAAAACGGGAAGCCGTACGATGGTCCACTGTTCGCGATAACCGCGGTACCTGCAAGGACTGAAAACAGCTCATTTGACGACATTGAAGGTGTGTATGCGACGATTACGGCCGCCCTCACTCAACTGGGTATTCGCGGAGTCAGCGGCCATACTCGCTTGCTGCTCACCGATGGAAGCTATCCTTCCGAGACGTTTCCGTTGGTGTTCAAGATGGTTGGCTCGAATGCTCCCACGGCTTCGGCGACTGTTACACTCAAGCCGGCCGGAGGAGTAAGCCCAACCGTTTCAGGCGCGTCTCCCAGCTCGGCAATATTCCGCATCGACGGGATGAGCTACGTTACCATAGACGGCTCGAACAGCACGGGTGGCACCACACGAGACATGACAATCAGCAACACAAGCACGACGACGCCAAATGTTGTCCGATTCGGTTCGGTTGCGCCAACACCACTTAGGAGCACAGCGCTGAAAAATTGTGTGGTCGTCAACGGCGTGAATACATCTTCCGCGGTGATTGCAACCGGTGTGAACAGCACGTCGGATTCATGCTACTTTAACGGCCTCACGATCCAGAACAACAGCATCCAGAAAGCATACATGGGCGTTTACATTCGCGGAAGCTCCGTGATCCGCTCCGGTGCAAACTTGAATCTGATCGGCAACACGCTTACGACTTCCGGCAGCAACGCGATTCGCTACATTGCTCTCTATGTGCAGGGCACCGATACCGGGCTTGTCAACGGCAACGACATAGGAAATCTGGAAACAGCAACGGCTGAAAATGACAGGGGAATATGGGTAGCTGCAGGCAGTAGGAACATAACGGTATCTAAGAACAGAGTCCACGACCTGATATACCCGGGAACAGTTGGCCAAGGCCCGAATGGAATCTGCGTCTCCACAACCACGACGGATTGTAACGTCAAGATCATCAACAACTTCGTGTATAATCTGCGCGGGGACGGCTGGGACTATACATCCAGCACATACCCCTTCGACAATCCTATGGGCATTGCAGCGTGGGGGACGCAGTCGGGGATTGGCATCTACTTCAATTCCATATATCTCTACGGCAACACGCTAAATCAGACTAATGCAATGTCTTCTGGCATACGCCTTTACGACGGCACGTCGGCGGATATGCGAAACAACAACGTGGTCAACAATCTCGGTCTCCTGGGATCGACGGGCTACGGCGCAGTAGGAGCGTATGCACAGTCGTCAAACTCTCAGTTCACGTCGATCAACAACAACAATTACTACGTCAACCCGACAGGCAGCGGTGTAAAGGCGCTCGGTCAGATTGCCAGCACGGCGTCCACAACGCTTTCGGCGTGGCGGACTGCGACATTGCAGGATGGCAACAGCATCTCTGGTGAGCCATTCTACGTGAGCACGTCGGACCTGCACATCCGCACAAGTGAGTATTCACCTGTCAACAATGCGGGCACGTCGATCGCGGGCATCACGGTTGACATCGATGGCGATCTGCGCAACGTGACGACGCCTGACATAGGTGCCGATGAATTCTCGCCGAACGTCGTGACGCTCGGCGTCGGCTACCTCTCGGGTTGGTCGCTGCAGTGCAGCCCGGTCTCGCGTTTGGCAGGCACTGACTCGGTACGGCATCTGTATCCGACCTCGGCGAACCCGTATGCCTTTGCCTACGCGGCGGGTGCTGGGTACGTGCAGCGCTACACCATGGCCAACCGCACGGGATTTTGGGTGAAGTTCGGAACGGCTGGCACGCAAGACATCACCGGGTGCTATCGCGACCGCGATTCTATCCCTGTCGTTACCGGCTGGAATCTAGTGGGTGGGATATCGTGCACGGTCGATACGGGTGCTATCACGCCGGTTGGGCTGAGAGCATCGAACTGGTGGGGCTACGGCGCGTCGGGGTACTTTGCCGCGACGCAACTCGTACCCGGCAAGGCATACTGGGTCAAGGCGAATGCCGTCAGTGCGTTTGTGATGAGCTGTCCGCCTATGCTGGCTGCTAAGGCAGAGCATGAAGTGACGCCGGTCGAGGACAGCTTTAACTCGATCACGATCACCGATGCGCAGGGCACCTCGCAGACGCTGCGATTTGGTCCAGACGGGAAGATCAAAGTACCTGTCGCGATGTACGAGATGCCGCCAGCGCCGCCCGAGGGTTGCTTGGACGCGCGATTCGAGACCGAGCAGGGCGGATTCATGCTGCAGACTCACGCCGCGGCTGTGGGCGAGCCTGTCGAGTTCCCGATTGCGGTGCGGGCGAGCGCGTATCCACTGACGATCACGTGGAAGCTTGCGGGTGCGCAGGCGAACCAGCCAACGCAGCGGAGCTATGCGTATGAGTTGTCGGATGGCCTCGGCGGGCAGGCGTTTGACAAGCAGACGATGAGCGGCGAAGGCACAATGACGATCCGCAACCAGGCCGCGACCCGGTTTGTCCTCACCGTGAAGAACGGCGAGCAGCTGCCGACCGAATACGCGCTGTATCAAAACTATCCGAATCCGTTCAACCCGACGACGAACATCAAGTTCGCTCTGCCGGTGCCGAGCAAGGTGACAGTGGAGATCTACAACATTCTCGGCCAATTGCTGCGCACGCTGGTCGACGAGCAGCGGCCGGCCGGCTATCACGTGGCAGAGTGGACCGGGACGAACGATGCAGGTCAGTTCGTAGGCAGCGGCGTGTACTTCGTCCGGCTGCATGCCGATGGCGGCGAAGGCCGCGCGTATAGCGAAGTGAAGAAGCTGATGATGTTGAAGTGATCCTACGGGACACTTCAACGTCAATCCCGCTGTTGTCTGGCGGACCTGTTCGCCGCTGTTTGGTGGATGATGCTTAAATAACCCTGCGCCTCGAAACGGGAGGGGGTGTAAGGGGTAGGGTTGAGTGCAGACATGGGTAACACTGTTAGGGATTCTCGCTCAGAGCGGCAATTTGGCGAGTTATCCAACCTCGTAGTTCTACGAGGGGAAAAACACGTAGTTCTCGCAGTTGTGCTCGCATGAGCTTAATGGTAAATTTCATATGGACCACTCACAAAGCCAGGGACCCTCGATGCGCGCTTCCAGAGTAATTATAGTCGTGCGGAGTCCGGCAACGTCCGAAAAATTCTGATGCTGAAATAAGGTTTTGGGTTCTCGGTTGTCGGTTAGTGGCAACTTTCAACCGCGAACTACGAACCGTGAACTATGAACTGTCAACTAAATCTGTCTGAATCAACAAATTCACAAAATGGAAGGAACACAACCATGAAACAACTCACGGTGGTGTGTGTTGTAGGGATGCTCGTCGTGTTTAGCGCCGTATCGTTTGCCCAGGCGCCGTTTTCGGTGCCGCTGACGCTTACCGATCCGCTCGACAGTACTATTACTATGTATTTCGGGGCAGATCCCGCAGCGCACTTCTGCATGGATAGCACGGACATTTTCTTCGGACAGGGGGAGATGCAAGATGGGGGACCTCCTCCTCCTACTCAATCCGGCGGCCCGTTTTGGACCTATTTCCTTACTCCGCGTGAGTCTCAGCCGTTGGTCTGCTTCGGTCAAGGCGGCGTCGTGGATTTTCGACCTCTTTGGAGCGAAACGCAGGTCGATACGTTCCATGTTGCATTCTGGAACACCTCGGTGGTTCACGTTACCTGGCCAAGCGGCCTTGGACTGTATGCGAAGCGGCTTCAGCTGGTTGACGTGTTTGGCTTCCCTCCGGGACACCCCAGTCGTATCGACGTGGATATGCTGACCCAAGCCGACGCATATGTCTCCTCTCCACATTCTGAGTTCTACATCATCTTCGAGCCGTTGGCGCCGGAGTTTGTGCCCAGCATTACGGAAATTAATTTTTCCGGTATTGTCCCTGGCTCGAGCGGTGAACAGAGTTTCGATGTTGGCAACGATGGCGAAACGGATTTGGAGATGGAAGTCTACATAGATGAGACACTGTTGAAGCTGAAGACAGGCGAGCTCGCAATCGATCCAGATGGACACGTGTCGGTCCCGCCCGGTGACAGTGTAGAATTCACAGTCACGTTCACGCCATCAAGTCCCGGCACGTACGATGCTGATATTGTGTTCGAGCTGTGGGGCGGCAACACAGTGATCAGGATACCCATCAGCGCCGAGGCAGCGACCGAATGCCCACCCTGGACGATGAAGTACAACTATCCCACCGTCAACGGCAAAGAGGATATGGGCTTCAAGATCGGCACGGCTGCCAAGAAGCTTCATCGCGGCCTTGCGCTTGACGTGGCCGGCAACGCCTACGTGTGCGGCTACGGCGAGGGCGGCGACATCGTTGCGACCAAACTCGTGAAGACGAAGTATGATATCAAGGTGGTCAAGTATGACGTCGACGGCAACGTTGTCTGGGTCGGACGCTACAATCCTTTCATCTTGGGAAAATATCATGATGAGAAGGGACATGCCATTTGCGTTGACGCCTCAGGCAACGCGTACGTGGCCGGCTACAGAGATAGCGACGCTCCCACCAAGACCGACGCGGTAGTCGTGAAGTTCAACGCCGCTGATGGAACTGTGGCCTGGGATGCGGTGTATGACGGCGGCATGGGCGGCAAGAAGGAATATGCCTACGGTATAGCAGTCGATCCGGCCGGCGAGTACGTCTATGCTTGCGGCGAAGCCGACAAGGTTGCATCCAAGATCGACGGATTCGTTATGTGCGTGAACGCTGCGACAGGAGATATCGAGTGGACCGATCTTTACAATTCCCCCTCGATCTCGAACGCAAAGGACTACTTCTATGATATTGCCTGCACTCCAGACGGCGACGCGGTGGCGACGGGTATGAGCGAAGGGCAATATTGGAACCCGACAACGTCAAAATGGATCAAGACGAAATACGATATCCCTGTCATCAAGTACAACGGCGGCGGCGGTGGCGGCCGCGCATGGGAAGTACGCTACAACAACTCCGAACTCGTCAAAGGTGTGCCCAAGAACGGAAGCGACTACGGCTATCAGATCAAGGTTGATAACCACGGTAATATTTATGTGGGCGGGTGCACAGAATATATCTTCAAGTTCGACATGGTCGGGCTCAAGTACGATCCCGCGGGTAATCTGCTCGCAAAGGGCCGTTACAACAACTATCCGGCGGGCGCAATAACGAAGGGCGGCGCCGACATCGGGTACGCGATTGACTACGATGCTGAGGGGAACATGTATGTAGCCGGCGTCAGCGCAAACGGCTATTGGGATGCGGTCCAGGCAAAATTCATCAGCAAGAAAAACGATATGGCTGTCGTGAAGTTTGCGGCAACAGGTGATACGGCAGCAGTTCTCTGGTCGCGCCTATATGACAGCAACGTTCTCCCCAAGTACACCGACGACATTGCCGTCGATCTTGATGTCTGCGATGCCGGCAACGTTGTGTTCGTTGCGGGTTGGGGTGATCGAGGAGTCGGCTTTAAGAAAGACATCCTCACGCTCCAAGTGGACATGACGACTGGCGCGCTGGGTCCGGTCGGCAGCAAGAACGGCAGCAAACTGAAGGATGATTTCGGGTACAACGTTGCCGCACGACCGATCTCATGCTGCGCCGTTGTTATTGGCGTGGTCGAAGAGAAATTGCCATCGCCGGCAATTGAGACCAAGCTTGATTTCATAACTATGCAGGGACCTGCGGGTACCCCTCTCGGTGGACCGGTGACCGCCCCGGGTGCCTACGAGGGTGACGACATCGAGATGATTCCGGCTGTCATCACGCTTTACGACAACTATCCGAATCCGTTCAACCCCTCGACCACAATTCGCATAGAGTTGAGCGATCCTTCGGTGGTTACAATGAAGATCTTCAACATCCTCGGCCAGGAAGTGCAAACGCTGCTGGACAACGAGGAAGTGGATGCAGGCGAGCAGGAAGTGACGTTCGATGCCCGCAATCTCGCGTCCGGCGTATACTTCTACCGCGTCGCGGCTCAGACAATCACTGAAGAAGGTACCCTCGGTCAGTCGTTCATGACCGTGAAGAAGATGATGTTGTTGAAGTGAGAAGTGAACAGTGAACCCCGTGGAACGGGGTAAACTGTCAACCGACAACTCACTACTGACAAACTAACAAACCAACTAACGAACTAACTATCCAACAAACAATGCAGGAGGGACTGTCATGCGCGAAGATTTCATACGGGGACCGTAACCCCCCCCACGAGTGTTCTTCCCTAACCCCTCCCCAGGCGGTTTGAGGGGCAATGCTGTCGTGTTGAAACTACGGCAGAAATTTTGTAAATTATGTTCGTCCTGGGCGAGCATAGAATTCAAAACACTTAAATTAAAGGAGTTACACAATGAAACGCATTATCCTTTTCGCAGTGGTGATGGTTCTCTGCGCGACCCCAGCGTTGGCTCAGGTATCAGGCGGCCATCTCTACTCAGCAGGTCTCTCCGGGGTAGCCTTGCTGGTAACGCCAGGCACGACCGATTTCACAGGCTTGGTGCTTGGCTCGACGTACAGTGCGGTTCCCGATGGAGCTGGTTCTGCAGTTCTCTCGCCGATTAACTTTGGCGAAGCAGTAGCCGTTGTTCCTTCGAACATCCTTGGTGACTTGGGGGCACTGGTCCTCGTGTCGTTCACATTGCCGGCGAACCTCCAGGGCGTAGTAAGCGGTCGCACGGTCGGGATTGGCTTCAATGCTCTTTCGGCGGCATGGGGTTCAACCGGTGCGGAGACCAACTTCTTTGATCCGCATTCACCAGTTACGGTGATACTCGATGGTGGCGGTTCGTGCGACATCGTCCTCGGTGGTGTAGTTACTGTTCCGAACAATGCGGATCCGACGGACACCTACACGGGCCAGGTGGTCGTCACTGCATCATACACGGGTCTCTGATAGCTGAGCGGTTCAGCCGTTTATTCGTGTATTGCATTCTGGTGGAGAGGGTAGCCCTGTTGTTGAGGCTACCCTCTTTGCCCATGTAGACCAAGTTTCGATTTTCTGAAGGGAGATCATGACTTTGAGATGGGATGGATCAGTTTCGGGACGGGGGTTCATTTTTCTCGCCCTTCTCGCCAGCCTGCTGGTCGGTTCGGTTGCGACAGCGGGCTTGAGCGTTTATCCTCGCGCGGTGTTTCTCAGCAATTCTCAACGCTCGGTAGGTTTGCGGCTGACGAACGATGGTTCGGATGAGCGCGAGGTGTGGGTCGAATCGAAGTATGGCTACTTGACTTCGGATGAGAAAGGTGATCCGTTTGTCGTAATAGATTCGATCGCGTTGGACGAGCGATCGGCGGCGCAGTGGATACGGGTTTTTCCGCAGAGGTTCATTCTTGGCCCGGACTCTACTCAGACTGTTAAGGTATTTGCCTCACCGCAAGCCGGGGCTGTCGATGGCGAGTATTGGGCGCGCATAGTCATTTCGAGCAAACGCACCAATCCTCCGGTTCCCGCCAAGGCGCGCGGGCAGGGTGGAGTCGGCATCGTAATGATTAGCCAGATCAGTTTACCTTTTCACTATCGTGTTGGCACGACATCTACGGGTTTGGAGGTGAGCCAACTGAGAGTTTTTCCCTCCCGTGATACTTTGACTGTCGGAATGTTTCTTAAGAGAACCGGAAACGCTTCGTTTTGGGGAACTGCGTCACTGCGATTGATCGATCGTTTGGGCAAAGTAGTGCGATCTGCTCAATACAAATCAGTAGTCTACAGGGCTTTTTCGCCAAGATACAAGATTGATAGGCGGGGCATCCCGTCGGGAGAATATCGGTTGGAGGTCGAGCTGTATGCAGGTAGGCGTGTAGATGTCCCGCGGGAATTTGAGTTTGAGATGGCGCCGGTCGTGGCCTCCATACAGATAACTCTGCCGTAAAAGCGTGATGGCAAAACACATTTGTCTCACAGCCGTCCTGCTTGCGGTCTCCTTCGGGTTCCTGTTCGCGCAGGAGACTACCGAATTAGTCCAACTTGAAACTCGCGTACGCGGTCTGCCTCCGGGAGAGATTGAGGCATACGTCAAAGGAACCAACGCATACCTTCCGGTTGTCACTTTCCTGACAACTTTGGGAATCAAGGCCGAATCTCCGACCTCTGTGGAAATTGTGGAAGGATTCCTTCGGCACCCGGATTCAACTTTTCGCATTGATGCCCAGGCGGGAACGGGGCAGTGTCGCGGGAAGCAAGTTGGGTTTGTGAGAGATGACTATATAGTGTCCGGCGGCCAGTTATACCTTCGGACGAAGGTCATAGAAGACCTGTTGAAACTCGGGCTGATATACAATCCACGGTTGCTCATTATCGATGTTTCCCAAACAAAGGGCCTTCCGGCTGTCACAGCGGCACGGAGGCGGCGAAGTCTGGAGCAGCGCACACGAGCATGGTTTCTTCCCGAGCCTGACTATGAACTCTCGCGCGACTATTCTCCGCTCGCCGCAGGACGTCTCGATTGGTCTCTATCTACTGAGTACCGGAGAGAGCTTTTGGGTTCGGGCAAGTTTTTCCACCGGTATCAAGAGGCATCTGGCGTGAAGGTGTTTGGCGGAGACTTCACGACTCGTGCTATTGGCAGCGTTTTCAATGATCGGCACAATGGAAACTTCCAGGCACAAATGCGCTGGGCGTTCCTTGGGGATGTGCCTGTTCATCAACTCATTCTGGGGGATTTCACGACTGTTGGACTGCTTTCTCACAGCACTACGGGCGTTGAGGTAACAAATCGACCGGCAAATCAGCGCGTGACATGTTCTCGGGAAGTTTTCCGGGGAAAGTTCGAGCCTCAATCTGAGATTTATCTTTCGGGTACTGTGCTGAACCCGCAGCTGCTCCAAACAGATCCATTGGGAGATTATGAATTCGATTTGCCGACGTTCTATGGAAGGAACACTGTTGAGGTGCGCGTGTACGACCGCTGGGGGCAGGAGCAGACACTTCGATATCGCGTCAACATTCCTCGGACGATTTTGCCGCCGGGCGAAGTGGAGTACTCGGTGGCCGCCGGCAGGGTGAAACGCGATGGGAGATTCGGTGTCGCTTCAAGCTACCTGAAATATGGCGCTTCGTCGTTTGCTACAATTGGCGGACGGGCAGACTACTACGGCCAACCAACATTGGAAGGCAAAGTGTTGGCCGGTCTGACGGCATCTGTGCGACCTACAACCAATGTAGTGTTGGAAGGCATGGCAGTGCCTCGCGCATACACTCGACTTGGGGCGAGTATCCTGCTACCGGAAAACACAGATATTCAAGTCGAGGGGGTCTTGTATGGCAAAGATGAGTTTGTCAATCCAACCAATCTGAAAAACTCGTTGGAGGCGGTCTTGTATATGCCTCTTCAGACACAATCCGGTCTGCTCATTGTAGAAGCGTTTGGCGGCCGCACGGAGGCCGCTGATGTGCGCAGTTGGATGGTCCAGCCAGGTCTTGGATTCGTCATTTCGTCGATTTCGCCTCGTGTCAGTTCGCGCTTTGTTTGGAGAAGTTCGCCTACCGAACGGATGGTTAAGGTCGACCATCAAACAATAGCATCCATCGGAGCGCAATTACCGGTACAAGTAATGGCGCGCGCAGAAGCGGTTTATGACCATCTGGTCAGAAAGCCGATCAGCTTTCGAGCAGACGTCGTGAAGTCGATACATGGTTTTGACATTGCTTTGTCCTATCTCAGATTGATTGAGTTCCAATCGTCTGAGATTGGGCTTCGGGTTGAGTACGATTTTCCGTTCACACGCGCTGGAGCAGGCATTCGCTCTCGCAACAACTCTTCGTACGAATACACGGTGTCGGGAAAAGGTTCGGTAAGCTTCACGCCACTTGTGGACAACACATTCAGTTTCTTCAACAGGCCAAACTATGTCGGCTCAGGCGGTTTCAGAGTACATCCGTTTCTGGATGAGAACGCCAACGGCATCCATGATGGAGGCGAAGCTTCTCTTGAGCGTGGTCGCATCCTGATGGCCAACGCGACTCGGAAGGGACGGGCAGGTCTGGCCACTGCCGGTTTCAAACGTTTCGACCGTATACCTGCGTACGAGTATTTCGATGTGCACTTGGACCCACAGAGTCTTGAGAATCCGTTCTGGGTGCCCGAGTACTCAACCGTTAGGGCGCTGTCGGAGCCGAACTACATTCGCGATATAGAATTTCCCATCCGCTATGGAGGTATGATTAGGGGAAAGGTCACGATCAGACGGAACGGGGTGCAATCATTGGAAGGAATTCTTGTCCAGCTTCTCCCGCTTCGACCCGATGGTCAGCCAGACCGAGGAGCGGTTCGCACTACGAAGACATTCTCGACGGGCGACTTTGAGTTTGGTCCCGTTAAGGCGGGCGCGTATCTTGTGGAACTTGACATAAGGAAACTATCAGCGCTGGGATTCTTTGCCGACCCAGTCTCCAGAAGCGCGAATGTAAGCCCGTCTCAAGAAGGAGACGTGATATCGAACATAGATTTTGAGCTGGTGGCGCGATAGGTATTATACTTTGGCACGCTACACTACATTGAAGAGATGTCATGAACAATAATCCTAAGGTTCTGCATTTGTTCCCGCGATGCGCTCTGCCCGCAGGGGTTGTTGCCTTGTTGGTTTTACTGAGCTGTGGACAGGCGATCTCTCAATCTCTTGAACATGATCCTATGCTGGATCTGTCAAACGACGAATACGTTCTTGGCCAAGACGACAAAGAAGATGATGCACATGCGGGAGATGGCGAAAGCTACGCTCCGGAGAGCTTCGATGTGCTTGGCTCATGGTCGTGGTCTAATCCATGGCCTCAGGGCGGGATGTTGACATCCGTCGCAATTACACCGGATATGCAGCCATGCATAGTTGGTGAATGGGGTGTGTTTCTGAAAAGCTCGGATGGCGGGGCTTTGTGGCAGGTCGCTCAG
>Ga0315284_10005369_pt1 | contig 18180 bp, 19 predicted proteins | sample YL17G09_16_MG_FD_203696 | JGI IMG/M metagenome (GOLD analysis project Ga0315284, IMG submission 203696) | Sediment microbial communities from Yellowstone Lake, YNP, Wyoming, USA - YL17G09_16 | ecosystem: Environmental > Aquatic > Freshwater > Lake > Sediment | place: USA: Wyoming | collected...
AAGGAGGTGAAGGCAGACGACAAGGTCCAGATAATCCTGGACGCTGTGAAAAAGCCCCTGAAATCGCCCTCGCTCCAGGAGTTCCTGAAGGATGCGAAGGATGTGTCGATAATTGTCAATGATGCTACCAGACCGACACCCACCTCGAGGATAATATCCGCAATACTCCCGTTCCTGATTGGGAAGAGAGTGCGATACGTCGTCGCGACAGGCATGCACCGGGCTCCGACAGAGGAGGAGTACCAGTACATCTTCGGGGACCTGTACCCGCAAATCAAGAACGATGTGTTCACCCACGACGCCAAGAACAGCGAAACCGTCCTCCTCGGGAAGTCGAAGAACGGGACCCCTTTGAGATTCAACAAGATGGTCGTGGAATCGGATAGGATAATAGTCATCAGCAGCGTCGAGCCTCACTACTTCGCCGGATACACTGGCGGCAGGAAATCGTTCCTGCCAGGGGTATCGGCCTATGAGACTATCGAGGCGAACCACAAGCTCGCGCTGAGCATCAAGGCGCAATCCCTCAAGCTGGAGGGAAACCCGGTCGCCGAGGACATGGAGGATGCCATGAGAGTCTTGGCGCATAAGAGGATATTCTCAATCATGGTCGTCCTCGACAAGAATCACCGCACATGCTTTGCCTTTGCTGGAGACCTACACGAATCCTGGAGAAAGGCGAGCAGGATGGCAGATGACGTCTTCGTTGTCAACCTCAAGAGCAAATCTGACATCGTCGTTGCGGTCACAGCTTTCCCGTACGACATCGACCTGTATCAGTCTCAGAAGGCTTTGGACAACGCGAAGTACGCCGTCCGGGATGGTGGGGTCATAATCCTTGTGAGCGCGTGCAGGGACGGAGTCGGTCCGCCCAACTTCTTGGACCTCCTGGGGAGCGCAGGCACGCCAAAGGAGGCCCTGGACAAAATCGCCCAGGGATACAAACTGGGATATCATAAGGCTGCAAAGATGGCAGAGATAGGCTTGAAGTGCAGGATGCTTGCAGTCACTAGGCTCGATCCAGGAATCGCTAGAAAGGCGCACCTTACGCCCGTAAGTACTCTACAAGAAGCCGTGGACATGTCCATACGTGATCTCGGGCCCAAGTCCAAGGTCACGTTTATTATGGACGCTGTGATTACAGTTCCGAGGGTCCAGGGCACATAGCCAAACCCATGGACCAACGGGCAAAGGATGCTATGCCGAAGAAGAAGTACATCAAAGCAGAGCGGGCCAAGAAGCTCGAGAAGGAGATGCTGACCTGCACCTTCTGCGGATTCTGCAAGAGCGTCTGCCCGTACTTCGAAGACAACCAATGGGATCCATCTGTCGCCCGAGGAAAGGTCATTCTCGCTTACGGCCTGACGAAGAGGGAGATCCCTGCAGATGAGTCGGTCGTGCAGAGGCTCTACCAGTGCACCACATGCAAGGATTGTGAGAGGCGATGCCCATCGAATATCAAGGTCGTTGACATCGTCGAGGCGGCAAGGGCAGACCTGGTAGAGGCCGGATGTATCCTGCCCGCTCACAAGAAGATAATCGAGAACGTCAAGAAGACGAAGAACCCGTATGGAGAGACTGCGCCGGTGGACTTCGGCGTTCCCCGGAAGAAGGCAGACATCGGCTACTTCATCGGCTGCACTGCTAGATATAGGCAACCCGAGATTGCCAGACACACGATTTCGCTTCTGAAAAAGCTGAATGTCGACTTCACACTGTTCGATGAGGTCTGCTGTGGCAGCACTCTCCAGAGGATTGGGGCCAAGGAGAAGGACATCACTCGTCTGATGAAGGCGAATGTCGAGGCCGCGAAGAAGCTCGGGATCAAGAAGATGCTGTTCACGTGCGCCGGGTGCCTGAGAATGTTCAAGGAGCAGTACCCGAAATTCGTCGAGGTGCCCTTCGAGTCAGAGCACCTGGTACAGTTCCTGTCAAAGCAGAATCTCAGGCTCAAACCCCTGCCCAAGAGGATCACCTACCACGACCCGTGCCATCTTGGCAGACACCTCAAGATCTACGACGAGCCGAGGAAGGTCATCAGCATGATCCCCGAAGCGAAGTTCGTGGAGCTCACTGAGACCAAGGAGACCGCCAGATGCTGCGGAGGCGGAGGCGGAGTCAGGGCTGCGGACCCGCCCGCGGCACAGAGGATTGCGTCGAGGCGCGTAAGGTCAGCCTCCGAGATAGCCGACATACTTGTAAGTGCTTGCCCGTTCTGTGTCAGCAACCTAAGGTTTGGGAACGAGATAATCAAGGTGGACATAGAGATAAAGGACATGGCCGAGCTTATCGATGAGCTCCTGGCCCCTTAGGCCACTGAGGTGATTCGACTGGTTAGGAGCGGTCAGAAGAGGTCGGTGATAGCCCGGCCAACGAGCATCAGACTGGGCACCTGCCTGCTCAAGTTCGACAGGCCGCGGGTCATGGGAATCGTCAACTGCACCCCAGATTCGTTCTCCGGCGATGGACTAGGGAGCGATACGGAGAAGGCCATATGCCGCGGGTTATCCATGTTCAAGGACGGAGCGGACATCGTCGACATCGGAGGGGAATCGACGAGGCCTGGGGCCAGACCTGTCGCAGTCGATTTGGAGATGTCCCGCGTGATTTCTGTGATAGAAGCCCTTGGGAACGCCCGGCCTGGAAGAGTCTCAGTCGATACAATGAAGCCACGGGTTGCTGAGGCCGCCTTGTTCGCGGGTGCGACGGTAGTCAACGATGTCTCAGGGCTAAGGAACCGGAAGATGATAGAAGTGGTCGCCGAGCACGACGCGGCTGTGATCATCATGCATATGCTGGGTGAGCCCAGGACCATGCAGGAGAGTCCGAGATACAAGGATGTTGTTGGTGACATCATCGAGTTCCTCGGAGACAGGATCGATGCCGCGGAGAAGACAGGTGTGAGCCCGAGGAAGATAATGGTGGACCCAGGCATAGGCTTCGGGAAGACGCTCGACCATAACCTGGAGGTCATTGCAAGGCTTCGTGAGCTGAAGGTCCTGGGCAAGCCTATCGTGATTGGCGTCTCCAGGAAATCGTTCATAGGGAAGATCACTGGCCACCCGACTGACGAGAGGCTCGAAGGGTCTATCACGGCTGCGGTTCTCGCTATCGGAGCGGGCGCGGATATCGTCCGCGTTCATGATGTTGGAGAGACTGTAAGGGCGCTAAGAGTAGCTGCCGCCATAGCCTCTGCAACCAACAGTACATGAGTCTTTTGCTTTCCTCACATCCCGTTTCAGAAAGTATATACGCTCAACTACGATGTCTCAATTGCCGGCTTCTGTGGTGATCCCCCACCTGCAGAATGGTTCGGAGGATTGTCGGCGGCATCAGAGTGAAGTCGAGGTGACATAGTCTGCCGAACGAGGACTCGAAGAAAGACGGACCCGTGACTCTTGTGACGATGAGTAACGGAAGGCTGGACTTCGCCGGCAAAAGGTCCGTCATGATGGATGCCGCCGGCGGACTGTACGCGTTGAAGAAGACGCTCAGGGCGGATATCGGATTCTTCGAGAAGGACTTCATGTTCAAGGCGGGTCTGGAAGGCACCAGAGAATTCCTGTCCAGCCTGACAGACGTCAGTTACCCAAATGAGCCAATGGAGACTGTCCAGAAGATGCTGGAGCTCTACTCGCTTCGCGGATACGGTGATTTCAAGGTTGACAAGTTCGATCTGAACACGAAGGTCGTAGAGATTGTGTCGACAAACGCAATCGAAGCGTGGGCCTTCCAGGAGAATCACTCCCTTGAGAGGGAACCCGTTTGCTCCTACTCCTCAGGCCTGCTATCCTGCATCTGCAGGATGGCCTTTGGAGAAGCCTCGGTCCAAGACTCCGACATATTCGCAGTCGAAATGGACTGCATGGCAGAGGGCAAGAAGGAGTGCAGGTTTGTCGTAGGTCCAGTCCTGGAGCTCAACAAACGGTTTCCGAAGTTTGACAGGCCGAACAGCGCCATCGCCGAGCACGAACTCATGCTCAACGAGGAGATCCTTGTGAAGAACATGGAATTGCAGGGATTGAACCTGTCGCTCGAGAGACAGGTCAGGAAAAGGACAGAGGACCTATGGAGGTCTGAGAATAACTACAAGTCCCTGATGGCCATTTCCCCGGACCCCATAGTCATCATGACCTCCGGCGGAAGGATCAACTCGCTGAATACCGCGGGTCTGAGATTGCTTGGATACGAGACCCTCGCGGATGCCCTCAACATCAAGGCTTCGACAATCATGGCAGGGAAGGACGAGGCATGGGACAAGATCACATGGCTCCTCGAGAAAGAGGGGACGATACACGATCTAGAAATGGAGTTCACAAAGAGGGACGGTTCTGGATTCACAGGCCAACTGACGGCGAGGTTCGCAGACCTCCTCCCCGGGAAATGCATTGAGGCCGTGATCAAGGACATATCCGAGAAGAAGATGATGGAGCAGCAGGTCAAGGAAGCCAGGTCGGAGTCGGAGTTCCTGAACGACCTTCTGTCCCATGACATCATGAACTACACGTTCTCGGCTATTCATTTCCTGAACAAGCTCTGGAAATCGCCAAAGATCATGGACGATGACCGCAAGGACCTTAGCCTGATCACCAAAGAGATTCAGGGAGCATTCGAGCTGTCGTCATCGGTCAGAGACTTGTCCAGGATCAAGATGATCGATGATGAGGATGCGACGATCAAGGACGTCGCACTCGTAATTGCCGAGGCAATCGAAGATGCGAAAAGGATGTTCTCGGACAAGAAAATAGTTGTGAATCTTGACCGATCAACGGCTCCACGCTATGTCAAATGCAGTCATCTCGCTACCAGTATGTTCGCGAACCTGCTGACGAATGCCATCAAGTATGACTCACACAACGAGGTAATCATAGACGTAGCGATTGACAATGTCGTCGAGAAAGGACAGACCTACTGGCAGATAGGGATATCGGATAATGGGAAGGGGATACCGGATGACGAGAAGGAACGGATTTTCGAGAGGTTCCATCGGTTGGACACTTCGGTATCGGGCACCGGTCTCGGACTATATGTCGTGCGGTTCATAGCGAATGACAGCGGCGGCAGAGTCTGGGCTGAGAACAGGGTCAAAGGAGACCATACGAAGGGTACAAAGATGGTGGTGCTTCTGCAGAAACCCGATGAGAAACAGATTGCGAAGATGACCAAGAAGCCCACAGGCCTGGGATAGTCTCGAGTGGGCCCGTCGCGATTTGAACGCTCGTCAATCATGAGTATGCCTGTGATGAATATCAGGCCAATGCACATGATCGTGAACAGCCGCTTTGTGGGTGTGTTCATGATTATGCGGTTCACGAACGGGTTCTGTGTGGCAGTGAATGTGACTTGAATCTCCGTGTGTGTGAATATGAGCGTGCGTGGCATCCTCGTGACCATGCTCGTGCGAATGCCTCTCGTTGACCAACGCCAGAACCCCAAGAGCCATCAATGCCAAGGCAGGGAGCACCACCCATCCGAGCCATTCCTCCAGGACAATAATCGAGACAATGGCTCCAACAAAAGGTCCTAGACTGAAGAATACCCCTGTTCGAGTAGCTCCGAGGCCCTGGAGTGCCAGAACAAAGAATACCAGGCTTGCTCCGTAGCTCACAGCTCCAAGTACCAGAGCCCACAGGATTTGAGCGTCTATCGAGATATTCAAGCCCAATGCAATCGCGATAGCCAGTGATGCACTTCCTGCCAAACCTCCCTTTGCTAGAGCTATCTGTACGGGATCTCTGCCGCAGATGTTTCTTGTCAGGTTGTTGTCAAGTCCCCATCCGAATCCGGCAAGTATCAGTAGCATGAAGCCAACAATGTTCCACGTTCCTTGTGAAGGATCCCAGCTCAGGAGGACGCCCGCGGCCGTCACACAAACAAGAGCGATGACGAGTCTTCTGCCAAGGCCCTCCTTGAACAACATCGTGGCAATGACGGCGGTGGCGACTCCTTCCATATTCAACAGCAAGGAGGCGGAGAAACCAGAGATCAGAGTAAGGCCGATCATAAGGGAGATTGGTGCAAGAATCCCCCCTGATAGAATAGCTCCTGCAAGCCAAGGCAAGTCGGCTTTTCGCAAGGCACTACTGGGTGTGACATGCTGTCCTGACACGACCCGACGCAGTACGACGTACAATCCCAAACCAAGAAAGGCCCCTAGATAGAGCAGACCGGCAAGTGCTACGGGGGGGATATTGCTCACCAACAGCTTCGCAAAAGGCGTGCTCAGGCCGAAGAGTGTCGCCGCGAGAATCGCGAAGGTAATCGGCATAAGATTAGAGCGGAAGTTCTGTTTCAGGATGATCCTACTCCTTCGCGCATGCGTCAATCCTGTTACTGACAAACTCTCACAATGATATAATCTCAGCGGAACCGTCCGAAAAAGACAAAGTGGTTTGGGGGACAAAGGGGCAAAACTCAACCCCGGCTGATTAACAAATGGTCAGGTGGGCCCGTCGCGATTTGAACACGAGTCACCAGCACCCCAAGCTGGAAGGATACCAAGCTACCCCACGGGCCCGTTGCGAGGAAAATGTTGGGATCGGGTCGCAACTCAGTAGGGAGCGACCTCGTCTATCAGGTTTGCATGGGTGAGCAGCATCCTGCGGCAGCAGTAGCGGTCCAAGTGAAGCGAGTCGAGCACATCCTTGGGCGACTCGCCCATGTCGACCCTCTTCACAAAGTCCTCGTACGCGCTGCCGACGACCTTCCCGCATGTGAAACATCTTACTGGTATGATCATTTCTGCATCACCTGTATGACTTCTGGTGCTTCTTCCTAGCCCCTCTGCCCTGTGGATTCTTCGGGAGCTTTCTCCTCGGGTCCGATACGAGCAGAGAGCGGTCGTACTTCACGAACAGCGTCTGGAGCTCGTTGTCCTCGAGGAACTGCACCAGACCCTTTGCGATCGCGGTCCTGGAGGCCATCGCCTGGCCCATGACGCCTCCGCCCTGGACATTGAGGTCGATGTTCACCTTTGACGACTTTTCCCCTGCGAGCGTGAGCGGCTCCATTATCATGACCCTGGCGAGGTTCGGCTGGTGCATCTCGACTGGGACACCGTTGATCCTCACAATGCCCTTGCCCTTGGTGATGCTTACCCTGGCCACGGCGCTCTTCCTCTTGCCGCTTGCAACTATTACCTTCATGACCTCATCTCCTGGCTAGCGCCCATTTCCTTGGTGATATCTCCCAAGTAGACGTACTTGACCAGATGGGGCTTTCTCGCGCCCTCGACCGTCTCGGCCTTTGCGCTCTTCAGCGTATTCGGGCAGCCGAGATAGACCCTCAGCCGCTTGAGTGCTGCCCTGCCAGCGGGCTTCCTGTACTCGATCATGCCTCTGACGCTCCGCTTCATGATCCTGTCAGCAGTTCTCGGGTAGTTTGGTCCCTTGGCCTTCGACTGGCTAAGGCCGCGCTTCGTCCTATGCTGGTAGAACGCCAGTAGCTGGGCCCTTCTGCCAGATATGACCGCCTTCTCGGCGTTGATTATGATGATCTCCTCGCCGTTCCTGAGTCTCTTGGCGACGTGCGAGCAGAGGCGTCCCAATATGAGCCCTGATGCGTCTATCACTGCAACAGCCATCAACTCACCCCATGATCCTGACCTTGGAGCCCTTCGGGTTCTTCTCGATCAGCTCCAGGTACGACATGCTCTTTCCGCCTGCCTTCTCTATCTTGTCCCTAGCTTGTCCCGAAGACCTGTAGGCGGCGACCATGACCTTCTTCGCGATCTCACCGGCGCCCAGAAGCTTGCCGGGTATGATCACGGTCTCGTTCTCGCTTGCGTATCGGTTCAACTTGCCCACGTTGACCTCGGCCCAGTGCCTAGCCGGACCCTCGAGCCGCAGAGCGATGTCTCGCCAGACAGGTGCCTCGTTGATCCTGCCAGCATCCTTAAGCTGCTGAATCAGGACGACAAGGTTGGGGTTGGTCTTCTTCGTCTTAGTTCCCATTCTGACTCCTCCGACATCCAGAGAGTAGCCGAGCTAATGTGGGAACCGTTTATAAAGATATGGATGCGCAGGATTTGCTGGCATAGTTTGACTGGCTCGGTCGAGAAAGGGGGAGACCGAGGGCTGATGACCAACCTCTCCGAATCTCTTGAGGACGGATACGTACGACCTCAACAGAAGATATATACGGCATATGGCATACACCGAAATCCTGGCTCGCCGGGGGTTCAGATGATTCGTTTTGGTCCTGCAGGCATCCCATTGTCCTGCAAAGGGCGCACCTTGAAGGATGGCATTGAGGACGTGCACAAGCTGGGCCTGACAGCCATGGAAGCACAGCTAGTCAGGGCGCATGTGGCAGAAAGAGCGCCCGAGCCTGAGGAGATCGGGCTGAAGCCCCGGAACCTGACGAACGACATGGTCATCGAAATCATCCGGAAGAAAGGAGACAAGGAGCAGGTCGTATCCGACCTTGACGAGCCGATAAGGAAAGGCGACACACTCGTGTCGCTGAACTCAGGGATTGCAAAGAGCTACCAAGAGTTGCGCGCCCTTAGAAACATGGCGGACGAGCTAGATGTGGAGTTGTCAATCCACACCCCATACTATATGGATCTCGTAGGCGAAGGGGAGCTGAGCTTCAAGAGCAGGGATTCCATCAAATGGGCAGGACTGATGGCTAACGAGCTCGGTGCGGCCGCGGTGGTAACTCACATGGGCTTGTACGGAGATGTCACTCCCAAGACAGCCCAAAAGAGGATCAGTGAGCGCGTTGGGCTCCTGGCAAAGTGGTACAAGAAGCAGAGGATCGATGTCCCGATCGGCCTTGAGCTGAGCGGCCGGCAGGAGATATTCGGCGCCTTGCCGGAGATCCTCAAGACATGCAGGGAGCTTGATGGGGTCATACCCGTGGTCAACTTCGCACACTACCACGCCAGGGAGAACGGTATCCTCCGAGAACCGAAGGACTTCGACGAGCTTCTGGACGATGTGTGGGACCAGACCGACGGTGAATTCTACGCCCATTTCTCGGGCGTCGAGCACGAAGGTGGGAATGAGAAGAGGTTCACATCCATCAAGAAGGGCGACCTCAGATTCGAACCGCTCGCCGAGGCCATTGTCGAGCGCAACCAGCCAATAACGATCATTTCCGGCTCCCCGTTGCTCGAACACGATGCCATGTACATGAAGGTCATCCTCGAAAGGGTCCTCGCCAAGAAGGTCTCGAAGGAGACCAAGACAGTGACTAAGGAGAAGGACAAGAAGGCCGGGTCCAGATGAGAGAGAGCGTCGATTACATCATCAAAAGTGTCCAGACCACGCTGGAGAGCGACATAGAGGACACCGATAAGTTCGTGGACTTGATAATCGGCTCAAGAAAGATTTTCATATACGGGGTGGGCCGGTCCGGCCTCATCGCCAAGGCGTTTGCCATCAGACTTGTGCAGATGGGACTCGAGGTGTTCTTCGTCGGGGAAACGGTAACACCTTTCGTTGAGGAGGGCAACTTGGTCATCATAGTATCCTACACAGGGGAGACCATGTCGGCCATTCAGACAGCCAACATCGTTAGGAGGGTCGGCGCGAAGGTCGTCACGGTCACCGCCAACAACCATTCGAAACTGGCGGCGGCTTCGAACCTTGTCATCGAGATACACCCGCCAAAGGACGATGATAGAAAACGGCTCGCGCCTCTGGGCACACTGTTCGAAGTCGCCACGCTGATCTACCTGGACGGCATCGTCGCCTCCATGATGGAGAAGCTTGGACAGAGCGAGGGCGCCATGAGAAAGCGTCATGCGATCTGGGTATGATCTCAGCCCTTGCCGTTCGGCGGGACATTGTTACGATACTTGCGCAGCATTGTCACAAGGATCAAGATCGAAACGACGGCAATGATGCTGCCTGAGATGATAAGCAACCACGGCAGGTTCTCCTTGAACCAGTCCTTGACCTTGCTCACGAACCCGTGCTCATCCAGACCCACGCTCGAGTCGTGAATGATAGTATCGGTCTCATTGTCTATCGAGTATGCGATGTTCAGCTTCAGGCCGGAGCCGGTCGTGTAGTATGAAGAATTCATCGGGGTAGCATGCATTTTCCCCGGAGCCAATGAGATAGGTTCAGAACTATAATGGTAGTGCGCCTGGACCACGCCGTCTGCCTTCGAGAAATCGATGTCTTGAGAGCCGAGGCTGGTCGCATTGAGCTTATGGGTGAAGTTGAGGCCGTGTACGGTCTCATCGTCCCTGCTGGACACATATGTGACTCGCGTGCCCCCGCCTCCTGCGCCCTCCATGATTTGGAACATGTATGTTGACCCACCGCCTTTCAAGGACAGATCGAGGGCGATTCCCGAGACATTGATGTGCTTCTTGATTTCCAGGGTGAAGTTCATCTTCAGATCGGTCTTGCCCATGACGGTGTAGCTACCGTACATGTTCGTGTAGACGACAGGATTCTCAGTGATCCTGAACCAGAATGTGATGTTTGCCCAATCCTCCACCTGAGCGGTCAGATTCTCGAGATCATTGAACAGAGAGAGGGAGGCGTTCATCCGAAACTGCGCATACTCGCCTGGCCCGGTTTCGTTACCGAACTCGACGCTCGACACCGTCCATGTGACATTGTGGTGGGCGTCAAGGTATGAGACATAGACCATCTCGGACTGGTCGAACACTCCGTCAGGGTTGGTGTCGTTGAACAGGTAGAGGAGCGGTACTCCGACCTCGAAGTTGGGAGCAAGCAGAGCGGATGAGTGCTGGAACACGACTAGGGGCCAGCCATAGGTCACCGCAGCCGTGAGATTCCCCGAAATGAACACGACCTTGAAGTTGTCCTCGCTGTAATCAAGGAAATGCTCTGCGCTCGAGACTATGGATGAGGCAGGGATGATCAATGCCGCGGCGCACAGCAACGCAACCAGAATGCAAAACCGCGGAACCAGAGACTCGCCCTCCCTAGAGCTACCCTATCGGGCGGCGGCCTGAAAAAGCTTTCTTGATTGAGATGTGAGAGGGACAGAGTGATGGCCGGTCCAGCTAGACGGAACTGGGCTTGACCTTGAGCTTCCTTGTGCGTGTGGTCTTGCCCTTTGAGCCCGCCTCTGGTTCATAGACCGCGAAGGCCACCTCCTCATACCCGGTCTCAGATAGCTTGAAGGTCTTGATGTCGCGAGTGATCGGGTCTATGACGAGTGCGGAGTGGAACGGTTGGTCGAAAATGGACCGCTGAGTCTCGAGGTCGGTCCGGGAAAGGAAGCAAGTATGACCCGGATGCGAGTGGTACCAACCCACGAGGATGTAGTCGAACCCCGAATCGTCCAACCCGTGGAACAGGTTCGGGAACGCCTCCGGATCGAATCGGACCTTCGAGGATGAGCTCTTGAGATGCGTCGTGACGATGTCCCTCACAAGGGAGTATGTCCGGCCTTTCCATCTGCGGACCTCCCCCAGCATGAAACCCATGACCTCGAGCCTGTTCGGGGCCTCGTTGACCGCATGCGCCTTGATCTTCCGTTCTGCCACGGAGGACAGGTAGATATCGAAAATCCCTCCGCTGTCGACGACTTCATTGTACGTCGTCAAGGATTCTTCCGATAGCCATTCGTGCGGTTTCAGGGTCGATTCTCTCGGGGGCTCCCTCTCCTCGACTGGACGCCGTGTCTCCTTTACGATCCTGGGCCTAGGCATCTGCATCACCAATGATCCTGATCCTCCTGTCCGTCTGGTCCATCACTAGGGGGGGCCGGTACTTGTTCCGATTGAAATATGCCGCCGCGCGCGTGCACATGTCGTTCCCAAACGGGTTCGCCGGGTTGGGGTTGACCAGAAGCGACTCAATGCCCTTGATGAAAGTCATCAGGTTGGAGCCGAAGTCCCAGTTCTCGAGAAGCTTCGTGCATACATAGCCGCCGTCACTGGGCGCCATTATGTTGGGATGGAAGATGGGGGTCTGCCATTTGACGATAGGCTTCTCCATCGGGTAATCCTCGCTGATGACGATGGCCATCCTATGTACGAACCTGTGGACGACCTTCCCCTCCTCCCAATCGGGGCCTGGGACACGCATGAACGTGACGCTCACCATCACTGGGAACGATGAGAGCGAAGGATCGGAGATGGAGATGTGGTGGCGAAGCTCTCGCTGGCACATCTCGATCTCATTCCTCAGTCTGATTCTGAGCACATCGACCGGGAGAGGCATCTGGTCTATCCGCCCTCTGGATCCGGAATAAGTTCCAGGACATCTTCGCCCCTTATGCCAGCATCCGCGAGTGTGCTGCCTCCGCGGAGAACCTTCTTGCCCTTCCGGAGCACATACGCGCCCATATCCTTGCTCCAGAAGGTCGCCGCGCTCTCGATCACCTCGTCGACAGTGTTCTCTGATTCCAGCTCCATCTCGACAGTGGCGCCGGTCTCGGCATTCTTGACCTTTATCCTAACAGCCAAAAAACCACCTATCCTCTGGACATATTCTAGGGTTATATCGTTATCGTATACATGTAGCGGTCTCAGGACCTGCCATGGACCGGGCAGTTGGGGTCCAAGGGCACCTCGATCTCATCAGATACCTTCCTGAATCCGTCATAGTAGAACGCGTTTGAGATCGTCATATCAGTCCTGCCTGACAGGACCTTCAATGCCTCGCGAACCATGACAGCGCCGACGACGCTCGTCGTGGTTATCTCCGCCGCCAGCCTTGGCTCGTGAAAGACCACATCCTTCCCGGTGCAGCTGAACCTCAGTCCCGCTACCTTGGCATGGGACCTGTTCATGCCACATTGGAGGCATGCACCGTCTGGCGGTCTGGCGACCATGACCTTGCCTATGAAACCGTCCATGCCCCCGTCGATGTACACCTTTCCAGAAGCATAGGCGTGGGAGTTCGTGTGGATCCTGGCCTGAATGTTGTCCAGACATCCGAACACGATATCATGGTCCTCGAACAGTTTCTCAGGGCAGTCCTCTATCCGGCTGACTACAGCGACTGGCTCCGCATCAGGAGCCAAGGATTTGAATCCCCTAGCTATGACTTCCGCCTTCTTGGTGCGCTTCGAAGAGTCCTCATTTGTGAAGAACAGACACCTGTTCAGGTTCGAACCGACCACGTGGTCCATGTCGACGACGGTGATCCGCCGAAAACCGGAGAGAGCTAGGTCCTTGGCCACCTCGTTGCCTATGGCGCCCGCACCAACCATCAGCACCCTAGCCTTGGAGATGGCTTCGAGGCTGATCCAACCTACCCTCCTGGACCGGTCGAGCCTGTCCTCGTCGACCTGTCCGACCCTCAACCGCTCCTCCATGCTGGCCGGGAGACGGTCCTAGGAAATAAAACGTTCTAATCCCAGGCCAACCTGCCGTTCTCCATCAAGAGTCTCTGTTTGCCAGACCTATCGACTATGGTGATGTCTGGCCTCTTGACAATGCCGTCCAAGTGGATGAGCGCCTCGGCGTCATTGTCGTAGTTGCTGCCGACCGCGAAATGGCAAGTGCCGTAGACCTTCTCGTCCTCGAGCATGTTGGCGATGATCTTCGCCTTCCTGTTTAGGCCGATGCCCAGTTCACCTATGCTCTTGGCGTTCCTCGCGTAGCCCATGACCTTGTCAGGCCTTATGGTCCCGTCCTTGCCACCATCTCTGGCCTTTCTCTCTCCCAGCTTCACGGATTCTGCGAGCTTGCGAGCCTCCTGCCCTCCGGAGATGCTCGTTATGAATCCGTCCTTGACCTCCGTCATGATGGGCCGCTTGATGACTATCTCCCCTTCGTGCAGAACTATCGAGCCGTCGAAGGCGACTGTTCCTGTCGCCGTCCCCAGTTCAGGGGACACATAGACTTCGCCCGACGGGATGTTGCCTGCCTGCCCTGGTCTCCTGAAGTCGCCATCGTCAGCGAACGGCTTCCTGCCCTTTGTCCCTATCACGATGTCCGTGCCTCCAGGAGCCGTCACCCTGACCTTGGTACCGATGGACATCATCCTGATCACCTTGGCACAATCCGCCCTGAGCTTCGTGTAGTCGATCGGGACGGTCCTGCGGAACATGTCCGAGGTGATCCCCGGGGACCAGAACCCGCGGATCTTCTTCTCCTCATGGAGCTTCGTGAATATGTGATCGTACCTGCGTTTGCCGGCGTACCCGCGCTTCATGCCATATCTGTCTCTTCCGAGCTTGTCCTTCGAGATCGATAGAATGATCTCAGGGTTTGAGGAGATGGCCTTGATGATTTCCTCTTCTGCGAAGTCGAACTGTCCCTTGGTCCTCTGAAAGACGAGCGTCGGAGCGGCCTTCTTTTCAAGTGCCGCGTCGAAGAACGCTTCGGATATCTCGGTGATCTCCCTGTCCGGGTTCGCAATGATGAGAACCCTGTCGTCCTTCTTCAGAGCCACAACGTCGTCCATTGCCGCCCGAGCGACCCGTGCTAGCGACTTGTCGTATGTTCCCTTGAATGTGTCCATGCCCAAACACCGGTGAGCACGAAACAAGGTCGTCCATCATGAACCTTTGGCACATACACGCCGCCGCAGGCACCCCGAAATCAGACTGGATAATCATAATATGGCCGTACCACGGTGTTCGAGCAAGATGTTCGCGCTGCAGGCGCCGTCCGAGGTCGAGGGCACGGTTGATGTGTGCATCATTGGGGGAGGGCCGGCCGGTCTTACGGCTGCCGTCTATGTCTCCCGCAAGAAGCTGTCGACCGCGATCATCACGCAGGACATAGGCGGACAGGTGGCCTGGACCCTCGGGATCGAGAATTACATGGGGTACCAGTACATCACAGGCAGGGAGCTAACTGCCAAGTTCGAAGAGCAAGTGAGACAGTTCCCCATACCGATCGTAATGGACGAGGTGAAGAAGCTCGAAGTCGGCAAGGATGTTTTCACCATTGAAACCCATGGCGGTAGGACAATCGCAGCAAGGACAGTCATAATCGCCTCAGGCAAGAGACCGAAAGAGCTAGGAGTGCCGAACGAGAAGAAGTTCATCGGGAGAGGATTGTCATACTGCGCCACATGCGACGGCCCGCTGTTCGCTGAGATGGATGTGGCCGTGTGCGGCGGTGGCAACTCAGCCGTCCAAGCAGCCATCGAGATGGCCCAAATAGCGTCCAGGGTCTACATCGTATCTAGGAACCCTTGGAGGGCTGACGCTGTGATAGTTGACAAGGCGGATCAGCTAAAGAACATCGTGAAGAAGATCGGATACGAGGTCATCGAGATCCTGGGCGACAAGACCGTCGAGAGGCTTCGGATACGAGAGAAGGCCACGGGCAATGAGGAGGAACTCGTGGTCAAGGGGGTGTTTGTGGAGGTGGGTCTCAATCCCAACACGGAGTTTCTGAAAGGATTCGTCAACCTCACAAAAAACGGCGAAGTCGATGTCAACTGCATGTGCGAGACCAACGTCCCCGGCCTCTTCGCAGCTGGTGACGTCACGAACGTCCACGAGAAACAGATAGTGGTGGCAGCTGGCGAGGGCGCGAAGGCGGCTCTTAGCGCCCACGAGTACCTCCTCAGGAAACCAGCGACTACCCCAGCCGGTCAAGGTACTTAGTGGAAATGGGCTTCCCGTGCAGCTCGGTGTCGTACATCTTCAGTATTTCTCTTAGCTCCAGCTTCACCGACTTGTCGAGAGGGATTGGTCTGTGCTCCTTCAGGATTCTCTTGACCTCTTCTCTTGCGGCAGTCATGATCGGCTCCTCCTTCGAATCGGGAGCGCTCTGCCGCATTGCGATCTTGGGCAGGAGGATCTCACTCTTGAAGTTCTTGAGCGTATGAATGTCTTTCATGAAGTAGCCGCCCGGGCCCACGCGCGCGATGGCATCGAACCCCATGGTTTCATTGTCCACCTTGACACCCCTAGTCGCTCTGAGCAGATTCCTCCACAGCTCGCAGTCCATTACGACCTGCTCCGCCGACTCGCATCCGGACCTGTCGAACCCTCCGAACCCGACTATCTGGTCGGCACCAGCAAGGGCAGGGATGAGGCCGCTTATGGCCTTCTGGTAGCCGATTTCGTAGCCTGGCCTCGTCCCTGATGCAGCAACTCCGCCCACCTGGCTCGGGAGTCTATATCTCCGGGCCATCTGACAGCCAGCAGCGTTGATAAGCGCGCCCTCGGTCGAACCTGACAGAAACATGCCGGTCCTCATATCCATTGGGCCACTCTCAGAGCTGTAGAGCACAGGGGCACCAGGGCCAGCCACTTCGGAGATGACAATGCCACCGAGGTTCTCGGCGTTGACAAGCGAAATAGTCCCGGCGAGCGTGACAGGACATACCGATCCAGAGATTGCCATGGACAGGTGCACAACTGGGAGCTTGGCCTTTGCGAACATCACTGCCGCCTCGATGTCTCCCTTCTCGTACCGCAGAGGAGTAATGGGTGTGTGTGTGATCGATACTATCGGCCTCTTGGCCAGCTCTTTCTCAGAGCCGACCACTGCAGTGGCCATCCTGATGAGATACCCGGCATCGGTCACATCACCGGCGCCGTGCTGGATGTGTTTAGAAGTGTATGCTAAAGAGGCAGCGTATTCGTGCAGGTTGGATATCTCCGGTGGGATGTCCGTCGCCACCACTTCGGCCCAGTAGAGGTCGGTCTCGGGCATCGCGTCGTTTACGAGCGTGAGGTCGATGAGATCGTTCATCGTTGCCTTGCGCTTGCTCTGTGTGTTGATGTCCCAGACATCCGTGGGCTGGCCGTCATTGACACCCTGGACGTGGTCCTCAGCGGGTAGCTTGAGGTCGTTGGCCTTGTTTCGGCCGCACATTAGGAATTCCTTGGGCGCTTTTGCGAGAGCGGCTCTAACCATCCGCTCGGACAGTTTGGCAATCAGAGTTCTGTGGTCAACCTTCGCGCCATTGTCCTCGAGCATCTTGAGAACCTTCTCGCTCGTGACCTTGATACCCACCTCTTCCAGGATCTTGATTGATTCCAGATGAACTGCGTCCTCTTGCTCCTTCGACAGTGGGCTGAATACGGACTTTGCCAAGCTATCCTTCCGGAGGGAGGTTAGAGAATACACCTATAATAATGAAGAGTCTCGTTTCCACGCGGCACTCCTAGACTTGAGGGGTTTCGAGGGAGTCCAGAAGGAACTGGAGAGAACGAAACCTCCGGGTTGGATACCCAGGTTTTTGTTCAACGAGATGCTAGCTGACGATTCAAGCAGACGCTAGATGGGAAAGACCTTTGCCGTCCCGGCTCCCGAGCACCAAGGTGATGAAGAGGCCAAGGGCCGATCTGTAGACGCCACTACCTTATCTCAAGGTTCTGGTATCCCGAGTCAGGGTCGTTTCCGAAGGCGTCGAGCCTTCCCCTGATCCTCCACTGGTGGCTGACCTGGCCGTTGTAGCTCGGCTGTCCAGAAGGCACCTGGATCGTCACGTCGAAGACCTTTGTCTCGCTCGGCTGCAGAACGAACGCAGGACCCACGGGAATGGACTGCTTTACAGTCTGGTTGTGGACCTCTGTCATCTGTCCGCAGTGACTGCACTTGACCTTCCCGCTCTCCTCTGCGTGGACGTCCACGAAGACTCCGCCGGACTTGACCTCTTTTCCCATGGACATCACGGTCACTTTGATAGGAACCGAGTCTCCGGCCTTCATGGTCTGATGCGGGTATTCGATACTCACCTTGGCTGCGCCGCCTGTCATGGCGGATCCTACGGATTTCATCTTATCTAGAAAGCCCATTACCTCACCAATGCGCCATATGCATCTGGCTCATTAAGGCTTTCTCCAATTATCCGTGTCGCCTTTACAAACATCAGGTTCAGGCGCGCTTCTTCGACCTGTAGCTCTCGACCGCCTTCTCCTCCAGTCTTCGCGCTCTCCTTCGCATGGCCTCCCGGTTCCGCCTTCGGTCGTTCTCGGTCTCCAGCACCAGCTCAGGGGCGGTCATGGGCTTTCCATCTGGCCCCAAGGCAACGACCGACAGGTAGGATGAGCCCGTATGCCTGATCTCGCCTGTCCTAGGGTCCTCGGCCTCGACCCTCACACCTATCTCCATGGACGAACGCCAGACGGCGTTCACATTCGCTTTGAGGGTCACCAGGTCTCCGATATGGACAGGAGACAGAAAGTCCATCTTGTCCACGGAGGCGGTCACGATGTTGCTGCGCGAATGCTTCGTTGCCGAAACGTAAGCAGCCTCGTCGACCATCTTCAGGATGGTGCCCCCGAAGACGTTGCCTGCGATGTTCGCATCCTGTGGCATCATGA
>Ga0315284_10005370_pt1 | contig 18178 bp, 17 predicted proteins | sample YL17G09_16_MG_FD_203696 | JGI IMG/M metagenome (GOLD analysis project Ga0315284, IMG submission 203696) | Sediment microbial communities from Yellowstone Lake, YNP, Wyoming, USA - YL17G09_16 | ecosystem: Environmental > Aquatic > Freshwater > Lake > Sediment | place: USA: Wyoming | collected...
CGGATCGCGGCAGCACTCGTCGTGGCGATAAAGGATGCCCCCACCGCGCCAGTTACATCAAACGCGGCACCCGCAACTCCTTTTATTCCTGCGCCTCCGATGAGCGAGTTGGCGTCCTGAATGTTGGTGGCAACACCACTTTGCTGAGTAAGTGCTTTAAAATCGGCCATGTTCTTAGCTCCTCAAGAAAGATCTTTTTAAAGGGCCTAGCCCTGGAAAACAAAATGAACCGTCCCTGTGAAGGTTCTTAGCTAACCTAGATTAGTACTCTTCGAACCTAGCGTCGTTACGCAAAATGCGTAGACAACGAACACACTCGCAGGCATTCCCGATGTCCTCGTTCAGCTGAAAGCCGTTGACTTGGTCCGGTGCCGCGTACTCATGGATATTCCCCGTCCCACACCTCACCCGAACCATGAGTACCGGTCCCTGTGTCAAGATCAACAAAGGTCGCGCAGGCTCCCCCTTCCATCTAAAGTTCACCATGTTGTTCTCCTAAAGATACTGTTCGCGAAGGTAGTCGCAGCTAGTTTTCAGGACTTTAGTATAAATAAGTCCTTTTAGTGTATAGAAATTGTAATATATTAGAATTACTAGACTTTTACACTACGTAGAAGGCGCCACCAAACTGGCAGATGAGCGTTGTTGCGTTTCGGGCCTGCCCTACACGCTGAACCACATTCCCAGGCGCAGCTGGAGGCACGGTCGTAACCCCACCCGGAACAGTGCTCAAATAGTACGTTGCTCCAGGGGTAAGTCCCAGAAAACTAGTAACCTCCGATGCCCCAAACATCACCTGCGCGGTCACACCACTAGGCTTAGCGAGGACGACTCCAAGCGCAGGGGCGGTCGCCAGAGACGTTGCATTCGCTTTGCTTACGGTGTCCCCTGCTGAGATGTACACGATGTCGTTCACAGCTACCGCGCCAGGACAACTAAAGACGCCGGTCGAACCCCCGCCGCCACCACCCGTCACCGTGACATCGACCCGATTATTGAAGCCGTCGTCTAATACCAACGCCCCCGACACAAAGTTAATAATCGGACGTGTCCCGATTGATACGCCTGCCTGCTGCACCGTGATCGAGGTAGAGCCTCCCCCGGACAATACCGCCAGGGGCACACCACTGGAGAGAACGCCTTGTCTAAAGTAGACCAGCGACCCCCTTCGATACGCTAACGGATAGGCCTCACTGGTGTTGGGGACGATCTGAGCCACCTGAGGGGTGACTGCTGTGATCGTGATCGGCCCTCGAGGTAAATCTAAGTAGAGGTAGTCTCCATCTTCCAAATTCACGGAAGCGGCTACTACCTCCCACAAAAAGCCAGTCACATCGGAAGTCAGATTGATAGAGGCCGACCAGCTCAAAACTCCAGTGATTGCACTAAAAGTAAAGGTACCCCCGTCGATCGCGAGAATTCCCCGGTCCTCTCGATAGGCGTAGGATTGAAGGTCGATCTCCGTCAGTGTGGCTTCGTGCCCTGTGAACCAGGGGTCTTGGCCTCTGGTCGGATACGGGATCGAAGTTCGAGGCGTCTGCGTCACGATCCCTCCTTATAGCAACGGTGCGAAGGTGATGCTGGGTAAGATCTCCAGCACTGTTGGCTTGATTACGATAAAACGCTTCCCTGTTAACAGGAAGAAGACCCAGACGTCGTAATAGTAGGTCCCCGCATCCAGCATCTGGGTGTCCGCAGCTTCCAGGTAGATCTTGGCTGTCCCTGCGCTGGGCTTGATAATCTCAAACTGTGAAAGGTAGTCGGTGGTTTTCTGCACCAAGGCGGGGCGATCATCTGGTGCCCGTTTCACAGAAAAAATGAGCTTCACATCCACGAGCTTGATAGGAGCTTTGGTCGAGGAGTTGAACACGGTCAACGCCAGCGTCCGAGAGGCGCCTCGATAGATGGAGATAGCGTTTGATGGTGAGAGTAACCCCATCTACACCTCCTCCCCTGGTCGCAGCACCCAACACAACATCAGCACTCCTCTACAGCTCCGGAGATCGGAGACTCGTCCTCGACTTGTCCTTCGATCGCGTCATCCTCTTCTACCAGAATCCCCATAATGTCACAAACCTCTTCAACGCTCACCAGGGAGATGGTCGAGTCCAGGTAGAACAACTGCACCACATCGTCTACCTCAGGAGCCTCCTTTACCGTAAAGACCCCTCCGGCAGGGGAGGTCTCCACCCAGCCGTCGTCGTAGTCGGGACGCTTGAGCTGGCCGTTCAGAAAGTAGGCTGTGCTTCCAGGCACGTAGCTCGAGAGCGTCGTGAAGACCGTGTTGACCCCGTCAATCACTCCGGCCGGAACTTCATATCTTGGATACGCCACAAGCCCCTCCTAGAAGAAGAAGGAGGTGTAGGCCATCTCCAACACGTCTCCTACCTTGGGAGTCTCCTTGGTCTTAATGACCGTCCCCCCGATCTCCAACCAACCATCCGTAAACGCTGCCACCTTCAACACCCCGTTCCAAAAAAGCTGTGTCGTCCCCGGGATGTAGGGCTTCTGCGTATTAAAGATAACGTTCAACCCGTTAGTGGCCCCGAGCAGTGGCTCTATTTTAGACCCAAGACTCATGGTAAACACACCGCAAACGAGGACGTGACCACGTTATCGACCACCGCTTTTTCACAGATTCTAAATAGATCCTCCGGGGTCGTCGCCTCCGGATCAAGATCCTTCCACTCCGGAATGGTCTTCTCCTTGTTTAGACAGAGCACGAACTCCGAGCAGACCATTGCTTTTTCGGAAGCGAGGGGGTTCTTGAGCTTCCGCCCCAACCGGCGACCGAGTAGCACGACCAAATAACCCGCAAGCCCCACGTAGTCGTACGCCGCGCCGATGGTCGCAATAGCCTCAGAGAGATCCACCACTACACTTGGCTTGAATGTGTACTCCGCGACCAATATGTGATCTTTCGCCCAGAGGACTCTGGGGCTGTTCTTCACGCCTCCGGTCGTCGCTTCCACGATCACAGGCACGTCTTCCCACGACAACCCAATCGCGACATGGCTGACCCGACTCCCTGTTACCCACCGAATCGCCTGAGAAACAGGTGAGGTCGTCGTCGTAAAAACTAAGGTGACCCTCACAGCTTACTCCGCACCGGAGTAGCAATACAGCGTGGCTGTACTCATACTCCCCTCAAAGGGTTCGTCGTGCTCCAATGAGATACGTATCTCAAGGCCATAACTGTCCTTAAGCACCGTGCTGGTAATGTAGTCCCAATTGAAAACATAAATAGGCTGCGTTAGCCCCCGCCAGTTGCCTATACCCAGCGCCGGATAGACCGGATAGGCTTTGGTCGCATCTGCCAAAAAGTCTCGAAAGCTCTTATATTTCAACGGAGTCCCTAGCGGGATCTTCGTCCCAGATGGAACGCCTAACGGGATCAGGTGCGGCGCAAAAACGTCTACTAGACCATAGGGCTGAAATATCGCGGTGTCCTTGAGCACAACATCAGCCGCGAACTGCACCTCCACCACGTCAATCGTTAAGACCTTTCCGGCGAGTGGGCGCACATAGAACACACTGCTGGTCGCGTAATGATATGTGACCGTAACCGCAGCCCCAACAGTTAACACAGGGGCAAAGGTGACCGTCCCAGCCGCATAGTTAACAGTGTACGCGCCACCACTCCCTATATGAGGATCTTGCTCTGTCTGGGTTACTCCATCCACCTTCACGACGACTCGATAGGAGTTACCGGCGGCATCCACCAGATAGTCTTCTTGCACCAACTTCCCGTGATAATTGTCGATGACGAAAGTATGCGCTAGCTGATAGGTCGTCAGGAGCACGGTCGCTGTGGGTACTTCGTCAACCACATGCACCGCAGCGGAAAACCACGTCGTCTTATCGCACCAGTCGTGGGTAATAATTGTGGCCTTGGAAGCCTCGGGCTTTGTTGCTACGGCTGCGCTGATCCCCCGGCTATCTTTCAGCGACAAGCTGCGGTTTGCCACTGGCAAACCACTCGTCTCGAAGTCTGCCTTATCTGTGTCATTCTGCGCCTGAGTGTAGGTCTCTTGTACCGAAGAGGGTACGTCATTTCTCCAGATCGTGCAGAAGAACACCTCCGGCCCGTCGTAGCTGTAGATAAGATAGAGATCAGGTGTTTCTTCGTACTGGAGTTGACAGACCTTCTTCGCGAGAAGGTTTTTGAACCAGCCCCAATCTCCAGAGCGCTGGGGCATTGTGCCAAAATTTATCATGTCAGTGACTCCGAGAAATCGTAGGAAGCCGCGAGCTTGACGTTATTACTCCCCGGCACACCATAGACTACGGTACGCGCAAAGCCGACTACCGTAATCGGAATTGCTAACTGCCGCACCAGCGGTCCGATCACCAGTAAAACATCGCTGACAAGCTTCTCTGCATTAGCGCCCTGCGGCAACACCACCGCACGCATAAAGTACGTCGCGTTCGTGCCCGAACCGCCCGATTCGGCAGACACAACCAAGGTGTAGAACTGCGCCGTCACCCCCGCAGGAATATAGTGATGCGCCCACAGCGTGCGACTATCCCCCTGACCAGTGACTAAGCTGCCAACTCCGATAGTGCCGATTACACCCCCACCTCCACCAGTAGCTACAAATAATGTAATGGTGCCCACGTTACGACCAGTGGAGCCTGCCGTAACAACAAAAATGTGCTCGATATAACAGATGTCCGTAGCAACGGTGTTTACCGGTGTCACCCCATTAAGTGTCACTGTCTCAGTGAGCGCTACGCCTGCCGAAGTTAGGTATTCAATTCGCACGGTCCGAGCGCCAACACCTGCAGCTGTATCGCTTGCGCTGGAGGACGAGATCGACCGCTGTGCGCCGACCGTTTGCTCATTGTACGGGGTCGCACGAACTGCGTTAACAGTCCCCGACGTAGCGCCTCCCAGTTGCAGCACTGCCGCATCAATACCCGTGGTCGCGTTTGCAGGGGCAGCCAGCGTCACCGGTAGGGCAGTCTGATTCGAGGCAAACGTGACAGGGATCGACTGCGCCATCACCTTCTGGCCTACTGTTGGCACCGCCGAGCCATACCAACCCTGCAAGTCAACGTGCAGCTTGCCGTCTGTTGCTGTCTTTAGGAAACGGCTATTGGCCCCATCCGATCCAGCCAGCAACAGCGCTGGTGCCACTGGAGAAAGTATAACTCCGTTCTGCACCGCCATTGCGGTACCAGCAGCGTCAAAAAGAATGACAGCGGGGCTCTTCATGTTACGTCAGCACCCTGGTTCGCGATGTCATCACCACACCGGAATATGTGAAAGTATCAGTCGCGGTCAGTAGCGGGGTAACCCCATCCGTTGCGAAGACCGTCCACTGGTCTGTGTTAATCGTTTTGTTGGCGTTGTAGGTAACCAACTCCTGCACGATCTTCGAGGTCTTCGTGGCGTTTGTATACCAAATCGAACTAGTCGGGAATGGACTTCCGCTCGGAAGCTGCTCCTCAAACGCACCGGATGCGAAGCCGTCCCAAGGCCCGCCCTCCTCCGCTAAGTGAATCAGCTGGCGTAAGGTTTGGTGCTCCACCGTCTGAATGCCCAGGCCCTTCTCCACACCCTCGTCCATAAAACGAAAGCCGACTGCAGTCTTGTAGCGTTGCTGTCCATTGACAGTCGGAGAGGTCGCTACCTGCTCAAAGTCGATACCCTCTTCATCCCCAACTCCATGCTGGCGATCAGGCGTTTGTCCCATTAGACTTTTCCTCCTGTGCTGCTTCTTCCAAGCGCTGTTGCTTCAGACTAACGGGACCTGTCGGTTCTACCACAGCTCTCAACTTCTCCGCTTCCAGGCGCTTCTTCAGCGCATCTACGATCGTCTTAGCCATCTCCGCTCTACCCCGCGCCACATGAAGTAGCTGCGCCGCTTGCTGCTGTTGTCCCTCGATAGCCCGAACAGCGCGAGTAAGCCAAGCACTGACTAATCCGTGCTCCCCAGCTAACAACTTATCTTCGTGTGCGTCCTTCTGCGCGTGTCCTAATAGACCGTTCAGTAGCTGGTAAGACTTCTCGAGTATCGCGATCCCACCCTCCGCACGGTGTACATCTGCGAGAGCAAGCTCCATCGAGTCCTCTACCTTAGCTCCTACGTCCGACAACACTGCCTGCACGATCTCTGATTTCAATCGAGACATGGATTACCTCACGTAGGGGATCACACAGATCACGTCATTGACTTTAACTTTGAACTCAAACCTAACCTGACCGTTTACTGTCGAAGTACCTGGGTAGTAATCGAAGTTATCTGTGAAAACCGAGCCGGGGCGCTGCAGGACTCCGTTTACAAATAGGTCGTACTCTGTCAAATACGAGCCGATGCTCATGTCTGGTAGCTGGGCACTCAAGTTCGTCCCACCTCCCACGCCACCCACGTCTGTGTCTGCATTCGTGGCTAAGGTCACCACTGCGTAGACCTTGCTCCGACGATGCGACTGCGAGATTGCGGAGAGCAGAGAGACCTCACCGAAGATCGTCTCGAAGTTGTCCCACTCGGCCAGGGTGTCCGAAAGCTTGATGCCGTTCGTCTGCGCCCAGGTTGAGCCTGTCTGATTGCCGTCATCCAGGTACAGCTCTCCCGCACCCAAGACCCGAAGATCTGCGGCTCCTGTGGTCCCGATCGTCCCTGCCGTCACACCCACATCGATTCGGGTACCTCCGGTATCAAACGAAGAACCGTTCAAGAAGTCGGCGTCGAGCGTGTTGTTGATGTCGAAGGTCGCTCCGTTGAAGTGAACAGCGTCCCCCGCCGCTAATGGAGTGATCGACCAGATGTCCGTAGCGCCCGTCGAATCTTGGAAGGCCAGCTTGAAGGTATCATCGATCCTCCACTCAATGTCCTTGCCGGTCTGCGTCGCAGGCCCCACCTGATTGTCGATCGCGTTGTCTAAGGTAACCGACCCTCCGGCCGAGATCGTATCTACGAAGGTACCCGTCAGAAATGCGGTCTCGGGGATCGCATCGAAGTTGATACGACGCACGTACGCATAGTTGATCGAGCGCCCCGCAATGTCTGCCGCAGGTACAGCTTCTAGATCATCGTAGGTTGCGTTGGGGCGGACGAAAGAAATCTGCGCCTGCTTCGTCGCGTCATCAAAAGCATCCCCACTGACAACAACAGATTCTGCCTGCAGTAGCCCATAAATGTTTCGATCCGAAGAGAGGATGGGATCTCCTGTTGTTGCGTCGATCACCAACACGAGGTTCTTCGGAGAAAGTGCGTTGGTCCCCGCTATTTCATTCAGAGAGAATGTCCCTGAAGCCCCCGGGAGCAGCGCCACCAGCGCACCTATTGCCGTACTCACTCCTACTGCTGCTACCTGGGTAGGCGTCTCGGACCCCGCAAACGAAAGCACAACGAAGTTCTGCAGCGCAGGTACCGCGATGTCTACGCCGACCTTCGCTTCACGGAAAAGCAACCGCTTCTCTTCGAGATCGTCAAGGTCTGAATTCAGCGCCGTTACCGCACGCTTCTTCGCGTTGACCGTCTGGATGTCGTCAAACCAGTTGCCTGCAGAATCCGCCCAGATCAAGCGCTTCACCTGCGAGCGCAACCCGTTCAGATCAGCTTCTATCTCTGTGGGAGCAGTCTCTAAGGTAGACCCTGCTGCGAGCGTGTCGTCGTACAGGTCAGAGTTTCGGACCTGTGTGTCTTGACGAATGAAAGTACGAGCCATTTAAAAACCTCCGTGGAGTGGTGCGTAAGTGTAGCCCAGGTAACCCACACATAAAAGAGAGTAGCGTCCGATACTATGAACTCAGCACGGGTACTACTTCGGAGACGATGGTCACGGTCCCCTTCGTCAAGATCTCGTCCTCCCCCACGATCAAGTTTCCGTCCCCATCCAGGCTGTTGGTGATGATCGTCACATCGTCGATGTCCAGATACCCACTGATCGTGATGTTCGCGAAAGACACCCCTGTGATCGCACGCACCTTCTCGTAGACATCCGAAAGATACAAGCTTTCCTTAAAATCCCGTCCCCGCAATAGATCATCTATCGCTGTCGAGACGTTGGCGACTACCAGGGACTCAGTGTAGGTCGCCAACACGCCCAGACGCATCGTGATCACAGCAGGGCGCAATAACAGCTCCCCACTCACCACCTCCACTACCTGGGTCACCTCTTTGATCCCATCCAGCTTCGACTGCAGGGAGGAAACCAGGCCAAATGACGGGGCCGTGTAAAAGCCAGAAGAGTCGAACTGTAGAATAGGCACGCTCACCAAATTAGCCTTGCAGTCGTCGGCCAGGATCTTGTCCTGATGCGCCTCGATCTCGGCCAGGGACGTAGTGACGCTGGCGCTTTGGTCTGTAACGGCAGAGGTGATGGTGTCCAACTCCAAATACGAAGCGGTGGAAGGACCTGTCGTCCCGATCTCAGCCACGATCCCCAGGCGTGCGGTCTCGATGGCTTCAAGTTTGGAGTCGAGATCTCCCACCGACAAACCGATGTCATTCACGTTATCTTTCACGCCGCCGATCGTAGCGACCAGGCTGTTTACAATGGCCTGGGCTGAGAAACCAGCGGTATTCGCCATCGTCACGTAACCCAACAGCGTAGACTTCGTGGCAGCGGTCAGCACATCGGAGCCTCCCGTCGTCACTGCGGTAAGCGCTCCGGTCAAGGTCGTCCCTGCACTTAAGGAGTCCTGAATCGACGTCGCGGCAGCCCTCGCGGAGGTGATCGCTCCCAGCAAGGCAGCGTCGGCGGTAGTCGCTAGCGCCCCAATGTCAGTCTCTCCCGTCTGGATCGTTGTCGCAAAGACGAGGATCGCCGCAAAGTGCGCCGCCAGTGCAGCAATAGAGGTGCTCACAATCGGGACCGGAGTGTTCACTGCTGTTAAGATGTCGGCGATCTTACTCTGCAACAAGATGTCTGCCGCAGCAGAACGACTCACAAACGGTCTGGAAATCGCCACCCTCCCGTAGAGGGGATCCACGTAGGTTCCTGCCTGCACCCGGTAGTCGGACTCTGTTACTGCGACCTCTCGTGCCTTGAACTTCTTACCCGCGTTCTTCTTGATGTCATCCAAACTCTCCGCGTCGTCCCCTCCTACAGAGGCTCTAGGATTCGTGATCGTCAGCGGTATCACCTGCGCTGCGTGCAACACTCCGGGAGATCGCGCCTTGGTAATCTGATTGGCGGAGACCCGCCCGTTCGCCCCAGAAGTGGCTACGTAATCAACAATGATAGGGGCATTCAACGTGGGCATGTCTCCGAAGATCCCATCTCCGAAATACAGTGTGGCTGGGTCGTCCTGGTACCCGACCTCAAACTGAGAAGTCGGCCCAAAAGTTAGAAAGTCAGTCTCCGTGTAGCTCAGGTTGTTCACAGAAACGGTAATCGTCCCTTTCGCGATAAAGCGGCCACTCGGCACCTTACTCAAGGCGTAGGTCTGATTCGCCTGACCACTCCCGGTAAAGGTTTCTCGTACGGTCTGCCCTTCGTAACAGGGTAGAATCTGAACCTGAGCCGGTCCTGCGCCCGCCAAGAAGGTCATCTCCCGAGCCGCTTCGTAGGTAAGCCCGTTAGGTCCGTCGAACTTCTGCCCCTTCTTGATCACCACGTTGAAGATATAGACTTTGGTCAACGCGATGTTCAGATCCACCGTCGCAGCAGTAGAGGGTCCCGCCTTGTAGCCTAACTGCCGCGAAAGTAAGGCAATCGCTCTCTGTGTCCTTGCGGTAGCTAGATAACTCTCTGTGGCCCTGCGATCTGTGTAGAAGCTGAGCCCATCCAGCCCGTAGGCGAACCCATCTACGAAGGCGATCGCCTGGGCCGTTTGCGTGAAATCATTGTAGGAGTCCTCGTAGAGCGTCTGATACCGCGTCAACAGGTCGTCGAGGTGGGTATCGAAATCGGCTCCGGAGTAGCTGACCCGGTTCAGTAGCGTCGTTGCCATCGTTAGCCCCCAACCGGATTCTGAAAGACGATCGGAACGAACTGGTTCCGACGGGTAATTCGATTTATGTAGTATACCGTTAAGGTCACGGTGGTGTCATCCCGCTCTATCACGATGTCCTGTACCAGCGCTCGCGTCTCGAATCGCCCTATCGCCGTGTACACCTCTTCCCGCATCAGCTCAGCCATCGCTGGGGTGTTACTCTCAAAGAGGTAGTTCCAGATGTTGGTCCCGTACTCCGGGCGCATCACCCGCTCCCCCTTCCTTGTCCCCAGCAGTCGAATCAGAGAATCCTTTACGACATCGTCATCAGCGGACGCCGCTGGAAACCCAGAAGGGCCTCTCCGAAACGGGAACGAGATCCCCCGTAAGAATGGCTTTCGGATCACCGGCATCGCTAGCCTCCCTTGATCTTAGTGGACAAGAGAGTAGCACCGATGGGAGGAGGAATGGGAGTAGAGGTCGGAGCCCCCGGTGCAGCAGCGACGTGCGTGTGTGAGGCCAGGTACGTGACTAGCTCGTTGCCCTTTACGAACGGAGTGATCGCCCCCGAACAGAGGTCCACTTGCGGGGCGTCCAGATCAATCGAGGTACCCTTCAGCTTGATCTTCCCGTTTGATTGGATCGTGATCCCCTGGGAGTTCATCGTGATCACGTTGTTGTTCGCGTCCGAGATCTCGACCACGCCCCCGTTTGGGTCCAATTTCACGGATTGCCCTCCCGAATCCTTCAACAGGACAACGTTGTCCTGTCCGAATAAAAGGGACGCCGTTTTCCCAGATCCCCGATCAGCGGACTTGCTTCTGTCCATTAGGGAGGGATCTCCCGGGGCAGGACGGTGCCAAGAGATCTCCAGTTGTTCCTTACCAGGGGTGTCCGTGAAGATGATTCGGTGCCCCAGACGAGTAATAAACCCCCTCACGTCTGGCGCGGAGCTGTCCCCTTCCTTCGTGTAGGCAAACTCCGAGGGCATCTCTGCGGCTGAGTGCCAAGAACCAAAGTACGCGATCGGCTGTCGTGTGTTCCCTTCTTGGAACACGACCCAAACCGTATCCCCTACTTCGGGAGGCCAGAAGAAGCCCCGATCTCCCCCAGCTCCCAGAAAGACGGGGTCAATCCAAATGTCGAGCTGTTCAATGTGAGCGAAAGGTACGCGCACCTGAACGCAGCCCTTCCCATCAGGATCATCGGTCCTAGTCACAAAAGCTCTATACACACTGTAAAAACGCTTCAAAATATGAGCAATACCATACATCTGTACGTCTTCTATAAACTTATCTAACTCGCTGTCTTGCATGAACGACTCACCTCAAATTTGGAAGTTTTACAGGAGATTTCTTAGCCTTAGGTGCCTTGTTCAGTACATTGCTACGAATATCAAACTCCTTTATGGCTGCCTTTTGCGCCGACGTAGGCTCCACAATTTCTGATAGATTACTTGAGCCTAGTGCCTGTAACTGTTCCAACTCACTGGCTTGCCTGTATTTAGCTACTGCCGCTTGATCAATGGGTACGACAGCCCCTTGATACTCTGCTGGAAGTAACGTCGCGATCTGTCCAACATTACTAATCCCTGTAAACTCTGTCTGATACCCACTTGAGTCTAAAGAGTGCTTAACCGTCAAAATTGCATAGTTGCTATCCAGTCTGCTGAACACCCCCCGGACTTCTACGACCTCCCCAGGCTGTAGGTCAGGAATACCTAACGAAGTCACTGTTACGTTGATCCCATTCGTCAGCTTGCTTGTGTCCAGCGACGACACCCCTTTATTATACGTTGCCGAATCCGAAGGGGACCCTACAGGATAAGTAGACCCTGGCGTACCTTCTGCTCCTGGTGTATCTGGATTAGTAGGAGGCGTGATCGTCCCATTTGCATCCGTGTACCCAAGCTTAGCCTCAGTGTCGCTGATTGGCTGTTTGTCGTCTTCTTTGTTTGCATTTATGTCTCGCAACAAGTAGTCACGAGCTGAAGAGTTTAAGAAATTAGCCACAGTTGGGCTACTAATACTAAGAATTGGAAAAACCTGCTTCGCTGGTGATATTTTACCAGAGCTGTGATCGTAAAAGGTAAAAGTACGCCCCGGTTCTTCTGACTTTAAAGTTCTTGGTAATAAATACAGTGTGTTCCCTGTCATCATAATATAGCAACGAGCTTCCCGAGCCAGTTGACGAATGTGAAACCACTCCGTCTCCCCACTCGCGACAAATCCGACAGGATCGTTATTTAGTAAATAATAACAGTCTGAGTCTCGTTCTGCCTCGGAGTAGTCTACTTTCTCTACCCGACGCTTGCCATCAGGCCCTTTCATCAAAGTATTTATAATCTCCTTCCTGGACTGCTTCTCAGGAACCGCTGTACCTACAGCGGCAGTATTTGTTGCTTGCCACCCCCCATCTCCCATTGCCGTCAAAGTAACCGAAACGTCCGTACCCAACTGGATCTGCGGCTGTAAGATCATTCCAGAAAATACAGGAGAAAGCACTACACCCTCCGGCGCTCCTCCCGTATAGCCAAATTGACACTCCAATCGAGACAGACCCCATTCCATCAGCTCAGAAGACAAAAACTTCTGGGCATCTCGAAAGGGAGGGGTCAATACTACAATAATTTTGGCGATGTCTCCCAACTGCAGTTCCACCGCTGCACTTTGAACAAAAGGCAAAGAGGATAGCCCCTGGTCCACACGAAGCAAAGACTCCGAACGAAGTTGCAGATTCGTCCACAATGGCGTTCGTACCGCTTCCTTTCGATTCGCGCTGATCGGAGAAATGATAGAAGCGAAGAAGTAGGGTGAAGCAAAGTTGTACTTAAACGGCTTGATCGAACGGAGTGCCATCAGAACCTCCGGGTGTTGCCACGTCGCTTCGACTGCAAGAACAACTCACCCAATACAAAACGTGTAGAGGGGATCTGTATCGTGGTCCCGGCATTCATACCAAACGGAGGCAACTCCATGTCGTTCGCGATCGCGATGACCCACCACAGCCGCACGTCTCCGTAGAAGCGATGCGCGAGGATCTCAATCGTGTCCGGCTCCTGCACGTCGTAGAAGAAGTCGTCTGGTTGGTCGATGAGCGTAGGGAATTCCACGCGATCCCAAAACTCGATCCCGTCGATCGAGAGGGGTTCACTGAAAGAGAGTCGGCTCGTCTTACCAAAACGAAAAGCTGCCATTAGGGTGTGGGCGCTTTCTTTTTAAGCTGTTTCAACTCATCAATCGCCTTTGTAGTAGTTCCTGTTTGCTGCGTACTTCCCAGATTACCTTTCCCCGCGACAACCGCTAGCGTCATCGCCTCCAGGGACTGTTTCATGGAAAATGCCCAGGCTCGGTACTCCTCGGTGTACCAGGCAGGCCAGTCCATCGCAGCCACCAAATACGCATTGCCTTCCTGCAGGATATTCTCCCGGCTCGCCTTCTCAGGGAGATCGGGGAGCTTGTCTGCCGCTCGAGAGGACTCTGCCGCAGCCTTCACTGCCTTCAGCATCGGTAGCGTCGTCAAGACATCTGAACGCAGCGCCTTCACCGCGATCGCGGTCGCATCCAAGATCCCAATCCACATGTCAATGAAGGCAGTCTTGATGTCCGAAGCCATCGTCTTTAAGAGCGTGACCTGCGCCGCTGCAAACTTCACGGTCCCTGGTGTGATGTTCTTGTATGCCTTCTCGAAAGCCTCTTCCAACACGGTGGAGACAGCTTTACGCAGAGGGGCATCCATGTTCTTGGCGACGTTCAAGGTGGCCTTCGTGATCGTGTCGATATTTCCCTGTAAAGCCTTTTCATCGATCTTACTCTTTTGCACGTAGGTGTCTTCGGTTGTAACCCCAACGGTTGGCGCGGTAGTAGTCCCCAAAACATCCCCAAGTCCCAAAGATCCAAGCGCACCCGCAGCCATCTCCTTCAAGCTATCGGTCTTTAATCCCTTCACGCTGGCAAGCACCCCAGCAGCCCACTCCTTCACTTTACCCGAAGACAAGCCTTGACCAAACTCCATCAAAGTTGTTCCCAACGTAGAGATACTAAAGGAGCCGTCCGTCATCAGGGTAGTGAACTGAGCCACTGTATCTGAGGCCCATTGTGACACGCCACTTCCTGCCAGGGAGTCGCCAAGATCTTCGACGGACGCGCCAAGCTCCACCGTCTGCGCCTGCCACTGATCGAAAGCTTCTCCAGTAACTCCTAAACTGGTTGCAGCGTCTCGTAACTCAGCGTCCGTGTAGTGCAAACCATCTCTAAGCCCATCCAGGAATCCGAAAACATCTTCCGAGGTACTTAGCGATTTCGTGGCCTTTGCGAACTCTTCCGCAGACAATCTGAAATCAGACGGAAACTCTGTTACTTGCCCCGAAGCCACCATATCTTTCATCTCGGAATACGTATATTTGAACTTGACCCCCAAATCGTCCAAACCGTCCAGAGCCTTAACTGTGTTGTAGTAGGTGTCATCGTCTAGCGAGAGTTGAGCCGACATATCCCTCATGGTGTCGGACATACTCCCACCAAACTTCTGGTTCCAAGCCTTTGCAACCTCCCCAGAGTTAAGCAACCATTTACTAAGTTGCTCCGTCGCAACATCACGATGGCGCTTATCAATGTCGCTGGTAGAGCTATTAGCGAAAGCGGCAAATCGTTCAATTTGTTTGTTACCAGATGTTATGATCTTATCCATCTGATAGTTAGCTTCTCTATCCGCTCTCCCGAAGTCAGGGTGAATAGATCCTGCTATGTCGGAAGCCGCTACGTCCTTACGAAACTGCTGAGACATTTCCCACATCGCTGGGCCAAAACCCTGGTTCTGCTTCTTAAGTGCCTCGCCGTAGGTCCCCCCCTCGGCAACAATCTTGTCTATGTCCTCTTGGGACAAAGTGGCGTTCGCTACTGCTCTGTTTACACTCTGTCGTAACTGCTCTGCCACTACCTTGTCGCCCCCGGTCAGCGCCGTACCTATAGAGCCTCCCACTGCAAACGCCGCAGTAAGCGCCCCTGTAATCGCTCCCCCTGACGCGAAACCAAGCAGCGCAGCTTTCCCTGGATTCGCCGCTACCCAGCGCATCATCCAGTTCCACGCAGAGTCCGCGACCTTCCCCAAGTAGTCACCTATCTTAGCCACAGCAGGCGACTCCGAGATCGCCCCCCAAGCCTGCTCCACGGCTTGCGCCAGTTGTGCCCCAAGCTTTGTCGCCGCGTCGGATATTTTGGTAGGATCTCCCGTATTGCCGGTGATGCCGTCCCAAAACCCTCCTACAAACTTTAAACCCTCATCCCAGATACCCTTTGCTAATGTTCCCAGTACTCCGAGCGCGTAGCTAAGCCCGGTGCCCAGCATCTCCCCTACCCCACGCGCTCCTGAAGCCCCATCCCCATCCGGGTCCACGGCACCCGTCAAGACGTCCCACACCCCTCCTATGAAGTCCTTCGCCATCGGCCAAACTGTGTCCGTCACGAAGCCCTTCACCCAGAGCCAGGCCTTGTGTAGACCGTCCCCCAACACGAAGCCCAACTTCTGCATCCCTGGCGCACCCTCTTGCGCGGGATCAATCCCAGACGTCAGTGCAGTCCAGATGCCTTTACCGACATCCGTAACCACATGGCTGATCGCGTTCCAGGCCTTGGTGAACGCTTTCACCATGCGATCCCAGATCTCGCCCCACTTGACCTTCGAGGCTTCGTTCTTGCCCTCGCTGTAGAGAGAGGTGAATAGGTTATCGACGTACTCGACGGCCTTATCCACGTACATCGGGATCTGCTCGACGAAGCTGGAGATCCCATCCCCCATCTTCTGGAAGACGCTGGAGACCGTCGCCCCCTTCTCCATCATCAACACACCAAACCAACCCGCCAACCCAGCAAAGGTACCCAACAAAAGCCCAGAAGGTGACAGCAAATCTGTCATGTTCACGCCCAGGTTCTTGAACACCGCTGCTGTCGGACCCACCGCTTCCAGCACAGTGCCAAACACCGCCGCCATCGGGCGTAAGGTCTTCGGCACAAGAGCTAGACCACCGATCTGATGGATCTCAGACATCTTGGTGATCAGGCCCGCCATCGGGCCACCGGCATCCACCATTCCGTGAAGCGTCTTATTGAACTTGGTAAACTCCTTGCCCGTTTCAGAGACGAAGTCTACCGCAGCGCTCTTGCCGATCGCTCGGAAGCTCGAGATGAAAATGTCCTTTGATCGCTGGAAGCTCTCGTCGAGCGTTCGCCCAGTAGAAAACCCAGCCTTGGCTACCTTGCCGAGATCGGCCGGAGCTTTCTCGACATGCGCCATCAGCGCCAGGGTGTCGGCGTCCGCATTTCTCATAAACGAGGCAAGCTGCCCCCCATTCTCTGGAAAGGCCTTGGTCAGATACTTAGCGAGGAAGTCGAACTTCTCTGGAGTGAGTCTTCCGGTCGCCTTAGCCTGCTGCACCATCTTCGCTAAACCGGCCGTAAACTCCGCAGGACCCTGTTTCATGGAAGCGAAGGCGACACCAATGTCACCCGTACCAATGCCGATACTCTGGAGGCTGTCGCTCATGTCCGTCTCGATGCCCGCGAACATGTTACCCCAGCCTTCTCGGGACTGGACCATGCTCCCCGCCATCGCCTGCGCCATCTCCATCGACTTCTTGCTGTCTTTAGTAACCCGGTAGAACCCCGCTGCTAACGATGCGGTCTGGGTCGCGAACTTCTCCAGATCCGCCTGATCCAGCGTGTGCCCCATCTGGGCGGCGCGCTTCCGCATCGTGTCCATGACAGCAGGCAACTCTTTTAACGCCCCTCCTATGTCTCCGGCCTCGGTTCCGAATGCCTGGAAGCTGCCCACCAGCCGGTTGGTAGCCTCGTCAGACAAACCGAACTCCTGCCGGGCTGACTTGAGGATGCTGGTGAACTCACTCGCGTCCAGCCCCATCACCTCCTGCGCCATCGCCAGCTCTTTGAGCGACTTGATCCCTACGTTAGCCAGCTCTTTCTGTGAAGAGGAGTAGGCGTAGACAGCCTTCCCTGCATTATCGATCGAGATACCCATCCCATCAGCGAGTCCAGAAGCTTTTCCTGTGAACTTACCCAGCTCCTTCCCTGCCAGACCCAGGTTGGCCCCCATGCTCCGGGCGTCCTTAGCGTAGGCAACGAAGGTAGCCTCTCGTGCAGTCGTAAGTACGCCACCGGCCCCGGTAGGGCTGGTAAACATGTCGGTCTTGGACTTGATAGTGTCGTAAGCTTCCCCAACGCCCGTCAGGACACCCCCCACCAACGCACCGACTCCCGAAAACCCTTTCGTGAAAGCGCCAACGATCCCGCCCGCAAGCCCGATGATCCCCTTCGCGACAAAGCCAAAGGTCTTCCCCACCAACTTGAACGGCATCGCCACCAGACCCACGACGCTACCGCCCAGATCCAGGATACTGCTCATCGCATCGCTTAGAGATCCCGCTGATTCTGAGGTGGAGTCGAAGCTGTCGCCCAAGGTATCGAAGGTGCCCGGAAGGTAATCCCCTACCGTGTCTCCCAGGCCCATATATGCGGTGTTGATTTCGTTGACAGCACCAGCCGAAGCCCCACCCGTGAAGTCCATACCGCTGGTGGCTCTATTGAGACCTATCGCCGCCGACTCGATGTCGTTCAGCCCACGCAAGACTTTCGCCTGCGCTTCAAAGAGCCCGTGATCTTCAGCAGCCAGCGAGAAACCCACGCCAGCGTAGTTAAGTGCCATGAATGATTACACTTATATGTTATTTTCCGCGCTTTCGTCCGCTGGCAGACTTCTCGCGAGCTTCCGCTCGCTTACGTTCCAGTTCTACCTTCCTTCGTATCATGCGGAGGCGAACGGTGACAGGCATTTTGCGAACCTCCGAATAGGAGAAGCCCATCGTCTCCATCAGGTAGAAGATCTCTTCTTCCACTCCTTCAGAACGCGGGAAGGGGAAAAAAAACCCTGCGCCCCGACATCCACAGGTGTCTTCCAAGTATGCCTACAATGCGGACACTCCATGTCGTAGTCGGTGTTTACGCCGCCCTCGACCTCCTCGAAACGCTCACGGATCCAGTTTCGATCCCGCATACTGAGCTTGCGGAGCATCGTCAGATCGACTGGCTTCCCACTCAGGCTGTGAACCCTCGCGTAGATGTTTCGGGTCGCTAACACAGCCTCCTCGTCGAGCTTCAGATCACGCATCGCCAGCATAAATCCCGGAGATCGTAAGCGATGCTCGTCGGCCCCACACATCACATGCCAGCCGACCATGAGCCCCGACGGAGACTTCTCCTCGAACTCCCGCACCCGGGG
>Ga0315284_10005371_pt1 | contig 18176 bp, 18 predicted proteins | sample YL17G09_16_MG_FD_203696 | JGI IMG/M metagenome (GOLD analysis project Ga0315284, IMG submission 203696) | Sediment microbial communities from Yellowstone Lake, YNP, Wyoming, USA - YL17G09_16 | ecosystem: Environmental > Aquatic > Freshwater > Lake > Sediment | place: USA: Wyoming | collected...
GCGTCAAGTGTAGCGGTACCAACACCAGCAAAAGAATGTAACGTACTTACAGGAATACCATGAACATTGTTATTACCAGCTAAAGTTAAAGCTGCCACACCTGTTAATGCTGTGATATAAACCTTTATATGTTGATCGTTCAAAGCTTTTGCTATGTATCTTAAAGTATACGATTTACCGACTCCACCTGGACCGTGGAGGATGATATTTCGTTTTGAAAGTACACAATCCATGATAAGTTCGAGTTTTTGATCAAAATAAGATTGAGCCGGATTTTCCATATTTCTCATTAATGTTTATTTTGAACGAGTTTTCTAAGTCATTTTTTTATCAATAACTAATTAAATTTTTCGGTTATTTTAGGTATAATTATACGAAGTTTCAATCGTACATATTTCGACCAGAACTATGTGAGCGCTTAACTTCAATATATTCTTCATCATCATATCTGTCATCATGTGATTCTTCTTCATCAGACTCATCCTCATCATCTACAGTCCAATTATATTTACCGGAATTATTACCATCTTTTTTCCTGTTCAACTTTGGTAACTTGAAATTATGTTTGCCACCTTTTTTGAAAGATTTTGGAATGAAACTAACATCATAATATTTGCACAGCCATAAAATTGCGAAAGCTATAACAGCTGGTACTATTATGAGCAAAACAAAATTGCTGGATAATATTTCTCCGATCATTTACAGTTTTCTATTGTTTATGATTTGCTTTATGAAATAAACATCAAAAATTCTGTGATGCGCTTTAAGATTTTTCAAGAGTAAGTTCTCTTGAAAAATATTTTTAGGTAACTCCCCTAATTTTCTTCAATATTAGTCTTACAATAGTTAGCAAAACCTTCAGCACTGATTACTGAATAATCAATAGTACCTTCTCTCTTTCTATCATATTCTTCGTTTATAGACAACATTCTGAAGCGAGATAATATAAAATGTAATGATAGTTGTATGTATGGATCTTCGATAACTACGCGTTTGTCTACTGTATATAGTATAAAAAATGCAAAATAAAATACATCAAGCGCAATAAATCGTGATTGGTTAAAATTGTTTACAGTAACAGCCTTATCATTCAATCCTTTGTACCAATTACCTAAGTTATATTTTTTTTCTTTCGAATTTATCATGGGGACTATAGGTCTGATGTTGTCTTTATTTTCATCTTCACTCAAAAATTCAAATGGCTGAGCGTCAAATCCTCTAATTTTTTTGAGCGAAAAAGACCATTCAAAATCTGTCAAGTATACGTCGCCTGCGAATATTGATGTATTATAATCTACATTCCCTATGCTTATAGATTTACTTTCCATAGGATCATTAATCAAAAATTGATGTATATCACTTATTAGTATATTATCTAGTTTCAGATCCCCGTGATATATGCCACCATCGATATTAAGATCTCTTACTTTTTCCATGAGTAACATGATGACGTCTTTTAGAAAAAGACGCTTTTTTACTCTAGTATTATCGCTATTCATAATAATCGATATTAAATCGGACATATTACCCCACATTCTTTTGCTTAAAATATAAATAGTGTGCCATTTGTCGCCACCATTTTTTTGTACATCCGTTAAAAAATTATCAAAAAAAGCTACATTTATTTTAGCTTGTATACTAGCCATAGCGCCATCCGTATCTGTATCTGTCGGTTTCTTTTCATCCAAAAATTGCTTTAAATTTTCTTTTACAGGTTGCCACGAAACATGATCATATTTAGGGATGACAAATATTTTTGTACCAGGTACTATCACGGTCGAAGATTTTTTTATTAATTCATCAATGACCAAAATTTCATTCCATTGGTTTTTAGCATCTTTAGCAGCTTTATCCCATGTGTTAACGGTTTTATTAATTATTTCTATTAGCTTATGTGTTATTCTAACAGATTTAATAACAAAATTATCAGTCACTGTAATATCACCTGTGAGACCCGATTTTATATCCTGCATGTTAGATTATTTATAAAATATGTTTTATATAATAGTAAATATTATATAATATTCTTGGATATGATCAATTTTCAAGATCAAGCATGGTACGATTACAATAAGAATAATTTCATTAACAGCAATTTTTTTAAACTTTTTAAGGCCGACAATAAACTTAATAATTACGTAGAACCTTTCCATACGTCCGATATAGTTAGATTTGGCGACCCCAATAAGATAGTAACACAATTGGGCACAATATATTATGTTAGAATACCTAAGGGCATGAATATATATCATGCTTCCAGATCATTGGCATTAAATCATGCTCCTTTTCCTATACTTTCATGGGATAGTAATGTCTCAAATCAAGAAAATAGAAATATGTCAGATAATAATTTTATGGCCCAATGCAATAATAATTCAAATTTTGTCTACTGTAGGCCTCTAACATATTATTCTTCTATTGCTCAAACTGAATATGCTACAAGAACAAAAGGTCCTTTTAAAAAAGCTGCAGACTTTTCTTTTGGAGTTCCTGACCCTTTTTCAGAAAAAGATGATAGATTTAGCTATTTTCCAGATAATTTGGCAGAATCAGATAATCCTAATAGAGTAGCGAACGGTTTTTTAACTTACAAAACTAAAGAAGACGGGAATTTTGTTCTTATGATGGATCCTTTTTTAAGTAGACTAGGAGCCATGGTTACTATTGTAAACGTTCGCACCCTTACCCAAAAAAATGTATTAGAAATATCAAATGAAGAAAGAGCGGCTGCTGGTATATCTTTAGCAGCTAATATGCGCACTGCGGAAAAATGGCTTGGATTAAGAGGAGGTATTGACGTAGTTATCCCCTTCTTTGCTGTGCATATATATGGTCTGATAAAATTTGGAATCGATAGTGGGTTGAATGCTAAGGATATGATTTTAAATATGGGAGGATTAGGATTTATAATGGATGCTCTTTCGTTATTACATAAAGGGGATACGACAAAATTAGGTGATTTGTTGAATTCTCTATATCATTCAGAGACAGATTCTATTCCGGGTTATGAAAATAAAAAGCTTAAAAATTGGTATTCAGTAGCATCAGTAATACCAGGATTTAGAACCAGTACTTTTGAATTTGATAGACCTTTACATGCATATTTCAGGTATACACTTTCTGGACTTAATCCTAAGTTTCACGGGTTTGTTGGGGGTTATATGTATACCCCTCGCTTTTTGGGAACCAATGACAAATTGCAATATGATGAAAATTCTCAGTTTACTGGATTAGTAAAATTATCTGGAAAAGTACACCCTAAATCGGATTTGAATATGTTTCATACTGAGATAGCTTGCATATTTGCTCCGGATATACTCGAAGTTGATCACTCGAATGTTTACAGTGATACAAAATTACTCAATAATCTTGGTATTATTACGGAATTTCGCAAATATAAAACTTCTAATAGATTAAAGAAGACAAAAAACGGTTATGAAGGTTTTCATCAAGGTCATCTTTATGAACATAGTTCATGGGTAGCTTTGAAAGCTGTTGAAATTGCCAAAAACAGAGGTATAACAGATGAAAGCGTAATAAATTTAATAGCGGCAACTGGTATGTTACACGATATTGGTAAATCAGGGAAATGTCATTACGAAACGGTGGATTGGGAACAATTTAGTCCTCACACTATACCTAAACACTCTTGGTGCCGTGCAGTCGAAAATGAAAAAACAAACGAATATGGCTTTCTTTATGATGCCATCCCTGATCATCCTTCAGAAGGATGGAGAATTTTGAGAGGATTAAAACCTTACACACTTTTTAAGTTTAGTGTTTTAACTGGAGAAACGACCAGAGTAGAAATTGAAGGTGAATTAACTCAAATAGATTTCGAAAAATTTCTTCTTAAGTATCTTGATCAAAACATTGTATATATGAAAATTCTTCGTATAGTAGTTGCATGTCATTGGTATCTGGGGCCTGCTATTAATGAATGGCAAAAAAGCGATGCATCAACGCGGAATATAGTCATTAAAAATTATTTGAGGCGTATAGAAATGTTTGCGAGTGCTGAAAGAATAAACATAAAGCAGTCGCCACAAATTTTTGAACTTTTACTTAAGGTTTTGCTAATTGTATCAGAGGCCGACATTGAAGGAGCTATATACGATATAAATTTGCTAGCGTTCGAAAAATTTGGAATAAACAACGAATTACCAAATTATAAAATTTTCGAGTATGTGGTGATAAAAGCTGCTGAGCATTACAATGTAAAATACACTTCTGAGTCAAAATTGTTCAATTTATACAAAACTGATAAAGATTTTAAGGCCGAAGTGAATAAAAAATTAGAAGAAATAAAAACTAGTTATGGAATCGGTGAAATAGCTAATTTAACAACGACAATCGCTCGTGAAAACGCTGAGAGCACATATTATGCTGCCCCTTTACCCATAGAAATATTAGACAAAATAAAAAAGTTTTCTGGAGGTTTTTATGACGAAACAATTGCTTTTTATAACGACCATTTCGAATTCAATCCTTCTAATAATTTTATTATACTAGACAACCTAGTAAATGCGTTTGGTACAGTAGACATATTTAACTCCTATTCTTATGTTGTTTCAGATTTACAAGGTGTGAAAAAATACGCTTTGGGAAAATATCTTCCAAAGGTTATAGCTTTAGATCTAGATGGTACTTTGCTAAATCAAAAAGATGATACCGCTGTTAATAAAAATATTAATTACACATTTGTCAAAGATATAAACGAAATAATCAGTATTTGTCAAAAACTAAGAAAGTACGGCGTAAAAATAGCGATAGCTTCTAGACATTATATACCCCTACGCTTATTATCTGAACTTCTCAACAAAAATAGTCCTTTATACTATTTAAATTTTGACATCATTATTTCCCAATATACAGGCGATGTACGTGTTATAAGCGAGTATTGTAAAGGATTCAAAGATCCGTCAGTTTGTTTAAATTTAACAGATGCGTGTACTTCTGAAACACCAGGATTCTATAAAAATAAAAATTGTACCACTGGTAAGTATGGTATCAGGAAAATACCGAGTCAAGACGCTTTTGTGGAAGGAGAATATGATATCAATAACTCTTTATTTGCGGGTAAAAGAGATAATAGAGGCGAAACAGAAGGCACCAAAGTCTATCACATTCGAGAAATAATGAAACATGCAAATTGTAGTTATGAAGATATTATTTTGTTTGACGACGGACATCATTACATTCTTCATCCTGAAGAATATTTAGGCGGTAAAGTTTTTACAGCAGGGGTAATGCCATATGGAAAATTATACGGCCTACAACTTGAGTTGTTTCATAAAGCGATAGCAATATATGTTTTCGAAAAGATGCAAAAACTTTAATTATTGCACCAAAGTATATAAATGTCTTTTTTTCATTTCAAAAATGAAAAAAACATATTAATAATATATTTTATCTGTTTGTAATAACTACAGGCATATTACACCCAGGACATTGATAATAATCATAATTTAAATCTAGCACGAAATTGCAATTGTCACACGCCTCTTCATTGCCAGATAATTGTTTGTTTATTGGTATTTTATCGACTTTTTTGTACAAAAAACCATAAATATTTGAGTTGGATTGAAAGGTTGGATATTCGACCATCATATTGTTCTGTTTTTCAACAGAACCATTATAATAAGGGGCGAATTTTTCGCACAATAAGTTGAATCTCAAAAGATATTTGACACCTTTTTTTACACTAGCAGCTTTATGTAAAACATAATGTCTCATAAGGACCATTTTTCCTATTTCAGGTTTACATACATACATTTCATCATTATTATACTTAGAAACAATATCTAACCCCATAGAATGTTCCCCAAAAAAAATAGTTTCTCCACCTTCTTCGACTTCTGATAAATAAAACATTAATGTGTAAAAACTATTATTACCCTCGTAGGAACTGTTTCCATCGCGATGTGTTTCAAATTTCTCCCCAGGAAAATATCTCAGTAAGTAAAAAGTTCTGGGATCTGGTCCTAAAACTCTTCTACCTTGTAAAGTAGAAGGAATGATATCTTTTGCGAAATTCCACATGAGTTCGCACACTAATTTATCTTTAACGTGCACTTCATATGACTTTCTAATTTCAAGATTAACAGATCCTCCAAACTTACAAGGTTTAAATTCCCAATCTGTGTTTTTTTTATCGTTCTCTCTTTCTGCATATTTAGTGATGTACCCGCATACATCTTTTGGGATGACATTGTCTAGAGTTAACAAATTTTGGTTTCCGATAACAGTTTTCATCTTAGTGGCTCAACTTTTTTGTCACCAATTTTATACGCAAGTTATTTATATTTTTAGTTTTTCTACTTTTTTCGAATTTTCAACTAATAAAATTGAAAAGAAAAATTATCTTAATAACTAAGTAATGAATTTTTATCATGAATGTTCGAGACGTATGCCCTGCCTGTTTATGTGAGGTAGAAAAATCTGAGAATTGTGAATTACATTGCAAACACTCTCTTCATTTAGGGTGCGCCAAAGGATTAAGAAAATTAGAATGTCCTGTTTGTAGGGGAGTTTTAGAGGGTGATAATCTAACTGAAAGTATAATTGAAACGATAAAAACTCACATTGAGATTGACGAAAAGGAAACAAAACAAGATTCTCTCAGAAGAACAGAGGAGCTTATCCAAAATTTGTTACGAGAACAAATAAATGTTGCTATTGATCCGGATATATTAAGTTTGTTTGGTAACCTAACGATGAGCTTGATGTCACATCCTGATTTAAATTATTTAGTGACAATATTTGAGGATTTGAACTGGGATAGAAAATGTTGCAAACACGTCCTTAAAGAATTTATGAGATTGGAGAATTTATAAGGCAGGTTAAGCGCCAAATATAACTATTTTTCATGTAATACATGAAAAATAAAAACCATGATTGTTTACCAATTCTTTGGAATGTAAGATTTGTCTATGAAAGCACCTCTATGCAATTGGAAACCATCTAACTCTCTCAAAGGATGATAAAATATTCCTTCGTCATCAAAAAAATCACCACCAATTTTAGCAGCTCTATACAAAGGTATTTCAATGTCAGAAACTATGCCCAAAAATAAATCGGTTATGGGTTTAGTTAAAATGTAATCTGGTAAAATTCCATCGACGTCTTTGAAAGATACACCCATATGAATACCGTTTTCGTATTCTCCCCAATACAATAAAGATTTGGCGGGTGGTATTGTTATTAAATTACCGCCTGATGTTGTAAGATTTATTGTTCGAGGTGTTACATTTACAATACGGAGGCGTGGCAGAGCCGTTCCTAAAGGTGATTTTGTAATATCGGCTAGGATAGCAATATCGGAATGACCTGACACCATACCGCAATGTAAAGCTTTTATGGTTTTACCTTCAGGTAAATTTAGCGTAGATTCGCCAATAGGTTTGTGATCATCGGATTTTAATATTTCTATTTTAGAGTTCAATGTCAAGTGCTTCCATTTATCCTGTGTTATTGCCTTGTAACTTCCACTAGGGACATCTTGAACAAGTGTAAATCTTACGTCACTCATCACTCCATCATATTCTTTAGGTGAAGCATTCACTTGTACAGTTATAGGAACTTTGTAATAATTATAAACATAAAACTTTTCGGCTGATGATCTTGAAAACGGCTCTTTAACGGCGACCCTTGGTATTGAGTACGTTTTTGTACGATTTCCTCCAAAGTAATATATTGCAAATATTATGCAAGCAGCGACTAATGCACATACAAAAATTTGTGTCGGTTCCATTTTTGTGGTTGACTATTCAACTTTACAATATGCAGAGTATATTTAACTTTGGAAAAATATCAACCCTCACATAGTACATGGTATGACAACATTGAATATTTTCTTTCGGATGTAACTATAAGAACATTTGTAAATAAAAAATGGAGAGACAATACCATTATCCATACGAAGAAATGTTTGGAGAATTCGCAACACCTTTTACTCAACCTTTTCAGTCCAGATATCATAATCTCGGTATGAATGGGTACATAAGACCACCACGGACAGTCTATCCACTAAAAAGATATGGTTTTGTCGGTGATTACGGTCCGAGACAACAAGGTTGTTACACACCTGCAGATACATATCCACTAGACGCTTTGGTAATGAAATCACAAGGGATAGATCCTTACAGTGGGCAATGTGGTTTGATTAAAGACGTAAGAAAATCTTATTATTGAAGATACAACAATTTAGGAGTTTAAAATAATTTATATATTTTTTACCCTTTGGGGTAAAAAAAATTGAATGTTTTAGTCTATTTATTTTTTGTTGTACAGATAGTCTTCGCTTTCGTCAGTCCAATTAATTTCCACAAGAATGTCAATTGCTCTTTTTGGCGCTGGAGAATTGTTTGTTTGGGTTCGTATCGTTGCGCAGTTACGAGCCATATCAACTTCAACAACCATTTCTGAGACACTACCAAAGGTCGAAGGCCTAATAATTTCGCATGGTGGAATAGCCCAACCTTCTTCATCCTCACTATAGTCGTATTCCAAAAAGTTAGGGACTTCTGGAAATTCACACTTGCATAACTTGAACAAGTTTCTTTCAAATGACTCAGGTAAGTTCCATGACTTACGTTGAAAACCTCCATCTTTGGTATTAGGAACATTAGTTGAACAAGGTAACTCTCCGTATCGAGAAATAAGAACATAAGCAGCTAATAAATCGACCCAATACTTTGAGGCGTTATCACACCTAAGATGCCAATAAGCTTCAATGGAAGCTTCTCTCGGAAAAACAGATCCATTTTGTTCATGAGCTAACTTAGTCTTCAACCAAGTATTGGTCATAAGTCTGTTTCCAGAAAAGAGCTTTTCTTTTAGCTTTTCCTCTCTTTGATCCCGAGCGGTAGTTTTTGGAATAAGAGATGTCAACGCATCATGCACATCGTACATAATAGCTGTATAAGCTCTAAGATATTGGTCTGAAACAATAAACCAAGAATCTGCAACAGGTCTTTCATAATTCCTGTTATCACCATAACTTCTCTCGTATGCTTTTCTTGGTAAGAAAATACAAACCAAGTCACCTTCAATAGGAGTGACAGCTTTAACTCTTTCGAACAAAAAAGTAAGTCCTGTGACATCAAAGTTACGGAAAGTAGATGCTTCGAAAGCAATTTCCTTACCGTATATATTGTGAGGCTCGTCTCTGATAGGTCTAGAGTCAGCGATTCCACAAAAACTTTCGCAATCAATTTGGATTGATTTTTCGAGCTCCTTACGACTAATTTTCAAAGAAGAAACAGTCTTAGGCTCTTCGTTAGGAAGAGTGTATTTTGTATATATAGGAGATACATTTTTTGGGTATGATACAGTCATAACCCTCCTGAAAATGAAAACACCATCAAAGTATTCTCCAGAGAACTTGAGTTGTAAAAACTTTCTAATAGCAGATCGATCAAAAGTAGACATAGTATAACAAAAAGGTCAAATGTATAAGTGAATAAATTCGATAAACTTACCGAATATTTCGAAAATATATTTCACTTTTTTATCGGTTCAACTTTCGAGTTATAATTTTATTTATTTTCACTTGATCAAGTGAAAATAATTTTTGCAACAATTAACAACCTCTAGAATTTTTCAAAGAAGAACTTTCTTTCTTTACCACCAAAGAGACTATACCTCCTTTTTCTCTAATATTGCTATCAGAATAGACTTGTTTACCACTTGGATTCCTGATGGATTTGTAAAAAAAGATTGCTTCATCTTTTGATGATGCGTTAGGTGCAACATTTGCCCATCCTTCTCCGTCAAGATACTTGTTTAGAGTTTTGTAATGAAAAATATCCGTCACAGTGACCCAAACTTCTCTTTTATCCGAATAAAAAAGAACATATTTGCGAAAGTAACGTTCATAATCTTCAAATGTACCAACTCGTGCTTCAACAATTTTGTTACCATCAGATATGAATTCTAACCATGGCTCTTGAACTTCTAAAGATAAACAATGTTCTGACATTTTCAATAAATTGTTCAAATTCTAATTATTAAAATTCAATTTTATAAAAGAATTAATAAATATGTCTGGTTCTAGTTCTATATCTAGCCAAATAAAAGTCGTATCTTTGGTTGCAGGTGCTATCGTAATCACTCTGAGTTTAGCGTGGAATAATGCAATCACAGCCTTAATAAACAAATATATACCCGAACAATACGCTGACAGCAATAACGCATGGGTTAAGTTGGCTTATGCGCTAGTATTAACAATGTTGACTTTGGGTATCGTTAACTATTTTTCTTTGTAACATTCGTGGATAACACAAAATAAGAAAAGTTTATTGTAATGTATCAATAGCAAAATGGACCAACAAACAATAATCATAGTGGTATTAAGCGCAATTTTATGTGCATTAATATTTTGCGCATTTATGAAAAAAGGCGGTGTAAGCGTGGAAAATTATCGTGATCCTATTTGGATGAACAAAAAGAAAATGTACGATGACTGGTATCCAAGAGCAGGCGGTTCGATTTATGGAACTTACTATCAACCTTGGGATATGTTTAGTGGATTCCCTGTTTTCCCTCGGGCTTACTAAAAGTTTAAAGTTTGTTATTTTTACCAGTTTTGGTAAAAATATGTGAGTCGCAAACAAAACTATTTATTGTATATCGCTGTCAACTTCAACATTTGGATTTAGTGGTGATGCATAATCCGCAAAATTTAACATTGGCCTAACACCGTAAGCTCGAAGTAAATCTGGAAACCTTAGTTGTATAAGGTAATCTATACCGTGACCTACACCATTTTGCTCAATGTAATCCAATAGTTTTTGAGCACCCATTTTTGAAATCATATAGCTTGCGGTACCCACCCATGAAGTTCTTCTCGGAACAATGTAATCGGACATCATTTCCCAATTTGGTAGTTCGTCGCTTTCAACTCTATGATCTGTTTGTTCTTCATAACAAACAAGATGACCCAAAAACAACATATCCCAACTAAATGTTATTTTTTGCAAGACATTGTATAGTTTCCACGTGTAACATTCAGCAAATTCAACATCGTCTTCGTAAATTATGTAAGAATCGTTTTTATCATCGGCAACAAGTTTTTGCCATAGTTTAATGTGGCTCATTGCACACCCGATAACACCTTCTCTCCAACCAAAATCGTTGTTACGAAATAAATGTTTTATACCTAAAGGGAATTCTCCATTAATTTTTAATAGTTTTCCATCGACAGCTTCAAATCTTTCGCATACAGGATTCCCTAAAGAATCGGCCATGGGATACCTATTATAAAAATTTTCTAACCTATCCTTTCTACGTTCCAAATTAATGACGTATGCTTTAGGAATCTTACAACCAAATTCTCTTATGCTAAATCTCGAATGATTAATAGTAAATTGATCAATACCTATGATGTGCGCATTAGGTACTCTGTTCGAAAATTCTTGCATTAATGGTACATTTTTCGGTATGCTACCACATAACCCTCGAAATTTTTCCAATATGACATTTGATCCACATCTTCTTTCGACCATTTTCTTAAGTTCCGCAAACCTAGCACCTGAGTAAAGTATTTTTGGAAACATATTTTTACCCTCAGGTGTAACAGCTGTGGCCAATCTTAGTAAGTTCATAACATCTTCACCCAATATTTTTCTATCCACATCTTCTTCAATAACTTGTGAAATTCGATGTTGCAACATGTACTTACTAAGTATCAACTTTTTTGTTGCAAGAATTGCGCTCAATCTTTGTTCCCACCATCCTTCGGATATTGCAGTTTTGATAATTTCGTAACTTTTATTTGAGTCTTCCATTGGTAACCTCACGAAAGGTGAGTACCCACCAACATCTGGGAAATATCTTTCTAAATTTGGGCATCCCCAATAAAATACTAAACATTCTGATAGTATACCATCGGCTATTTTTTCAGTCATGTAACCTTCTATCGCTGTATTTTCGGCAATCAAAGTATATTTGTATTTCATCAGTAACGATTTGTCATAATCAGGTAATCTACCTTTGTAAAAATTTTCAGGAAATCCAAGATCGTTATTGAACCCATAAATATGAACCGTGTTTTCGGCGTTTTTAGAAATATCGGTTAATTGATCGATGTTTTCGACAATATACCTCAACAAATCTATGCGATGCCTATGGCCTGGATCTGAATACTTGTTACTCACGACAGATGATAAACACTTGCTCAACTCTAATGGTTTTTCTATAGAACCACATTCTGCTAATAATTTTGATGAGGGAACTTGTAACCAATTTTCTAAACAATTTGGAAATCTCAAATCGTGATAGTCATAGTACTTTAAAAACTTAAGCGGTTCAGCTTTTCTTTCCGAACCCAAAAAAAGTCGATCTGGAAAACATGGTTCTGTTCTGAAAAATAGGGCACGAGATAATTGCTCATCGGTAAAGTTTACATGTGAACCCCATAATACGATAAAATAATCGGCTAATTCCATATGTTCCGTGATCACAAACTTGACTTTACCGTTATCAAAACCTGGTTGAAGTGAATATCGTTCTCCTTTGATGTATTCAAATAAGTGATTCATGTTTTTGTATAGCGTTTTAGTATCTGTCCAACTACAAGATATATGAACGGAATATACTATATCATTAACATCTCCAACCATACCTTGAAGCGTTTTAAAAACAATTTCAAACGCAGAAGGGTCGTAAAAACCTAATTCTTTCGTGTATTGTTGGAAAAGAAAAAGTTCTGAAATTGATGGTTTATTGTCCTTCAAAAAACTCCAATATAGTGTATTGAAGTATGAAAACAACAACTTTTTATTTTCTTGAGTAAGTCTCTCAACATCCAAAGCACCGCCTCTTCCAGAATGCATTTTTACAATTTGATCTATACCCTGAAAAGCGATGAATTTGCTTTCGTTATACTTTTCATCAAAGTATAACTTTTTTGAGCAATCTGGTGAAAAATTATATTGCATGAAACTAATTTACGTGCAAGAGTTATTTATACGAGATTGGTCTTTTTATCAAAGTTCGTTTGCTTTGTATCACACATGATTTTTTATCGAGAGAAGATAAATATTTTGTTGAGACAAAGGTAAACTAGAAAACTTTATTGAGATGCCTTCAATAACCGCAATTGTGATTAGTATACTGATCGTTATAATAGTTATCATGATCGTCGTTGTATTCTTGTATCAGCAGTCAAATTCAAATGCTAACCTAAACAACGTACTTTTTCCTTTTTCCGCAGCCATTAAGCCAGGAGATAATTCGGTTTATCTAAAAAATGCTGCAGGTACTTCTCAAATTGATTGTTCTTCTGTTGGTGGTAAAGTTAACATTGTAGGTGCGTGGGTAGAAACAATCGACCCATTTGGATCTTGCACAGGTACATCTGCCAGCGTTCTTAATTTAAGTTGTGGATTGAGAGGTGAAAAGGTGCCATGTAAACAAGACGCAGATTGTGGTTCTGGTATGAGTTGTACAGGAGGTGTTTGTATGCCTTCTTCTTGCCCATTAACAGATAACAAAGGTAACTTTGACCCGACTAAATGTTCATGTGGAGGTAGTTATTGCAAAATAATGCCTGGAACCACTTGTGATCCGAGTGATTCTAATTCTTGCAAAGATCCAACCGGTTCAATGATGTATTGTGACCCTTCAAGTAAGACATGTCAAGTAAATCCTGGTCAAACTTGTAGCGCTCCCGATCCTTATACTGGTCAATTTTGCGCAAGTTATCCATTGTGTTCAAATGTCGTAGTTCCGCAATCAGGTACACCTAAAAACGTTGTCAATAAGGTGTGTAATCCTGCTAATACAAGCGCTAATTGTAGACCAAGAGATGCGTCCGCTTACTTAGCTGCAAAATGTGATGGCTTAGATACATGTAGCGTATTATTTGATCCGTCCGATCGTAATAGTGGTTTTGGTCCTATGCCGTGTGATACTCTCGATACGAGCCAATTACCTATCACACCAGGACAGGGTACCAATTTTAGCCAGGGCTTTTATATTCACGGACTCTACACCTGCATAGTCCCTCAATAAGATATTATTAATAGTTTTTACTTCTCAGAAGGAAGTAAAAACATAAAATTATGTAAACAAAATAAATCTTTTTAGTAAAATGGAAAACACAATCATCCGTAAATCATCTTATCTTGTGTATGAAGGATCGTTAACTAAAACATCCCCTATCAATTCTGTACCGGGGCAAGTTAACAAAAATAGTAAAACCGTTACTTTTTACACATTTGACGGTAACCCTATCGTAACGATAGAACATGGTTTTGATTTTGAGCGTATGAAAGCGAAACTAGATCCTTTTGCTTTACCTCCTAAACCTATAAGTTACAGGAGGGTATGGGTGCCAACTTTTCAAAGTGAAAATTTTCCAGTAATAGAAGCCGGTTATTTAGTGCTTTTTCACGATAAGAATAACATTAGAATCGGTTGGGAACTATTAAATTCCGCGGATGAGTATATTAAGTCATGGCCCGAATACGATCTCAGCCAAGCTTTCGAAGAAGAAAGTGATTTCAATTTGAAGAATATGGTTAGATTTACAATCATAGATGACTACGAAAATACCGAATCAAAAAATAACGTGTATCTAGATTTTTGTCGCAAAAGTACAATTTTTTCTAGTACAACAGGTTCGGATTTAACCATGAGCATCGTAAGATTAACTGAAACACCTAAAGACCAAATTGAAGGTGTTCAGCCCAATACAGAAAACTCTTATTCATGTATAATATTCTAATTATTCGAGCAAAACTCAAAGTATATTTTCTTTACAAAAGTGTTTCACTATCAATTATTAAAACCATCAAAAATGGGTATGACTGCAGGTGAAATTGTTATATTAGTTTTTTTGCTAATTATTGTTGCATTGGTCATATGGTATTTTGCGATCGCTTTTATGTACGGTCAGAAATTAAATAACTTTTCATACACAAGAGGGGCTAATTTGGACACAAAGGACAAAAATAAAGGCACCGTAAATATGAGCTGTGAGCAAGGTGCCGAAATTTGTGTATGGAAAGCCACCGCTATATGTTCTGGTCCCAATAGTAGTTCTAATACAGAACTTGGTCCAGAACCAATTTCTAACGGTTTGAATGGTAATTCTGCGTACGGTCAATTTGACGTAAATAATACAATAGATCTAACAAAAGATATGGCTACTAAAGCGGATGGTAAACAAAATTACTCTTATAATTTTGATGTTACGAACAGAAATTTTGGAGGCAGTGGAGGTAAAGCATGTCCTATGAACTACGATCCAAAAACTGGGGCCGGTCAAAGACCTCAGTTAATAGCAACGTATTCATGTATTCCACCGGGGACAAAATGCGTGAGTAGCATTCCGCCAACCCCAGGTCCTCCACCTCCACCTCCACCTGATAACAATTTTTCTAGAATTGGTTCGGTGACAAATATTACGACTTTAAGTATAAATAATAATAACCAAATATGTTCCACCGACAACAAAGGAATTATTCAATGTTTGGATAACTTTAAATCTCCATCCTCCCAGTGGAAAAAATTAGATGGCGGATTAAGCCAAATATCTTTGTCCGATTCTGGAAGTTTGTCAGGTATAGGTAGCACCGACGGTATCGCTTACTACGGAACTAATTTTAATAATCCTGTATGGTCTGGTATCCCTGGAACAGGAAAAGGTGAAAATATACGACCTTCGTGGACAAGCAATAGATTATTTGGTCCAGGTGTGAAAAATGTTATTGGTAATATGCTTGGACAATCCAACATGATCTGGGTGTCCAATCCTGATAATTCAACTCCAACATATTACAAAAATTCCATTTACGGTTTTATGAATTTTGATTCTAATTCAAACGGAGATATATGTGGCATCACCGGAAATAAAGTTAATTGCGTTGATAAAAACGGTACAGGAAGTGGTATTATTACTTCCCCTTTTACACCTGTGTATGTTTCTTTGAATAGCAAAGGTTTACTTTGCGCCACTACATCAACGGGAGATATTTCGTGCGCAACTATGAGCAGTTGGACACAAAACAATCCAACTTGGACAACTGTGTCAAAAGGTCAAAATTTCTCAGCGATATCTGTCAATGATAACGGAACAATTTGCGCAGCTAAAAACACAGACGGATCTGTATGGTGTTCTAAATAAACGGCTAGCGATTAAGTTTTCATCTATTTAGATGAAAACTACAAATAAATACCCTATAATACATGTTGATTATGGTTATCAATAAGATTTCGATAAAGTTTGTTATTTTTATTTATTGGATCGGTTACGACGAAATAATGATGCTCACCAAACGATACAATTGTACCACTAAACGGATATACATAAGTACGTCTAATTGTATCCGGTGTTGGCGGAGCAGAACCCGGATCTGAAGAAATAATATCGACAGTATGTGGGATATTTAATAACGAAGACCAATCATGGCAATGATCCATAATTTGAAAACTACATAATATTGATTAAAAATTGACATATTTTTCACTTTTATATATTTAATAATTACCGAAGAATGTCAGATCCTTACATTGGATACATAAGTTACTATGTTAAAAATTTAGGTCAACTCGTTTCGAAAAAGAAATGGAAAGAATATTTGACCAAGTACATCGGTAAAGAACCGTCGAAAGCGCCTGTTAAAAATTTGAAAGTATTGGCTATCAAACTCTATTACATACACTTTATAGATATATCTCTGTGTTTGAGCGATGACGCGTTACTCAAAACCGACAAGTCAAATAAACAGTTGAAAGAAATACTTGAAGGGCTAAATGAATTCCGCGAAAAACATGGTTTACCAGAGCTAAGCGTCGTACATTACACCAATGAATCTGAGATTGTTAAACACATGAAAAAGTTTCAAGAATCACAGGGTGTATTAACTTCGATCATGGCTACGCCTGAAAAAGCTGTGACCAAAAAGAAAACTACGACCAAAGCAAGCCCTAAAAAGAAAGGGCCTAGTAAAACCACAGAGCCAAAAGGTAGCGGAAGAATGCAACCAGGAAAGGGTGTGGGTCAGAAAGTAGTGAAGAAATCTAAAATTTCGGGAGCGTGTTCGGATTATACTATGGTGCAACTAAGAAAAATGGCTCAAGATAAAAATATAACAGGAAGATCTAAAATGAATAAAGAAGATCTTTGTAAAGCATTGAAATTGTAATAACTCATATTATAATTATTTTTAGTTCTCACGAACTAAAAATACAAAATTCATTCTCCTCAATCCATGGACATTACACATTTTTCCCATTTGTAGGTTTAGATAAGATAACCCTGTAACTTCTCCTCTCTTGAGTTCTTCAAGTATAATTTTTTTAACATTTTCCCATGTTAAACCTTTAGGATCGTTTTGATCGAATCTGAATCTATCATCTCCATAATATTCTGAATCATCTGAATCATAACAATCGTCTGGGTTGTAATCTTTAAATTCCTGTTTAACCAAATTCAAAATTTTCTTTTTTGCTAATTTTTGCGAGTTGTACACTCCAACAATATTAGCGTCGTGGTTATCATCATTATTGTATTCAATCACAACAAAAACTTCCATTTGCTAATTTTCGTCACATCATCATAAAAACATATATCGGTTTCATTTTTACCAAAATGGTAAAAATAATTCTATTTTTCGATTACACAATCGGAGCACTCGTACACCATCTCGCAAACAACATTTCGTTGAGTTCTGGGGACAGAGATTCGTAATAAAATTTCCGTAAAAAACTCCACACTTTGTAATCTTTCGTGGTAGGTTTAAGTATCTCACAACCTTTTACCCACATGATCTCTCTAATTTCCCTATCAGAGTCATTCGATGCTAATTTTTTAAACTCTGTCGATGCACGTTCAAATTGCTCGTTACTCACAGGCAAAAATATTGTAGATATTCCTTCGGTTCTAACTTTAGTGTTTGTAGGTTTGATTACAGTTTCATAAGCAGGTCTTGTTATCGCAACACAAGACTCGATATATTCCATGCTTACTTTGTTAAACATTTCGAAAGTTTCTTCATTGAGTTCTCTAAGAGAGGCTTGTAAATCGCACTCATCTTTTTTCACCCCGCCGCCAAAATCGGTCACTTCGCCCGACTTTGCGTGTATACCCATCAACACAAAAAGTTCGTATTTACCAGTTTTCGTATTTTTGATGAAAGTATAAGGAGCAACCGATGCTCTTTTGGAGC
>Ga0315284_10005372_pt1 | contig 18175 bp, 17 predicted proteins | sample YL17G09_16_MG_FD_203696 | JGI IMG/M metagenome (GOLD analysis project Ga0315284, IMG submission 203696) | Sediment microbial communities from Yellowstone Lake, YNP, Wyoming, USA - YL17G09_16 | ecosystem: Environmental > Aquatic > Freshwater > Lake > Sediment | place: USA: Wyoming | collected...
TTTGATAATGAAAAAAAATTTATCCTATTTTTATTTCGAATAAAATAATCTAGTATTTTTTTATCATCTAATTCATATCCAAGAATTAATATATTCAATTTATCAATAATTTTTATTTTATATGGTATACCAATAAGTAATGTTTCCAAATCACTTTCTTCTGTATTTTCAACATTTTCAAATTTTTCTATAATTAATTTATTAAATAATTCATCATAACATTTTATTTTATATCTCTTTACTATTTCGCAAAAATTAATAATTTTTTCATTTTCTTTCTCCATTATATTCTATTTACTATATATTATTAAAAATTCTAACATAATTTTCAAAACCTTTCTGATTGGAAAAATTCTTTCTAATATATTCCCTTCCATTTTCAGCAATCATTTTACCTCTCCCATCTCTATTTTCTAAATAATATTTATAATATTCAACATCAGTAATTAATTTTCCATTTTCTCTATTAGTGCATGGTACATAATGTTCCATAGCAATAAGCCCCAATTCTTTCTCAAGAAGAGGACTATACTCAAAAAATCCAATACAACCCATGGACAATATTTCAATAATTTTGGCTAAATTAAAATTTTTAGGATATTCATAATATCCAAAGAAAGCCCCCTTAAATTTGCCCAATATTTTATAATAATTAATTCCATATGGAAGAATAACATTATCCTTATAATTATACTCCTTCATTTTCGGCTTCTTCACAAAATCACAAATTTCCCCAAATTTCTTATTTTTCACCATCTCATTCGCAATATTTGCTCGAATGCGATAGGACTTATTAATGCAACCTGATAAAATAATTTTATCAAACCGGTTTTCCCATTTCTTGGAAAATTGCTCATTCTCTTCAAAATCAGCGGAATAAAAAAAAAAGGATGTTTTTGCCAAATATTCTGGAAATAGATTCTCAAAATATACAGGTGATGGTGTAATAATATGGTCAGCATAATCCAATTTTACTTTTTTATCTTCAGCTTCAAAATAAGCATGTAAATCATCTTGCCACAAAATTGTTCGGACATTGGCATATTTTTTAAGTTCTTTATTATATCGTATAAATGGCTGGAATGGTGTTGGATGAAATCCCAAAAATAAAATTTTTTCATATTTCCCGGATATTTCTGGTAAAATCGCCACAATATTCTTCATGGCTTGCATTAATTCCTCGCTTACTTGTTCTTTTGATATCGGATGCAATAATTTTTTATTTAAATATGGCAAAAATTCCAGCATATTTGTCATTTCAATCCCTGATTCAAGGAATTTTTCTTGCCATTGTTGTAAAATTTTAAAATTGTTAACAATCGGCGAACTAGAATAATATTTATCTTTATGATAATAGAAAAAAAATACTTTTCGCATATAACTACCCTGAAGAAAATATTATTTGTTTTTATCTGCATATTTTATTGTTAATAAAAATATGTTGGATATTATCAAAAAATTTAAGGGTTTTTTCACTAAGCTCCAATTTTTTATAAGAATTTATGAAACACCCAATCATATTATTTTTTGGAATGACCGGGATATTATGAAAAAAGTAAATAAAATAAAATTGGAAGAAATATTACAATCTTCCTCTTCAGTTCTTGAAACATTTGCAAAGAGTATAGTACAATCAATTAATGAAAAAATAAAAGCAAAATATGTGATTGATAGCCAAAAAGTTAGTGTAATAATTCCAAATTACAATAATGAATTATTCATTGAAAAATGCATAAATTCTATTTTAGCCAATTCATGGGAGAATCTAGAAGTCATTTTTGTAGATGATGTTAGTACTGATAATTCACTAGAAATAGTTAAATCAAAATTCTCAGACAATCCCAAAGTTCGCATCTATCAAAATCACACCAATATGGGCGCCTATTATTCCAGAAATAAGGGAATAATTTTAGCCAATGGAACTTATATATTAAATGTAGATGGAGATGATTTTATAGAACAAACAATGATTAAAACTTGTATAGCCTCTGCAAATTGGAAAAATTGGGGCTATGGTACTCATTTTCAGAGACTTTATGTAAAACCTGAAAATATTGACCAAGTAAGTCATATAAATCGCTCTAATAGTTATGTATTTTTATTCCGCCGAGAATTGTTTAATAGGTTGGGATACTATCAAGAATCCCGTTTTGGGGCTGATTCGGAGTTTGTGAAAAGGTCGAAATTTTTTGGATATCCACTCCAATATCACACTCTCCCCGAAATATTCTATAATGCATATACAATTTCCGGCAAAAATCTTATTCAAACGATTTCTCATGAGCAGAGAAGTGATTACATAAATAAATGCACTGAAATTTTGAAAAAAAGAGAATATATTAGAATGAGTTTATTAGAAAATAAGGATGATATGGAGAAAAATAGTTTTATTTAATAATATATGCAAAAATTTAAAATAGGAATTATTGGATTAGGTTTTGTAGGGTCCGCTATGATGCAAAGTTTTACTCTCAATGGTTGTCATATTCATGCAGCATTTGATAAATATAAAAATGGTGGCATGGGTACTCTCGAGAGCCTATTGGAATGTGATATTATATTCTCCGCATTGCCTACTATTTATAAAGAATTAATCCAACAATATGATAAGCAACCATTGGAAGAAACCCTCCATTTTTTGAAAAATAATCAATTCACAGGAATTTTTGTTTGTAAATCCACTGTTGAGCCGGGAACATCAAGCGATTTAGCAAATAAATATGGAATAAAAATAATTCATAATCCGGAGTTTCTCACAGCAAGGACAGCATTTGATGACTTCCATAATCAATCTCACATTGTTTTAGGCGCAACATCTTTAATTCAACCGGAAGATATAGACAAGGTTGTTAATTTTTATCATTTCTACTACGACAAAGCAGAAATTAGTGTTTCTACAAGTGAAGAAAGTGAATCAATGAAAATATTTTGCAATTGTTTTTACTCAGTGAAAATACAATTCTTCAATGAATTATATGCAACTTGTCAGAAAAATGGTAGTGACTATAATAAAGTTCGTGATATGATGTTGAAAAATAATTGGATAAATCCAATGCATACAAATATTCCAGGACCAGATGGTAAGCTAAGCTATGGTGGATTATGTTTTCCCAAAGACACAAATGCATTGAATAATTATATGATGAGAAATGGAATACCCAATAAAGTATTGAATGCAACAATAGAAGAGAGAAATGAAATGAGACAGGATAAGGATAATTGTGTATAATTCATTCTTTATAATAGATATGGAAAATTTGGATAATTATGAAGAAATAACAATAAATGAAAAGAGGAAAATAGAAGATAAATTATATTATTTACAGGGATTGCAAAATTTTCGTATTGAATTTCATAATTTTTTGGGTTTTTTAAATATTATTTTACCAAGGATAAAAAAACACTATCGCTTTTTTTATAGAGGTGGTATAAAAGAGGATTTGTTCTTATTTCAACAAACACAATCTTTTATTTTATATTTTGAAGGCATTAGAGATATTAGTGAATTTACCATTATTCCTGATAAATATAAGTCTTTTTATATTACTAATGATGACCTTTTTTTAAAAGATAACTATAACCAATTTATTATTTCTCAGGATTTACTACATTTGAAAAATAGGTTTAAAGAAGCATATGGCTTAGACTATTTCCAATTTCAAGAATCGAATGTCTTATATTTTGGGATGTATAATTATTCCGATTTAGAATTATTGGAAGCATTTGATAAAAATAATGATAAAAAGGTAGGAATTTTGTGGGGAGGAAGTGATATTATGTTGAAAACAAAATTACGAAGCCGAATATTGAAGATAGTTATTGAGAAAAACTATGAAAATTACGCGATGAGTGATTATATTTGGGAAAAATTGGAGAATTTAGGTGTAAAAAATAAGAAGAAGGTTACAGTATCATTCTGTTGGAATGATTATAATTATCTCAAGAAGAGAAATAATAGAGCACAAAGTATTTTTATTTATGATGGAATTGGAAAAGATAGTAAAAAAGATCAGATTTATAATAAAAAATTGGTGGATAATTTCACTGAAACGATATCTTCTTCTAAAATTCTATTATCTAGCCCAGTAATTCGTACGTCTGCTGGTGAATTTATTAAAAATATTGATGATACCCAAGCAAAATCATTTGTTAGTCTTAGACTTACTAACTATGATGGAAATGCAAATTCAGCTCAAGAATGTGGGATGTTGGGCATTCCAGTAATATCCAATCAACAAATGAATCATTGTATAAGCTGGCAATCTTTGGATGAAATAGTAAAAAAAGTGGAATATATAAAGAAGAATAATGTACGTATATATTGGCAAAAAGATGGGGTAAATTTGCTATTTATATCGAATGACAAGATTGGAAAAGGAGGTGGGGCTACTTTTACATTCCAATTTAAGAAGTATTTGGAAAAAAGGGGATTTAATATTTGGGCAGTTTTTTTGATACATAAAGGAGGAAATGAAAATATTATAGTAGATTCTTCGAATAGAATTATTCAGATTAATTTTGACACGAAAAAGAAATGGCGCATATTGGAGAAATTGCAGAAAATAGAGGACCCTTATTTTCAGAATTTCATTACGCAAAATTATACGATTGTTTTGCGGTCATATATTCCAATAAGGGACTTTCGGGAATTAATTGCGATAAATTCAAAGATTATCTTTTTCATCCCGGGGATTTTTAAAAATGGATTGGATGGAGATTGGAAAAAGATGGGCGAAGATAAAATATTGAAACATTTAAACCTGTCAAATTTTAAAATTGCCAATGAGGCAGTAAGTTTTTGTAATAGTAGACTAACGCAGTCTCTATATCAAAAATATAGTATTTCAGATGTGGGTGTTTTGGAGATAAATTTATTGCAAATGAGGTCTTGTAATAAAAGATGGGAAGATTCTGAGAGAAATATTGACTTTTTATGCGTGGTTAGTGATGTAAAGAGGCAAATAAAGAATGTGAGCTTATTTTATGAATTGAGGAAAAAATTACCGGGTAAATTTTGCTTGATATCTGGTGAAAAAGTAGAGAAGAAAGTGGCTGATATTGAATATATAGAAGGTCTTTCGCCTGAAAAATTAGAGAAGTTTTATCATCGTTCAAAAATACTTATTAGTCCCTCTTTTTTTGATAGTATGAGTAATACAGTATTAGAAGCAATTAATTGTGGTTGCTATGTACTAATATCGGAAAATCAGGGTGTTTATTTATCAGAAGAACATATTGTTCGTGATTATAATGTTGAAGCCTGGAAGAAGAGGTGCTTAGAAGTCGTGGAAATGTGGCGGGATGGAAAAATAGATGAAATAAGGAAGAAGACAAAGCGCGCCTTATTGGAGAAAAGTTGGGAGGTGGAAATTAGAGTTTTGGAATTACTTTCAAAAAATTAATCTTTTATAAAATATGATTTGTCCAATTTGTAAAGTAAAATTAAAAAATGATAAGAGTTATGTTAATCATTTGGAGAAAAAACATAAAGAAGAGGATGATTGTGGGTGTGATGGTGTAAGTGGCGGTGGTGCGGAGAATATGAGTCAATTGGAGAAGTCTATTGAAAGAGCTAGGAAAAAAGTGGAAGAAGCTGAAAAATCTATAAATATGAATGCGTTGGAGTTTGGCTTGAAAATGAAAAAGACTGAATTGGATAAAATCCCGGTGGATATTAGGGATAAAGTTAAGAGTATTTTACTGGAGAATCAATATTTACGTGGGATAATCGACGGAAATAATAGGCAGATACAGGCTATGAAGAAACAGGTGGAATTATGCATTATGCAGATTGGGGCGCGGAAATAGAGCTATTTTTTTGTAGTATTAATGCTTAGTTTTGCTAATCCAGCTGCTAAATTACTATTATTAATTCCGGATAATATTTTGGTTGATTAGGAATATATCCAAATATACCATCTTCCATATTTTTCTTTTTTCCGGTCATTTTATATACTTTTATTTAGAAATAAATGATTTATTAATGATGTCAATAGCTATATTTCGGTCACCAAATCCCTCAATAACCGTCACTTTATTCTCATTGTTCTTGTAATTGGCGAAAAAATCCTTCAGTATTAATTTATCAATTTCGCGGATGTCATCTATATCATTAATAGTCTGATATCTTTGATCAACACTATCCGCTGGATAAACTAGTATTTTGGGATCCGATTCTAAACCATCTTTCATAAATAAGACGCCCACTGGTTTCACTTTAATCACCGCCATTGGATAAATAGGCTGGTCATTAAGTAGGACCACATCTAAACAATCGCCATCATCTGCAATTGTATTTTCAATATATCCGTAATTAAATGGGTAATTATATGCAGATGGTAAAATACGGTCCACTCTTATTTTTTGAGTTTCAGTGCAGAATTCATATTTCACTTTTGAATTTTGTGGGACTTCAATAATTGCGTCAATTTCCATATTGTAAATGAGAAATTCATTTACAATATTTACTTTATTCCGTAAATAAAATATCAATTTTATTTGTTGTGCTTAATATTTCGGCAGCTTCTATTGGTATTGGTATTGCCGATATTACCTGTTTATATCCTATTTTATTCTTTAATTTATTATTTTTTTCTGTAAATCTGTTAAATAAAATTGAACTATTAATAAAAATAGACCATGAACTATAATTTTTTACCATTTGAATTGCACTATTTGTATATAATGTGTATGAACTTATATCTGGATAAGAATTTGTTGAACCACTAATACTTACATTTGATGCAATATTATTTATTGAAGCTAATTTTTTTCTTAATTCAATTAAAGTAGGTATACTAAATAATTCTAATTCAATAAATGTTGCAAAATTTCTATATTTACATGCAGGGTCTAATAATATTTTATTTAATTCTAAAAATTCATTTTTATTAATATCGTTTATTGCAATTAATAAATCTAGTCCATTTCCATTATCAACAAATTTATTTACTTTTTCTACGGTTAATTCAGATAATCTATATGCTGGTTTTGGTCCTTCTATATATATTTGATTATAAAAAGGACTAATAAAATCAGAAACAATTGTCATTATTCTAAATGGTTCAATATTTCTATAATTAGCTAAAATAACATTTAAAGATGATAATGAAAAATATATATTTTTTGATATTACATCTCTTACAGAATTTGCATTTGAACGCGTAGCAACAAAAATACATTCATCTAATTTTCTATTATTCTTTATTAATTGATTTAATTCAGATAAATTCCTTGAATTAATATTTATACAAAAATTTGTAATTTTATAACAATTATTACAACAAATAATAAATTTATATATTTCATCCGTATTATTAGACGTAAAATTTTTTATATTTCCAAAATATTTTTTTATTTGTAATTTATTTAAAAACGGTAAATTTTGAATATAAGCTATATTCTTAACATTATTCTTCATGTATTATCTTAGAAAAAAACATTCAATTCTGCTTAATCATTATTTTATCCTGGATATTCTCTTTGACTGAATCAAGATGGGTAATTAGAACAGTCTTCGGAAAATAATTCTGGATGAATCCAAAATCAGTTCATCATCTTTTATATAGTCAATTTTCAAATAAAGGTTGAATTTTATACAGAAATTATTAATATTTATTAATATTTTTATTGTTGGGTCTAATTTTTAATTGTGATAATTGATTAGATAATCCTTGATTTGTACGATTATTTGGGGGGTACAATTCAATTCGATTCGAAATTATTTCTTGGTCTTGTAACATTTTATTTCTATCTTTATTTTTATTATTTTCAATTTTATAATAATTATTAAATAATATTAATAATTCATTTTGCATTTTTTTTAATATTTTTAATTCATCAATAGTAAAGTTTTTACTATAATCACTTGCCAATATTGCTATTTTTTTTGATAAAATAGGACATATATAATAAATAACACGATTATAAATATTATTATATCTTTCTTTTAAATTTCTGTCATTTTTATTTTTAATTTTTTCTGAAAAACTTGTTAATTTTGAAAAAATTTTTTTTAATTCATTAATTTTTTCTTCAATATTAGTTAAATTAACATCATAATCTTTTATCATATTTATTTTTTTTTCTAAAATATCTAAAAATTCTGTACTTTTACTGGGCTTTCTCATTAATTTATTAAAAAAAGACCGATTGGTTGTATCGATTTTACTAAGTAATTCATTCATATTAGCATTAACATTAGACATTCTATATATTTTTTATAAGAAAATAAATTTCAAATTATTTTGTAATTTTACTTTTACGTAACTAGCTTACAAATATAAAATTTATTGATGATTTCAATAGCCATACTTCTGACATAAAAAAGGTCGACTCTTATTTTTTGAGTTTCAGTGCAAAATCATACTTAACTTCCATAATAAATCTATAATATATAAAAACACTCAATTTTACTCAAACCATTCTCCTTTGTTATCATTATTTTCTCCTGGATGTTCTCTTTGACCGAATCAAGATGCGTAATCAGCACAGTCTTAGGAAAATAATTCTGGATAAATGAGAATAATATGTCGATATTCGCTAATCTTTCGCCGTCAAATGCACTAATTCCTTCGTCCAAGAAGAGGATATTACATTTCGGCAGTTTGGCAAAATTTGACAAAGTTATTTTGAACGCAATATCCAGTATAAAGCTCTCCATTCCACCATGCATAAACACCGATTTATCCGCGCCCTCATTCGGGAATGAATCCAAAATTAGTTCATCATCTTCCACTCTCAGGCAAATTTTCCGCGAAATAAATGGGCGGATAATTCCATTGATTTCCTCAGTTATTGGGACTAAATAGTTCCGCAATATTTGCAGGGGTAATCCATCTTTATTCAGGCTCTCTTCCAATGTCTTCATCATTCCGTATTCCCTGGTTTTCTCCAATAATTCGCCGCTTATGCACTCAAACTTCCGGATTTCATCTTGGGATTGCGCAATTTGCTGCTGAATTTTACCCATTTGAATCGTTGTTTCTGCAATAACGCGGTCATTCCGCTCTATTTTCTCGCGAATACCCCTGGTTTTCTCGTAATTAGTGATAGTTAACTCTAGGGTTTCATATTGGGGCTGGAGGTCGCTGTATATTTTTTCTTGGGCGATTAATTCGTGGTATTCTTTAACCCATAAACTTTTATCTCTTGCGACCCTAAGTGCATTAGTCTCTAATGTAATGCGGTCTAATTCCGCCTGAATTTCCTTGTTTTTCTCATTAATCTGGAAGTTCTGCTCAGAATGCACATATTCCATTTGAAGGTCGTTGATTTGGAGTTCTAGGCGATGAATAATACTCCTGCCATAGGAGCTCTCTTTTTCAGCCTCCATTTTCTGCAATTTATCGCGCTTGATTTGGAGAGTTTCCCGCAGACCATTGAGTTCTTCATTCTGTTTTGCGTATATTTCGACTTCGTGCTCTTCTATTGGGAAGCTAATGACCTGTTCTATCTCAGCAATTTTAGCGTTGATTTCAACTAATTCCTTCTCCTTCTTCGCCTTTTGTTGGACAATTGGGTTCGCCACACAGAATTTGCAGTTGGGGTCGTACTCATGCGAGCCCAAATTGGCGATAATAGTGACAATCGATTCCCGGATATTCCTCTGAATAAACAGTTTGCGATAATGTGGTTCATTTTGTAGGAATTTTTTGATATTCGGCTCATTGTATTTCTTCAGGTCGCCCTCCATTGTCGCAATTTTCTCGTGGATGACCTCCATAATCCGGTCATTCTTTTTCATCATTTCAGTGGTTAATATGGGCGCATCATTCTCTACTGATTTGTATTTCATTTGGGCAGCCTTGAGGTCTAGTTTGGCGGCATCTAATTCCGGTTTGATGATGCCAACTGAGCGTAGTTTTGCTCCGGGAGAGAAGAACCCGATGAGTTTATGGCTGTTCTTTTCTGCCTCCAATTTCTCCAATTTTTCTATAAACCAGGCGTCATTTTCCGCGAACAATTTTTTTATTTGGCTGGACTTCTGAATAAGTCCTAATGTCACCAATTTCCGCCCAATTGCCACAAATTGGGATCTTGATTGGGCTATTTCCGTGGAAGAAAGGTGACTCAAGTGTCCCCCAATTTTCTCCAAATTAATATCCTTTTCATAGAGTTGTTGTTCATAGGCATCCTGGTGGTCTTGCATTTTCAGCCTCAACGCCGCCATATTTTCGCGGGCTGCGTCAATATTAATATTCTCAATTGTTTTCTCAAGGTAGGTTATATGAGCCTTCATGGGCTTCATATCATTTTTTATGGCGTCGACCATATGATTCCAAACATCCAATTTCAGTATTTTATAGAGATAGTCTTTGCGGTCCTTATCTGTCATATCTTTGAAAGACTGATTGCGATTCTGGAGTTGAATATTCGTGAAAGTCATGTCGTCATAGCTACCTATTAATTCGCCAATGATTTTGTCCGTTTTTAGCCGGTTTTCATCTGTCATGTTGATGATTTCCGTAGAATCTGTGGATTGTTTGAGCAATTGATTCTGGGTTATTTTTATTTTATCGGATTGCTCCCTTTTGCCCTCTTTTTGGATAGTATAAACATCACCGCCGATTTTGAATCGGAGCCTAACGCTGAAGCTCGTGGCGCCAATATTTATAATATCCTTTGAAATGGAAGTTCCCCTGGTTCTGGAGAATTTGGAAAATAGGGCGAAGAGGATAATGTCAATAAGAGAGGATTTCCCGTAAGAATTGGGGGCAATAATGCCAATCGTGGATTTTTCGGAGAATCTCTGGAAATCGATGAAATTATTGGGACCATATCCGAACAGATTGGAGAATTTGAGGTCAACGAGTTCCCATCTCGCCATATTCCGCTCATTCATAATGGCGGCATTACTGGCGTATTCCTGGTATTTTTGGGTTATAAACAAGAGTTCATTGGCGGCAATATTTGGGCGAATCTTTTGAATATGTTGCACAAGTAGCGCCTGAAGGCTAGAATCATCATAAGTAATGGGGTCTTCTTGGCGCCTTGAGGTGGGATTCGCGGCGAGATAGTTGGGGATGATTTTGGCGTCATTGGAAACTGACTGGATCTTTTGCTTTATTTCAGTGATAAAATCGTGCGAGCAATTCTGAATATTGAGCTTAATTTGCAGAGAAGCCGTAATATTTTGTAAATAATTAGGGATATCATCTTTGGCTATTTGTGCATCATTGACGAACAATTGGTTATTATTCATATTCAAAACAAAGAATCCACAGGGGTTGTCTATGGCGTGATAGATGTGTTCCAATGTTTCGAGATTCCAGACGAGGACGCCATGGGGGTCCTGGAATTCAGAGAAATTCTGGGCAATAAGAGAAGATGAATACGCCATTCTTTTCGGAACGAGCCATTGATATTTATGGATATCGCCCAGAAGTGTAAAATCGTAGCCGTCGAAATCGCTGACTAATTTTTCGCCCCTAAGCCGGTAACCTACGCCAGTATCTACAATTCCAACCCCGCCATGATAGAGAGCAATTTTGTGCTGGATCTTCGCAGGAGGCTGGAAGGAGTCGGCGCGAATCCATTGATTGTCGAGAATTGAGCAGACCGCAATGGCGACATTGGCGACGAGATAAACCCCACTATTCCGGAGATAGAAGAAATTGGGGATGCGTATATTTTGGACAATGGCGGTGATAGAATCCTCACGCTGCTGATTGGTGAGCAATGCATCATGATTTCCGGCGATTAGAAAAGTTGGGCAAATCGCTGCCAAATTAATAAGAAAATTTTGAGTGATAAGGATAGATTCAGGGGATAGATTATTTTTGGAATGGAGTAGATCGCCAGTGATGATGATGATTTCTCGGTGAGTAGAGGAGTTCTGTTTAATATAATCATATAATTTTTGGAATACATCTTGATATTCTTTTTGGCGGTTATAAAGACGAATATGAATGTCGGAAATATGGAAAATTCTTTCAATTTTGGGGCTATTAATAGCCAATTCGGTCATATTAGATAATGGTTCTTCTTGATTTTGTAAAACAGGCTGATTATAATAATCAATAAATTGCTGGATTTCATTTTTTTTATCTTGGCTAGTGCTTGGATGATTTAGAGTTCTTATAAAAGTTTGCATAATTTTTTTGTCATTTTTCACTAATTCAGAGATTTCTTCGAACGATTTGTTTTTATATTTGGCGTGAAATTGGAACATTTTTATTGTATTAGATGCATCGTTTTTTAAATTCAATTTTTTATTTTTATATATTAGACATGGACTCAATTGTAAATTTTTGTAAAAGAATTATTGGAGGAAATCTGATTATCGGAGATGAATTAAAATATCCATTTATGGCGACAATTTGGTATTTGGATGGAGAAGAGTTCTCATTTAAATGTGGGGCAAGTTATATTGGCAAGAATTTTTTTATAACAGCGGCACATTGTCTAAAACAGAGGGACCCAAGAATGACAATTATACGTATGGGCAGTAATAATTTAAATAATTTACCGGATATTTTTAGGATTAAAAAAGTGTTTGTTCATCCAAAATTTAACCGTCAGAATTTGAAAAATGATATTGCAATTATAGAAACTACTACTGAACCAGATTCTATAAAATATTCACCAATAAGACTTCCATGTAATCATTTAGTGAATATTTGTTATACAATTGGTTCAACTGTTAAAGTTATAGGATTTGGAAAAGCTGATAAAAAAGGGAATAAAGAATATATTGAGGAATTGAAAGAGGTAGATTTGAAGATAAAAATGCTTAATGATACAAAATATAGTAGTAATTTAATATGTTCGGATGTGTTTTTGGCAGGGGATGAAAAAGATGGGGTTATATTGGATTCTTGTACTGGAGATAGTGGGGGTCCTTGTATGAAGAAAATAAGGGATAATTGGGTTTTAGTAGGGATAGTAAGTTGGGGTAGTAATTGTGGGGAGGAAAAATATCCAGGGGTTTATACGAAAGTTCTTTCATATCATAATTGGATAAGAGAGATATGTAAATTTCCGGCATGTATAAATCATTGATTTGTAGGGTTTAAAAATTTATAAACTTTATCTATCATACAATGTGTATGCATGTGCAGATAGAAAAACAGAAGGCGTCTTTTGTGATAACAGCGGCTTTTTTTTATGGATTTTTAGGATTAATGTGTGGATTAGAGAGAGGAGATGTATTATACCAATTTTATAGTATTTCATTAGGATTTTACAGTTGTTTGTATCATTATTACGGAGAATTGAGGTTTTTTAAAGAAGATTTTACGTGTTCTTTTTTCTTCAAATTGCATTTATTCACGAATTATATATTTTGGATGGAATGGCAGAAAATTATGGCTTATTTATTTTTGAGTGATATATTGGGGTATGTAATCTTTTATTTTAGTGTTACAACATGGAAATCGAAATATAAGAATTGTGGCTATATAGTTTTTCATAATATTTGGCATATTTATACAGGAGGATTGGCATTTTATATTGGGATGGTGGAGAAAAGGGTGGATATTGGATATTGGGACGGCGTATATTTTATGATATTTATTGGAGCGATGATGTGGAAAGGAAGACTAAAATAGTGTATAATTTAAAAATATTATTTATATAAATATGGATATAAATAATAAAATATATTCTTGGGGTGATTCAGGTTCTAATATTAAATTTTTAGATAATTTTAAAATAGATGCTTTTGGAGAAGGTAAATATACAATTGTAGATGATTATAATATTATTGCATATTTTGGAGATAGAGAACATGATATTAAATTTAACGATGATTATACTAAATTTGTGTCTATAAGAAGAGGTGATTTATGTATTGTGACAGGAAAATTAGTAAATAATATTTGTAGAAAAGTTATTAGCTTTAGTTTATGGGGTGATAATCCAACTTATACTATTGGAGCAATTAAAAATGCAGAACAAGCAAAAGAATTTTATCCTGATTTTGAATGTTGGTTTTATATTCATTTAGAAACAGTCTCATCTGATATAATAATAAAATTACAAAAATTTGATAATGTTAAAATTATATTTAAAACAGGAGATTTAAATAAATGTAAACCAATGATGTGGAGATTTGAAGCAATAGATGACCCAGAAGTTGAAATTATGATGTCAAGAGATACTGACTCTAGATTCTTGTTACGTGAAAAATTAGCTGTTGAAGAATGGCTACAATCTGGAAAATTATTTCATATAATGCGTGATCATCCTCATCATAATTTTAGTATTTTAGGTGGAATGTTTGATACAAGAAAAATTCCTAAAATACCAAGCTGGATAAATATAATAAATAATCTGAATCAAGTCGAAAATAGAAATTATGATCAAAATTTTTTAAGAGATTATATTTATCCAATAATAAAAGATAATTCTATTATTCACGCAACTTTTAATAAAAAAGAATCACATGCAGCTAATTTTCCCATTGAATATGATGATAATTATTATTTTGTTGGAGAATATATATATTTTGATGAATCAAGAAGTCAATATCATATAGATATCTTAAAAAATTCACTTTAATTATATATATGTGGTTTATATCCCAAAAAATATAATAAATGGGGGGGAAGCTCGCTTCCCCCTTACACTAATCTGACTAATGAATTACTTGTGATTTGTTACACTCACAAATACTCGGTTAATCTACTAAAAAAAATATAATAAGTATATAAATGAGTTGTGTGGACCCATATAAATTACTAGGAGTAACAGTTAAACATAAGAGAGAAGATGTAAGAAGTGCATTTAAGAGTTTATCATTGCTTTGTCATCCAGACAAAGGAGGAAGAAGAGAAGATATGGAGGTATTATATGTGGCGTATCGTTATATATTGGAGCAAATAGAATTTTCCGAACATGGGCGGACCATGGAAGACGAAGAAGCGAAATTCAAGGATTTTTTGGAATCACAGATTTCCCAAAAATCGGAGATACCGAGTTTATATGAGATAATGACGGATGAGAAAAACAAGGATTTCAATGCGATGTTCGAAAAAAGGCTAGAATCCGGGGATGAATATGGAATATGTTATCAGAGCAATTACGAGGATAAGATAAAATTGGAGCCCGAAGTTTTTACAAGAGAAATAATTGAATACAAAGAACCAAAGACTTATCAAGAAATGAACTTTAAGCCAGTCTATGATTTTACGATGCATCCAGTGCAAGATTTTAGTGGCGGCGGTTGTGTTGATTATGTTGTAGCATTTTCGCCTCCTGAGGAACTGAAATTTGTAGAAGAGAAAAATGTTGAAGAAGAATTTGAGAAATTGAAAAAATTGAGGGATCAGATGTGGGGTGAGCTACCGCTCCCATCCTATGTCCGGGGTTACCCCGGACCCCAATAATAAGAGGAGGGAGTTTTGGGGAACCTAGGTTCCCCCAATCATAAGTTCCCCAAAGCAATCCCAAGGTTCCAATGAAATAGGCTTCTTTTTAAGAACATCCCGAATATTTTTGGGGATGTATTTTTTATTCACAACAATTTCGAAAACATTTTCAATAAACCAGTTATGGTTCATAACAATATCACCTTGAAATTCACCGGAGTCACCCCATGAATTTTCAACAAGCCAACGATTTATTTTCTTATTTTCTTGATTATAACCACGAAGTATCATTGCATGATTAATTCTAGAAATTCCGTATTCCAATCTTTTGCCCTTATCCATATCAATCTTAAATTGGAAGAATTTGTCGAAATTATATAAATCATTATTCATTAGCCCAATTTTAGTATTAATATTCATATTAACGTCGGACCCAAAGAATAGGGCATCGCCCCCATCTATAGATTTTTTAGCTATTTTTATTATATCATCAATTGGACAATTTATGTAGTTCGTTTTTTCGCCATTAATTACATTACCGAAATATTTGATATCATAAACATCGTAAAAAGGTCGGTTTTTAACAGGGGCATTTATAAGAGTAATCATATCATCGACGCGAAATGGAACATATTTTTTATAAAATTGGAGCGGTGTAGTGGCTATTTTTTTGTATTTTTTATTGTTGTAAAATTCCCAGACAATATCTTTGGGTGGTTCCCCAAGAAATATTACTAGCAATCTATAGACTTCTTCAAGTGCATGTTTAATGTCAAAATTATTGCAAGTTCTTATTTTTTCGGCATAATCTCTTAATTTATTGCTAAGAACATCATCTAATTCAGATGAATTACTACTATGGTATGTTTCAGCCATGCAGACTTTTGGAATAATACCATATTTATTTACAAGACTTATAATCATATTATATTGCCCACCATCAGAGATTGGATTGGTTAAAAAATAGCTAATAAGGCGAGATTCTTGGGGCTCTTTTTTAAGCTCAATCATATTATGCAGAAAAAAATTGGATTTTTCAAATTTATCCCAAAAGAAGAGGTAATTTTGACTAAACTCAAATTCAGCTGGGAGCTTATATTTTTTAATCATTTTTAAACGAATTACATTAAGAAATGCAAATAGCCAACATCTACCACTACTTTCTTGGTCTGAAACTTTGCTCTCAATTTCTATTTTTTTAGTGAATATTTTGCGTCTTTTTTGTAAAATATCTTGATTTATTAGAACATTTTTAAGAGGATTACTAGAAATAGAATTTTTTGCTAATAAATTTGTGTTATTCTCATTAAATTTTTTAGAGAATTCTTTTATCATTTCCGAATTAATTTGAGTCATATATTTTAGAAGATAAAAAATATAAAAGAATTTGATAATCAATATAATCAACTGATAATAAATCTTGATTTTTATATTTCTCCCAATATTCTTCTTTTTCTTTTTGACTGGATCCACCATCTCTCTGAATAAATAGTTTACCATTTTTGATATTCATTCTTAAAGAGTAATAATGCCCAATTCCAGATGGATGATAACCAAGGGGTAACCATTCAATATTGGGTTCTAAGCTTGATAAATAATTAAAATGGTTTATTACTTGGCTAAGAGAAAATATTGTCCATTTATTAATTGAGTATGCACTTAAATATGAGTTAGAATAAATGTATAACATCATAAAGTAATCATTAAAATGTATTTTTTTTGAAGATAATTTTGCAATTTCTAAAATTTTATCATAATTAGACAAATTTTGCATTTTTATTTCTTTAGTTTCTGGAAGTATTATAAAATAGTGGTCTAATGTCTGAAAAATATATTTCTCATCAGTAATTTTAAATTTATCAATATCTTTGAAGAAAATATTAATTTTTATTTCTAATTCACTCAAATTTTGAGATGGATTATTATTTTCTAGGAATTGATATAATATTAATTTTTGATTATTCATAATATTCATAAATAATAATAATATTTTTATATATAAATGATAATGTATATTATTGGAGGTATGTGGACAATTGGATTATTGTGGATATATTTTTCTAATAATTAAATAATATGTATAATAAAGTATGATATATTTATATGGCGATAGTCATGCATATTTTTCTTTCAAAAATTTAAAATTAGATTATGTTGATTTACATAATGATTCTATTACTATGTTCAGAATTGGAAGAGATAATATTATTATAAATTTTAACAAAGATAGAATACAAAAGAATGATATAATTATTTTATTATATGGTGAAGTAGATTGCAGATGTCATATACAAAGACAAATAAATTTAGGTAAAAATGAAGATGATATAATTAATGAATTAGTTAGTAATTATTTTACAACAATTAAAAATAATACTTCAAATTTAGATATAAAGATAATAATTGTTGGTATTATACCACCAACTAAAAGAAATGATTATGAAATACTACATGGTTCTATTATGCATGAATTTCCATTTATAGGTAGTGATGAATGTAGAGTTAGATATACAAATAAAATGAATAAATTATTAGAAGAATTTTCAATTATTAATAATTATATTTATTTTAATCCATATTCTTATTATGAAAGATTAGATGGAACATTAAAATTTGAATTATCTGATAAAAATGTTCATTTAGGCGATAATTTATTTTTTTTAGAAAATTTTATTGAATTATATAATAAAGTGGGAATGTAGTTCTTCCTTTGCTTTATAATTATTTTTAGAATGTGATTGGAGTAAAAATATGAGAATACAGAAAAATGCAAGATTTTCGTGTAAAATAGGAATAAAGTTGTATTACATAAATTTTTATTCCAATGTGACACAAATTTTTTAGAGTGTGATTGGAGTGAAAAT
>Ga0315284_10005373_pt1 | contig 18173 bp, 14 predicted proteins | sample YL17G09_16_MG_FD_203696 | JGI IMG/M metagenome (GOLD analysis project Ga0315284, IMG submission 203696) | Sediment microbial communities from Yellowstone Lake, YNP, Wyoming, USA - YL17G09_16 | ecosystem: Environmental > Aquatic > Freshwater > Lake > Sediment | place: USA: Wyoming | collected...
TATTACCTTTGTGGCAGGCCTACTGGCTATTCTTTCAGTAGTCCTGTGGCCAGTTGGACTAGTTCTTTTGTAGAGTGAGTAGGTTTCATTTCTCACAAAGCAGATTATCTATTCTAAGTTTGAGACACTTATCAGGGGTAGATAAAGCCACTAATTCCTCAAGGGTCCAAATGTGGTCAGTTAATCCTGCTACCATAGCAGGTGTTCTCGGATACGGATTACCCAATGACTTGTGAAGTCGAGCGAAGTCGTAGTACATGTAATAGAGCGCAAGCGTAGACTCAAAGCTCTCTACCTTTTAGTAACCATTGGTCAGTCTAGTGAATCGCCTCATGTTCATTCTCATAGTCCAGTTCTGATGCTCCCACTTGAAGGTTTAAGCTTGCGCTTCACAGGTGCTATCTTTATATTGATTGCCTCGACATATAGAGGCCTCCCCAAAACGGGAATGCAGAGGTAATCAGAAGGCACCGCCAGCTAGTTGCAATATAACTACCTCAAGTGAACAAAGAGGGGGCACATATATTTCTATACCCCCGACCCCGTATAGCTTTTTGACGTGAATGCCGATAGTAATTCTTAGCCGGACGCTACCGGCGGTTGATGATAGAAGGCTGGAAGATAACTATAGATAGAGAGACACGGACGACAGCGTGAAGCGCTTCAGAATAGTGGTGATAGCTCAAAATCGTGATATCTGAAGCAACTCAGCGTTCGATTCGAGACATGCTAGAAAATGGCTAAGTTTTGGAACGGTTGAATGGTCTCCACCATCAGCCATCTCACTGCACAGGATACAACCAGGCATTGATGACATCCAACGCTGTCCACATATCAAGTCCGATATCCGGATTTGGTGGATACAACCACAGATTCACGCAGTCAAGGGCGTACCACATGTCAGGAGCTTTGGGGATAAGCCCGGATTGTCCCTGGAAGTTGCAGGTCACAGCGAAACCCTGGCCCAGCCCTTCTATGCTAATGGATTGAGTCCTGTCCCTGAATCCATCCTTGTGGGCAATTACGGTATGGTTGCCAGTTGCAGCGGCCAGTATCTCATATTGCCCGTCCTGCCCACTCACTGCTGAGGCTATGCCATCAAGTGTAATACTAACCCCGGGCAAAATGTTGCCATTGACTTCTCTCGTTATTCCATTAACCGGGGTACCTGAAGCTACTTGTAAAGTCGAATCCCCCGCTATTGTTTCAAAAATACGGCTGCCGCCACCGATCTTGTAGTTAAGCTGTCCACTGAATGTGTAGCTGGGCAAACTAGCGTTGCCCGGAACGGAGACTTTATAGAGTGCGATGAACGTCTGACCGGAGCTATAGGGTCCGAACCAGGCGTATTCAACCCGGTTACCTTCTCGGTTCATGCTATCTGCGTTCGGTATGCACCAGGTTGTGTTGCCTTGTATTGCCCAGCCTGTCGGGATATCGTCAGCGAGCCCAATCGAATTGAAGTTATCGGAAGGTGCTGTAAAGGTTACACTGACATCAAAAGTTTGGCCGGGAGATTGTGGACTTCCAGGTAGATGTCTGGTTGATTGCGCCGATCCCGGTGTGGGAGTTGCACTCGGAGAAGGTGTAGAAGTAGGGGAAGGAGAAGATGTGGGCGTAGGGGTAGGGGTCAAACCTTGCACTTCTTGAGATCCTACAGTCCAAGTGGGTTCATATGGTACAGCAGGCATGGCGAATATGTAGTCAACAAACGTATAAGTGTTTGCCTTGGCACCTTCGACCATCGTTATGTAGCTGGCATTTCCCGTGCAGGTTGTGATGTTAAATCCGTTTATTCGGTCTATGGACACTGTAGCATTGTCCTGCCCAAGCCACTTTATCTTCCAATCCTGATAGAACCCGGTTTTCAGGTGTAATCCAGTCTGAGTCTGTGTAGTTTGCCCTGTTCTAGCTGACTGCACGACTTCCTCGTAGTTGGTAGCAGCATCGCCGTAAATCCTGGCTACCGTATCGTTGTAGTTGCTTGTGCTAGCTGTAGCTATGAACCATGTGTTGTTTCCAGGTGCAGTATTGATTTGCAAGACCTGAGAGACAAATGTGTAATTACCAGACAGTGTATTCTTAGAGTTGATTACTCCGCTGCCAGATGCCTTGCCTCGCAGCACCACAGAGTGGAATCTATTTACGGTCAAGGGATAAGCACACAGGTACGAGGCCCAGTGTTGCTGGTCGGTAAAGGCCATATTGACATTGAACACTAGTTTGAGGTCATCAGAGTAGTTCCTTACGCAATAGGGCTGGTAACATAAATCGGGGCTTCCAGAAGTGATGTCAGCAACCTTAGTCCAGGTCAACCCATTATCAGTAGTGTGGAGTTCCTGTACGTCTGTTAAGAATGTGTCCGTCCTGACTCCCATGAATATATGCGTAGGGTCCTTGGGGTCTATGGAGATCCCAGTTGAATAAGGATCGTAGATTTCCTGCTGAAAACCACCCAGCTCCATGCCAAACCCGGGATACCGTATGACCCACCCAACGCCAGCGGAATAATATGCCCAGTTGCAGCGTAGCGAGAGAGTAGGTTGATAGAAATCAACATAAGCTAAATATGGATTATTACTGTTGTCCAGAGCCATGTCCATCACATAGGGCTTGCGGCCAGAGGTTAGACGGTCGGTGACGCTGTGTGTCAAGCCCGCCGCTGTCAGATTGCCGCAACTTGTGCCATCTCGTTTCATCCAGTGTGTAGTGTCCAGGTCGTTGTCATTGTATAGATAGCCCAGGCTGACGTACCGCGAGGTACTATTCCATGTGTGGAAGAAAACATGAGTTTCCTTGCCACCCTGCAACACGCACGGGAATATCCAGGTATTCGTGCCTGTCCCTTGACCATCGCCACGTATCAAAATCGTTCTAGCACCCCAAGTGTCACCTGCATCTGTGGAGATAACATAGCAGGCATCTATATATGGACCACCTACAGGCACACTGTAGAAGAGTGCGATATTGCCTGTGGATAGCACTATAGGCTGGGGATATAAGGCATAGTTATCCGGTTCAACTATCGTTCTAAGGCTCCATGAACTTATATCTTCAGCAAGGTCGCTCTTATAGACATAAATCCCATAGCCTTTATTTGAGGGAAAAGGTTCAGTGGTTGTTGTACAGGATTTCTCAGCAAAGACTAGGATCTTCCCTGCATCGGTGCCCGATGGTATAACCAAAATAGTAGCAGAATCGTAGAGGTCACCAAACCAGCCGGTCGCTATGGTTATGCCGCATGTGCCACCTATGTAGCACTTTTGAGTGTGGTCATAAGCAAGTATCTTCAACTCCCCTGCATTGTTTACCCAGGTGATGTAGGTGCGGTCATAGGTTCCGACATACCTCTGGGCAGGATACCGGGGCCGCAGCCACATGCCGTTGTAGGCCATCGCACTGCCGTATCCTACTGTATTGGTCTGATTCCAGTTGGTAGCGGTATCAAGCTCTGTCCCCGTGAAGTCGTCTCCGAAACTGAAGGTAGAGGCAATGTCGGCACCCGAGGTTGCTCCGTCCTTCCCATAATAAACATAGATTTTGGCTGAATGGCCCGTGCTCAGGTCATCAACGGTATCCTTGACATAGAGCTTCACATACTTTTCATACTTTGTGTCGAGATAAAATGGCAGTTCTGTAGTCCCGTCCGAAGCTGCTACACGGATGTCATTAGTCCAGTTGACAGTATTGCTCAGTGCCTGCACTGCATTTGCTCGAAGCACTGGGACACTTACCAGGGGAGAGACGCTAACTGGCGCTATGTAATATATTGTCAGGTTAGGTCTTTTAGTGCTGGTAGCCGTGCCGTCATAGGAATATCCGAGCCTGAAAGCTCCTGTGGTGAGCGGTGTAGAACTGTTCCAGTCCCAGTATAATGCAAGATAGTTGTTGGCAACCCAGCCATTCCTGTTTATCACTTCTCGGATTGATACTGCTATGTCCGGTGAGCTATATACAGCATCTGGCGTCCATGCCCCAGTGATATCCCAGGCAACAGTTTTAATATACGTTTGCGTATCTTTCCTTGCCACGTAGTCCGCCACAACAGTAGAATATATCGCTGCTGAATCTGCTTGTTCGATCTTAATCAGCGTGGCACAATCTGACGTCCCACCTGTGTTTGCTGTTACCTGAAAAGTGGCATAAATTATATCTGAGTGTTGAGGAATATTGACTTGCCAGCGCATCCCTGACTGATAACCGTAACTTCCCGCTCCGTTGCAGCCTGCCTGCACATGAACGTCGTTAGTGGCAAAATGTTGACCACCGGAATAATAGTAGGCACAGTCGTCCGCCGAAGCTGCCGTGTATACATCTATGGACGATAATGTATTGGCAAGACTGAAGGAGGTAGATGTAGTATTTGCCGCTGGATTAAGGTAGCAATAAAAGCTTGCGGTTGAGCTTGCGGTAAGGCCACTCTTAATATAATATACGCAATCAGGAGCGCCAAAGGCTGTAGTGTCGAGCCAGTAATTGAGAACTGTGCCGCCGCTTGTAGTGAACTCTACTTCATCGCCATTGGCAGCGGTGTTGAAATAGCCACCTTCAACTAGGGACTGGGTGTCAAGCGGCGCCTTTATGGCATAATTTGTCAGGTTGCTTCCACTGCGTTCCTCAACTGTGAAGGAGAACCTTGAGGTGTAGGCTGTTCCATTCACTGTCCAGCTGCCATTCTCAAGTGTGGTGGCAGTGCCTCGATATACGATAATGGGACCTATGGTATAGTTGCCGCCTGCCACAGACGCACCTGTAATGTTTACAGGAGTCCGATAAGAATACCCATTTAGCCAAGCATCAGCTGCTTGCGCCATATCCTGCCGCTGAAAAGGCCAGGGCAGCACTAAGCCAAACACCATGGCCAGCAGGATGAGGAGTGAGGCTAACGTCCAGAAAAGCAGCAGTCCCTTCTTCATTGCTACGCCCTCCCATTGCTACTTCGCGGGCAACACCAACGTCATGGCAACTAGCCTGGCATTGTCAGCGTGTGTATGGCCTCAGCCTTCAGCGTCTGCGCTATCTCAGGTCCCCACTGAATTCAGTCAATGCAGCAGACGGGGAGACCAAGAATGGAGCAGTTGGACTCCAGCGCTTTCTGCCACGCGTGATTGCTCATTAATAAGATAATGGTAAATTTCCAGAAGCATGCTCAGTAAGATCGCGATGTAGCAATTATGGCACTACGTCTCGGGGGTGTCAAGAAATGAGCGAAGGCAATCGCGTGGCGCACAGCCCGTCCTTCTATCTTCATCAGCTTCACCCGAAGGCTGCGCAACGATTCATCCTTGACTGCCTTGGCCAGTGCCCAGCCTGCTTAACCCAAACGCTCAACAGGCGAATCAATGTTAACATGCAGGAAGATTACCATACTCTTCATACACAGCATCAAGTAGGCTTGGGCAATTTGGGCTATCTTTAAGGTAACTAGTCTATCTTCACGGACAACATCGAACAGCCATATGTGAAAAGGAGAACCTTCTATACTTATACGGCACATCTGGTATACTGTAGAAGGTGAAATGGTGCGTCGCTTGTCTTGAAATGGAGAGGAAGTAATGCCGAAATGAAGCGGGCCTCGTGGGTACCCCTAGGGCTAATTCTTGTGTTTGTTATTCTCGCAGGAGCAGTTGTGGCGTGTGCAAGAGAGGGGAAAAACATCAACCTAGACCTCTCCGGGTCTGGTAGGCAGGTCGAAATGTCTGTAGGAGACTCGCTGATTGTTACCCTACCATCTGACCCTGGGACCGGCTACAGTTGGTCTTCATGGGTGAGCGACGAGATTATATTAGAGCAATCAGAGCACGAGTACATAGGTCGGCTAGGGGCTGGAGGTAAAGAGATTTGGACTTTCAAAGCCCTAACGGAAGGGACATGCACTATCGAAATAGAGTACCGCCCGCCCCAGGAAGAAGATGCTACACCTGCCCAAACGTTTGCTTTGACAGTGAATATTCAATAGCGTTAGTTTGAGATAAGGGAATTGTTACACCAAGGAGCATGCCCCGCCAGTTGCTCGAATCCATCACTGTCCATCGCTATCGCTCTGCCTCGTTCAAGAAACCGGTTGCCCACTGGATCTCCTGATCACCTGTCTGTGTTAGCACATAGTCCGGAGTTATGCCCTTCCCCTCGATCTCCCGTCCGTCAGGAGTCAGCCAGCGGCCTATAGTTAAATATATGGCCGAACCATCGCGGAGTTGGAAGAAGGAATCGTAGCTTCCCTTACCCAAGGTGGTGTTACCGGCGATAGTGGCCCTGTGATAATCCTGCAAAGCCCCCGAGAGAACCTCGCTGGCACTTGCCGTATATTGGTTTACCAGAATCACCAGGGGGAGGTCTGTAGAAACGCCGTTAGGATGGGCTGACTGGGAAGAACGAGCACCTTTGTTGTCTACCAAGGTGACGATTACGCCACTCTTGATGAAATGGCTGGCGACATCTACGACATCGCTTACATAGCCGCCGGGATTGTCGCGTAGGTCCAGAATAATGCCGACGCTGTTCTTTAGGTCCAGCGTCTGGAGAGCTACGTTAAGTTCATCGTTGGTATTTTCGCTAAAGCTGGTGATGTCGATATAGCTTACATTTCCCACCATTGTATAGGTAACGTCAGGAGCATCGATTTGCCCCCTGACTACATCTATTTCAACAGGAGTAGCGTCGCCCTGGTGCTGGATAAGCAGTCTGACCATGGTCCCAGCCGGACCACGGACAAGTAGTACCGTCTCAGTGAAGCTCAGCCCCTGGGTGGCCTTGCCGTTCACGGCAAGGATTACGTCGCCGGTCCTGATACCGGCCTTTGCCGCCGGAGAATTTTCTAAGGGAGCTAGGACAACCGGCTGGTTATCCTTGTTCAATCCTACCTGAGCACCGATGCCGCTGAAAGTGCCCTGCAGCGTACTCAGGACCAGTTCGTACTCTTCACGACTTAGATAAGCGGAATAGGGGTCGTTTAATGACTCCACCATTCCCTTTATCGCTCCCTCGTCAAGGATGGTTGAATTCGCTTTAGATGGCACCACGTAGTTCTCCGTAATCACATTCCACGCTTGGTTAAGCAACCTTGCATCGGGCCCCGGGCTAAATAAGGGTGTCCCTGTGCCTGCAAACCAACCCGCACCGAAAGCCAAGACAAGCGTGATGATAGATATGACAGCTACAAGGGCAATCTTCAGACTCTTCGACATAGCACCCCGCCTCTTTAAAAGATTTCTAGACGAACCACACTTTAAGCTGATTATACTAGCTATCTCCTTTTGAGTAAAAGGATGACAACACTCGGGACATGAGTTTTGCTCTAACCTATCCTGATCATGGGTTCATTCGCAGAGTTGGATGCCGCATTGCACCCCGCCTAGGTTAGAGGCAAACTATGTGGGCGAGTTCTGCCAACGTACTACCCTGCCTCATAATCCGTCCTCCAGTGTACGAGCAGGCCTAATATTGGCCTCACCTAGACCATAGGTTGGTCGTGATCCAGTATGATCCCAGTGGAAACGATGGAACAGTGGTGTACAGGTCCTTATACATAAGTTTGTTTCGTCGAAGCACTCGCCAACTCAGTACGCGAAGGCAGAAAACAATCACTTCATCAAGCGGTCCGAGCATCAACAAGCGGTATGAGCATCAACAAGCGGAGTAGAGCCCTAAGAGCGAGGTTCGGACTCGACTATTATGAAGCTATACACGATATGCAGGTATATCCAGTCCCGCGACGTGTGACTTTTGCAGCTACCGATAGTATAATAGGCTTCCCAAAGCAATGCGCACTGTCTAACAGAGTATGCTGAAATGAGCAAATTGAAGGAGGCGGTACAATGGTGATGTCATCGCAGACTAAAGATCTCATATGCGCCATGTTGACAGTTCCAGTGGCTGAGAAGATACTGCAATCCTCAAAGAGTGACAAGGAGATGGAACAGGAATATTTTCGAATTGTACAGGCATACTTTAGCTTGCGCAAAGAGTTTGAGACTGAATACGACCGACGTTAGAGCCCACGTTGGATAAACCACTACAGTGTAGTGTCCGCAATACACCCCTAGTCTTTAGCTTCAGTTTGCCGGTTGGTACTCGAGGTACGCGCCTTTAGGACCCCGATGAACTTACGCGAGGTGCTCTAAAAAGCCTCAGTTTTTAAGAGCGTCTGTTTTACACACGGAAGGTCGGAGGTTCGAGACCTCCATCGCCCACCAGCTTCGTTTTCGCCACTTCTTGCCCCGTTTTTTCAGAGCTTTTTAAGCTTCCTCACTTAAATCCCCGACCGTAAGGTCGAGGGATGGAGTTATCCCTGCATCTTTTGAACAAGTATATTGGGGGACGGATGCAGTCTGGTCGGAAGGATATTTTGTCTCGACGGTAGGAATTGATGAATCGGTTATCCAACGGTACATAGAGGAACAAGGAAAAAAAGATGCAGGGCAAACGAAGTTTGAGATAAGTTAAAACCCCGACCGTAAGGTCGTGGGAAGTTTATAACAACTCAGAAGCTCTAACGGTAAATTTTAGCTTCAGAGAATCACCACTTCGATTAGCTGACACGATGCCCCTATTGGTAGTTAGCTTCGACGGGTGACCTTTTGTGTGAAATACATCAGGTCTATATATCAAAGATGCCAAGTTGAAATGTCGAAATGCAAGTTAAACAGTCGCCATAGATTGGGGAGAGCAACTCCCTGATTCCTAAACCTCGCGCCGGGAGTCCGAGTCTCCCCAGTAGTACCACTATTTGCGGCTAAATCGCCCATCACTTCATCATCCGTCTTTCTACAAATCTTGAAAAAGCTAACCGATAGGTAACTGATATCCATCACCATCTGAATTTCCATTTTGCAAAAGCCAGGCCTAGAATCCGTGTTAGGTTTCACCATGATCCGAAATTGGTTCATGACCCATTTTCACCTGGGATTTATGGAATCAACGGAAAGGATAATACTTCTGGTTTGCAAATCGTGGATTTTATATTTTATGCTGTGCTATAATTGTTCCATCTGAGGTAACTATTATGTCATCAAACATAAGAACCCTGGGCGATAAGGGAAGCAATCTTCTGACAGAGCTATCTCGTCAAGGTAAGCGTCTTTTCTCCTTCGAAGATGCTGCCAAGGTCTATGGTAGTGGTGATGGACGACTACGTAAAATGCTGTTCACTCTGGTTAAGCGACGCTGGCTCCAGCGCATCGAAAAGGGGAAGTACCTCATTCTCCCGTTTGAAGCCGGACGAGAGGGTGAGTGGACGGAACATGAATTCGTAATCGCCTCACATCTTATCGAGCCTTATTATATTGGGTTCCGCAGCGCCATCAATTACTATGGCTACACCGAACAGGTCAGTCGGACTATTTTTATAGCGTCAACCAAGCGAAAACTAAAGCCATCTCTGGAAATATCCGGCGTGACTTATCGCTTCGTCTATTTGAAAGAACAAAAGTTCTTTGGGATGACCGAGGTGCTGATAGACAGTAATCGGGTGAATATCTCAGACCGTGAGAAGACTATTGCAGATTGCCTTGATTTGTTGGAGTACTCAGGTGGCTTAGTAGAGGTAGCAAAAGCAATTTCTTTCGGTCGTAATGAACTTGACTTCATTAAGATGGCTGATTACGCTCGGAGGAATGGTAATAGGGCTGCGGGCAAACGACTGGGCTACCTTCTGGAGGTTCTAGACATAAAAGCAGACACAGCCGTCAGCATTCTCCGTGAGAATCTGGGCAATAGCTATGCGCTGCTCGACGCTCTGGCAGACCCACAAGGCCAACATATTCAGCGATGGAGAATCATAGCCAATATCCCTGAGAAAGAACTCATGCAGTGGAAGGCAGTTGGATGATATCGAAGCCTGAATTGAAGAGGCTGGCTAACCGTGAGAAGGTGGCCTTAGGGTTACTTGAAAAAGACTATGTTCTCACTGAGCTTCTCAAAGCGCTTGCACAGGCGCCAGAACTCAGCGAGCTACTTGTTTTCAAAGGTGGCACAGCCTTGCGTAAAATCTATTTTCCAGACTGGCGTTACTCTGAGGACCTAGATTTCACGGCAAAGGACGATATAGCAGAAGCGGAGCTTAGGGAGAGACTCAATAGCTGGTACCTCCAAGTAGAACAGATGTCACAGATACGGCTCACCACCAAGATGCTTTACAAGCCGAATGGGTATGCACGTATCAGAGTCCAGTTCCTCGGTCCGTTATCGTACCCGGGCATGATCTTCATGGACTTGAGCTTCGATGAGCCTATTTGTCTCGAGCCCGATCGCAGAAAGGTGTTGACCGCTCCCTTCTCATCCGACGATCAAAAAGTGCTCGTGTATCCTCTTGAAGAACTGCTTGCCGAGAAGATGAGGAGTCTACTGGAGCGCGGCAAATCCAGGGATTATTATGACGTTTGGAGGCTGCTCAAGGAGCAGCATTCCAACCTGAATTTCAAGCTCTTGGCCACAGTGTTATTGAAGAAACTGACGCACAAGGGAATCACTATTCGCAGTATCAATGACTTTCTGCCCAGAAATACCGGCAGCCTGAAACGGTACTGGGGAACAGACCTGGGGCAGCAGATTAGCCCGCTGCCACCTCTTGACGACCTAATAACCGAATTGCGAGATATGCTTGATAAGCTCGTGGTCCCATATCTTCACTACCCCGATTGGAAGCCCAGTTAGAGGTGCAGAGCCGTGGCTGATGACAAGATAGAACTGGAAGAACTGCGTCTTCAGTTAAACGAGGTAACCGCCGAACGGGATCGGCTGCGGGCGGAGAACCGCCGTCTGCGCCGCAACCTTTCAGCAAAACCGCAAGCTCTGAGCCAAGTGAATCTGCCCCTTTTCGAGGTGAGTCAAAATGCCCAACCCATTACCGCGGCGTCGGCCGCCAGCCCCATGCCTCTCAATAATGAATCATCTATGTGCGAAAAGGCAAAACTGTTCCGCCCTTTGTTTCATGGGCGGGAAGACGTGTTTGCGAGGATGTGGTGGAGCAGTAAAAATCAGAGGATAGGCTACAGTCCGGTTTGTCGCCATGAATGGAACCCGGCGCTATGTGACAAGCCAAGAGCGAAGTGTGGTGATTGTCCTAACCAAGATTTCGCCCCTGTAACCGATGAGGTAAGTCGCGGCCACCTAGTCTAGTGTTTCATAAACTGCTTTACAACTAGCGAGCTTGTCAAGACTGGCTTTTCATCGTCAAGTTATTAGCGATACACTAGACTAGAAGGAAGACATATGGTTGGAATATATCCCCTATAAGAGAAGTCAATAACCGTTTTGCCACTTGCACTTGTCATGCAAATGGAACATTTCACTCGTAAACGCAGATGGCCCTGATACCTTTTTACAGAATACTGATATGCCCATTGCTAATGATGCAACCGACTCTGCACTATCAGCGTTTGACCTTTTGACCAGCCCTGTTGGAGATTTCATCTGCCTTACACTTGGCATCTTCGACTATTAACTGGTATCGCTCTTGTGCCTTATCAATGATTTCCGAACCCTGGTATATCGCCGATTGTATTTTCTCCTTGGCGATATCTTCAATCTTCTGGCTCGCCTCCGCAATAATTCTGTCAGCCTCCAATCTGGCTTTCTTCTCTGCTTCCCTCATAGCTGTGTCAGCTCTGTCCTGCGCTTCTTTCTCTGCCCTGAGTCGAATCTCTTCTCCTTGTTTGAAAGCTTGTTTCACAATGTTATGTGCAAGCTCCATTTGCGAGTTCAATTCTTGCAGTTTCTTGTGTAGTTCGCAGTTCTGGTCTATTAGGTTTGAGATCAGGGCAAGCAGGTCTTCATCACCGGCTTTACTCAGTTCCAGGAATTGCAGGCCATCAGTCTTACGGAACCCATCGTCTGCACACATGACCCACCTCTATTAGTGATTCGGCCGATACTCCCTGTTTTCCACGGGTAACCTTCGACCGAGGATGAGAATTCAAGTACGGCTAAGTTATTTGCATAAGAGTATTAACACATTGGGTTAATTTTCTCAATAGGGTGCACTTAACTTATCCTCTCATTTTTGCTGTGCAACACTTAAACCGGTGTCAGCGCTGCGCACTGTTTGAGACAGTGCTGTTTGCGAGATTCGTACATTATGCTACTCGGGATACACCTAAGCACTGCAAAGCCTTTCTTGGCAATTCAACACTGAGGTGGTTCGGGCGACATCCTGTCCGCTGCCACCATAGATGGCGTAATCGCTAAAGGAAGACCACACCAACAGGCGCAAGGATTATCGTGAAGAGGCAGACGAAACCAGCAACTACTAGAGCGAGGCAAGTGGGAAAGCCCCCTACCAGGGCAAAAGGGCCAGCGGTGAATCCGGTTCCTAATGTAGCAATTATCCAAAAGAGGATAACGAAAATCGCCAGTGCATGGTAGGAGGTATTTCCAATAGTAGTACCGACAACCTCTTTGATGACTACCTGCCGCTTATCCTCGAGTAGGATTAATAACTCCACCATTCTAAATCGCCGCGTATAGAATCAATATTTTTGCTGGAGCTTGAACATAGCATATCTCAGTCTATCTGTCAATACAATTTGCTTCGGGAATGAGCAAGTGATTTCAATTCGCGCAGCCCTCTATGGCTGGGATGCAGGACTAAAGGGCAGCATCGTCATAGGCCCTGGAGTCAAAATCTAATAGCGTGGCGGGATTGACATTATAGTAGAGAAAAGAGGCGTTTTCTACCAGGGGAGAACCCATGCCAAGTATGAACCGTTCACGAAGGTCACAACACTCAGTTCTGACGATTGATTCGATACAACATATAGAATTCTTCCGCTCGCTGTTTCTCCCGGAGCTAGTGCCTGTGCATACCAGGGAAACGGATTTGATGCTAGTACGGAGAGTCTCACGGGCTGGTAAATAGAACCAGACTTGTCACTGAGGTTGAATAGGTTTGCCTGTGTCGCAATAGTTGAACTGCCCAAGTTGAGCACTTCGACGTTGACAATTATAAAAAATGTATTGTGGGGCGCATTCATAGTTGCTTCTAAATGGTATTGAGTTATCTTTTCCGCACTAATTACAGCTATCCGCAAGGACGAGGAAGTCGCTACATCTCCCAGATTGAAATAATTAAGAGGTATCGGGGTCTGTGTAGGTGTTGGAGTTGCAGTTGCAGTGAGTTTCACCACTGGTCTTGGGACGCTACAGCATAATATGCAAGAGCGGTATTCTGCTGTTTGTACCCATACGATACCTTCAGAATCTATGAATCTTCGTCCTTCCATTCTTCCCGTAAATGTTCCCCAGTTAATGGTGACGGTTATCTTGTCGCCATCGGCATACCAATTTCCTGAAGCTTGTGCTAATGCGGTCGCCCACTGAAACCCACCATCTCTTTGAAATGCAATCCACTGACTAGGGTCGGTCTCTAGCTGATATGAGCCACAAAAATCACAGGTATATTGGCAAGACATTCCTACAATAGCAACGAAGAGTGCAATTATCATTACTGCCAAAGACAACTTGTCAATTCTCTTCATAAATGCTTCCCTATACAAAATACAAACTGGACAGTGACGATACGACTTCCAAAATCAATGCTGCGTGACTAATCTTATCAATGGCGATATCCTTCTGCGAAATGTATACTAGCACCAGAATACTACGGCAAGTCACCTTTGAGGTCAGAGTGAAGCACCGCAGGGCGATGTAAGTAGTTTCCCATGGACAGAGTTATGGTTTAACCTGCACACGGCTAGTTGTGACCTTGCCCCGGTATCGGTGTCTACAACTACAGTGCTATCGTAAAAAGTGCTGCACACGAACTAACAATAAGAGAAACTGCTATTACGAGAAAAGCTAGTAGCACTTCCGCCACCTCCACTCAAGATGCTTGTAGTTTACTACGCTTCGTGGAGCACCGCAACCCATCCTGTTAAGATATTCTGCAATGGCAGTGCAACCCTGGAAATCTCAAGTTAAACATAACCTGCTTGAGATTCATATAGGGCGTCCAAACTAATTTTTGGACAGGGGTAATACTGAACTGGCCATGTGTGTTACAATATGGGCTACGAACATCTGGTCGTGATTCTTCCAGAGACTTAATCGGCAATGGTATTGCAAAAATGAACAGGATTACTGTCGCAGTTCTGGCTGTATTAATAATGGCTGCAAGTCTTTGTAGTACTTTGGGGTGTAGCAATACTTTGGGGTGTTCTACTGACCAAGCTTCGGTGGCAGAACTCACTAAAGCTGCCAAACATTGTTACATTTTGCAACATGCACCGTATAACAGTCGTGAATTTGACAAATATACTGTTACAGACCTCCAGGTCGTCAGCAAGACCACTTCGGATTTGTCTGGGTATAAAGTAACCGTGTGGATTATAAGGGCAAAACTCTACGACCCCGGCAACCGATATGTCGGAGACATAGAAGAAACTATGGCCAAAACTTCGCTTGGATGGGTTTGCCAGTGAGTCACCTCTCGACTTCCAAATGTGTTTAAGTCTGTGTGCGGTGGTGTTGCAAACCCTATAGCAAGAATCTGAGGGTATTATCAGCTCGGGACATGTAGGCAAGAAGGCAGGGGAAGGGGTACCATCAAGAGCATCCCGAAGCAATAGGAGTGACTGATTCATCTTTAAGGAAACCTAGCACTTCTCGATTGAATCGGCCTCTCATCTCGATAAAAAATGCATGAGACCCCCCCTGGACTTCAATCAACTTAGCTTTCGGTATTTTCTCTGCTAGAATCTCAGAACAATGGGATGGTGGACATTCTGCGTGCACCACAGGTTATGACTAAGGTTGGCGACTCAATCAGCTGATCCGGCCGTGACTTTACCTTTACCAAGCTCATAGCAATCTCAGCTAGAACAAGCAGAGCGTTTCGATACAACTTTCTATGCTATAGGCCATGAACAAGCCATAAACTGCCACACTTGACTCGGCTGAGGATATCTTGTTTAATAAGCAAGTGTCACATGAACAGGAGACCCACACAATTGCGTGGCAAACTGTGATAACTCTTTCATAGTTTCCATCCGAATTTTATGACTTTTTAATCGCTTCCGAGTTGGTATTGCGTCGGATTGCACGAGCATCCACTTCAAATATGGAGGGAGGGGGCCGAAATGACTACTGCAGCGGATAGGACCTTGGCCGAGGGACAAGCAGACAAGGTTCGTTACAGGACCACGATGGGGCAGCGGCTTGGCCGAGTTGGGCTGGAGAAGCCGGGGCAGAGAAACTACATACGCCCCACTTTGAAGCTTGACGTCGAGCGCGCCCGCTTCATTACGCAGTCCTACAAGGATACCGAAGGGGAGCCCATTGTCATCAGAAGGGCTAAGGCGATGGCCAATTACCTGGATCACAAGACAATAGACATAGGAGCGAATGATCTAATCGCAGGTTCTGTAGGTGCATATATAGATGATGCGATTAGCTATCCCGAGCTATACTCCAGGTGGGTGGACAAGGCCATCGAATCAGGCTACAGAGACATGTTGACCAACCCAGAGCGAGCGGAGCTGCACGCGATCAATCAATATTGGTTCAGCAGGTCAGTCCACGGCGCAGAGAGAGATTTACTCACTGAAGAAGATAAGCGGTATTGGTCTTACATTAATCATGGGGTGTTCCTCTGGGTTCACGGCGCCCACATCGGGCAGATGCCGAATTATGAAAAGCTATTCAGGGTAGGGCTAAACAGCATAAAGAAGGAGGCTGAGGCGAAGTTACGCGAGATAAGACGCGATGGTAAATTGATCCACAGCCGTCCCGGTGACTTCATGAGAAAGAAGGCCTTTCTCGAAGCGGCCATAATAAGCATTGAGGGAGCTATCAGGTGGGCCAGGAGGTACGCTGAATTGGCCAGAGTGAAGGCCAGTCGAGAGGAGAATAAGACAAGGAGAAATGCCCTGGAGCGGATCGCCGAGGCGTGTGAATGGGTACCGGACAACCCACCGCGAACGTTCTTTGAGACCCTGCAGTGCTGGTACCTGATCATGCTTCTGGTCAGGGTGCTTGATGTCCAGACTGTGGGGATAGGGGATAGGGTCGATCAGATATGGTACCCGGCCTACAAGAAGGATAAGGAAGCGGGCCGGATAACCGCAGAGCAGGCTCAGGAACTGATCCAGAACATCTGGCTCAAGCTTACAGAGCTTACAGATTTCAATGCGCCCATAATGGCAAGCGGTGCCCACACGACTCCCCGCTACATAACAATCGGCGGTCAAGATCGTCTGGGTCGGGATGCTACCAATGAACTGACCTATATAATCATGGACAGCGTTAAGTCTTTGAAACTGGTCGAGCCTATGATATCACTAAGGCTACACCGTAATACACCCGAGGAGTTTCTACATCGCTTGGCAGGTGTCATCAGGACAGACGCAGGACATTACGGCGTTTTCAACGATGAATTCATGATACCATTTCTGATGAGCAAGGGGATCCCGGTTGAGGACGCCAGGGACTGGGCTGTCGAAGCTTGCGCCAGCTACAGCGTAGTGGGCAAGCCAATGGGCCACCGTGCCACCTCAGGTTTGGGGTTTGTACTACCCAAGTGTCTGGAATATGCCTTGAATGAGGGCAGAGATTGCCATTTCTTCAGCGATAAGCAGATAGGCGCTCCCACACCTCATCCAGTCAACTTTACCTCGATCGAGGATGTGATCAAGGCATATCTTGATCAGGTGAGATTCTTTACTGAGAAGTTGGTGACTCTGAGCAACATGACGGATGCCATTGAAGCTCAATGGTTACCGCAGCCTTTCAACTCAGCCCTGCTGGACGGTTGTATCGAGAACGCTACAGACGTCAGGGAGCTTCATTACTGGCATAAGACAAACATACAGCCCGTGGGGCACACGACAGTAGTCAATGCCTTGGTAGCCATAAAGAAACTGATCTTTGAGGAGAAGAGAATCAACATGGCTGAGCTGGTGATGGCTCTCAGGGACGACTGGGAAGGCAAAGAAGAACTGCGCCAGATGTTTCGCGGCGCTCCCAAATTCGGCAACGATGACGACTATGTCGACCTCTTCGCCAGGGACATTCACATTAGGACTTGCCAGGTTATGCAGGGTTTCAAGAACGCATACGGTTACAGTATCACCTGTGATGGAAGCGGGGGCACCAGCTACTTCCACCTCGCCGGGCTCACCGGAGCAACACCAGATGGCAGGAAGAAAGGCGAAATGTTCAGCGATGGCACGGTCTCTCCGGAGGTTGGCACAGAGAAGAAGGGCCCTATAGCCGTGCTGAGGTCCATCGCCAAGATAGACCCGTTGTTAACCTTCAATCAGGTCCTCAATCAGAGATTCGTGCCGGCGTCCCTGGAAGGCGAAAACAGGTTGAAGTTCGTTAATTATCTCAGGACTTTTGTCGACCTTGTAGTGCCCCACGTTGAATTCAATGTGGTGGACAATTATATCTTGTCGGAGGCCCAGGCGCATCCCGACAACTATCAGGACTTGATAGTCAGGATTGCTGGTTTCAGCGCCTATTTCGTAGACATGAACAAGGAGATCCAGGACCAGATAATCGCGAGGACCCAGCACAGACTTCCTTAGCAGTTAAAAGCGAGCGAATTGACGAAATCACCTGAGAAGGAGATGCGCAGAATGTGCCCGCGGTGGATATCATTGGCGGACCAGCGAGTACTCAGGTATGTCTAGCCAATTTGAGCAGACGGTGATCTGCATGCGGAAGATTGCGACCTCTGGACATAACTGGATTCATGTCACCCCTCTGCACCGAGGTCTGCCAACAAGTTTGTGCTGTGCGGTGCAGCCACGAAGCTGACGCACTCTCAGTACCTTGACTCATGCAAGTGTTTTCTTATTACTCAGAATGTTTTTAGGTCTGGGCAGACTCTGATTTTATTTAACCATTTCTCCGAATCGAGCCCGTACAGAGGAATCACGATGTGTGCAATCAATAGAATATGGCGTCTTAAGAATACTAAAACGCGGACCCAAAGGTAATCGGGGCACAAATCAACCTACCATTACATTGCTTGAATCGGATGAGGAAAGAATATACGATCTGGTCTGCGCAGTCTGGCAAGCTGCGTAAAGCTGGCTTCGAATATTCGGTCCAGTGCTAGCTCGGAGCACTATTTGCGGAATCGGAGGGGTGACTCTACTCTGGTTGTGTCTTCTTTTTCCTGCTAAAGAGAGACATAACCCACATGAAGGCTTTCATCTCAATGGTAATTATCT
>Ga0315284_10005374_pt1 | contig 18172 bp, 11 predicted proteins | sample YL17G09_16_MG_FD_203696 | JGI IMG/M metagenome (GOLD analysis project Ga0315284, IMG submission 203696) | Sediment microbial communities from Yellowstone Lake, YNP, Wyoming, USA - YL17G09_16 | ecosystem: Environmental > Aquatic > Freshwater > Lake > Sediment | place: USA: Wyoming | collected...
CTTTCAAGAGAGAACAGAAAACGCAAAGTAGGGGCTGGACACCCCTTCAAGCTGCAGCTCCAAGAGAGGCTCCTCATGTTTCTTTTCTATTACAGGCTATACATAACATCCACGCTCACAGGGGTTCTTTTTGAGCTTGACCAGAGTAACGTGCTTAAAGACATACGAAAACTTGAGCCGCTCATCAAAGACGTTTTGCCCACACCAAAAAAGTTGCATGACAAGGCCAGGCGACTGCAAACGCTTCAAGAAATCGAAGCGATGTTCCCCGAGTTCAAAGCTTTTCTGGATGCAACAGAGCAGGAGATTCCCAGGCCAAAGAACAAGCATAAGCGGAAAACGCATTATAGTGGCAAGAAGAAGCGTCACACTGTTAAAACTCAGTTGACGGTTAATAGAAAAAACTTAATCATACAGAAGACGGCTCATGTTAAGGGCAGCATGCATGATTACACTTTGTACAAGCATAGTCATCCGCATTTGCCAGATAAGGTGTGTGTAGATTTGGATTTGGGTTATCTTGGGATTAAGGCTGATTTTCCCAAGTTGAATTGTATGTTGCCTTTCAAGAAAAAGAATCCTGGGCGGGGTAAATGTGGCGTGGTGGCGCAGGAGCTTTCGCCTGAGCAGAAAGCCTTCAACAAAGCGTTTGCTAAGGAGCGGGTTGTGTCGGAGCATGCGAATTCGAGGGTGAAAAAGTTTCTGATATGGGGTGGTGAGTTTAGGAATCGCCTTAAACATTACGACGTCATGACTGACATTGTTTGTGGGTTGTTGAACTTTCGTATATCGGGAACAATGGTTGTTTGAAAATTGCTTGAGAATCGATTAGAACCGAGTGAAAATGCCAAAAAATAATACCGCCTAAGGTCTAATGTTGTTTAAAGTGTCCTCGTAGTTCTCAAGGTACTGATACTTGAAACAGTGCTTTATTCCGTTCAGTGATTGAGGAATTCCAGCCTTCCATTCGTTGGTAAAAATGGCTTTTTGTATGCGTTTCTTCATGGTTGACTCGAAGTAGTCTCCGACCTCGATCAGGATGTATTTCCGTGTTCCAGCATCTTCCCTGTTTAACTCCATAGTAGCTTCCGCGGTTGTGCCTGATCCTGCGAAGAAATCCATGATGAATGAATCATGGTTAGCTCCAATTGTAATGATTCTTTTGAGAAGACGCTTAACCTTAGGAGTGTCAAATATCTCGCCCTCAGAGATCATTGCCTTTAGTTCTTGTTTGCCCTCCTGATTATGTCCAACTTCTCCGTAAGTCCACACCGTTAAAGGAGTTATGCCTTCCTTAACTTCGCTTAGAAATCTCTTGATTCTAGGAACGTTGTCCCCATTCTCACCAAACCAAATTCTGTTGTCTTCTACCATTTCTTCGAATCTTTCAGGAGATAGACGCCAACAATATCCAGCTGGAGGGTTCACAATTCTTCCTGAGGGCGTTTTAATTGGATAATCATAAGCGGCTGAGTATGTTTTCGCATCGAGTCCACCTGACATCCACAGGCCGCGTTGGTCGTTATCCGGATTTTTGTAGCGTTCATTCTGCTTTTCTGTCCTGGGCAACTGGTTAGGACGCCATTTCGCCTTATTCTTGGAATAACAAATTACGAAATCATGATTGTCTGAGAACCATAGCGCATCGTTTTGAGGCGAGAACTTCTTCTGCCAGATAATATTCGATACAAAGTTATTCTGACCGTAGACTAAGTCTTCAAGCCCCTTAAGCCTTGATTGCTCCGTGTCATCAATGCTCGTAAAGATGGCTCCATCGGGATGCATCAAAGCAATAGACTGTTCAAGGCAAGTTTTCATCATTGTCAGCCAGCTTGAGTGCTGATAATTGTCTTTGTAGAGGAAACCGTCCCCGCCTATGTTATAGGGTGGATCTATGTATATGCACTTGATTTTCTCGCCGTATCTATTCTCCAGCAATCTCAGTGCCTGATAATTGTCCCCCTTAATCATTAGTCCATGGGTAACATCGTCTAAATTAGCGATTTTTCCAAGTAACCTATCCTTAAAGTCTGGCGTGAAGTTTTTTGTATCCAAAACCAGATACTTGTATTGCTTTAGAAAATCAACTGGCAGTGTCCTTTTGTTGGCGGTATCATAAAATGAGCCTTTTGTTATCTCACCTAATTTGTAGAGGTCTTTCCATTCTGAAACCTGTTTCTCGTTTTTTCCAATCTCCTCATAGAATTCCAATGGGACGAGATCAAGGGTAATGCAGTAATCGGTTCTCAAAACGAATTTCTTTTTCTCAAAGAGGCTCTTCTGGAATGACTCGATCTGATTGAGGAACTCTATTATCTTTGATGATATATTACGGATGGCCTTTGCTTTTGCAGCAATCAGCTTGGCACCGGCATCACTTGTATCATCCAATTCATCCACATTCCAGACCTCATTCTTCAGGTAGAAATCGAGCTCCCGCTCAAGGAACACCTTGAGTTCTTTGTGAATGAAGAAATCCTTTGTATTTCGGTTCACGTAAGCGTTTATATGTTTCTCCAACGTCGATTTCTCTCCAACTGCAGAGGGGGTTATTATGCCAACTGTGGATTTAATATCCAGCAAAGACTTTAGCTTGTCTAAAGCCTCTGCAACAAGGGCATCCTGAACAACTCTTTTTCCCAACCTCGAGTTCTCGTCATCTGAGAGCCCACGATAGTTGAACCTGATCTCGATTGTGTTAGCAGCTTCATCTATGCTTGCTGACTGTTTCTCTGAGAGAATGAAGTACTTCTGCTCGCCCTTCATGTACCCAGTTTCCACTTTCGCTTCAACAAGAACAAAAGTTACCTCAAATCGTCCTGCCCTGAATCTATACTTGTTGAAGAACTCTCCTGTCTTGACGTAATACATGTCCTTTGTTGCCCAGTAAAATGCTACTTCTTCCCCGTTGTAAGGAATGTAATACTTGCTTTTGCCACCATACCGTCGCTTAGGAATAAAATCGCCTTTGTCATAATATCGGGAGAAGAACTCATAGATATGGTTGAACACGTCATTAATCTGAGATTGTGTTACCTCAGCTTCTTTCAGCAATTTCATTCTGTTAAGGTACTGTTTGATCTTTGGGGCATCCTCATTTTTCTTCACATTTCCTTCGCTGTCTAATGTTTCCTCGCCAAAATCTCGGATAATCTCACTTTTAAGTTTCTCAATTTCATTTCTCAGATCAACTTGCCCGACTTCACTGTAGTCCTTAAACTGCTTTTCAGCGGCTGCAATCAAATCCTTTTCTATAAACTTGGCAATTTCCTTCCGTTTAAAATTCATAATCCGATAAATACCAAAATCAAGGTCCTGATTATCAAACTGGAAAAGTTCTTTCAACAGACTTTTTACTTTTTCTCGAACATTCTCTTCAATCTGGGCCATAATTATTTCCTCCATCTGCAAATTTGGCTTTGGTCGCACCTTTCGCAGCTCTTGCCGGGATTAGGTTTGAACTTACCTTTCGTGATTGTCTCTACAACCTTTTCTGCATTGTATTTCGCGTCGGTTAGCAGTTGATCGGAAACGTCAACCTCTTTTACAGCTGGTTCATCAAGATAAGCTACTGAACCGCTTGAGATAGGCCTGCCCATGCTTCTCAGCCCTGAAGTGTACAGCCTAATTTGAATGGAAACTTCTTCAAGGGTTCTGGCTTCTTCAGAACTCTTGTAGTCTCTGACTTCCAGTTCTCCGCCATCCCTCAGGATAACGTCAACTTTGCCCATAATTGTGGCATTCTGGATGGGGTACTCCAATCGGTACTCCACTTCCTCTATACGCTTCAAATCGTCACCGTATTTCTGCGAAAACTCAACCAACTTCTTCTTTGCACTACTCTTGAATCTCTCCAAAACCACGCCGCCAACAAACGGCATATGAAAATCTTCATCAACACTAGTAGCCACAGCACTAACTGGACTGTAACCCTCTTTCTTGACAAGCTCACCAGCTCTCTTGAGGCAATAGTGCATACCATTGCCATACCCGATTGCAGGATTAAGCTGTGGCTGATACCCCCAAAGCTCCCTCAACAAATACATATGAGGACAAATATCAAAAGTCACAATCTCGCTCGCAGAAAAAGTCTGAATCTCATCACTTGCCTTGCCCGGATGAACATTAATATCCGGAATCGGAGTTCCATCACTAAGCCCAGCAGCATAACGTAAATCCATATCGTCAATGAACGGGCTCCGAGAAACACTCTTGGTCAATTTCGCAAAATAGCTAACCACCAAGGCATCTCTAGCCCTGGTGATGGCAACATAAAAAAGTCTGCGCTCATCGTCAATGTCACTTTCATATCTTGCAACATCAAACATGTCTCTGGGCACGTCACACCAATTCTGCATTCTCCCAACCATACTGGAGGGAAAACGCCTTGTCACCGTCGCAAAAAGAAAAACAATTGGCCACTCTAACCCTTTAGCTTGGTGAACAGTCATAACTTGTACGGCCTCAACTCCGCGAATATCATCAGAAGGCTGTTCCTCGTAAGCCGCAATGGCGTAAGTGTTCATAAACCAGCATAAACCTTTCAGGTCACGCTCCCATTCCGGGCTCCGACCGCCAATTCGGTTAGCAGACTCAAAATCGGTGAGAAGATTGTTAAACCTACCCAAGTTAGCCATGATTGCTGCATCATTGCGGTCTTTGTAATCCAGGTTACTGAACCCCAGGGCTGTTAAAATATCATAGTAAATCTTGGTAAAATTGTTGTATGAAGACTTTGAGGAGTTCAGGTCTTGCTTAATCTCTCGCAGCCTTTTTTCAGCATTCTTTGGGTAACCATGGTCGTGGACAGAATCCCAGCAAGCCAAAGCCGAGGTCAACAGGTCTTCGCCTTTAATTTGCTCATCCCATTTCCAGGCGCCCATTACCCAAAAACCCTCATCCCAGAACCAAGAGAATATCCTGCCGACAGCTTGAGCTTCATCTCTCTTGAAAAGACCAACTTTTCCACCCACAATGTACGGAATACGCCTCTCTTTCAGCTCGTCAATAAGAGGTCCAGCAGAAGTGCTAACACTTCTAGCTAAAATTCCAAAATCCGAAAACTTCAAACCATCATTATTCTTCATGAGACATTCGATTTGATTAACAATCCACCCAGCCTCATCCTCAGGGCTTTCATTACTGGCAATAGCAACAAACCCTTCTTCAGACCTGGTCGGATCCATAACATCATAATGCGCCTTCGTGAAGGTATCGGCAAACTTGTTGGCATTCCCAACAATGCGTCTCCCGCTTCTCCGATTCTCATTGATACTAACCTGCTTTGTGTCTGGAAACTTTTTTGAGAACGCAGAAAAGAACTTTTCATCCGAACCACGCCATTGGTAAATACTCTGTCGGGGATCGCCTACAACGAATATGCTGCCACTCTTCCCTATGTACTCGATAAGCTCAGCTTGAGCTCGGTTAATATCCTGATACTCATCAACAAGAAGATGCTTAACACCACTAAGCGTATCCTGAGCTTCCCTTAACTTCAACACAGCCTCAAAAATAATCCGTCCAAAAGTCAACAGCCTATGCTCCTGCAAAAGCTCCTCATACCTTTTGAGCTTCGTAAAAAACTCAGGAGCCCGCTTCTGCAGCGCTTTCTCATCCAACATTTCATCCCAAGCCATATTAACCGTCCGTAGAAAAGTCCGGCAGCATTCAGCGTACGAGCCTCCAAATTTGTGGATGCCCATGCTCCACCCATGACGCATCAGAAAAGCAATCTCCTGATTGTCATCCAAGATATTATAATTGCCAAACCTGAAATGATCTTCTAGAACCCTCTTCGCATAGGCATGAATAGTCCCAATATACATCTCTCCGAGGTTCGCTGTTGCCGCTTCTCCGCAAATCTCCCCCACTCTCCGGTAAACTCGACTTTTCATACTCTGAGCAGCTTTCTCAGTAAACGTAAAAGCCACAATCTCAGCAGGCTTCACATCCTCAACCGCTAGAAGATAAACAATCCGTCTGGTCAGCGTCTCAGTCTTTCCAGCACCAGCCCCAGCAATTACCCTATTATACCTAAACTCTGATAAGACAGCTTTCTTCTGATCTTCCGACAGCCGGCTTGGAGTATTCAGAATTTTCTCGATCAGATCAGCCTTACTCACCATAACTGCCACCCACCAAGCTTTGTAAACAAGAATAATCTGTCGATTGATATTGACAAGCAGCTTTCGAAAATATTTTGCTAACCAATTAGGGTCACATTGAAACCAATTTCTACTTAATGGCAAAACAGCGTTTTTAGATAATATGATTTGCGTATCCCAAGTCCATGCCGAAAGGATTTAGAACAATAACGGGTCCGCCGCAATACTCTATGGATTTCCAAAGCGTTGTCTAAGCGAAAACCAAGCCACAAATTTTGAGTTCCCACTGCGCACTCTCGAACAAAAACTCATGCCCCAATCGCTTTGACCGGGATGTACACAAGCACAAGAGTTTCCCTCAATTACCTACGCAAGTAGGCTACGAGGTCCATCCATTTGCCCGTTTCACGCATAGCTCTTTTGCCAGCCCAATCTCCTCTAAGCATGATCTTGCTATACACGTTCAATGTTTCAGCTGCGGACCACATCCAGCGCCCGGCAGCCACTTTGCGCGATAGCAACGTAAAAACTGGATACCCTAACGTTTCCTCTTTGATTACATGCTTATATCCTTCTCTCTCGGACAAAACAATCACGGCGAACTGCGCGTCCTTGGCGATTTGCTGGAGCTTGCCAAAGTTTTTTCTAATAATCGTTGTCTGGTCGGCTACAGCATTATTCTTGATTTCTATTATCGTCTTAACCTCTGAAGGAGAAAACTCCGATTTTATTGGATCTACGCCTTCTTTTAGCGAAAGCATATCAATCTCTATCCAGGAAGGCGCAACATATACGCGAGATCTTGAAATGTTCAATCCCTTGGAAATCAGATGACTGCGAATTACGTTTTCAGTTGCCGCTCCCGAAACATCCCTCGTTTTCTGTGTTGCGTTTTTCCCGCTTTTGCATTTGGCTGATTCGCGTTCTCTCGAAACGAATTCTCCAACTTCAATGAACATTTGCATTTCTTCGGTCAAAGAGTTCACGATAATCCCAATCCTCCTGTCACCAACATTAACGCCCTTCTCATGTAACTCCTCACCAAATCACCCGCTTTGTTCTATGAATCCGTTTGAATAAAAATTTTAATTCAAAATCCTACATATCTCTACCAGATAAGAATGCTGGCACTTACTTCAGAAAAAAGTAGTTCTGCTCAATCCGTGTTAACCCAGAAATTTCAACTGATAGTTTTGGATATCGAAACTCTTGCTCAAGCTCGTTCCAGCTTTCCTGAAACAACCTTACATAGCTTTTACCTTCCGTGTCCCATCAACACACACCTAGAGCAAGATTCTTGAGAGACAACTCTCCGTTACATGAATCCTACATACTAGAATTTCGAGACCCCTTCTAGAACTGTTGTCTTTAACCAGTCTGCAAGGTGAAAAATGGGGGTTTGTGGGAGACGTCTTTATCATCGGCGCAATTGGGGCAACCTCATGAGGATCTGCGGGTTCCTCATGCAGACAAAAGTTTACCTATTCTGGAAGCGAGAATAGAAAAGCATAGAGTGCTTAATCATTGGGTTGCAGGAGACATACGCAAATGCGTGAGGAGGACACAAGACGATGAGCAAAGACCCAAGAGTAACACGCTTGTTGGAGATTGGCAAAGAGAATCCTTCACCGCGAGCCCACGAGCTTATTTCAGCTCTCACAGAGGAGGCTGCCACTCTTATAGAGGAAAACCCATTTGCCTTTACCCTTGCCGCGGTGCTGAACAGGGGAACAAAAGCTGAAATCATCTGGACAATCCCATACTATTTACAGAAACACATAGGAGATCTGGAACCCTATTCCATAGCAAACAAATCTGTTGAAGATTTGGAAAGGATCCTCCTAAGCTTACCAGTGAAACCTCGATACGTAACCGATGCTCCGCGAACTCTCAAAGAACTCTCAAACTTAGTTATCAGGGAATATGGTGGCGACGTGACAAAAATATGGCAGAACAAAACCGCTCATTATGTCAAAGCAACATTTCAGCGCATCCATGGTGTAGGACCCGGCATCGCCTCAATGATAGTCCTCTTGTTGGAAAGATGCTTTGGAGTGCAGTTCACTGATGTTGACCACAGAAACATGGATGTGAAACCCGACGTTCACATTATCCGAGTTTTTCACAGACTCGGCCTAATTTCCGAACTGAATCAGAAAAAAGCTCTAGAAGCTGCGCGAAGACTTAATCCCGAGTATCCAGGAGCACTTGACCTGCCTACTTGGATAATAGGTAAAAAATGGTGTACTCCTTTTGCACCTCAATGCCAAAACTGCCCCCTCACTGAAGTGTGTTCCAAAATCATTTAGCGAGAGAGCATGGCTCCAAACACAACATTGTGAAGGAGATCCAAAAATGATCATCATAATCACTCCTTGCTCAGCGAGCAAAGATGACTCGAGTACAATTCCGAATAATTTCAAAATTGTTCAGCCATCCAATTACTTAGACGACAAAAACCTCATTTCCCGCCTACAGAGCATCAGAGAGCAAATCTTCCGCGATCCAAGAACCTCCGTAGGAACAAAAATCACCTATGCCTTTGACTTATACGTCAACGCCGGTAAAGCATATAGAGACTTACGGGAATCCAGCAACCAACAAAAACTAAAATCCACGCTGATTTCAGATGGCGATATCCAATGGTTCTTCTTATCTGGAGGTTACGGCATAATCAATGCATTGGAAGCAGCAAAGAAATATCAAGCCACCTTCGATAGAAATATCGCACACCAAAAGAAGATCCCTTATACCGCAAATCTATGGGAAAGCGCCCTTACCCTAATGTGCAGCGCCATTCTCTCAAAGTTCCAGCCAACATGGCTCTACGTTTTCGGAAGCAAGAGCTACACCTATTTCATTAAACAAACCGACTTCTGGAAAACAAAGAAAACTATAACGATGTTTGAAAGCACTGGACAGCAAGGTACTTCATGGTTATCACCAAAACTGAATGAAATGGCAAGTTCAATATTCGACAGCAAGCTGGACAAATTCAATAAGAGATACCCAAAGTTCGTAAAACAATAAGTGTCCACAAAGAAAAAAGGGATTTGCGGGTGATGCCCCCGCTTGTGTTGATGCTAGTGTGCACTGGGCTCCTCTGTTTCGGGTATAGACAATGTGAATTCCACAACACCAAACCCAGAGGGTTCCTCTTACCGATCAATGGAAACCCAGGAAAATTCACCCGGCGGATCAGGCTTCAATCCCACAATTCTGTACATTTCATCGACAAACGATTCTAGGTTGGGATTTGCAAGCAAATCCTCTCCAATTAGGCACAATATTTGTCTCATAAGAAAGCTGGGGCTCGTATCAAAACCATTCAACTCTTTTGGACTGAAGGTGAAAGTCTTCTGTGAGAACATTGAGGGACTCCCTTTGAAGATTCTTGATGATGTGAAGTAAACCGGATGGTCCAATGCTTCAGGTCCCACAAATAAGTAAGTGCCCCATGCCAGAGATCGAGGCTGAAGTTGATACAGCTTTGGCGGTCCTGGTTTGATCCTGGTGAAGGCAGGCCAGTTCAAAACCAGATAGAATTGCGCAGTATCAATATTCTTCCAAAATCTCTGATCTGTTCGGGCAAATTTTGATTGGACAATAACCGCCCGTTTCTCGATGACGCTATTCCCTTTTTTGAATTTAGAGACAAACAGCAAGTCGGCTATTTCCTTTGCAGCTGGATTCTTCCAGGGCGTGGTGTGAAAGAATTCAACTATGGGTGATTTGTCTATGCTTCTAGCGTTTGTGGAAAACGATTGCTGTCCATGATCGGCGGAACGATTCTTGAAGAAGGATGCAGTACGATGAACAAAATCCAATTCATCAGACAGCTTTGGAGAACTTAGATTCTTATGATAATTCACCAAAGTCTGTCTAATCTTATCTTTCAACTGTGCACCAATTCTCATAAGTATGTAGTCATCTAGCCTTGTGACTTATAATTTTCCCGTTGGAAGTAAACAGTCGGCAACAATCAAAGGTGCCTTGAGGGGGTTCAAACGTGGGCTCTAGTTCTCGGAATCCGCGGATTTTTCCTTGATTCTCTTTTCCGCAACTTTTTCTGCTTCCTTGAGAATTCGAAGTGCCCGTTCATGGATTTCCGTTTGGTCTTTGCCTCTTGCGCCCAAGATTTCAGTTTCAAGGTGAACCAGTGTTTCAGTGGGCAGATCATAACCTAATGTGTAGTAAACAGCTTTTGGTCCCAGCTTGTTGTGGATGAGCCGACGGATCTTGTCTTCCAGAACCATTCGGTCTAGAGTACTCCTTATGATCTTCGAAGACTTGCCAAGAGTGCGGGTTCCATAGAGGAGAAGGTCACTCCCTTTTGTGTTTCCATAAGTGTACAAGTATGACATAATCTCTATTTCTATGCTCAAGTCAACACCTCTTCAGATAACTCTTCACCTTCCGTTTATTCAGAAATCTGGAATTTAAGAATTGACTAACTGAGAAATGCAAAACCCAGCGTATCACGCACAGTGTTTTGACCAGATCAATACTAGGGGCACTCAACTGTTGTCCCTACGGAGTGAATGTTGTGCTATTAGTCTCAACAAAGGAATATTAAATTGAACTTGCTATATCAATACTGGATCGGTCGTCAAGGTGATGGGGAAATGCCGTTTGCATATGTATGTAAGAACTGCAAATGGATAGTGTGGGGCAAGGACCGAAAAGAAGTGGACGTAAAAGCAGACCTACATGACCTCCAACTTCACGATGGCATAGATCCATGGTGGGATGGTCCTTTTCCGATTTCTCAGGATGAATTCTCGAAAATTGAGGTTAGGTTCAAAAACAAAGAAGCTAGAGCTGATCTTGTTGAAACGCTAAAGCAGTACTACTATCGTGATCTTAGAGCTCGTCCCACCCCAGATGACGTATTCACTTCTGAACAAGTTGACAGGTTTATGGGAAACAAGGATAGCTTTCTAGGTTTCATGGAGCAACTTCTTTTGCAGGAAAGAAGAACAGAAAAAAGACCCTCTAGTCGAGAAAAGGTCAGAGGGGAAATCGTAGACTTAAGTGAGGATGTAATGACAGTGGCCTGCAAGTTTTCAACCTTTGAAGAGGGAGACTCTGTTGGCTATATGACACCGGAAGGTAATGTCGAGCCCATCGGGACGGTCATAGGTGGGGGACAAATTCTAACTGTTGGACTATACAAACCGCTAGACTTGAAAGAGAAAACATCGTTGACTCTCTGCGAAGCTGAGGTTTTGATAGGTTATGACTTGCAGCTGGAACTGGTAAGAAGAATAAAGAATGGCGAAACGAAATGTGATCTTGAGAAAAATGCTGTTCTGTCGGTGTTTGAGGAACCTATCTTTGGACAACTCAAAACAAAGCCATTATTGGATTTGAAAGACGCCAAGGACGGCTTTCAATTAGATGAATCCCAGAAAGATGCCATAGAGAGCATACTTGGTTTGGAGAATAAAGAACCCCTCCTTATAATTGGCCCTCCAGGCACAGGAAAAACGCGAGTAATAGCAAAAGCAACACGTGAACTTGCCAGAAGGGGCGAAAGAGTTCTCATAGCTTCACATACAAACAGAGCGGTCGACAATGCGATAGAATGTGGTTTGCCAATAGAGATCACACTGAGAGTTGGCAGACCTGAGAAAGTCTTGTCAGATGTAACGCCGTATCTGCTGAGTTACAAAGCCAAGACGGCGCTTGGAATCAGACTGAAGAACTTGGAAGACGAAATCAAGAACAAGAGAAAAGTGATCAGTGTATCATACGATCGCTTGGACGAGATCGAAAAAAATACGAAAGTCGGTACCGCAGGCGATTTTGGAAATGCCGAAAAGTGGAAAATCATTGATGGGCTCAGAATCACCAAAATTATGCTAAAGCAACTATGCGAGCAAAGAAAGCAAATGCTGACTAGCGAGAACAACAGACTTGTGAAAGGAGCCAGAATTATAGGATCGACACTAATCAAGTCCCAACTCGCGCCCCTCATTGACGAATATTTTGATACAGTGTTCATTGATGAGTGTAGCCAAGCTCCTGTGACTTTAGCTTTGCTAGGAATGATCAAAGCCAAGAAATGGGTTTTGGTTGGGGATCACAAACAACTTCTGCCCATTTTCAAAACACTCAAACACTCACAAGCAAAGCTCAGCGCCTTCTGTTACATGCTTAAAAAGTATAAGGAGAGGGCTCTATGGCTCAAATGGCACTATAGAAGTAACCCTGAGATCATAGGGTTCTCTCAAAAATACATCTACGATGACAAAATAGCGATAGACGAACGATGCAAGGAAAAGAAGCTCAGTTTTGGGAGTTATCCGCAGACCATGCCCTATCTGTGTGCGGACAAACCTGCGGTCTTTGTACATGTAGATGGCGAAGAAACTTCCGTAGAGGGTCGCGCAAGAGCGTCTAAGCGAAATGAGCCCGAGGCCAAGCTTGCCAGCAACATAGCTGACACACTGAGAAGCCTCGGTGTGGCAGGAGATGAAATCGGCGTGATAACACCATATAGGGCGCAGAGAAACTTAACAAAAGAGCTCCTGAAGGACAAGACAATAGAAGTAAACACTGTGGATTCATTTCAAGGAAGAGAGAAAGACGCAATAATCTTCAGCGTTACAAGCACGCAAGACATGACATTTGTAGAAAATGTAAACAGGTTAAACGTTGCCTTTACAAGAGCTAGGAAGAAACTCATCGTCTTAGGCAATGCAGAATCAATTGAGAAGCACCGTGGCTTGCTGTCAAAATTCATCTCTGAGGCTAAAGGGAGAGAGTGCTACTTCGGCGCGAGCTGATGAGGTGCTATTTGACCTCACACAGTTTGCCCGCTACGCCTATAGATATAACAAGGAGCGAACGCTTTATTCGAAAATACGCGTTTGCTATGTTGCTCCAAAAGAGATTTGCGCAAATCTGCAAGAGGCAATCTAGAAATAGCGCGTGTACCTATAGCAAGAATTGTCAAGCTTGAAATGAATCATATCTGTCCAAGTCAATAATAGCATAAAGATTGGAGCAGGAACCGTGCCCAAAGACACATACTATAGAGAACGGGCAAGGAAACTTACAAAGCGTGAGATACAACCCGGGCCACCCAGTTCAATAACATGTCCCAAATGTGGGAGCCATCCTTTGGACGTGAACATTGATCACAATCGAAAATACGTCACGGTAACTTGTATCTGCTTTGGAAAGTTTAAACTGAAATATAAAGGACCTGCTTCTGAACCTGTGGATTATTTGGCGGAACTCATCGACAAACCACGAGATTTTGATGTTTCCGACAGATCCGTGGGTTTCTTCAATGAGGAAAAAGCCAGTTCCAAGGCCATTCTGATTCAAAAACCGAAATCTAGGGCCGTTCTAGTTAGGAAACTCAAAGGAGTCGATATTCGACCTTATGTTCTAAGTGCCGAACTTGCGGAAGCGGTTCGACAATTCATGTTGAGAAATCCTTCCGCGACCGACCTCCAATGTTCAGCCGTGACAAGGGTTCCATATACAGAAGTAAGAAAGATTCGGGGGTCAATTCTGGAAAAAACGGACACCGCCTCACACATAACAACTCAGAATCAGGGACCTCCTGCCACAAGCAAAGAGAATGTGGCTGTTCTTGTTCAATGCCCTCATTGTTCTAGCAAAGTAAGAAAAGACCGCCTCAGTAAGCACATACAAAAGACTCATCGCATGCGCGATTAACTTCAAAGAAATCATAAATCCGCCTCGCACTCATCAGCTGATCTTGGCGCCTTTCTTGACTCTATCTCCATGTTTTTCAAATATGCGATACATGCGGTCTTGACGACGTCTGTCCTGTTCGTTTTGAGAAGCTCGGCGGCTCCATCGCTGCGATCAACCGGCTTCTCTCCCAGTTTGCATTCTACGTACGCTAGGGACCCCAACCAAAAACGGCACCTATTCCAAGCTGCAGCAAACTCCACTTGAGAACACAAAAAGAGGTTTTGTGGGTAACGTCTCCACTGTGGTGAGGGTTCAAGTGTGGGCATTGACCTAAGCGACCCCACCACTCAAAATCTTTGTTTTGGGCAAGTTTTGTGCTGTTTTTCGGCAAAGAAACCTTTCAAATTCTACTCTGCTTTCGCTCTTGTCTAGCGCGTACCGTTTCAGCGTCAGGGTATGGACATGACATAGCAATCTCGGGCGGTTAGTACTAGCGTGGTTCTGCGCTAAATTCAAAAACAGAAAAAGCTCTGCTTCTGCCCTTCCTCATATATTATTACAGAAAATCAGAATGTGCCTTAGGGTAGTGTTCGCCGAATTGCTTGGCTACGGTGTCGATTGAAGTGTGATAGAGCTGATTGGGTCGTCAGGATCAAAGCAACGAGCACTGAGCCAGTAACAATCAAACTGACCCCAAACACTCTTTCTGGATAAATCACAACTGGACGAATGACAATGTCTTGAATAGGGAAAGGAGGCAGCAGGTGAACGTCAGGATAGTAAGTTACGGAATAGAATGAAAACGCTATCCCTGCAACAATAATGAACAGGGATGGAGCCAGAAGCGAGTTAAGCGTTCTCATCAAGCCCACCAACCAGTAATGTTCTGAACTGAAACATAAAACCAGTCTTTAGAACAGAACGTTCTAGAAAGTAGACAGGAACTTCAGATAGAAGCAAAGCATCACAGGAAAAAGATAAGAGGGCTATGGACAGTGTTCTCCGAGGTGGCTGGCTACTGTTGAAAGAGTACATGGTCTTTCTCTTTGTTCAACAAGCGCAGGCGCTGGTTTCTACGTTGAATCAAGACGTTCAAGAGAAAAAAGGAATATTCCGTTAGACCGCCATTAGTACTTATAGGCAAGGGTTCGAGGGCAAGGCAAAACCTCCCACTTCCAAGTCATTCCCCCTTTCTCCTTTTTGCCCTCGAATCCTGCACGTTCATTTCTATCTTACTGGCTGATTTGACGAGCCGCAATAATCTTTCTCTACAACTCCCAAGTCTACATTCTTTCCCACAAGCAATTACTAACACCATACCTGTCTTCACGTTTCAGGTCCTATGACTTGTGGAAGATTCAAGGCCTCAAGAAACCTGTTCCAGATTGACCTTCTACTTTTTTGGGTCATTGACTGCAACTGGCGCTCAACTGTTTTTTCCTGCAGAATATAACCGTCAGTAACGCTAGAATCATGAATGATAGGAGAATAGGGAATGATGGAAACTCTGGGACTACTTGGTATTCATAGGCGTTTCCCAGTTCTTCTGTTGTTATTTGATTTCCAGCAACGTCTTCGGCCATTATTGTGTAAGTTATGTTTGTACCTTTTGGAAATGCTGGTATGGATGCATTCCACATGCTCCTTCCCGTGAATATCATATCCACCGTAATCCATGCCCCATTGCCCGTGGTGTAGTTCAGAATAGCAGTGTTTACTCCATTCGCGTCAAGGATTGCTACATCAACATTCACTTGATTATCTGGTTCCACATTGGCCGTTGGTGTTTGGTAGACCTGTGTTATGTTTGGAGAAGAAGTATCTAGGATCACTGTAGCTGCATACGTTATAGAAATGAGATTGGCGTTATCTTTGATCTGAAAATAGACTGTCTTGATTTCGTCTCCAGAAGTCAGAGTCCAATTCTTGATTGACGAATATGCTTCCCAGTTTGACCATGTAATGCTATCGTTGCTGAAACGCATTGAATCTACTCCTGAACCTGAATCGTTTGCTGAGAGCTGCAGCGTCACTTCTGATGAATTCGTATAAGGTGTACCTTCATTGATTAGTATAGACCCTGTCGGAGCACTGGTGTCAAGAATTATGGTGTCTTCGCATACAGGGGAAATGAGTCCAGCGTTATCTTTGATCTGATAATAGACTGTTCTATTTCCGTCTCCAGGTGGTAATGTCCAAGATTTCGTTTGTGAGAATGATGCCCATGGTTCAGTATCCCAGACACCATCGCTGCTATATCTTACCTCATGAACCCCCGATAAAGTGTCTGCTGCAGTCAGATATAGCATCAAAGAAGTCGAACTAGTGTAAAGAGAACCATTGTTTATGACGATTGACCCTTCAGGTGCCGTCTTGTCCAGTTTAACTCCTGTAACATATTGATGAATCTCATCGTTCCCAGCATTATCTGTGCTCCAGTATTCCAGAGTGTTATTTGCACTTTCGGTTGTTATTAGTGGCTGTCCGTCAAGATTGACGTCTTTAACTGGACCATTATTGATTCTGTAGGATGTCTCTTTCACACCACTGGCGTTATCAATGGCTGCTAGAGTTATGATGAAATTTGTGTTATGCCACATATTATCGTAGTTATTCGATGTGAATGGAGCAGTAATGTCAAGAGTAAAATAGACCTTGTTTGAAACTCCCATATTTCCCGATGTGTCGTTAGCATAGACTACTATGCTGTGCTTTCCTTCTGAAAGTAGGAGTATTGTATTTCCAAGGATCGTTTCGTTTGCTGTATTGTCCAGACTATAGCCTATCCAAGAGGTTGCTTCGTTTGTTGTCAGAGTTAGAGGAACATCTACAACGGTGTATGTCTTGTTTTCAGGCGAGAGGATGACTATTTCTGGGGGAGGAGTATGGGGATATACTAGCGGATAACTGTCTTGATTATAGGCGTCAATAAAGTAGGGCGTGTTCCATATGCCTGATCCGTCCAGTTCTTCAGCTTCAGGATACCTTTCAGTATAGTCGCTCCAATAGTTTCCGTGACTGGAAAAACTATCTTCCCAAACGTTAGCATAATAAGATGGATCAACGCTTACTTGCTGACTGTTGTCGAAATTGTTATAGTAAATAGTGTTCTTGGAAGAAGAATTGAGCCATATGCCAACCCCGTTTTTTATGGTGTTTCCTTCTATGAGGTTGCTGGAAGAACCAAAGAGCAAGATGCCATACCAGTTTTCTGCTATGTTGTTTCCGCCAATATTGTTATAGCTTGAATATAGCTCGATGCCCCACGGACTGTTTGCTGTTATGTTGTTTCCGCTTATGCTATTATTGCCTGAATCCACATTAAGCCATATGCCTGAGCCACCGTTGTTTATTACCGAGTTTCCGTCAATGAGGTTATTAGTGGAATACCCGCTTAACCGAATGCCTTCATAGTTGTTTGCTATATTATTTCCGCTAATAGTGTTATAGTTGGAATAGGCATAGAGTTCGATGCCATACCCGCTGTCTGAAATGTTGTTTCCGCCAATTATGTTGTGGCTTGAAGAAGGATCTAGTATGATGCCATTCAGACTGTTTGTCGTTATGTTGTTTCTGCTTACGTTGTTGTAAGAGGACTGATAGAGAGAGATGCCATAGTAGAAGTTCTTGATTTGTGTATTCCAAATCGTTACGTTCGTTCTTCCAGGTAAGTCTATCCCTGCAACCTTGAAAGCTCCTGATCCCTGAAGCAAGTATCCGTTTCCATCAACTATTATGTTGTCTCTCTCAACCACAATCGAATCATGAATATTATCAGTAAAGGTGAAGGTGTCTCCAACACGTTGAATTGGCGCTGCTGGCGGATCAATGCTGCCATCAGCCCGAATATGAATGCCTCCAACTGCCTTCGCCTTCTCAACCCTCGATACCAAGTTCAATGTGCCTATTAGAAGTACCAAGAGCATTAACGGCAAAAGCTTCCTACTCATTCCCCATCATACATGATGTCTCCTGCTACAATTCTTATAACTTGTGTAAGAATCTTCGATAGAATCACTAAGCAATTTCGAAATATGGGGGAGCATGAAACGGGGTACCCAAAATGGCAAGAGAGGAAAAACGAAGCTGGCTTCGGGTCTTTCTTCAAGAGACTTACCGAACTAGACCTGAATCAAATGTTGCTGAATCACTGGCAGAAGCTGAAGCCATGTTTTGGAGAGGAAGAAAAGTGAGTCCCTTCTACGAACCTCCCCCAAATCTTGGATATGCCGAAGGAAACACCGAAGTCGACTTAAGTATCCAGTCACCGAAGGCGATGATCTTTGTTGAAGCAAAATACCACTCAGAAATCGCTTTGCACACATCTCACTCTAACAGCAGAGATCAGATAATACGAAACATTGACGTTGGAACCTACTATTCTTGGA
>Ga0315284_10005375_pt1 | contig 18170 bp, 12 predicted proteins | sample YL17G09_16_MG_FD_203696 | JGI IMG/M metagenome (GOLD analysis project Ga0315284, IMG submission 203696) | Sediment microbial communities from Yellowstone Lake, YNP, Wyoming, USA - YL17G09_16 | ecosystem: Environmental > Aquatic > Freshwater > Lake > Sediment | place: USA: Wyoming | collected...
CTCTTTTGATTTTGTTATTTCACTGATTGGCATGTTGATCTCACCGGGGATGTTCCTGGAGAAAAGAGTATTTATCATCATGGCTCTTGGCTGGGCATCAAGTACAATACCGACTTTTTTTGCCTCTCCCGCTCCCAGAAATACTATCTTAGAAATATCTGCAGCTTCCATGCCGCGACCCTGCATTGAAATGCTGAAATTACCAGGTCCGCCACCCGGCCCGCCCTGGAATGACTGTACAATCATTCCGCCACCGCCGCCTCTGCCTCCACCCGGACCTCCTGTCCTGAAGGAAACATTAAAGATACCGGCAACCGGTTCAGGATTCGAAACGATAAATGTAACCTGGTACCTCGACCTGTCGCCCACAACTATTTCGGATGCCTGTAAATTTGAGAACAGGAAGCCAGGTTGTTCTTTTTTTGTGAACCAGTCGCTCAGGTAAGGATAGAATTCAAAGCCGAATTTTTCTTTTATATCTGAATTCAGTTTTTCTATATTCACACTTTTAAACCGGTGATCATCAATATATTTCTGAAACCAGTCCTTAAATTCCTCAATACCGGCTTTTGCTCTTATCATGTTGAAAAAGTAATCGCCTTTAACAGTCAGCACTGGCCTCATTGTATCTCCAGCCGGATTTGTAGCTAGTAAATCCCTGAAACTGATATCTCTGAGAATGAGGTTCGCCTTGTCATTGTCCGACAGTGACCCCATCATACTTCTGAATCCGACCTGCGGTGTGCTTACTTTCTGGAGGTGAGATTCAAAAACAGCATTAATAACAGGGAATTCGGAAGAGTAGAAGTTGTTTTTGAAAAAGTAAAAACTTGGAGAAAGACGATATCGAGTTGGTTCATTCAGCACTGTTCCGTTTACAAACCTGAAATTTTCACCGCTAATGAAAGTGTTCCTGATAAAACTATTAAATAGCCTGACTTGCAGCTCTTTATCAGTTATAACCTGATTATTCCTTGCCATTCTTTTTTTCTGCCGGGTGAATTGTTTCCTGAAGCCAGCATTCTGCAAAGTCGATAGTTTTTCGGGAAGCAAAACCATGGAGGGCTGAAGTTCCGCCCTGGTCTGGGTATTCATCCTCGGGTAGGAGTAAAATTGAACCGGCACTTCAAGAAGGCTCAGAGTGCTGAACGGATATTTTGTTGAGAAACTGGTTTCAAGCTCTCTCATGATCCCGGAAACGAGCAATGAGAGAGTATCTTTAATTTCGGCAAGATCTTTTTTATAGTAATCATTTCCGGGGAAATAGAAGCTGATATATTTTATGGAATCAACCTTCAGGGTATCCGACCTGTAATCTCCGATTGCAAGAGTGAGCCCTGTAAGCGGCGAATCGGGAGTGAAAACGGTCCATCCGTTTTCGTTTTTCATAATTCCCTGCGATACTGCAGTCAATCCGTTTCGTGGTTTGACGCGCAGAGTATAATTTGTAAAGTCGACCTTTAACCTGGCCGGATTCGATGGATAATAATTAAGTCCTGGCAGGGGATACCAGTGTGATTCCGGGGTAAGAAGGACATAATTCTCCGTCAGAAAAGCCTGCCGTTTATGAACATTCAGCATCTCAATCCTGTAGGGAGTCTCCTTTATATTGTCCGTATAATCCGGGAAACAGAATGATTCGTCGATAGATCCGGCATAGGAAATTATTACACTGTCGCACGCTCCCGGTAAAAGGAATTTCCCTGGATTTATTTCGATAATATGATTTGTTTTTGTGTAATTCAGTTCTCTACCGCCTGAAGTAATCCTTTTTACATCCAGGTAAGGATTAAGCGAGAAGAGATAACTATCGAGAGATTCCTTATTTTCATTTGTAAATCTCAGTTTCGCTGATGCGTCAAAGGTGTTACCGTTATGCTGAAATTCAATCGATGCATCATTCAGGCTGACAAAGCTCCTGTTCTCAAACTTCCTGTTTGACTCAATTACAAGGTTCTTTTCATTAAGGTTCTTTTTGTATAATGAATATGTGTTAAATCCGCAAACTGCCGATCCGGCGAGAAATATGAAAAAGAAGACTACAGTAATTGTTGTAAGAATCCTTGATTGAGGTAATCGTTTAAATAATAAAATTGTAGCCATTACAAATGATAATCCGAGAAAGAAATAAAGTAATCTCTGATTTAATATCACATTCAGGTTATCAAACCCAATAGCACCCGATTTGAAAACGGGAAGCCCGAATGCCATATAATCAAATATTGATCCGAACCGGTGCCAGAGCCAGAACATATTAAGGGCAGCCATACCGAGCAAAATCAGGAAAGTAATCGGCTGGTTCCTGATGACCGACATCAGCATAAAGGCAAGCCCCAGACTGAACAGGATAGTCGGTACGCAGATTATCAGCAGGTAGGAGAGGTATGACATCAGGTCGATTGACATACTCTTCGAAATGATATTCATCAGCAGCCCGATTGAGAGTATAATGATATCGAGTCCGAGAAAAAGCCTGAGAATTCCCCATGATTTGCCAATGACATATTCGAAGTTTGACATCGACCTTGTGTAAAGAACTTCATTGGTATCGACCTTCTTGTCTCTTTTGAGAAAATCGGCTGCCAGGAATATTACAACAATTGCCTGCCCGATATTAAGGAGGTAAAGGTTTACAAGAGGTACCGACGAAGGTATGGAAACGAGATTCCACGTCTCATCACCAATCGGGGAGAAAAAACCGATATTAAATATTGTCAGTATAAAGATTGCCCCGAGCGAAAAGAGCCTGAAGAACCAGCTTCTTCTTAGCGTCTTGGCTTCGTACCTGGCGACAGTTCTTATGTTATGAAGAATTGGCATGGGCTTTAAGTTAGTATTTATTCAGTGAGATCAGCATGCAGCTTATGTTCCATATAATAAACATAAGCATGTTCAATATTGGGGATGATTTCTGTTGAATCATATTCGGGCGGATCGTCCGAAACAACCTGAACTTCCCATCCTGCTTCCACAGGAATTGTGGAAATCACATTATAGCGCTCTTTTACTTTATCATATTCATAAGGAGTAAGATTCATCTTAAAGACATGTCCCTCAGCTACTTTAACAAGGTTTTCCGGTGAACCGGAGAAGACCAGTTCTCCCCTGTTTAGCAAAGCCATTCCCTGGCATGTGGAAGAAATATCACCGACAATATGTGTTGAAAGAATTATAGTTACATCATGCTGACTAAGCTGGGAAAGGATATTCCTGAACCTTATCCTTTCATCAGGGTCGAGACCGGTAGTAGGTTCATCAACCACTATGATTTTCGGACTCCCTATGAGAGCCTGGGCAATTCCGAGGCGCCTCTTCATACCTCCCGAGAGCTTGTTGGCCTGGCGGTCACGGACCTCCAGAAGCCCGACCTGGTCAAGGAGCCTGTCTACCTCTGAAAGACGCTCTTTTTTATTCTTCATCCCGGCAAGCGAACCTGAATAATCAAGAAACTCCCAGGTTTTTAAAGATGTGAAAAACCTGAAATCCTGTGGAAGATAACCAAGCATTTTTCGCAATTCCTTCCTATTTTTCTGAATATCTTTTCCGTCGACCAGTACTAATCCCGATGAAGGTTTCATCAGAGTGACTATTATTCTCATCAGACTCGATTTCCCGGCGCCGTTTGGTCCGAGAAGCCCGAACATGCCCGTCCCGAATTCGAGGTTTACATCTTTCAGTGCATGGTTGCCGTTAGGATAAATTTTGTTCAGTCCTTGAATTTCAATTTTCATACAAGAAGTATTGTTGAGGCTGATCCCGGTTTAATTGACTATTTAAAGACGCCTTTTATTTCAAATGTTGCATAAATTTAGTTAAAAACAAATTCATACTTTTGTAACTTAACAATTCTTGGGGTGGCATACAAAACCAACAAAAGAAAAATCATCAATGATCCGGTTTATGGGTTTATAAGCATACCTGACGATCTGATATATGATATTATTGAACACCCCTGGTTTCAGCGCCTTAGGAATATCAAACAACTTGGCCTCACAAGTTTTGTTTATCCCGGTGCAAATCACAGCAGGTTCCAGCACTGCCTTGGCGCCCTGCATCTTATGGATACTGCCCTCAAAACACTCAAAAGCAAGAGTGTAGATATCTCCCGGAAGGAAGAAGAAGCGGCTCTGATTGCCATACTCCTGCATGATATCGGACACGGCCCCTTTTCTCATGCACTTGAAGCTTCAATAATTACAGGGATAACGCATGAAGATCTTTCTCTGCTCCTGATGAAAAAGCTCAATGAGACCTTTGAGGGGAGACTGGATCTGGCTATAGAAATCTTTACAGGCAACTACAAAAGAAAATTCCTTCACGAGCTGATAGCAGGTCAGATGGATATGGACAGGCTTGATTATCTCCGGAGGGATTCATTTTTTACCGGGGTTATTGAGGGATCTGTAGGCTCGGACAGGATAATAAGGATGCTTAATGTAGTGAACGACAGCCTGGTAATGGATGAAAAGGGGATCTATTCACTTGAGAAATTTCTTATAGCCCGCAGATTGATGTACTGGCAGGTTTATATGCATAAAACAGTTCTTTCATCTGAAAGTCTGCTGGTTAAAGTATTGAAACGGGCAAAGGATCTGGCTGTTCTGGGAATTGACCTTTTCGCCACACCGGCCCTCAGATTCTTTCTTTACAATAATATCGGCCCGAAAGAAATCGGTCAGGCCGGCTTATTTACGCCGGGTCTGATTGCGGTTAATTTCACCCGCCTTGATGATACAGATATCCTGGCTTCAGCCAAATACTGGGCCGATCATACTGACATTGTGCTTTCGGATCTCTCAGGCAGGCTTGTAAGCAGGAATCTTTTTTCTGTTGAACTGCAGAATGAGCCTTTTTCTGAAAGCAGGCTTAATGAACTGAGGGAACGGGCGGTAAAACTAATGAAGGTAAACCGGGAGATGACAGATTACTATGTTTATTCTGACAGCATCTCCAATCTTACCTATACTCCCGATGCTCCTGAGGTTAGGATCCTGCTGAAGAACGGGACTATTTCAGATATTACTGACGTATCGGATATGTTTGAACACCGGTTACTTTCGGAACGGGTTACGAAGTACTTTTTATGCTATCCCAAGGAAATTAGATAAAAAACAATATATATTATGGAATTTACTGCAGCTACCATAGCCGGATTCCTGAAGGGTGAAATAGTAGGGGATCCTGAGATAAAAGTCAATACCATTGCAAAAATTGAGGAAGGACAATCCGGCGCTCTTTCCTTTCTGGCAAACCCAAAATATGAACACTATTTATATACGACAAAATCATCGATAGTTCTTGTAAACAGGAGTTTTGTTCCAACAGCCAAAGTCGAGGCAACACTTATCAGGGTTGAGAATGCCTATGAAGCCTTTGCGTCACTGCTTCAGCTTGTTGACCAGTCGAGACCCCGAAAAAAAGGGGTGCACCCCACTGCCATAATTGAGACATCTGCTGTAGTTGGGAATGATGTCTATATAGGACCTTATGTTTATGTCGGCGAAAATTGCCTTATCGGCGATGAATGTTCGCTATACCCGAATGTGTTTGTTGGTGACAATACAAAAATCGGTAAGAAATGCAACCTTAATCCAGGTGTCACAATCTATCATGATTGTGTTCTGGGCGATAATTGTATCGTTCATGCTGGAACAGTTATCGGAAGCGATGGTTTTGGATTTGCACCACAATCGGACAGTGAATTTATGAAGATCCCCCAGTTAGGGAATGTGGTTATCGAAGATAATGTCGAAATAGGAGCAAATGTTACAATCGATCGTGCAACCATGGGTTCAACAATTATACGAAAAGGCGTTAAGCTCGATAACCTGATACAGATAGGACATAATGTTGAAATTGGGGAGAATACAGTAATGGCCGGACAAACAGGTGTAGCCGGATCATCAAAGATCGGTAAAAACTGTATGTTTGGTGGTCAGGTAGGAATATCCGGCCATCTTAAGATAGCTGACGGGACAAAAATAGGACCACAGTCGGGTGTTCCAAGTGATATTAAAGATGAAAACATGGTTCTTCTGGGATGTCCCGCAATAGGCTACAAAGATTTTTTCAGGTCTTCTATAATTTTCAAAAAACTGCCTGAGCTCAGCAAAAAAATAGATGAACTTGAAAAACAGGTTTTACTGCTCAAAAAAGAATAAATTTCCTTTTCATAAATTGTAAAAGATTATATCAGGGGAGGATAAAATTGGAATGTTCGGTTTTTTTTGATTTTTTTGTACCCGAAATCTGAAAAGAGTAATAAATTACTGATGACTGAGAAACAAAGAACGCTTGCAAAAGAGGTAAGTCTTACGGGAAAAGGGTTGCATACCGGAATTACTGTAACTATCACTTTCAAGCCAGCACCGGCTAACCATGGATATAAGTTTTGCAGGACCGATCTTCCGGGAAAACCGATAATAGATGCATTAGCTGAGAATGTTTCCGATACCTCAAGAGGCACGACACTAATTCAGAATGGCGTTTCGGTTTCGACAATTGAGCATGCCCTTGCAGCTTTGCACGGATTAAGGGTTGACAATGCAATTATTGAACTTGACGGACCTGAAGCTCCTATCATGGGCGGAGCTGCCTGGAATTTTACTGAAGCCATCAATAATGCCGGATTTACAGAACAGAAAGAAGAACGTAACTATTTTGTCGTAAAACAAAAAATTACATATTCGGATGAAGAACACGGTGTTGACCTGATTATTTATCCTGATGATCATCTCAGTATTAATGTTCTGATAGACTATAATTCAAAGATACTTGGAAATCAATATGCAATTCTTGATTCTATAGACAATTTTGAAAGGGAGATATGTAAAAGCCGTACCTTTGTTTTTTTTCATGAGCTTGAACCCCTTCACCAGATGGGGCTCATCAGGGGAGGGGATCTGGATAACGCAGTTGTTATTCTTGAAAAGGAGGTTGAGCAGGAAGAAATTGACCGGATTGCCACACTCTTTAACAGACCACTAATTAATAAGCACACTGCGGGGATTTTAAATAATACAGAATTAAGATATCCTAATGAACCGGCACGGCATAAACTGCTTGATATACTGGGCGATCTCGCCCTGGTAGGGCAGCCGATTAAAGGAAAAGTAGTTGCAACCCGTCCCGGCCACTTTGCCAATACCCGTCTGGCAAGGCTCGTAAGACAGGAAATCAAAAAAGCTCATACCAAATTAAATATTCCTGTTTATGATCCGGAGAAGGCCCCTGTTTTTAACCTTGAGGACATTAAGAAACTTTTGCCTCACAGATATCCTTTCCTGTTTGTCGATAAAATTATCTACCTCGATGACACTACAGTGGTGGGAATCAAAAACGTAACATTCAATGAACCCTTCTTTCAGGGTCACTTTCCAAGTGAACCTATTATGCCGGGAGTCCTTCTTGTTGAAGCCCTTGCTCAATGTGGTGGATTACTGATTCTAAGTTCAGTTGAAGAACCCGGAGGATATTCTACTTATTTTCTTAAGATTGATAAGCTCAAATTCAAACACAAGGTTGTTCCAGGGGATACTATTATCCTCAGGATGGAACTGATTGAACCAATGAGGAGAGGAATTGTAATGATGTCCGGACAGGCATTTGTGGGAAATCATATTGTTGCTGAAGGAGAGATGACGGCCCAGATAATTAAAAATAAATAATTGATATATGATCTCAAATTTGGCATATGTTCATCCAAATGCAAGATTAGAAGAAAATGTGACAGTTGAGCCTTTTGCATATATCTCTGAAAACGTTGAGATAGGCAACGGGACCTGGATAGGTCCGCATACATCAATTTTCGACGGAGCCCGGATCGGAAAAAACTGCAAAATTTTCTCCGGAGCAGTTATATCAGGTATTCCTCAGGATCTTAAATTCATCGGAGAAGAAAGCACTGCTGAAATTGGCGATAACACAACAATAAGGGAAGGAGTCACAATAAATCGTGGTACTGCTGCTGTCGGGAAAACAGTTGTTGGCAATAACTGTCTGCTTATGGCATTGTCCCATGTAGGGCACGACTGCAGAGTAGGGAATAATTGTATAATTGGTAATGTTGCAGGACTGGCAGGGGAAGTAAAAGTTGATGATTGGGTTATTATAAGCGGCGGGACATTTGTTCATCAGTTTTCGCACATAGGCTGCCATGTTATTATAGGACCGATATGCAAGGTCCGACTTGATGTTCCTCCCTATGTTAAAGCCGAACGGGAACCGTTGTCATACATGGGATTAAATGTAGTGGGACTTACAAGGCGGGGATTCGAAAAGCAAAGGATCGATGAGATACATAATATATACAGAGCTTTATATCAGAACGGAATGAATACCAGTGCTGCCCTGGCACATATTGAAAGGGAATTTCCTCCATCACCCGACAGGGAATGTATCCTTGAATTCATACGGAATTCAGAAAGAGGAATTATCCGCGGACCAAGATGACAAGTAACACTACTTGTGTATAATTCTTCTGCCAAAAGGATTGATTGCCACTTCCGTAAGTTTGAAATGCTGATTCCCGAAGGGGATCCCGATAATCGTTATGTAGAGCAGAACACCAAAAAATGCATGGGTTAATGCGATCCAGATCCCTCCGCATAAAAGCCAGAGGACATTCATGAAAATGTAGAGACAGCCTGAAGCCTGTGGCTCCACTCTGCTTGTTCGTCCGAACGGCCACAGAGAAAGTGACCCCATCTTTAGCGTCTGGAGACCGAACGGGATCCCGACAATTGTTATCATAAGGAGGAGGCTTCCGATGAAATATTCAATTGCGATTATGATCCCTCCAAAAATCAGCCAGACAAGGTTGCCGAGGATTTTCATATTTTGTTGTTTTTTACTCGAGAATAATGGTTTTATCTTTCGGGTATTTCACCGAATAAGTAAGGATAAGCTGCCTGGTCTCCTGTGGCTTAATATCAAGATCCCATTTGATCTCGCCGGTCTGTGAATTGTGTTTCCCGCCGGTAAGCTCAACAGCATCGACCTCAATCCCGCTGTTCGAAGAGATTGGGATCTGATCATTGACAGTGATCCTTACAGGATTTGTTTTATTGTTTCTTACAGTTATCAGGAATGAATAAGTTTCAGTCTTATTTGATCCAAGAACTTTCCTGCTTGTAAAATCCTGCCTTTTCTCTCTTTTCACAAGAATGCTGTTATCGGTCCCGAGTGAAACAGTGAGAGTGTCTTTCAGCTGATTTACATTAAGATATGATTTGCCGACAAATGTATTTTCAAAATAAAGGGTTGCCTCTCCGCCAATAAGGTTTTGCTCTGCCCAGTCCGTAATGTTGCCTGTCAGGTATGCCAGAGGCGATAATTTAGGGATAGTCACATACTTATAATCAGCCGGTGTAGTTGTACGTTGAATTTCGATTGTTTGTACTTTACCATCGGATGGGAGCGAGGAGAGAGCTGTGATATCAAATGTTACAGTTGTTTCCCCGATCTGTTTCTCTACTGCTATGGGGGCTGCTTCCATGACCTTTTCTACCATAGCGGCATCAGAGACGGCCATTTCAGCCACATCTGCCTTATTCGAGCGTTTCACACCGGAGGCCACCCCTCTTATCATTATTGGCCTTTCGGGATAAAAATAGTCAATAAACCATGGATTGAGTACCGGAACATCTCCTGCAATCCATGGAGTGGCATTTGAAAAGCTCAGCTTCACATCTTTCCAGGTCACTCCTGTATTCTGAAATACATTTGCCTTATAAAATATTGTGACAGGCTTTGTGATATTATCCACCCTTATATCATACGACGGATACCAGCCAGCATTGCTCACAACATAGCTGAATGTCATTCTGGCTGAAACAGGCTTCTCACAGCTTACTGAGACCGAGATTTCACCGGAGGGAAGCTGTTGTTTCCCGAACTTGTCGGCAATCTGCTTCTGAAGAACCGCGATCTGTTTCTCATATTCCTTAATCACCCTGTTTTTCTTCAGGACTGAATTGGTAATCTGATCCATATTATTTGTATATAGTTCCATTACACTTTTCAGCTGCTCAACGGAAAATGTGGTTTCCTTCACAAGTATTCCCCTGTTGGCAATAAGAAAAGCCTCCTTTTCCTTAAGAACCGTTATTGCAGCCTTTTCATCCTCAACTTTCAGCTGAAGGGCTTCGATCTGGCTTCTGATGCTTTTTACCTCGGGCAGATCCTCAAGATTCTCGAGGTAATTGTTCCGCTGATTCACAGACAATATTATAAAATCCCCGTATCCCTTAACCTGGATGCTCTGGGCGTCAATATATGGTGAAAGCCCCCCGAGTATAAGAACAGTTTTTCCGGCAGGAAGTTCCACGTTAGTCTCATGGCTCACCTGGGCCCTGTCGGGGTAAACAGTTACATGTTTAATTCCGGCTTTTATCTCCTTTTCCGTCTCTGCAGAAATACCGGAAACAGCAATCAGGAATAACAATGAACTAATGAACAGCCTTTTCATATTGATGATGTTTTAATGGGTTTAAAGTTAAAATTTTTAATCGATGTGATAACAACAATTATCAGACCATAGGTCACCATAGTTTATAAGATCCAATTTTTTTTTAGCAGCATATGTTAAAAAAAGTGAATTTACGGACTCATTTTATGTTAATTATGCGTTTTACAGGTGATAGTAATGTTAATAACATACCTTTGACCAAATTTTTAAAAGATGAAGGGATTGAAAATTGGTGATCTGACAGTTCCTGTTCCGATAATTCAGGGTGGAATGGGTGTTGGAATCTCGCTTTCAGGACTGGCGGCAGCTGTTGCAAATGAAGGAGGAGTTGGAGTTATTTCAAGCGCTGGACTGGGACTCCTTTACAAAGATTTCCCGGGAAACTTCCTTGAAGCTAACATTCATGGGCTGAAAGAGGAGATTCGTAAAGCCAGGGAAAAGACACTGGGCGTGATTGGTGTCAATGTCATGGTTGCGATGTCAAATTTTGCAGATATGATAAAAACATCCATCGCTGAAAAAGTTGATGTAATAATTGCCGGAGCAGGACTTCCCCTTGATCTGCCATCTTTTTTAAAGAAGGGTTCTCCTACCAAACTTGTTCCGATTGTGTCATCTGCCAGGGCGGCGAAGATAATTTGTGAAAAATGGAAAACTAATTACGATTATCTTCCGGATGCTGTAATTGTAGAAGGACCAAAAGCCGGGGGTCATCTCGGATTTAAAGAGGAACAGATAACGGATAATAATTTTAAGCTTGAAAAGCTTGTTCCTGAGATCGTCACAGAATTAAAGGTTTTCGAAGATAAATATAATCAGACGATTCCATTAATTGCTGCCGGAGGTATCTATACGGGCCAGGACATACATAATATTATGAAGCTTGGAGCATCCGGAGTTCAAATGGGAACAATATTTGTGACAACTGATGAATGCGACGCATCAGCTGCTTTCAAACAATCTTATATTAATGCCAGCGAAGAAGACATTGAAATAATTAAAAGTCCTGTCGGGATGCCAGGACGTGCAATTCTGAGCAATTTTTTAAAGAAAGTTAAAGCCGGTAGAAAGCAACCTAAAAAGTGTCCTTTTAAGTGTATCAAGACCTGCGATATAACCAAGAGTCCCTATTGTATTGTAATTGCACTTATAAATGCACTGAAGGGGAATTTTGAAAACGGTTATGCTTTTGCCGGGGCAAATGCATTCAGGGCAACCAGGATATCGTCAGTCAAAGAGGTATTTCAATCGTTACTGAAGGAATATAAGGAGAGTCGGTAAAGACCTCAAAATACCCCACTTTCCCATGCATACTTTTTTCAGTTTGTCCTGCCATCGGGCAACCCGGTACCGGGCAATTGATTATCTTATGCTCATTGTTATCTGCAGGCTCCCAACCCATTATTAAGTATAAAGTAAAGAAGCCTATCACATAAGCAACTGCAACATGCCATCCCTTTTTTAACCATAGGATAACGTTTCGGCCTTCCGGAAACTTGTTGGTGATTGCTACCCCGGCAGATGAACCGAACCAGATCATCGATCCTCCGAATCCTACCGAATATGCCAGCATTCCCCAGTCATAATGTCCCTGGTCAAGACATAGCTTGGTAAGAGGGATATTGTCAAAAACGGCAGAAAGGCAACCAAGGGCAAATGCAGTTATCCATGATGCATTGGGCAGCTCTTCGACAGGCATCATTGACGCACAGGTGACGAGGCAGAGAAGGAAAATAGTTCCCTTTATGGCTCCGGGAACCTCTTTCCATGGGACCCGCCTGAGGAATGCTCCAATTACAATAGCAATCCAAACGCCCAGAGCAGGCATATCATACAGGATATTTGAGATAATTGCTCCTGCTAGGATCAGGGCAACATTAAATATTTTTACCCAGTCTATTTTTACGTTAGTATCAGCATCCTTCTGTATTGGCTGGTATTTGTCCTGCTGATGAGCAGCGAACCAGGCAAAGAAAATCAGAGCTGTTCCTGCTGCAACATATGCATGCAGTACATTGAGTGCTGCAACTCCGTCAATCCACATCATTGTAGTAGTTGTGTCACCGACAACACTACCCGAGCCTCCCGCATTACTTGCTGCTACCAGGGCAGCTATATAGCCTATATGCACTTTGTTTTTGAAAACAACAAGGGCAATTGTTCCACCAATTAGCGCAGCAGCTATATTATCGAGAAAGGATGATAAAACAAATACGAAGATCAATAATAAAAACGGGCCTTTCCAGTCATCCGGAAGATACCTGGGAAGTACGCCGGGTACACCAGATTCTTCAAATATTTTTGACAGAACCGCAAAGCCAAGGAGTAATCCCAGCAGATTCAGGATTATTCCCCATTCTCCCTGGCGCAGATCTTTATCCATCAGTTGGTCACCCATGGGTGTTGTACCAAAGAAATGATGAAGCAAGTGAAAGTTGGGATCAAGAGTCAGTTTAAAGGTCAGCAGAACAGCTAATCCGATGACTGCCACCCGGAACGTATGCTTGTGAAACAGAGCCACGCCGAGAAGAATTAGTCCGAATATTATGAACTCTACACGTACGGGACCGATTGACGGGACACTTCCTGCCGTAGCAAAAAGATGCGCAGGGGTTAATAAAATAATTGCCAGAAGAAAAAATCTTTTGAAGTTTTTTGTGAGGAATGAAACGGGAAAGTTGTTCATATATCAGGTTTTAGGAAAGCTATTGTTAATTATTTAACAAGCCGCCAAATTATAAATATTTTCGTGTTTTGCTTTAAAACCAGGAGGCTTTTTAGTGATCTTTATCATATCCCGGTCTGCCGCTAATTTTCATAATGATTTTTTACTGAAATCATGATTTTTTAATAATTTTGCGTGTTTATTTAGATTAAATATAATTAAGGAAAATTATCCAATTAACAATTAGGATTTCAGCTTGTTAATTGTAAAGGGCTTAAAGGTGTTAAATTGAGAAAATGGAAAAAGACCAGGATAAGATAATTAATGATGTTACGTCGAGTGAATATAAGTACGGCTTTTATTCTGATATTGAGACGGAAAAGATCCCCAAGGGACTTAATGAGGATGTTGTGCGTCTTATTTCAAAAAAGAAAAATGAACCTGAATGGCTCCTTGAATTCCGCCTGAAATCATACCGTCACTGGCTGACAATGAAAATGCCAACATGGGCAAATCTGAAGATACCGGTGATTAATTACCAGGATATTATTTTTTATGCGGCTCCGAAGCAAAAAGCCTCTCTTGAGAGTATTGATGATATTGATCCTGAACTGAAAAGAACTTTTGACAGGCTCGGAATTCCTCTTGAAGAACAGAAACATCTTTCCGGAGTTGCGGTCGATGCAGTAATGGACAGTATTTCGGTTAAGACAACATTTAAAGAAACGCTCGCAGAACTGGGAATTATCTTCTGCTCGTTCAGTGAAGCTGTAAAAGAGTACCCCGACCTTGTCAGAAGATATATGGGAACAGTCGTTCCCTACACTGATAACTTTTTTGCATCACTTAATTCTGCAGTATTCAGCGACGGTTCATTCTGCTATATTCCAAAGGGAGTCAGATGCCCGATGGAGTTATCGACCTATTTCAGGATCAATTCTGCTAGCACGGGCCAGTTCGAACGTACACTGCTTGTTGCTGACGAAGAAGCATATGTAAGTTATCTGGAGGGTTGTACAGCTCCTGTGAGGGATGAGAATCAGCTTCATGCCGCTATTGTCGAGATAATTGCTGAAAATAATGCCGAGGTCAAGTATTCGACCGTTCAGAACTGGTACCCGGGCGACAAGAACGGCAAAGGGGGAATATTCAATTTTGTAACAAAAAGAGGATTATGCAGGGGAGAGAATTCCAAAATATCCTGGACCCAGATAGAGACCGGATCAGCTATAACATGGAAATACCCATCATGCATTCTTAGGGGTGATAATTCGGTAGGGGAATTTTATTCTGTTGCCGTGACAAACCATCATCAGCAGGCTGATACCGGTACAAAAATGATCCATATAGGGAAGAACACCAAAAGCACTATTGTGTCGAAAGGCATTTCTGCTGGGGTCGGACAGAACAGTTACCGCGGACTTGTCAAGGTGCTCAGGAATGCAACAAATGCCCGTAATTTCTCGCAGTGCGATTCATTGCTTCTCGGTGATAAGTGCGGAGCGCATACATTTCCGTATATTGAGGTGGACAATCAGACTGCCATTGTAGAGCACGAAGCAACAACGTCAAAGATAGGGGAGGATCAGATCTTCTATTGCAACCAGAGAGGCATTTCAACTGAGGATGCGATAGCTTTGATTGTTAACGGATATGCCAGAGAGGTGATAAATAAGCTTCCAATGGAATTCGCTGTTGAGGCCCAGAAGCTTCTTCAGATCAGCCTTGAGGGCAGCGTAGGTTAGAACTAAATAAATGACAATATTTTAGCATGCTTAATATTAAAAACTTAAAAGCCAGCATCGAAGGAAAGATTATACTTAAGGGAATCAGCCTCGACGTTAAACCGGGAGAGATCCACGCCATTATGGGACCCAACGGATCAGGGAAGAGTACCCTTGCAGCTGTTCTTGCAGGCAGGGACTTTGTCGAAGTAACTGAAGGATCTGTTACGTACTTTGGAAAGAATCTTCTTGAAATGGCTCCGGAGGACCGTTCGAAAGAAGGGATATTCCTTGGCTTCCAGTACCCGATTGAGATCCCCGGCGTCAGCATGGTCAATTTCATGAAGACAGCAGTTAATGAACACAGAAAGTATAAGGGTCTTGAACCACTCTCAGCGTCAGATTTTCTGAAGCTTATGCGGGAGAAAAAGGAACTTGTCGAAATTGATTCAAAGCTTGCAAACAGATCGGTAAATGAAGGTTTTTCAGGCGGAGAGAAGAAGAAAAATGAGATCTTCCAGATGGCAATGCTTGAACCGAAGCTTGCCATCCTTGATGAAACCGACTCGGGACTTGATATAGATGCCATAAGGATAGTAGCAAACGGAGTCAACAAACTTAAACGGCCTGATAATTCTGCTATTGTTATTACTCATTACCAGCGGTTGCTCGATTATATAGTGCCAGATGTGGTCCATGTTCTTTACGACGGCCGCATTGTAAAAACAGCCGGAAAGGAACTGGCATTTGAGCTTGAAGAAAAAGGTTACGACTGGATTAAAAAAGAGGTTGATAATCAAGACTGAAATGAACGGAAAATCTGAAGTATCGGAATTTTATTCAGGACTTTACACTGATAATATAAAAAGGATTGGAGAGAGCTCTTCACCTTTTATTAATTCATTCAGGAAAGAGGCTTTTGATAAGTTTAACCAGCTTGGTGTCCCGACAAAGAAAAATGAGACTTACAAATACACAAATCTTGATCTCTTCTTCAAACACAATTATAAAAGCTATTTCATCCCGGATGAATCAGATTTTCAGAAAGCTGAGGATTTCAGATGCGACGTTACTGACCTTGATGCTCATGGAGTTGTTTTGGTGAATGGTTTTTATCCGACAATAAACGGTAAAATGCGGGAGCTTCCAGGAGGCATTACCATTGGAAGTCTGAATGAAGCCGCTAAAAGATTCCCTGCCCTGGTTGAAAAGCATTACGGTAAATATGCAAAAAGTGACTCGGATGGTCTGATACATCTGAACACCGCGATGGCTTCCGACGGTGTGTTTATTCACGTGCCGGGCGGAACCGTGCTTAAAAAGCCGGTTCAGGTAGTGGATCTTGTTGATTCAAATGAAGATACTTTCAATCAGCACCGGGACCTCATAATTGTTGAGGAGAATGCTGAATTTACCCTGATAATATGCGATCATACCCTATCGCCACAGAAATTTCTGACCAATGCTGTTTCCGAAATACATATTGGTGAGAATTCGCATTTTGATATTATACGGGTGCAGAATGAACACAACAATGCATGCAAGATCACACATACATTCATTCACCAGGAAAGGAACAGCCATGCTGCTTCAAACAATATTACACTCCATGGCGGACTTGTTCGCAACAGCACTTATCACTACCTTGGAGGAGAGGGAGCAGAGTGCAATTCATTCGGACTCTACCTTTCGGATAAATGGCAGCATGTTGATAATTTTGTAAATGTCGACCACGCCTTTCCGAATTGTACAAGCAACCAGCTTTTCAAGGGAGTGCTTGACGAGATGGCAACCGGCGCCTTCAACGGCCGGATATACGTTGCTCCCGATGCACAGGGAACGCTTGCATACCAGAAAAATAACAGTATCCTTCTGACAGATGATGCCAAGATGGATACAAAGCCTCAGCTCGAGATTTATGCTGATGATGTAAAATGCAGTCATGGAGCTACCGTTGGTCAGCTTGACGATAATGCCCTGTTCTATATGCAGTCGAGGGGAATTGATAAACGGCAGGCAAGGCTGATGCTGATGTTCGGGTTTGCCCACGAGGTGATACAGAATATCAAAGTTGAGGCTCTTCGCGAAAGAATGGATAATCTGGTAATGCAGAGACTTAAAGGAGAATTGTCGCGATGTGCCAGCTGTATGGTTAAATGCGGTTAAATTACAACTCAGGTGAAGGATATTTCAGAAATAAGATCCGATTTTCCGTTACTCCAAAGGAGAGTTTATGATAAGCCGCTTATCTATTTTGATAACGGCGCCACCACTCAGAAACCTATCTGTGTGCTTGATGCGGTGAAGGAAGTCTATACCAATTATAACGGAAATGTCCACAGGGGAATCCATGCGATGAGCGATCTGACCTCCGAAGCTTATGAAAATGCAAGGGAAAAAGTCAGGTTATTCATTAATGCTGGCAAACGTGAGGAAATAGTTTTCACTTCAGGCACAACCGGTTCAATAAACAGCATAGCCTTTTCTTTTGGCGAGAGATATATAAAACAAGGCGACGAAATAATTCTGAGCAACCTTGAACATCATGCCAATATCGTTCCATGGCAGATGATGTGCGAGCGAAAGGGGGCAATTCTAAAGGTTATTCCTGTAAATGATGACGGGGAGATAATTTTTGATGAGTACCTTAGGCTGTTTTCGAAAAAAACCAGGATTGTCGCAGTGACACAGGTATCAAATGCCCTTGGAACTATCCTTCCGGTGAAAAAAATAATTGAAGCGGCCCATGGACATAATATTCCTGTCCTCATTGACGGCGCACAGGGTGTTCAGCATGGGATTGTCGATGTGGAATCGCTTGACTGTGATTTCTATGTCTTTTCCGGGCATAAGATCTATGGACCAACCGGCATAGGAGTACTTTTCGGCAAAGAAAAATGGCTCTCTGAACTACCTCCTTATCAGGGTGGCGGGGATATGGTCGAAAAGGTAACATTCGAGAAAACCACATATAACGAACTTCCTTTTAAATTCGAAGCAGGAACAATGAATTATGCCGGAGCTATCGGCCTGGGACGTGCTCTGGATTATGTCACCTCCCTGGGGAGAGAAGAGATTGCCGCACGTGAAAAAATGCTTCTGGATTATTCAACCCTGCGATTATCATCAATAAAGGGGCTCAGGATTTATGGTAACTCTGTGAGCAAGATTTCCACAATCTCTTTTCTTCTCAAGGGCATTCATCAGTATGATACAGGAATGATCCTCGACAAGCTGGGAATTGCTGTCAGGACAGGCACACATTGCGCACAGCCGGTAATGGACCGCTTCGGAATTGAAGGCACAGTAAGGG
>Ga0315284_10005376_pt1 | contig 18166 bp, 36 predicted proteins | sample YL17G09_16_MG_FD_203696 | JGI IMG/M metagenome (GOLD analysis project Ga0315284, IMG submission 203696) | Sediment microbial communities from Yellowstone Lake, YNP, Wyoming, USA - YL17G09_16 | ecosystem: Environmental > Aquatic > Freshwater > Lake > Sediment | place: USA: Wyoming | collected...
GTAGTGCCAATCCCTACATGCGATGAGCTGTTAATAGTCATAGCAACGTTTGTGCCATCTCCACTTAACTGAAGAAGTCCTCCGCCGCTTCTGGCGTATTGAATAAAGCCGGTAGAATAACCTGCCGCGCTAAGAATCAGTTTTGGGTTGCCGCTTGTATTGGTGTTAATGAGAACAGTTTGATCTCCAGTTCCACTAACTACTAGCTTTTCAGTAGGGCTACTAGTCCCCAGACCTACCCGCCCACTCGCATCAACAAACAACCGCCCAGTGCCATTAGTTGAGATGGCTACTTGGTCTGCGCCGGGGCTGTAGATGCCGGTGTTGGGATCACTAGTAAAGGTAAGGCTAGGAGCACCAGCTGTACCAGCACTAAATGCAACGGAAACTACACTACCGTCAAGAAGTTGGGCCTTAGTCTGCGACACTGTTTACTACTCTTTGTCTTCTAATTTATTTATTCTACAAGAAGACTTGTTGCACTTTTTACACCAAGTACGATCGCCTGGGATTGGTTCAGTTCCATAATCAAAATCATCGTATGAATCAAGATTTCTAAGCCACTGCGCAAATTCTTGAAGATATTTTTTGATCAGGTGCGTAGCCACTTAACAAACCCGTCGCATATTTTGATTTTATCACACAGGGGAAACCCCGCCAAATCCGCCAATCCCTCGATATTTCTCTTGCATGGCTGGTTTATTTTTTAAAAACAGTTGAAGCACGTCAGTAGACGGTGCAGGGTGCTCCCTTAACCAACGATCTGCTGCTGGCGAATCAATGTCAGGAGGGATTCGAATGAAGCGCGGTGCCTCTGCTTGTTCAACCCCGCGTGAGGGCAGACCATACTGCTGCCTAAATTGATCAAAAAAAGGTTCTCCGGGGCTTTTTACGGGTTGTTGTAGTTTTTCAATTTGTTCTTTAGGAATTCTTTGTTGCGGAACGCCGCCCCAAACAGGTGTTGAGCTTATTTCTTCCATGAAATAAGGAGGAATTCCTGTGCCTTCACCGCCTTCAAAATCTCGGCCTACATTAAAAGTTGGGATATCAGTTCCGGTTTGTGAATATTGTTCGCCACCACCATACTTTTCAAGGTAGCTGGTTAAAAAATCTTTGCCACCCATTACCGTAGGAAAATCGTTATCCATTAGCGAATACCATAATTACCCAAACCACCTGGTCCAACCAAAGTACGCGTGAAAGGTGTAATTTCATTAAGAAATTTAGCAGCTTTATCCCAAGTGGACGGTTGCCCAGCAGTTGTGTTAAATGCAGGCATTTCAGCACCTGAAGTTTTTTCAGCTGCTTTCTGATTTGCTTCAGCATAAGGAGCACTTACAGCCACACCCTGCGTATCCCAAGGAGCTGGCGTTGCGTTTGCTGGAGTACCAAACGGTCTTTGATCCAGAGGTGACGGCTGAGCATCAGAAGCGTACTTACTGACATCAGAAATGAAAGAACCGATGTCACGTCCACCAGCTCCGGAAGCCTGTCCAGCACCCATCTGCTTAGCGTATGCTTGCTGAGCAAGGCCCGGGTTTGCCTTAGCCCATGCTGCCATGTTCGTGGCTTCTGCACCTTGCATACCCTGCGTCAAAGCAGAAGTAATAGTGCCCAGGTTGGCGTTACCCTGCAAAGCTTGCGCTGCGTAGTAATCCTTAAGAGTTGCCTGCTTGCTCGCACCAGTAGGAGTGAAGCCTGTGGGCAGGGAGGTCATCCCGGCAAGTTGAGAGATGCCAGGTGCACCGCCGTACTGGGCAAGCAGGTTCCGATACTCCTCGTCTGCAGCTTGGTAGGTGGTGTTGGGGCTGGTTGCTAGAGAAGGGAGAACAGGTGCTGGAGGAGGTGTGCCGCCACCCTCCTGTAACTCCCGTTCCCACGCAGGCCGCTGTGCTCCCTGTGGCAGTGTTTGATATTGGCCCGTAAAACTGTCTGCACCGCCTGCGTCACCAACTGTTTCTGCAGCTGCTGGACGACCGCCGCCAAAACCACGTTTACGCGCAGTTTCGTATTGATTAATAAGACCTAAAGGATTTGAAAGACCTTCAAAACCACGTTTACGCGCAGTTTCGTATTGATTAATAAGACCTAAAGGATTTGAAAGACCTTGAAAAATACTGCTTCCTACTTGTTTCAACGCTCGGTCAACATTTCCGGCACGAACTGCAGACTGATAATCATAGTACCTCAGCCCGTTGTCAGCCTGATAACCACCTCCTGGTAACAGCTTACCCACTTTTGTACAACAATTCCTTTCCTACTATACTAATACAAGTAAACAAAAGACCGCCATGGAAGTAATGCAAATTTTTCCAAACGGCACCACTATCGAATTTGGTGAAGATATGCACGGTAATCAAGTTCATCGTGTGTGCAATCCGTCAGGTTCTATGTGCCGTTACGTCGAACCTTATACCTGCGCGATGGTATATGCGGAACAATATGAAGAGTATTTTAAAAAACAAAGCGGTTAAATTAATTTTAAGTTAGGGGATCTATTGAGAATGCCTGAGAATGGCTGCAGCGCAAGGGGTCTCAATGTACATACGAATGAATGCTTTTTTTCGGGGTTTCACTACGGGTGAAGCGTTTTGTGGTTCTCATTTGTAAGCAACATCCGTATGTAACTTTTACGCCAGGTAAACGACCCTGGCCGCTGAGATCCGTTGCGGCGCAGTGGAGACGCAAGCCAAAGCTTTGGAGAAGAGGCAGGCAGCGGTGGCGCGGAGCTAAAGAGGGTTAGCAGGCGTATGCAACATCCGTATGTAAAAAGTGACTTACAAATGTTGCATACAGATGAGAACCACCAATCTCTTCTAATAGAGTAAATAGGGTAAATTTTGCGTTCCTTTGTACGTTGATTTTGCATTTCCCCAAACACTTGACGTGCCAAGGGTTTTCAGCTATTTTATGAAGGCCCCGAAAACCGTCCCCTACCGAGTCTCAACCTTGGATTACCTAGACTTTTTTCGAGAACAGTACCTCACCACCGATGATTTGGTAGCTGTGGTCAGTGCTTTGAACCTTTTCCAATCCGGCTTTGGCACCGGTCGCTGCTGGTGTCTCAAGACCATCAACCGCTCCGAGCTGAAAGGTTTCACCACCAGTCACGGCTCACGGCCCCTGTACAAGGGACGCGATGCTCGGATGCTGACCTTAGCTATCGCTGGGCAGTATCACAGTGAGACTCAACCTGTCATCGTGAGAAAACACCTTTGCGGCTCTGTTTACTGCATCAACCCCAACCACTACTACTTTGGCACCAAGAAAGAAGTCTGTTATGAGCGCGGTCAACGCAAGGGGAGTCGCATCAGTCCAGACTTGGTAACCGAGCTCCGCCTGAAGAACACGGAGAACCGCAAAACCTGGTCCTACGCTGCCCTTGCTCGTCAGTACCGCCTCCCCTACCATGTAGTACGTCGGATCTGCAATCATGAATCCTATGAATGACCCACTAGGCCAGATCCTGCACCAAAACATTGAAAATGTCCGCAGTGCATTTCCTGAAAAAAGCCAGCAGATGACCCAGGATTTAATTGAACACAGCACAACCGAATGTCTGTGGCACAAGAAGAATTTTCCTGGTCATGTTGGTAATTTTGGCTTGATGAATGAATGTTTAGACTGCCTAGAGGAGATTAAAAAGGGCCGATGTGCTGTTGATGTAAAAAACTTTGCTTTTGATACCTATTGGGTAGTTAAGAAATTCTGGGACAAAGTTGACATCAAAGGTCAGGATGAATGCTGGCCGTGGCTTGGTGCAACGAAAAAGAAGGACACAGAAACAGCCGCTTACATGCCAAGTCCCTTCCACAGTGGGAGGATCCAGTCTGCAGCACGTGTGGCATTCTGGACATCACGTGGTTATGTCGGTAGGCTGCGGGTTTTTCATCAGCCTGGCTGCAATATCCTGTGCTGTAATCCACTACATCTGAGAATTCGGGAGCTAGAATCAATCCCCACACCATCGGAAATTTCCGTAGTAAATTTGAGTTACGGGAATATTTTTAACAATGCAAGAGCAGCGCACCTTAAAAATTAATTCAAAAATTAGTCAAGTCGTGCCGAGCTGCTGGCATGAACCAAACCCTAAGTATGCAGGGCATGTCCGTATTGGCGGCGAAAACCATTTTACTACCTGGTTTGACGCCAAAAAAGAGGCAGAATTGGAGCTCAGATGCCTTGAAAAATGTCTTAGCTATGAATTAATCAAGACTGTGGAAGAAGAAGGGTATTACCCAGAACGCTCTACTTTGCTAGAAAAGTTGTATCAAGAAAGCGAGCGCACAAATGGTCTATATAGTGGCCTGTTAATTGAAAAATAAAACAACCTTTGTTATTGCTAAACTTAAAGTAACAGTGTAATGCTCGTGACGTGGCAAGATTTTTAGCAACGCTTCCTGAAAACCTGGGATTTTATAACCTTGGAAGCATACAGGCGTACCCAACCGGGGGAAGTGGGGCTGTAGCGTATGGGCCTACGAGCTATTTTGGAAGCGATCCCCTTCCCCAACGGTTAGGAGATTCAGTTAATAATCCTGCAGATCTTGGTGATTTTTCTTCTATTTTCCGATCTATTACCATTAGCAATACTCACGGAGGCTTAACGCGGCAACAAACATCTTTTTATCGTTTTTATTTAAACACAAGTCGCGCAATTAAATTTACTCAAAATTTTAGTCAAACTTCTTACACCGCTAATACTAACCGCAATACCCTAATTTCAGTTTATAAAGTAGAAAACAAAACACACCGGCGTGAGCTTCCTATTAATAATGCTGGATATGTCTACAAAACAACAGGCATTGATTATGACGACAACGTAGATCTTGTATCAAATGACTATCCAAATACATCTTTGGAGCCTGGCGAGTACGTTTTTTTAATTACCAATGATATTCGCTATCTGGAAACAACGTATTCTATTACCTTACAAAGTTTAAATGTAGATTGGCGTTATGTGGCAGAGTCTGTTGACGAAGCGCTTGACTTGGGACTGGACACTGAAGGCGAAGACGCTTTTATTGATTTTGGTAACCTAGCCAATTGATTTAAAAAATGCTAAGCTACTGACAGTGTCTACGTAAGCCCATGAAAGTTGTTACACTCCAGCAGTTGGAAGAAAACTTTGAAGCAATTGTAGATGATGTTGCTGATAATAAAGAGCACTACAGGATTGAGCATGAAAACGGTGCCGTCATGCTTATTCCCATAGAAAGTTATGACGTTCTTAAAGAAGTGTACACAGATTGGGTAGAAGAACCGCAGAATACACCGCCTGTGGACGGATTTGATCCACAACAACTGCCTGTTGTAGAGTACGTTCCTGATTTAGAATAAAATTAATTTCAGCTACTAGCTTGTTTAGCTGCCCAGGTGCTGTCGGGACGCTTAGCCCATGAAGGGGTTTCGTCAACGGTTGGCGCAGGTACGTCACCAATTCGTGCTAATGCAGCGTCATATTCAGTCAGGGCTTGATATTTTTGTGCACCTATTGCATCTTTTAACTGTGCATACGGATCTGTAACACCTGTTGTTTGCTGTAAATATTTATCGCCCTTAGGCAGAGAAGCTCCGTAAGAACTGGTTTCTTGTAAACGACGGCCTGCCATGCGCGCACCGAGTTCAGCAGGAGTGCCCACTTCCTGGTAACGTTGTTTTTGAATTTTGCCTGTTTCTTCTTGAATGCGCTTTAAATAAGCGGCAGTATCTTCAAAACTTTCTTGGGGAATGAGCGACTGGTAAAACGTCGGTGCCGTTGGAGCAGGCATGACAGTAACCGGTGCGCTAGGTCTCGAGCCACCCATGGTTTTATTTCACTTGAATCGTTACACTTACTTTAGATGACACAAACCCGTACAGATGCTGAAGACCAACGACTCCAAGGGGTCCCAAAATCAGGACCAGCAAAAGCTCGGCGTATGTGAGACGTCTCCGCGATTTCATGTGATGATGGAGTTTACTCAAAGACTACCACAAATTTCGTAATTTTGTATAAATTTTTGTTTTCGATATACAGCGGTCCGCATTGTTGCTGCTGGAATGCCAAGAAACGCAGCAGCCGCGCTCATAGAGAAAAATTTTAAAATTTTATTTGTCTGAGGATTTTTTAAAGAGACCGGTTTTTTATTCCAACCTAATTTTTTTCTAGCTTCATCAGTTAATTTTCTATTTTTTATACCTTTTCTTAAGTTTTCTAAATGTGTTTTGCTAAATTTTCTACCAATTTGTGCTTGCCTGCATTTTTCTTTAACCTCTTCACTTCTTGGTATGCCTTTAAATCTTGCACCTATTTTAGCCCTGACCTCTGGAGGTAGGATCTTACCTTTCAATGCTATCTTATTTGCTTCTCCAATTTTTCTTTTAGTTTCTTCAGATATTTTACGTGAATACCCACAAGAAAACCCAGCACTACGCGCCCTGGCTTTATTAGCAAAATGCGGATTCACATCAACCTTGTAAAAAGCATGTAAACTAATTTCAGCTTTTTGAGCATCTTCGCGGCAACAAAACTCCTGCAAAACAATTTTATTGTTTGGTTTAAAAGTTTTGTCTTTATACGTTCCCATATACTTAGCGTCTGCGCTGGGAAGACAGCTACAAGATCTCACGCCAATGTAGCCCCTCCCCCAGGATTCGTAACTATAGTAGACGTAGTGATACCGTTTCCCCTTTGGTGCTGGCATGGAAAATAAAAACTCTTTAAAGATTCTAACCGAGCTCGGCAACAGTGATGTGACGCTTCATGAGAACAATATTCCGTATAAAACAGAGTTTAGCGCCTTATTGGCAAAAATGTCCATTAAAACCATGGAAATGCTGTTGACACAGCAACAAAAACAAATAGCCGTAGCTTTATGGGAGGCGTGTAATTACGGGGGAAGGCCAAAACCGGAAAATATGAGCGACATGGAACCACTTCGCCTTTATTATGAGTGGGTTTTACGAATGGAGCACACCAAACAATGGAAAATTGCTCAAAAATCCGGTAAACTACGTACACCATAACAGTTGATGCCCGGCAATGGAAGTTGAAGAGTGGTGCGACCTTAGTGAACAGGAAGAGCTGCGCGAACCGCCGGCAACAACGTATAAATCAAATAAATATCTTAGTTATCGTTTTAATACGTTAAATGTTGAAGAAGTAACTGTTGAAAATTATAAAGAAAAACTTGTAGCTAGTTTGGCAAAACAAATTGAAATGTTTGTGCCACCTTCAGGTAGTTTTGAAAATCATGATTTACAGCGTTACTTAGAATTAATCAGGAGTTATGAAACTTCTACTAATGATTTAATTCTGGGTTTATCTCTTGCGGATCAAATTCGAATTTGTTTTAGTGATATGCAGCCAGCTACAATCTGTTCCCGGTTTCCGGACATTGATTTAGCAACAAAACGCAGATATCGTTGTGTAGCGGAATATCTTCTTCGTCAAAATGAGTTGACCAAAGTTCGTGATGACAATGGAAAACTAGTTAAAACCATGGGTAATCTTGGCAAGATGGTGGTAATTTACTCTCCGCTTCCTAAAATCCGCGAAACGCTCAAGCGCTCTGGTTTGACCGAATTTTTAAAAACTGTTTCAAATGATGCCAATACGGTGGAATCCGCTCCTGTGCAAACTTAAAATCTTTGCTACCATTATTCAAAAAGTTTTTTAGCCATGACTGACCGCCGTAAACAACTGATTGCCAAATTAATGCTGGCAAACCCTTCCGAAGCAGAGCAAAAACTGATTCAACTTACAATTGAACGGATTTGCGTGGACATGGCGGATTTCTTTGAAGGTTTTTATGCCAACGAGGGGCCAGGGGCAATCGTGTATGTACCCAGGGCAGAAAATCAAGAAGATACCATGTTTTATTTAACAGTAAACGCGTTAATGAACGCACTTAATGACTTTAATAGCCGGGATATGGAAGGCCCTGCCGAAGTAATAAAGAAAACAATTGCACGTGCTGAGTCTTTAAATCCAGAAAAAGAAGCACTTTTTATTATTCAAGATGAAAAATACATGTCGCTGATTCATTACAAACGTGATAGTGATACTACCTCCGCAATTCTGATGCGATGAACGGAAAAAAAAATAAATTTTCCCACTTAACGCGAATTTTTAATATAAACGAAGATTGGTTAACACCCGTTGAATATCTTCCTTACATTGACGCGTTACTTGGGGATATTGATCTTGACCCGTGTTCAACACATTATGCAAATTCGCAATACTTAAGAGCTCGTCAAATTTACACCACAAAAGAAGACGGGCTCAATATTGATGCGCCCTGGACAGGTGTTACGTACCTATTTCCGCCTACCTATGGACGCTGTTCCTTCAGCAAAGTACGTGGTACGTGGCGTTGGGGCTTACGTGGCGGAACAAACAGCCACATGCCCAGCGTGGCATGGTTTAAACGCTTAGAAAGAGAGTGGAAACTTCGCAATATTCCAGAAGCATTGTTCTTCTCAACAAGTCATGAGATGTTTCGAGCTTATACAGCCATGTGGGATTACCCCGTATGCATTCCACATAAACGCTGCAATCTTATAAGAGGAAACAGTGAACATAGGTTAGAAACGCCTTTTACATGGGGATTTTTTATTTACCTACCACGACTTGATTTGGGTTTTAATCAGTCTGATAATTTTCAAGAAATTTTTTCCCACTTAGGAAAAATTATTTGTTAAAAAGTGGTGCTCTAAATGCATTTTTAAATGCATACGTCTGATCTCCAGGTCCACTCATGATGAAGCGGTTGTCCTCGGCGCGTTGCTCTGTAATATCGGAACGAGCAGCTTCTTTGCGTTTGTTAATGTAATTTTTTACAAAACGCTTGCCTGCAGTGTTGTCCACTGCGCCTTTAGCTTGCGCATAGCGGTTGTCAACGCTGTAATCAGTGCTAGTCTGTAGGCTCATGTCCCCATTCTGACAGCAACAAACCCATGGAAGACTTGGTTAATAGCCCGTCACACTATGCGTCTGGGTCAGTGGAGTGCATTGACGCCATTGAAGAATCAATGACCAATGAAGCGTTTCGCGGTTATCTAAAAGGTAACATTCAAAAGTACCTTTGGCGGTACGAAGACAAAGATAACGCGCTTCAAGATTTAAAAAAAGCAGAATGGTATTTAAAACGTTTAATTGCGTCTTGTGAACGTTATGGATCCTGATAAAATTCTTTACGAGTATTGTCCAGAACTGCAGTTAATTGATATGCTGGATTGGTTGCAAAATACTATAGGTTTCGAGGTGAGCCCAATCCCCCCTGATCTTGATTCCAGTAACGAAAAAACCGACGTACTACCTCCTCTGTAGGATCCCATTCTTGAATTTTTCGTTCTAAATACTCAATTGCTTTAATTTGATTGGGTGTACCTTTATAGTTATCTGCCACATTTAGCAAACAATATTTTAAAGGACACTTATGCTCAATAAAAAGTGGTACTCTTTTGTCTGCTGCCAAGTATGTATTTAATTCAACACGCCTCCGCTCAACTACTAAGTCTCCACCAGAAGCCCACATGCGATTAATGTAGGGACTCCACTCACGAATGATTGCATTTTTAGGGGCACTAGTGTTTATTAAATTCAGTAATTTACATTCTTTGAAAGAAGGGATGCCAAGGCTGTGAGCAAAGCTCAGAACTGCAGCTTTTTTCTTTTCATTTAGAGGAACAATTACGTAATGTTGCACCAAGTTAGAAAATTCTTTTAAATCTTCTATTAACTGTACGTTTACCTGCGCTGTCAGGGCCTTCTCGTGGCGCCCAACCCAGTGTTTGCCGAGTTTGGTGCTGCCGTATCCGATGCGCCACACGTCCTCTCCGTAGTCCTTATACGAAGCAAATCGACCAAAACCCAGATAAGTCTTAGCCGACGAATAATTTTTAATAATGTCAATGCCGAGTTGAGTTAAAAAGGGATACTCGGCCCAGTCATCCGTTTTTTTCTTGCGAGAAGCCAACGCGTAAATTTAACTTACACGTCAGCTTACCGTATTTTAAGGAACAACAACACTACCTGTGTAAGAAACTTCTGAGTAGCCGTCCAGCGTCAGGATAACCACGTAATTTTTTGATGCGTCAGTAACTGTTACGGCAACAACACCCTTGTTTTTACCGTTTTTGGCAATGTTGTTAAATTTTAAATAACCAGTGGGAGCTGAACCGGCAACGTAAGAATCTTCTTGAAAAATTTCAATATTATCAACACTTGAAGAACGGTTAATGGTCACAATAATATCTCCAGTGCTACCTGGATTAACACGGAAGCCACGGATATTGATACCGCCAGTGTTGGTTGCAGACGTGTTGCCCAAATAAGTAATTTCTGATCCGGCGTCGACGCTGAAGGTGTCGAGTGTACCTTTAATTGTGCGAGTAGCCATTGGGATTAAGAAATTTGACTAGCGGTGGAGTAATTAAAGTTGATTTCGGCATCAATGCCGTGTTCCTTGAGGATGTTCAAGAACATTTGCTTGTCCATCGTTTTCTGATGAAGCATATCCAGAAACGCTTCTTCTAGGTCTTCACGATCCAGTTCGCGAATAGCGAATGCAGCGGCATGGAGAGCAAATTCAGCATCCATGCTTATTCCTGGGGCATTGGCGTCCATTAATTGATCCAATCCATGCCTTCAGTTTAACAGCTGTGAACTAAATTGGCTTTAAATCGGGTAAGGAGGTTGTTGCAGGGGAGCACTACGCTGATCTACCGTGAAACTCGGAAGGTCTGGGGCGCCGTCAAAAATACCAGGAATCAGATCAGGTAAGCGTTCTGTGACATACTTTTGCAGAAAACTTTCGGAGGCTGGAGGATTCATGGATATTGAGGCGGCGTCCGAGCAGGAAATTACTGGCAGCATATATGCCGCCAAAACTCAAGCCAAATACCAATAAAATTGGGACCACTTGCGCTACTGCCCTTAAACAACTACCATTTTAAACGGAATAGTACTTAGAGCAGGATGTCTGACCAACTGGCGATGGACCTGACAAAGGCAGCGGTAAGCGGCGTAAGCAAAACGCAAGCTGCAAGTTTTTTAAAAAAAACGCACGACATTAGTGATGATGAGTTTAAAAAACTTTTGCAAATTTGTAATTTTAAAACAAAACCTCCGCGCATTGATTACAATTACTTTTATAATTTACCTGTTACACAAAAAGCTAAACAGTTTTCGTACCCGTTTACCCAAATATACACTTGCGAAGAATTTTTATCCCCAGGTATTTGCAAAGCCTTAATTAATTTAGTTGACAGTAGGCTGCGCCCATCGACCGTTTCTAATCCAACGGATGATTCCGTGGTCTCTGATTACCGCACCAGTCAAACCGCAGATCTTAATTATTTTGAATCTGATGCTTTGATGCGGCTGGATCAACTTATTACTGAGTACGTTGGGATCAAACCGTTCTTAGGGGAAACCTTGCAATCACAGAAGTACAGCCCAGGGGAATACTACAAAGAACACTGTGATTTCTTTTTTCCATTAACTAAAGAATTTAAAACTTACACCGAATGGATGGGGCAAAGAACGTGGACCTTTATGTGCTATTTAAATGACGTAGAAGAAGGCGGCGAAACATATTTTAAACACCTTAATTTAAAAATAAAACCAAAACAAGGAATGGCTGTTATTTGGAACAATCTATATAAAAACGGCTTGCCTAATCCTAAAACACTGCATGAAGCCCTTCCACCAATCAGCGGAAATAAATACGTAATTACTAAGTGGTTTAGAAGTTGGAGCCTGGTTTAGTTGGCGGCAATACTAAACTTAACAGTGGCGCTTGTTCCGCCTGTTTCGTGAAAAAAATTACCACGAAGATATCCAACTGGGAAACCACTAACATTGTAAGCATATGTTCCATTTTCCGTAATTGTGTTAGATATCATGGCGCCAAAATTAGTACCATCAATGCTGCCGTCAAGCCGCACTACCACTGAAGTATTAATATTTGTCACCGTTGCGGTCAACGTGTAATTCCTTGTTGACAGGTAATTTATAACAAAAACGTCAACGTTTTCAGTAACCCCAGGTTCGGTAAGCGCAGGAAACGTGGCAATTAACGTCTGCTGATGACTTTCAAAATAACTCAATTGAGCCTCCTACTGGGGTAACCCGTGTTTACAGGGCAGATACCACAAAAGTAACTGATGGCGTGCCTGTGCTAATAGAAACTAAATTACCACGAATTTGTTTTAACGGCCGGCTTGTATAGTTATAAAAATATGTGCCGTTAGCAGTCAGTGTTTTATCTGCCGTATCCAAGTTGAAAAAATTTGTACCGTCAAGAGTGCCTTCAACACGCACAACAACGTTTGTACCAATAGATGCAACTTTAACTTGCACGCCAAACGTAGTAGCAGCCAGTAAATCTTGCACCGCTACATCAAGTGCTGCAGTGGTGCCTACAGCAGTAAGCGCAGTCGGATAGAAAAAAACTGTATCCGCAAAAATAGGACTTACAGACATTACTTTTTATAGTCTAGGTTGCTTTTAAGAAGCCACTGGTTCTTCTTATGTACTCTACCGCGCTCCACACCAAGGTCAAGAGTCAGCTGATCGCCGATCTGTTCCGACATCTTAGCCAGCTCTTCAAATTTAACAGCTAACAGATTGTGGTTTGTCGCCAGCTGAAGAATGATTGCTTCCTGGTTAAAGCAGTTCTCCAGGGGGACTTCAGGCATGGTGGAGTACACCAGGTCCTCTACGGTCTTAGGAGTGGCAATATCGAGGCTGCGCAGGTGCTCGGCAATAGTATCGATGCCTTCCTCTAGCTCACTGTAGATTTTTTGTGTCAGTTTATGAATAGAATAAAACTTACCACCCATCAAATTCCAATGAACAAGTTGAGTCTGGTGATAGACGTATGTGGAATCCCGGAGGCACTGCGTTAAATGGCAGTAACAGGGGGTCGTCTTATCGATCGTGTTTTTAGCCATTGAATTCACCACAAATCATTACAAGTTTATTTACGGTTGGCACAGTTCTGTTGATGTGTGATCCACCGGCAATTTGTAGGCTCGTAGTTCCCATAATTATCTATTCTATCAAGCTCCAACGCAGGATCCGCACCGTTTGCTTCAGCCCAATTTTTAAAAAACACATAATCATCTGTCCACTCATCACAAACTGTAATATTTTTTTCTAAATACGTTGGCCAGCGCTTGCACCTTGCCTTCATTTTTTGCCATCTACCGTAAAGCCAGTGTCCTTTTTGACACTTATTTCTAGAGTCCCCGTGTGTTTGATTTTTTTGTCCAAGTATTTTTTTAAGTTTTGGGTTATCGCTGTGGTTCTTTTTTGCAGCACAGCTTAAACAGCGCCACTGCTTGTTGACGCGATTCCACGCGTCAATGCGAACTTCTTTTTCTTTCTGACAATCAACACATTGAGTCAGAATGTAACGCCATTTCCCTTTACGAAAAAACACTGACAAGGGTTTGCATCTGGTTTTATATTACCATAGATACTTACCCCCAGAGGTGCGAACAGGCCCAGTATTTAGGCGTGTTTTTGTCCATCTGTTTATCACACCCCATTCTAGCCCTAAAGTTCTTACGCCGCTCGGGGTCTCTGTGTTGAGTGTAATCCTCATAACCGCGTCGTCCGTATCGAACAATCTTTTCTTCACCGTCATGACAAGACTTCACAACCCATTTATGTGTGTCTCCAGCTGGCGCACGCTGAGGTTTATTACACCGCATGTGCTCTTTAGCTAATCGTTTGGCTTTAGCGTGGTCGGCCACAGTTAAACGTAATTTTGTTTATTGGTGATTAAATTTTGTGGGGTCTGCCCGTTAACAATTTGTTGAAATTCGTCGGGAATGCGGGATTTTGTTAACTCCTCAACAGCTTTTGAAATATAGTCATCTAAAAATTTTTTGCCAGACTTTGCTGGTTGCTGATCAGGTTGCGATCCATCCGAGGGTTGCATCATTGCAAATGTAAGGTATGGCCTGAGCCGTAGTAGTAAATCTTACGGAACAAGGTCTTTGTTCCATCCATTCTTTAAGTTTACCAACCCTTTGCTCTGAATAATTCAAGTTGGCAGGACCCATGTAATCAAAGACATGTTGCGAACCCTTGGCGCGATTGCAATTAGTACATGCACATGCCAAGTTGTTTCTGGTACTGTGGCCGCCTTTGTGTTTAGGAACAATGTGGTCAATTGTGGCATCACGATCACTTAACTGTTTATCACAGTAAGCACAAGACCAATTCCAATCTTCAAAAATACTTTCTCGAAACCGTTTACGCGCAATTTTGGGAGTGAGAACAATTAAGTTTGCTAGTAAATCGTTTTCGCAGTGAAACATGAAAATGTCATGAATCCTTACCCAAAAATACGGTGCACACACCTGCCCTGTGCGCTATGCTTGTACCGAAAGGGAGTGTGGCGTAACCGGTAGCCGCATCAGACTTAAAATCTGATGGTCCTTGACCGTGGGGGTTCGAGTCCCCCCGCTCCTATTTAATCAGTTAAACCCGCGGCAGCGTCCTCGGCTGGATCGTAGTCAGCATCCTCCAGGAGCTTCAACAGGTAATAGTGGACGCGGTCGGTAGTCCAGCGCAAATCCTCATCACTGACATTACAGATAATTGCATTCAACCGTAGCTCACGCGAGGGCTCACGTAAGTGGTCTGCAAGCAGCTCTAGAGCCCGGTAGCGGCCTGGTGTAAAGTCCCCCAACATGTTAATCAGACAGCCCTGCAGAAGCTGACGACTCACACTCTAGTGCAGCTTCTTCTTTTTTTAAAATGTCAAGGATTTCCAGTGCCCCTGATACTTTTAAATAACCTTCTTTTGTTGCAATAAGAGTGGTTTCCGCAGTGCGGATCTGCTCGGCTAAATCAGCAAGTTGTTTCTTGAGACCGGCTTCAAGATTTTGAATGGTAGACATAAAACATAAAATTTATTGCTATATTAGCAGATTATTAACGCTTAACAAGTGGAGTAACAATACCCGCTAGCAGCTCAATAACACGATACCCACGTGGAACAACTCCTGAGGACACCCTAGTTTGAGGAAAAACTTTAGGTGTACGCGTAACATTAACAATGACAACCGCCAAAACATGTAGGGCTGTAATAACTTCAGCCAAGTTTTTCACGTGTTGAGCAAAATTTTGCATAGTCAGGGTGTTGCAGGAGGTGGGGATTTAGGTGCGCGTGGCGATTTAGGAATGGTAGGAGCGCTACGTGTGCGTGCTGTTCTTTCTTTTTTATCTTCTTCTTTTCTACTAACACCATAAACCGCTAAAACACTAGTAACCAAACTAGAAATAAAAGCAGCATCAACTTTGGCAAAACCCATATAACTAATTGTTAATACGGCTAATGCCCAAGTCAATACCCCCGCTGGAACAACAGTGGTAATTAATTGACGAAGATTGTCGTGATGTTTTTTCACATTTAAGCTAAATCTATGAACCAACCAGAACCATCACCTTCGACAGTCCAGCGCGCTCTAATTAAAGCATAACTGTACTGTTTGGCATGGCCATCAGTACTCGGATAAGTGCCGGTTTTGTTATCAATTTCACCCCAAGGATCGTTAACAGTGAATTTTTGTGTACTGTCATCAAATCCCGTAATTAAAACCCAATGCCCACCACCAGACGGTGCGTTGCTTGGCCCATGATGAAGAATTCCAATTGGAATAGGAATTCCATTTTTAAGATTACGAACAAGATCCAAAAGTCTTCCATTCTGTTTAAAAACAGCTTTTAAGCCTAGGCCACGGAGAACTTTAACTTGAACGCTGCTGTCTGTACTGTCCCCAATTGCAAAAACTTTTTTAACGTACTCATTATCATTTTTAACGGAACCTGGTTTTAAATACATCGCTGCCATTGCACACGAAGAAGAAAAACAAGTGCGGCTAGCATCACGATAGTTATCCCGTTGTGATTGATAAGGAACATCAAGAATTTTACGAGAAATGGTGTCTTTATCTACGTTTTCATTGCGACGCGGGACGACGCGCCCCGTCAAGCCTTCCCAGTGCTCATCGTAAACCCACCACGTACCCATCCCACCTGGTAACTCTAGCTGTGTGTGTTTGTCTTTCTGTGCCAATACTTTGCAACCCCTGTAATCTCGTCCTTGAACAACTTTTGCAAGTTTGTCATTAGATAAATCCGCACTGGCAACAGGTTCTTTTTTAAACCAAGTTTGTTGAGCGGAACGAATATCAATAGTTGTCACAGCACCAGGTGCGGTAGTCGTGGCTGAAGCTGCACCAGAACAGAAAAGCTTGATCTCGGCCTCCCGCCGACGCACAAGGCCAGGCAACGGACCGTTATTGCCTTTGACCCATTTAAGCAGTTCTTCTTTTGCTACTTTATTCGGTTCTTCTTTATTGTTTAACCTTTTTCGTAAAGTGGACTCTTCTAAAGCACCTGAACCACAATTAAAAGCAAAAGAAACTAATGCGTCAAATTGAGTTTGAGTTAAGGGAACAGTAATCAAGCTAGAAACTGCTTTTTCAAACCGATCCAAATCTTTCCGTAAAAGCGTATTTGCTTCTGCGTCAGTAATTGTCTGCCCTGAATAAACATCGGGTCCGGTGTGGCCGATTCCAATAGTCAAAATCCCCGCAGCACATACATAACTGTTTAAACGGCACCCCTCAAACTCGCGTACAAGTTTAATACCTGCGTCAGAAATTTTCACAACAATTATTTAATTCTTGTTTATTCTATAAGAATAAAACGTACCTCGATGTAAAATTAATATATCTCCAAAATCTACTGCCGTGTTAAAACCTCAATGGATTTTAATTGCTGTTTTTGTTGGAAGTCCTGCAACGGCACAAGTTGTGACACCGAATTTCACAACCGGTACGGTAAATTCAACAACAACAGCAACACAAAACATAACAGAAACTTATCGAATCGAAACATATGGCGGCACGCAATATTCCGTAACTGGTTCCAACGTCACACCAACAGGAAACCTAGGTCCATCTGCAACGTATGCAGTAACCGATGCAACAAAAGACTTCAGTTACAGCCAGGTCAAACTCGATGCTGGGATCATCAGCACCACAGATTTAACACGCACTATTACTACTACCTCTGTTACCAACTCGTTGTCTGTCTTCTCGCAATAACACCGGCCCTGGGTCAGACTGGCAATACTAATGTCAATGCCAATCCCCAGGCTAGTTCCTTTGGTAGTGTTACGAACCAAGCCGTCCAAATAAACCAAGGTAGTTTTAACCAACAATCATTGGGTCCAGGTCTTGTATGCAGCGGGCCGACAATGGTTTTTACTCCTTTTTATATTGGTAATTCACAATTTAATGAACAAATAATCTCCGGTAATTACGGCGTTCAACTATCCTTTAGTGTGCCATTAGACAAAGAAGCAGTTAACTTATGTAAAGAATTAGGACGCAGTAGGTTATCAAAAGAAAGGTTAGATTATGAACTAGTAAGAATACTTAAATGTGCTGAGTTTTATAAAGCTGGTTTTGTTATCCGACCGGAGTCTCCTTATGCGCCTGTTTGCGCCGACGTGATTCCAGTCGCTGCCTTGACCACGTTGAAACCTTTTTCCCCCTCAATTTCTGTACCCGTTTCCAAGCCTGAGTAATAGCTGGTTTAAACACAGTTACTAGATGTTTGAACACTGCTGTTGCCGATAAAGTTGCTGCAACACTTATTGCACTTGTTGTAGCAGCAGCACTGATAATTTCAGCTTTTGGCATTGGGATTTGTATATCAGTCCCAGGTAAAGTAATAGATGTGGTCTCAGCTAAATGAGATGGATTATTTAATGTTGGCTTTAACGAAGACGTTGACTCATCTTCTTGTACTTCTGGTTGTATTGGTGGTGGGGCTACTGCCGTTGATGGTGGTGGGGCAGCTGCTGGAATCTTCTGTTCCTCAGAAGAAGGTTTTTGTTCTTCGGACGAAGTAGTCTGAGGAGGTGCTTCGGTAGTGCCAGAGTATGGAAGAACAATCGGCGGATAGCTTGGGACTTCAACACGTGGCAAATCCAGGGCCGGTTTAGGTAGGGGCGGTACCGTTGGTATCGGAATATTAGGGGGAAGTAGTTTATCCATAGATGAATTATTGCATCATGGATCTTGGCAAGTTTGTTGGTGATCAATTAGAAGATGCCGCATCTCCTATTACGGAACGTGTATATGAAAT
>Ga0315284_10005377_pt1 | contig 18164 bp, 19 predicted proteins | sample YL17G09_16_MG_FD_203696 | JGI IMG/M metagenome (GOLD analysis project Ga0315284, IMG submission 203696) | Sediment microbial communities from Yellowstone Lake, YNP, Wyoming, USA - YL17G09_16 | ecosystem: Environmental > Aquatic > Freshwater > Lake > Sediment | place: USA: Wyoming | collected...
GACCTGCAGATAGGCATCCTATCCATGTGGTTCATGATCGCCTACATCCCGTTATCCATGCCGGTCTCGTGGGTGATCGACACCTATGGCTTCCGGCCGGCGGTCAGCATTGGGGTCGTGATGATGAGCGTCTTTGGAATCACGCGCGGCCTGGCAGGCGCGAATTATACGCTTGTCCTGGCAAGCACGATCGGGATCGCTATCGCCCAGCCTTTCCTGCTCAATGCGTGGACAAAAGTACCCGCCAACTGGTTCTCCATCGAGGAGCGCGCCACTGCCGTGGGTATGGTTACGCTTTCTGCGTTAGTCGGCACCGCCCTTGGTATGCTGCTAACACCCATTCTCATCTTGCAGATGCCTATCCCAACTGTGCAGTTGATATACGGTGGGCTGGCGGCGCTTTCTGCCCTTCTTTTCCTCGTTTTCGCCCGTGAAAAGCCAGCCACACCTCCATGCCCGGCGGGCATGGAGGTACGTTCCCTGATGCTGGATGGGCTGAAACACGCCCTGACGGTTAAGGCCTTCTGGTTGTACCTGCTGGTCTCATTCATCGGGTTAGGAATTTTCAACGGCCTGACCACCTGGGTAGAAGCCATCATTCGCCCGCGCGGCTTCACCCCCACCGACGCCGGGACGGTTGGCGCCCTGATGCTGGTCGGCGGACTACTGGGAGCAGTGATCATCCCGCCTTTCTCCGACCGACAGCACAAGCGCCAGCGTTACCTGCTGCTGGGGATCAGCCTGGCCATCCCGGGGTTGGTAGGGCTGACCTTCGCCACAACAATCTGGCTGCTGTTTATTTCAGCCTTCAGCTTGGGATTTTTCCTGATCAGTACCGGTCCCATTGGCATGCAGTATGCCGCCGAGATCACCCAACCCACCCCGGAGGGAACATCCAACGGGCTGATCCAGCTTTTTGGGCAGGCCGCGGTCGTTTTCGTCTATATCATGGAAGCGATGAAAAGCCCGGATGGCTCATTCACACCGGCACTGATGCTTACCCTCGGGCTGATGGTCATTTGTGTGCTCGTCATCACCCAGTTGGAAGACCCGGTATTGAAATAGAAGCGACCCATGGGGAACGGGCCTTTTCTCCTGGCGGTTGACCTTGGCGCCTCCGGGTGCAAGTCGGCATTGGTGTCCGTATCGGATCGCATAGCAGCCTGGGATTTCCAGGAATTGCCACAACATGTGCTGCCTAACGACGGTGTGGAGTAAAACCCGCAGGATTGATAGCAGGCTTTTAGTACCACCGACCACGGGGTGACCTTGATCGCTGTGGTGGGCTTGGGCTACCTTATCTTTGACTGCCTCCCGCAGAAGATCGACCTCCAGGCGATATATAAACCAAACCCCGAAAACCGGGCGGTATCTGACAAGGTTTTCGGGGAATTTGTCTGCTTTTATGTGTTTGGCCGAAAGTAACTAAAATAACTCATCAGAGTTTTACGGCCAAACACCCAAGTAATCGGCTGTAATGGCGCATTTTTTGTAAAAATACCTTCAGCCGATTACATATCACTAGACCAAAGGTATTTATAAACGGCTAAACGGATAAGTCTTTATGGCTTAACCAACGATTTGATCTCCGCCACTGCTTTTTCGACAGCTTTTAGCGTCTGATTAATATCCGTCTCAGTGTGCACCGTCGAGATGAACCAGTGTTCGAACTGGCTGGGATGTACCTGCACACCTTGCTTCAACAAGGCACGCTGGAATGCACCGTACCACTCGGTCCGGGCAGCCGCCAAAGCTTAGCGCCATGTTTGCGGGGGTTGGTCGGTGAACCATAATTGGAATACCGTACCCAGGCCAAGCAGTGAAACGGTGATACCTGCCCTGGCAAAGACATCGCGCAGTCCGGCTTTGAGCCTGTCGCCCAGCTTGTGCATCCTTTCATACGTACCGGGCTTGCGCAACCCTGCGAGGGTGGCTTTGGCCGCTGCCATGACCACCGAGTTGGTGTTGTATGACCCCAGGTAGGGCACGCGGTTATCGGCAGCCAATTGCATGATCTCACGCTTACCCCCAACCGCCGAGAGAGGAAAGCCTCCGCCGATGGCCTTGGCCATGGTGGTCAAATCCGGCGTTACCCCGTAGTATTCCTGCGCGCCGCCCAAGGCCAGCCGGAAACCTGTGATCACCTCGTCAAAGATCAACACAATCCCATGTTCGCTGGCAAGCTTGCGCAGGAACGCCAGGTAGCCGGGTTTGGCCTCAATGCATCCGCAGTACGCCATCATGGGTTCGGTGATGATGGCGGCAATCTCGTGCTTGCGCTCGCGCACGGTCTTTTCCACAACTTCTGGATTATTCCAGGGCTGAATGATCAGGGTTGACAGCAGAGTCTCGGGGATGCCGGGCGCGGCAGGCACCGGGCGAGGGGCATGCTCCAACCCGGCCGCGGCGATGGGCGGTTTCACGCTGACATTGATGATATCACTCCAGCCGTGGAAACAACCCTCAAAGCGGATGATTTTCTCTTTGCCGGTATAAGCCCGAGCCAGGCGGATGGCCATCATCACCGCCTCGGTGCCGGAATTGGAAAAACGGACCAGCTCGGCGCTGGGCACAGCAGCCTGCACCATTTCGGCGATTTCAGACTCAAGCGGGCTGCTGAGCCCCAACATGGGCCCGCTGTCATCGAGGATCTTATGGACGGCGGCCATGACTTCTGGCGGGCGATGCCCATGGATAAGCGGACCCAGGGCCAACAGGTAGTCTATGTATTCATTCTCGTCGACGTCGTAGATGCGCGCGCCTTCTCCGCGGGTGACATACAAAGGGATTTGATAACCGGCCCCGCTACCGCGCGCCATGCTGCCAACGCCTCCGGCTAGCGAGCGAATTGCGCGCTCGTATAGGATTTTAGATTGTTCATTTGAATAAGTGGTCATAATAAGATTCTCCTCATTAATGACTAACCATCGTTAAAAGGGAGACTATCGGCCTTCCGAGGTCTATCAACCATTCAAGCGTCGAAAGATGGATTTATTGTTTTTATAGATTGCCAGAAATTCAGCAAATAATACATCGTATAAAGCACGGTTAGCAAGGGCAGGTGTGAACGATTTCTCATATTGGATCAGGGTGGGGATATCCGCGAAGGTGATGTCCCCCAGGCCCACAGAAGCCAGGAAAGCCGCACCGCGCGCATTGGTCATTTGCGGGTTTTTCACCTTACAGATTTCACGATCCAGAACATCTGAGAAGATCTGGCACCAAACATCTGAATTGCCGCCTCCACCGACGATGTTGAGAGAATCCATTTTCCGCCCGATGAACTTTTCCACATACTTCATGCTCCAGCGGGTGTTGTAAGCCACACCCTCCAAAACAGCCCGCACCAGGTGATTCTGATTAGTGCGCACCGAGAGGTTGAACAAGCCGCCCCTTAATGTCGTGTTATCTACCGGGCTGCGTTCGCCGTTCAGCCAGGGGACGAAAATCACCTTATCGCTGCCGGGCAGGACGCTGGCGGCGATTTCGTCCATTAGCGCAAACGGCTTTTCGGGCGGGTCGTTTTTCTGAAGAGCATTTTTATAGAAGATCAGGTTGTCCAGGAGAAACGGCAGACAGCCACCGGCAATATCCTGCTCATTGATGCACTGATATTTGCCCGGAATGGCAGCCGCCAGGGACGCGATGTTATGATCTACATCTGTCTTTTTGAAGGGGACAATGCATTCGATCCAGGAGGAGGTACCGATATAGAGATGGCCCTTGAAATCCGTCACCGCACCGGAGCCGATCAAGGCACATTGGTGGTCTGGCGCGCCCATGAAGACCTGCACATCCTGACCCAACCCAAGCTCTTCAGCCACCTGCGGCCGGAGTGGGCCTAACGCATCCACCGATGACCTGAGGGGCGGCAATTTACCTTTGTCAATCTTGAGCCGGGCGATGAGCGTATCGTCATAACGGACGCGCTGGATGTTGCGGATATCCGTCACCCAGAAGAGGGTGATCGAATCCGGCGCGGCGGCATATTCCCCGGTCAGGCGCAGGTTGAGATAGTCCTTGCTCCCCAAGAATTGATAGGTCTGCTCGTAGACTTCAGGATGCTCGTACTTGATGAGCAGGACGTGAGCGATATCGTCTTTGCCGGAGAGCGCCGGCCCCCCACCGGTGATGTAGACCCAGCGCAAGACTGTTGCCAACCCATAGCCGTTGACACTGGGGAAGCCCTGCATTACTTCCTTAACATAACGAGCGCCGCGCGAATCCATCCAGGTGAGCGAGTTCATCAGATGGCGTCCGTTCCGATCCACCGCCACGGTGCTGGAAAAGGTACTGGAGACGGACACTGCGCTGATCTTCACCGCCAACGGAGCTCGACGGTGGATCACCTTCTGCGAAGCCAGGACCAGCGCCCGCCACCAGTCATCGGGGTTCTGCTCTGCGCCTCCGTTTGGGAAGAAGTGCATCGGGGTTGGTTCGTAGCCCCAGTCCACCACCTCGCCATGGGTCGAGACGATGGCAGCCTTCACCCCGCTTGTGCCATGATCAATTGACAGAATATATCTATTGGGCTTTATCATCATTTTCTAAAGGAGAAGGTCGTGTTTCGTGACTGTGCCGGTCTCATCCACACTTTCTACGATGAAGCCTTCAAACGACATGCCATCCCCTTTGCCCTGCTCCAACGCTAAAATCTCCGGCAGCAGGGCCAGAAATTCAAGGGGTTGAACAGCGGCTTCAGGCGGCAGCGTTCCTTTTCCGTAAACCTGACCGCGGTTCATCAGGATGGCGCCCATCGCGCCAGGAATGCCGGTGCCTTCGCCCATTGCCTGGCTGCCGGAAGCCATGTGAAAACGGTATTCCTTATACTTCCCGTTTTTCTTGCCAGTGACAACCACGGTCATGCAGCCCCGCTGAATGCCGAAATGGGTTTGCTCCAAAATGCGCGGTCGTTCATGCAGGATATAAGCCAGGGCAAAATCATAAGGACGGATGGTCTGGCCTTTGACCTTGAGCGCTTCCTGGCTGTTGAGACCCAGCTCGCACAGGTCGCGGATGAGGTCATAATACTCGTTGGGGATCACGGAGCCACGATTCGTGACTTGCTTGAGTTTTAAGTACTTCGGCAGGGTCACCTGTTCGGGATGCGGATAGGGATAGACTGGCACCTTACCCACAATGGGAAAATCAAAGGTCGTGCGCAGCGCCAGGCCAGATTCTTCGAAGAATTTCACATACTGCAACCTGCCGTCCAGGTACATCGGGATGTCTATCGCCATGCAGTGCAGGCGGTGTTCGATGACACCCTCTCCCTCGATCGGTTCCCCGCCGTGGGTATGGTAGATGTCGATGGCTTCGGTTTCGTCAAGGTAGCTCTCAGCCGCCAGCTTTCCCAGCATGTTGGTGACGCCCGGTGAATTGCCCATCCCGATGAGCGCCGTCACCCCGTTTTGCTTTGCCTGGGAGTCCATCGCGAGCACCTCCAGGGTGACGTCGACATCATCACAGACATCCACGTAATTGATCCTGGCTTCCAGCACCGCGCTCAAGATCGGCTTAACCGTGGTGTAAAATGGGCCGACGCAATTCAGCACCACATCGCAGCCCCGAATTGCTTTCTTCACACTGGGGGGTTGCAAGGCGTCAAATTGCACCGTCGAGATTTTGGGGGATTTGAGTTTGGCAGCCAGTTTGTTTGCGCCAGCGATGTCCTGATCACCGATCACGACCTGCGAAAACTCCGGGTGCTCCACCAGGGTGGTAACGGCCACCCGCCCGACTGCGCCACAACCTCCTAAAACGATTACCTTAGCCATTGAGGACCTCCTGGTATATGTGGAATTTATGAAATTATAGTATCTTCTCAAAAAAAGGGGATAGGGGGTTCTCCGGCGGGCTTCACCCGCCCGAAAACCCCCATCTCCCTTAGAATCATTGAGAAGATACAAATTATACTTCAAAGACACTCAGGATTGCCTCTTGACTTTTTCTAAAAACTTGTAAGCGCTTCATCACCACGCCGCGCATCGGGCAGGTAAAGTTTGGCCCCAAGAGCGAATCTCGGAAAAGAAAGACCCGCCTTTGTTGTTCGCCTCGGTTGCCTTCGGGTTGGTGATCTTCTTCTTGACTGCGGCTGTATACCGGGGCAATTTCGGGCAGGGCTTGCCGTGGATTGTGGTTTTCCCACTCATCTATGCCCTGACCTTGCTGGTAGTAGGTGGCTTGGCAGCATACTTCCTGGATTACCCGCGCCTGTATCTGATTGCCGTGCTGTTTGCCCTGCCTGAGCCTGTCAATGTGCTTGCGAAACATACCCTGGGGCCTGACCTGGGCTTTTACGCCTTTGCCGTCCCAGCCTTGATCATAATTTGCACGGGCTTGTTCTATCTGATGCGTTTTATGCACCAGCACCCGGTCGTGGAGATGAACCATGACGGACCCTAACCTTGAAGGTGTTGACCGCATCATCCACGAGCCTGCCCGCCTGATGATCATGGCGGTGCTCTACGTCGTCACCAGCGCCGACTTCACCTTCCTGATGGCGCAGACGGGCTTATCCTGGGGCAACCTGTCCTCGCACATGAGCAAGCTGGAAGAGGCGGGTTACATCCAAGTGGTCAAAGACTTTGCCAAACGCCGGCCCCACACCATGCTGCCTCTGACAGAGGCCGGCAGGGCGGCTTTTCGAGAGTATCGCCAACCCATGAAACAGGTTCTGGATGACCTGCCGGATTAAAAGACCCTACCCCCCACACTCCCCAACACAACCTCAAAACAATTCAGGGCATCATCAATGACCTCATCGATATCCGCCATGCTGGTGTATATGCGGCTGCCGAGGCACAAGGAGACATTCCCATACGTGCAGGCTGGGTTATCTGCGTCACATCTGGGCCTCACAGCCGGGAGAGATTAATGCAGGTTTCTCACACTCATCTGTTGTCGAGCATAACCGTGATTCCGGAGATACTGCGGTAAAATCTACTTTACATCTAACCCAGTGTTCAACTGGACACTGTAACCGCTGGCAGCACCGCCGGTTAACTTCCGTCGTTAGACAGCCTCCCGACAGGAGATAGACAATGTCACATGAAGCAGTTACAATAGGAAAAGAACATCTTAAAGATGTGGCGCAGTGGTTCTGCATTCGCGATAAGAAGCTGTTCGAGCAGGTGTTTTCACTACCGGCCTGCTACGCTGACTAGACCATCTGTATTCCAGGCGTAACTCGCATCAGACGCTTCGCCCCCTCACAAACAGGCATGCAGAGCCAACGGGATTTCTTTCTCTAAGTTGGTTTCAAAATAACCACACGCCCGATTGGCTGATGCGGACTATCAGGCGTGTGGCAGGCAATTGCTCAGGAGGTAGAAAAATGCGCCGTTTTTTAGGGTCAAGAAATGTGATCCTCATTGGATTGTTCTTAATTTTACTGGCTATATGGGTAGTCAATGGTTATAACCAAAATACTGACCATCTAGCAACACCTGCCCCTATTTTCACCCCGCTGACCAAAACGCTCATTCCAACCCGTGCGGTTGCCGGATCAACCCTACCTCTCACACCCGAGCCGGTTGTCTTTCTATTAACCACGCGTGCCGGGCAAGAACTTCAATTCAGAAACATCATGCTGGAACCGAACGCGTACGTCGCTTTTCACACCGAAAGTGTCCCCCAGGGTATCCCCATGGCAAATGGGGTAGAAATCTCGTTTGATTACATAGCTCAGGTAGATTTTGACTTACCCTCACCAGATTGGGATTCCACCCACAAGCCCGACCTTGCTGCTACGGATCAATCCGGCGAGTTGGTCTTACCAGACGCACCTACAGGGTCCAGCAACTGGCCTGTTACTGTAATCCTTACGGATGGCACCAAAATTACCGACAGCCTTGGCTTTAAAGCGCATCATAAAATCCATGTCACCGGCCAATCTAACTATGGATATTTAGACATCGAGCTGGTCGACATACAGAAGATCGTCATCCTAAGGACCTCCACACCCCGACCAATCCCACATGAACCACTAGGTGATGACCCCATCTTCATCGAAACGCTATACGGTGAGACTGTCAAAGTGACCTACCCCAAGGTCTTCGCCCGCTGCATGTACGATGTCTATTGCTGCCATGGTGAGGCGCTGGACGTCATCCCGCTCCTGGGGGGCGCTGATCTCTCCTTGAAGGATGTCAAATCCATCATCTTTCCCGCCCCAAGCGACCTCCTGTCGCAAGTCACCGTCACCTTGCCAGATGGCACATTTTTTAACACCACACTTCGCCCGTCCGCCGATTGCCCTGGGACGGCGTGGAGAATGCGCGCTAAAGCCGCCCTGGGTGACTTTGAGATCGAGCTTGGTTCGATCAAGAAAATTGAGCGATAATCTCCAGGCAGTAACCCTCTGTGACCATAATTCGGCAGTACACAGCCGAGTACAAATTGCGCATCTTGCGTGAAGCGGAACAAATCAAGGGGCAAGAGACCCTGGTGATGATCTGTTTATGGAAGCCCCCAAATCGTGAAATCTGTGTATTTGATGGATTGACCGGTTATTTGATCCTTTTCCAGGAATCCGGTACCAACGCCAATATCTCCTGAATTCATGCGGGCGGTTAGATCGGGTTTGGCAATTACATTGCCGTTGACGAGGAAGATACTTCTATCACCCAGTGCAACCAGCATTAATTCATCTAACTCGGAAGCACCCAATTTGAGTTTAGACCCCTTACCCTGGCTAAGCCAGCTTGTACCGATCAGGTGGCTGACCTGGTTACCAAACATCCACAGGGAATCAGATTGGGCAAAGAGCCTAAATTGGTCGTTTTCAGCCAGACGCCTAAAAACAAAACCCACATTCCATAAACCTTTTGGGACGGAGAATGTTGCCTTGGCGATAAAGTTTTTCAAATCCACACCAGCCATGTCGGTTTTGAGTTTGTTATCATCGCTGAGTTTCAATTCGCCATCAGATGGCTCATGGACAACGGGCATTTTCCAAACCTGAAAGTCTTCGTAGTTGGTTTGCGTCCCTCCAACCTTTTCATTTTCCTTGTAGAACGCTGTCCCAATCATGACATCGCCGGCGTTGGTTTGTTGGGAGAGATTGAACGAACCACTGAAGAAGTTGTTGACAAAAAGAAAACCAGTATCGTCGAGCACTAACAATACCACTTTGTTTGGTTTGCCAGCACTGTCATCCAGGCTGCCAATTTTCTTCCCTTTTTCAATCACAGTAAACTTGCCTTTACTGCAGTCGCTACAATCTACCAGTTCTCAGGTCTGATTGCCTCGGATGATCAGTCCATAACCGTCATTTTTGCCTATGCCGCGAAAAACGAAGCCCGCGTCCCAGATGCCTATAGCAGTAGTATAAGGGGTTATGAACGTAACTTGAGCCGTGAAATTGGTCTCGTTTAAGCGAGTAGAAAGTAGCTGGGTTTCAGTATCGGCTTTATGTTCCCAACTTCCTTTTTCGGGACCAAACAGGAGTATTTCTCTCTGTGGCTTGTTGTTAGGAGTAGTCCCAGTTGGCTCAAACTGGTTTGGTGAAGCCTCGATTGCTGTTGCCTGCAGTGTGATGCTCGCAGAGTTTTCCACGGGCGTAATTCTAGCCTGGTTGGTGGCGGTAAGTGACTGAGTGCTACCTGGCGGCAGGGTGGTCGCAGCGGCAGGTAGAATGGCGATAGCTGTACTGGTAAGTTGCACCTGAGCATTGATTGTATTGCTGGTTTCTGTTTTACTGCCGAATAATGCGTTGGTGATAAATATCCTACCTACACCAACCACCACTATGAAAAGAAAGACCAGCAATACAAACAACCAGCTCCAGGCAGGGATTCTTGAGCGTTGCCCCTGGTAGGGCTGGGCTAAATCTTGGAGGACGGGAGCTGGTGCGGCCTGGGCGGGTTGGTATTCGGGGTAGCTATAGGGAGGTGTTGCCGCTGTTCTTTGCGGTGTAGGTGTAGTAAAGCGGCTCTCACCAGGCATAGGATGCGAGAGGGTACCCTGTAGTCCTTTCAGTATCGCTTCCAATTCGGCACCCACCAACCGAACACTAGGTATGCGCTGCTGCGAGTCTTTCTCCAACATGCGATAGATTAAATCAGTCAGTGCGTCTGGTACGACGGGGGCAAGTTTTGAGAGATCAGGCACGGGCTGAGTGAGGATTGCCGTGAGTTTTGTAGTCAGGTTATCGCCCTTGAAGGGGAGCTGACCGGCCAGTATCTCAAATAGCAATATACCGAAAGACCAGATATCGGCGCGTTCATCTGGCGGTTCGCCCTGGCAGACTTCGGGGCTGAGATAATCCACCGTGCCCACCAGGATACCGGTTTTGGTCAGGTGAGGTGTGCCAGCCAGGTAGGCAATGCCAAAATCGGTCAGGCGGGGAGTATCGTCTTCGGTCAGGAGAATATTGGATGGCTTGAGGTCGCGATGGATGATGCCCAAGCGATGCGCACGGGTCAGGGCATCTGCCAGATCCAGTGCGATCTCAACCACCCGCTCGACAGGCAATTGCGCCTGGATTGCCAGCGCATCTTTGAGCGAGCCGCTGCCCACGTACTCGATCACCAGGTAATGCTGCCCTTCCTGCTCGACGGCGGCGATGAGTTTGACGATGTTGGGATGGTTAAGTTTGCGCAGAGCTTCGCCCTCACGCACAAATCGTTCCAGGGTGACCGAGTCGCGGATAACTGCATCCGGGTTGAGGACTTTTATTGCCACGATTTCCCCACTGTGTGTATCTATGGCGCGGTAGACATTACCCATGCCGCCCCGACCAAGTAAATCATTCTCGGAGTCTTTAATGATAAACCGGTCGGTGATAATCTGCGTGGCGCTCATCCTGTTTCTTTTATTACAATGGTTACCTGGCCACAGCGGTGAGAGTGCGGATCGTTGTGGCCAGTCGTTCCGATAATAGCTGGGCAAAAAACTCGTGGAAAGTCGCCGCCAGTTCAGGTTCTTTCGTCTTCATTTCGGACAACGCCGTGCGTGTGAGCCGGTAGGCGGTTACGGGTGAATCGGCGACGATTGATGCGGGGCATTTTACCCGTTGATACAAATCCATCTCACCGACGGCTGTCCCCAGACCATAGGTTTGCAGACGCACCCGCGCGTTGCCTCCCATTTCCAGATACACCGACACAGTTCCCATCTCGATGAAGTACAACATGTCTGCATCGTCTCCCTGGTGGAGCAGATAGTCACCCTCTTTAAACTTCACCTGTTCCAGAAACTCTTTTAAGCGCACAATGCGAGCTTTTTCAAAACCGCTATCGGCCAATTGTGCACTTAATGTAATAGGTGTGTGGTAAGTTGTAATCTGCTCAATTTCCAGGAGCTGTTCTTCGCACCATTCCAATCCATGATCCAGGTCTACAAAGATACGCACATTTTTATGCTTTTCAGACAGGTGACTCTGTGAGAGCTGGCGTTGAATATTGTCAGAGAGATGAGTCAGCACCAGGATAATATTCTGCGCTTCAGCTAACTGCTGGCATTTGGAGAAGCTCAACCCTGCAGATGAATCCAGCCCGGTGACGCGCCGAAAATCCAATAAAATGTAGCGTGCCTGTGGCTGTTGCTTATCGGCTAAACGCGCATATATCTGTTCCAATATCGCGTTGGCTGTTCCAAAAAAAATGAACCCTTGCAGTTCAAGGATGTAGATGTGCAGCCCCAGCTCTTCAGTCAATACTCTTCTGTGATAAGTGCAGCGCTTAACATTACTGCTCATCTCCTTCCCGGAGACAGCATGGTAGATAACGTTGATCCGGCTGTAATTCAGCACAAAGAGAATGATCATTACGACTAAACCCACTCCCACTCCGATCAAGAAATCTGTCGTTCCGATAACAACCAGTATGAGCAGAACAACTGCATAGTCGATTCGAGATAATTTTTTCCAGCCGGCGATCACCCAGTCAGAGAGAAAGTCCAATCCCAGAAAAAGCAAGAGGCCTCCAAGCACCGGTTTGGGAAAATAGGTCAGGAGCGCAGATCCGTTAAAAAGCATCGCTGCACAGATTGCCCCGGAAATGAGCCCCGGTAACCGGCCGCGTGCCCCCATCCGGTAACTTAATGCAGAGAAACTCAAGACATGGTAGCCAACCATCCCACCACCGAAACCAGATAAAATATTGGCGATACCGGCAGATTGTAATTCGCGGTTGAGATTGACATCCTTTCGAATGACCAATTCTAGCGCCGACACATTGAGCAGAAGTCCAACCATGCTCAGGATAATGGTAATGGCAATATTGCCGCTCTGTCCTAGAATGGCGCTCCAGTTTACCGCGAGAAGATTCTCCATGATAGGCGGACGCCAAATTGCATCGCCCGACACTACCCCCAGAAGCAAGCCCAATTCAGTTGCACGGTGAAAGGTTGTACCCGTTACCAAAAGCGATAAATAAAACAGCATAGCGCCGCCGACCAAAATCCCCGGCATCACCAGGAAATGACGAAAGCGTCGCAGCCCGAAGAACAGGACAAGTGCAAAAATCACGCCGGGAACCCAGGTGATTAATTGCTCGGGAGAGAACAATTCTGGAAGGTTTGCCAATTTCAGCGAAACATTGGACATGACGCCAAAGGATCCCTTAGCCAGTAGCCAACCCGTCCCAGCCAGAAATCCACCTACTACAGGATATGGGATGTAGCGTACCAATCCACCCAATTTAAAGAGACCCAAGGCAAGAAGAAAGATACCTGTCAGCAGCGTAGTGGTTGCAATTGCCACCAGGACAGTTGCAAGCCTCTCTTCCACGTGCACTGTTGAGAGATTAGCGGCCAACCCAGCAGCAATCACTGCCAGGATGACCGATGAGCTATCTTGCGTAGCCCCAATTACACCCGGCACCGAACTTAACAATGCTACTGCAACCATCATGATTGCTGTGCTAGCCAATGCCATTCCGATTCCATAAGGGAGAAAGGCGGTCAAATCGCCGGAGAAAACCAGGCTGCCCAGCGAAAGTGTGAAAATCACTCCGCTGAATCCCATCAATAAACCCGAAAGCAAACCCGAAAGCAATATTCCTGGCTTGGTTTCGCTCTGTACCCCCACGGGCATAATCTGACTCCTCAACCGAGACATACTCCCTCCCGCGTAGTAAAAAGGGCGCTTTTCTATCCTATAACTCAATGAAACTTGATTAAATGATATATTAAAGTTAGCGAATACACCAGCCCGCGCATCTTGTATCTTTAGGTTCTAAGGGCAATTGAATAGTTTTATTATAACACAAAAGCTAAACACCCTCTTGTCGCTAATTCTGGGGAACTATTTGATGCCTATGCATATCCCTATTGTGTTCGAAGAATGGTTTGGCAGAACTTCATTCCGAGGGTATGGATGAAAGGGGGTTTATCGTTTACCAGAAAAGCCTATGCTTGATATCTTTACTAAGGAGTGAAAACGATTAGGTAACACTTAACATTTCTACAATAAATTCCGAATCAAGTTTTTTCAAACTATTGACACATTCCGGGACGCTTATATCTTGGGCAATAGTATCCGAGGCCATCTGAATGTATACTTGTAATCATAATTATGTCTATAAACACAATCACAGTTGCTATTCCTGATGGCCTCTTACAAAGGCTGAATGAAATAGCCTTGCGATTTTGCATTGCTCCTGAAGATTTAGTGGGTGTCAGTATTCAAGTATTGCTTAGCCATCCAGAAGAACAATTTAAGCAGGCATTAGAACTTGTGTTAGATAAAAACAAAGAGCTCTTTCAACAACTGGCATAATGCGCTATCTCTCTGTTGCTGAAGTGTTAGAAATCTATGGTCACATTATGCAACGGTCTGGCGGCGCGTTTGGTTATTAGCCGGTATTTACCATAATCGTGTTATACTATTGAGACCTTGCTTTTGGATTAATCTAGAGGGAGATTAGACTTATGGCAATTATCGCCATGTTCTACGGTATTATTATCTCAATGTATTACTTCGATAAACGGCAACATCATATACCCCATATCCATGTCAAATACCAGGATCAAGAAGCAGTGATTGCCATTCCAGATGGAGAAGTACTCGAAGGTCAACTCAAGTCTAATAAACTCAAATTGGTTCAAGCTTGGATTGAAATACACCAAGACGAGTTGATGGCGGATTGGGAACTTGCCACCAGCGGAGAGACGGTGTTCAAGATTGATCCCCTAAGATAGGAATGGTTATTATGAATCCAAGAGTCACTGCCGTAAAATCGAATCTTGACTATACACTCACCCTGACCTTTACAAATGGGGAAATGAAGGTATTTGATGTAAAACCTTATCTGGACAAAGGCATTTTCAGAGAATTGAAGGATCCAAGTCTGTTCAATACTGTAAGGCCCAGCTTAGGAAGTATTCGATGGAATGATGGTCAAGATTTTTGCCCTGATACTCTGTATTTGGATAGCATCGTATTTGAGCACCCTGGTAGTGATAGCAATGCACACCAAAGCTCAGCTTCCTCTCCACCTGCTGGACAGCAGGAACTCCTCACCCCTCATTGATATAGATTTTGAGTTCAATTACCTGAGGCAGCTATACCACCAGGGTTGGCTGCCTTATTGCGTCATATACCCCGCGATCGTTACGAGAGCGTGGCCGATCACTCGCTTGGCGTTGCCAAATTAGCGCTCTTGCTCACAAGTGTTTTGTTCCATAAGCACTGCCAGGGTAAAGTCCTGCGAATGGCGCTACTTCATGAGTTTGGTGAGATCTGCACCGGGGACATACCGAATAAAAAACGACAAGACCGTTACCGACTTTCTCCTCCTTTAGGATAATAATATTTATGGATACAATATATTGAGGTGAAAATCCCTGAGCAGTTACTGCAGCAGGCTCAGGCTTGGTAAAAGAGGGTTGGATTTCGGATCTAGATGTTCCCGTGGTCGAAGCGCTCCGTCGTTACATCGAATCACACCAATCGCAATTGACCGAAGCCTTCATCCAAAGGACGTCCACACCCCGGCCAATCCCTCATGAACTGCTAGGTGATGATCCCATCTTCATCGAAACGCTCAACGGTGAGACTGTCAAAGTGACTTACCCCAAGGTCTTCGCCCGCTGCATGTACGATGTCTATTGCTGCCATGGTGAGGCGCTGAACGTCATCCCGCTCCTGGGGGACGCTGATCACTCCTTGAAGGATGTCAAATCCATCATCTTTCCCGCCCCAAGCGACCTCCTGTCGAAGCGACCTCCTGTCGCAGTCACCATCACCTTGCCAGATGGCACATTTTCTAACGCCACACTTCGCCCGTCTGCCGATTGCCCTGGAACGGCGTGGAGAATGCGCGGTAAAGCTGCCCTGGGTGACTTTGAGATCGAGCTTGCTTCGATCAAGAAAATTGAGCGATAATCTCCAATGGTATAACCACTAACACCATCACAGCGCTTTGGACCTCCTGACGCCAGCGGATGTGCATTTTGGAGTAAAATAGTCAAAAAGCCAGGCAGGTTTATCAGCGCAAATGCTGAGGAATTATTCGGAATATTTGATACAGGCTAATATCCTGAGCTAAAATAGTGGTGATAATACATCACCACAAGATATGCTTGGATCATGGGGTAAGGTGAGGGCAGAAAAAAGAGGAACTACCATGGCAATGCAAAAATCTGAAACGATTCTACGCGAGTTATTTGATCTCGCCGGTATTCAAGTTAACGGCAAGAACCCCTGGGACATTCAAGTACACGACCAGCGTCTTTACGACCGCGTGCTGCAAGAAGTCCACCTGGGGCTGGGTGAAGCCTACATGGATGGCTGGTGGGACTGCGAAGCGCTTGACGAGTTTGTCACGCGTGCCCTCAAGGCCGATCTGGACGTCAAAGTCAGAGGCAATTGGAAGATTCTTTTCCATGTTGTGAAATCCAGATTCTGGAATATGCAGGCCCCATCCAGGGCGTTTGAGATCGGTGAGCGCCACTATGACCTGGGGAACGACCTGTACCGCGCCATGCTCGACAAGCGCCTGAACTACACCTGCGGCTACTGGAAAAACGCCACGACGCTGGATGAAGCACAAGAGGCAAAGCTCGAGCTGGTCTGCAAGAAAATCGGCCTGAAAGCGGGTATGCGCGTTCTCGAGTTAGGGTGCGGATGGGGGAGCTTTGCCAAGTACGCGGCTGAAAAGTATGACGCTTATGTGCTGGGCGTAACCGTTTCCAGGGAACAGGTATCGCTCGGTATGGAGCTCTGCCAGGGCTTACCCGTCGAGCTGCGTTTGCAGGATTATCGGGACGTGGAAGGTAAGTACGACGCCGTCATCTCGATCGGCATCATGGAGCATGTAGGCTACAAGAACTATCGCACATACATGCAGGTGGTAGATCGCTGTTTAAAGGATGATGGCATTGCTTTTATTCACACCATCGCGGGCAACGAGAGCACCTCCAGCAGCGATGCCTGGACGGACAAATATATCTTCCCTAACAGCATGCTGCCTTCTATAGCCCAACTTGGTGCAGCCATGGAAGGCATATTCGTGATGGAAGATTGGCATAACATTGGACCGCACTATGATAAGACCCTGATGGCCTGGTACGCTAACTTTGAGAAGGCATGGCCTAGCTTGAATCGCAAGTATGATGAACGCTTTCGGAGAATGTGGCGCTACTATCTCTTGGGCAGCGCAGGCGGGTTTCGTTCACGAAACTTGCAATTGTGGCAGATCGTCATGACCCGGTCTGGCACCCCGCAGCCGGATTGCCGTTTCAGTTGAGTGATGTTTATGATTCAAACAAAAGTCATCATCGTCGGTGGTGGGCCGGCCGGCGCGGCCTGCGCGTGGAGCTTGAAGCAGAATAATGTTGATTGCCTCATCCTCGATCAGCATAAGTTCCCGCGCCTCAAGCCTTGCGCCGGATGGATCACGCCTGAGGTGCTGCAAGACCTGGATCTAAACATCTCGGACTATTCTTATGGATTAACCACATTCACATCCTTGCACATATCCATCCACGGTCTCAAGTTCAGGCTTCCCACGCGGCAGTACGCCATCCGAAGATACGAGTTTGATGACTGGTTGTTACACAGAACTGGCGCCCCCGTACAGGTACATGAAGTCAAAACAATCACGCAGGTCAGGAACGGGTACGACGTTGACGGAGAATTTTTCAGTAAATACCTGGTTGGCGCAGGAGGGACACATTGCCCGGTTTATCGGACCTTTTTCAAAACGGCCAGCCCCAGGGCCAAAGAGTCCCTCATCTTCGCCCAGGAAGAGGAATTCCCCTATGTGTATACAGACAAGCATTGCCGGCTGTGGTTCCTGGAAAATAATCTGCCCGGGTACGCATGGTATGTCCCAAAGGTAAACGGATATGTGAACGTCGGCCTTGGCGCAAAGGCAGAGCAACTGAAAGCTAATGGCGCTACCCTCAAGAACCATTGGAATCACCTGGTAGAAAAACTGGATAAGCTGGGACTGGTTCGAGATCACGCCTTCAAGCCAAAGGGATACAGCTATTATTTGCGCCGAAACTATCTGGAAGTAAGAAGAGACAACGCCTTTGTTGTAGGCGATGCGGCCGGACTGGCAACCCTCGACATGGGCGAGGGCATCGGCCCCGCCATCAAGAGCGGTCTGTTGGCTGCCCAGGCAATTATCCATGATGCCGACTATTCCGTGGCTTCAATTCCAAAATATTCGCTGCGTTCACTCCTTCGTCTGGGATCCGCGCTACCATCCGCTCGAGAAAGAGGGACTGGACGGCCAACCATGAGACAGCGAGGGTGATAGTTATATCCAAAAAGGGGGAGGCAATTTTCCTGAAAATGGTGTAAAATAGTGGGGGTAACAGCAACCCTTGTTACCATAGTGTTCTTGCTGTGCAGTGGACCTCTCATAGAAGTCAACTGGCCGTTTCGATAAGGTGCGAGAGAAGAACCGGGGCGGCTTAATAACCCGCTCCAGCCGAGGCGTTTTGCGCTGGCGCGCGGTTTAGCTCGACACCGTTAGGAGCAGCGCACTCGAGTAGAGCATAGGAGGTTCAAGATGGAGTACGAAGGTTATTGCGTCAAGTGTCGTCAGAAGCAGACGATCAAGAATGGCACAGTCGAGAAGACCGCAAAGGGTCGGCCGATGGCCAAGGGTACCTGTCCAGTGTGTGGCACAAAAGTGACACGGTTCCTTTCAGACAAGGAGGCCAAAAAGTAGCCTAGAGGGATGAAGCCGAGGCTCATGCCGTCT
>Ga0315284_10005379_pt1 | contig 18160 bp, 18 predicted proteins | sample YL17G09_16_MG_FD_203696 | JGI IMG/M metagenome (GOLD analysis project Ga0315284, IMG submission 203696) | Sediment microbial communities from Yellowstone Lake, YNP, Wyoming, USA - YL17G09_16 | ecosystem: Environmental > Aquatic > Freshwater > Lake > Sediment | place: USA: Wyoming | collected...
CGGTCTTTATCAGTAACCAGCCGGATAAAGATATCTTCAAGGCTCATGGTCACCGTTTTCATTTCCCAGAGTCTCCAGTTGTTTGCAAGCATCAGAGAAAACACGTGGTCGCCTATGTATGCATCCTTCTGGGCATCGACAATATATCCATAGGTATTTTCAGGGAATGCCTCTTGTCTTTCGACTGCCAGTATTCCTGGTATTGTCTTCAATTTTTCCAGCACCAGTGGTGACGGTCCCTGGACCTTGAGGTAGATCCGGGATATCTTCTGGAGTCGGGCTACCAGGGTTTCAGGTTTATCCACGGCAATAATCCTTCCTTCATGGATGATGATCACCCGTTCGCAGGTGACACTTACCTCGGGGAGGATATGACTACTGAGGATGATGGTCCTCTCACCCTTAAGTCCTTTGATTAATTCTCTCATCTCAATGGTCTGTTGTGGATCAAGGCCAATCGTTGGTTCGTCCAGGATGAGTACCTCAGGGTCATGAATCAGTGCCTGGGCAATGCCAACTCTCTGACGAAACCCTTTAGAGAGATTTCCCACCAGACGATGTGCCACCGCCTGTATCCCGCACTCCTCCATTACCTCAGCTATGTGTTTCTTCCGTATGCCTTTTGCTAACCCTTTTGCCTCGGCAACAAAGTTGAGATATGTATCCACTCGCATGTCTGGATACAGAGGGACACTCTCCGGGAGATAACCGATCTTCCTTTTCACCTCGAGGGGGTTTTTCAATACATCCAATCCTGCCACCATAGCCTTCCCTTCCGTTGGAGGAAAGACACAGGTGAGAATACGCATGGTCGTACTCTTTCCTGATCCATTAGGGCCCAGGAATCCTACAATCTCCCCTTTGTTAACTTTGAAGGAGACATCCTCTATCCCCCGTACCGCTCCATAGTATTTTGTAAGTCCCTCAACTTCAATCATCGTAATTTTCTATACCACATAATTCTTTATTTTCAAAGCATACTCTCAGAAAATAAGCTCAGGGATAGTTAATATTCACTTTTTTCCCCCTGATTTTTTGGTTGTCATCTCTATCGAATAAGGTGTTTTCTTTGAGATTTAAAATTAAATTTTTGGGTAATGAAAACATCTTGACAAATGCAAGCGATACATATAATTTGTTTGCATAAATTGACATAAAGAGGCTCTCCAGTGCCGGTTTCAGAGAGGACAAAAGAAATCATCCTGAGCGCTGCAAAAGACTTGTTTGCACAGAAAGGCTTCTTCAAGACAACGTATGCTGATATTGCCCGCCATGCAGGTGTAAATCAGGCCACAGTCTATCGTGGCTTTAAAACCAAAGAAAATATTTTCAAGCTCCTCCTTGAAGAAGAATATAAATCTATCACTAAAGAATCATTCCAATCACTGAGCATAGAGGAACCAACGCTCTGCAAATTGAAAAGGCTGTTAACCACCAACTTGCGGTTAACCACCCAGAGCCGCCTTTTTCAACACATATTGCGTGATGAATACAGCCAGTTTCGAGATTTTTTTAATACCAAGCAGGACAAAGCGATCCAGGAAGTCTATTCCATCATTGAAGAAGGCATGGGGAAGGGTGAAATAAAAAAGGAAGACCCAGCTTTCCTTGTCTCTCTTCTTTTATCCTTCAGTTATGCACTGCGTAATCTTTATCGAAGTGAAGTCCTGCCTCTCGAGACTAAATACAACCTGGATCACCTGGTTGAGACCATCAATAATGTTTTTATAGAAGGGTTCATTAAGAGTTTCACGATCGAAGATAAAAATTAGAAATACGTGAACTTTACGGGAAAGGAGAACAACTTGGGGCCAAGTGTTAAGTTTTTGCAAAAAATGATACAGTGCTCCCTGCTTGAGAAAGGCAAGGCGAAGCCCTTTAAGCCTGGCGACAAAAAAGAGCTCTCCCCTGAGTGGGACAGGGATAAATGTATACGTTGCGGACTCTGCTATGCCTTTTGTCCTGATGGCGCTGTTTACAGGACAGATAACGGTTACTTTGAGGCAAACCTTGATGCGTGCAAAGGATGCGGTATTTGTCATCGCGAATGCTGGTTTGGCGCTATCAGCATGGTGATGGAGGAGTAACCGATGGATACATTCAGTCTTTTTGTTCCAAACTTTCTTCCCTGCAAGGAGTACTTTGTCCCGGAAAAAAATCACGCCTGTCCGGGATGCGGGCTTGCATTGGCTGTCCGCCAGGCCTATAAGGCTCTGGAGGAAGACGTTAAGAAGGCAGTATGGCAAGTTTCACAAGGTGGAGACGGAATTTCACTATTACGGGTAAAAAAGGGGAAGGCAGCCATGACCCTCTGTTTTGATAATGAAGCCGGGGGAAACTTATCTGAGACAATAAGGAAAAGAATGCCTTCCGATGCGGTTGCTGAAGGCGTTTCCTATGTGGCTACAGCCTCTCCCAGTTATCCTTTTGATCTGAATGAAAAACTGAAAAAGGCACTCGATGGTGAAGGGAGGGCATACATCCATATCCTGTGTCCATGCCCTGTCGGCTGGCAGTTTGAACCGGAACTGACAGTTAAGGTAGGTCGTTACGCTGTGGAAAGCAGGGCTTTTCCGCTCTATGAGGTGCAGGGAGGGGCGTATCGTCTCACCGTTTCTACGCCCAAGCCTCGAGTGGTAGCGGAGTATCTGAAGGCGCAGAAGAGGTTTGAGAACCTTTCAGAGAAGGACATGGAAGAGGCCACGAAAACCCTTGAAAACGATTATCGAAAATTAACTGATAACGTAGGGTAAGAGCTTTAGCTAATCATCATTAACCCTGAAAGGAGAGGGAAGATGACAGATGTACATGTTGAGTGGCAGGGTAAGAGCCAGGCCATGTTTGAAAGGATGCTGCAGGAAGTACCTGAGGCAGTACGGGATGTCTTTCGGGGAAACCTGATGGGTCTTCTCCAGCAAAAATCCAAAGAAGGGGTGATCTTTGAGGACCATGTGGTAGAGGTTGTCAATGAGAAGGTCCCCGAACCGTTTAAGAGCAACATACTTAAGGCCTTCTCGCTCATGGGCGGCGTTGACATGAACAAGGTTTCAGAGATCATCGAGAAGTTTTCGGGTGGGCAGGAGTCTCTGATTTCCATCCTTCATGCTTTGCAGGATCAGTTTGGCTATTGCCCTGCAGAGGCACTGCTCATGGTGAGTCAGAAAAAAGGTATTTTCTTAAGTACTCTCTATCGGCTGGTTACTTCCTACCAGGCATTCCGTACTGAACCGCCCAGGAAATATACGGTAACGGTATGTAACGGAACGGGGTGTCATGTAAAGGGCGGCGGTGCGGTTCTCAGAGAACTGGAAAAGAAAGCATCGGGAAACGGCTCTCAGATAACCCTTGAGAAGGTCAGGTGTCTGGGTTGTTGTGATCTCTCCCCTGCTCTTATCATCAATGGACAGGTATATAGTGGCTCCGAGGCCCAGGCCAAGATCTCAGGAATATTAGGTAAATAAGAGGAGCAGGTATATGAAAATCAATAAAGCTGAGGACCTGAAGAAGATCCAGAAAGAGGGAATGAAATTACTCTCTCCAGCCACACTCCGCATTACGGTCGGGGCAGCGACCTGTGGTTTTGCAAAAGGCGCTGGAAAGATTTTTGAAGCTTTGAAATATGAGGTGAAAAAGCAAAAGGTCAAAGCTGATGTTGTCACGGTAGGATGCAGTGGCCTCTGCTATGCAGAACCCATTGTGGAGGTGATCCGCTCCGGCAAACCACGCATTACTTACGGGAATGTCCCAGTTGAAAAGGTAAGCGAGCTGGTCAAGGCTATCAAGGCTGGTAAATTCATGAAAGACCTGGTGCTCATGCGGAGAGATGAAGAAAAATCACCCCTGGAAAAGGGGTCCGTTATTAAATATATAAAGGGAAAACTCCCCGAAGCATTGAGCGGCATCAAGGAATACCGGAAGCTTGACTTCTTTAAGAACCAGACGAAGCTCGTCAGCAGAAACTCTGGAACCATAAGTCCTGAAAGGATTGAGGAATACATTGCTCTGGGCGGATATACAGCCCTGGCCAAGGCCCTGTCCTCCATGACTACGGAACAGGTTATTGATGAGGTTTCAGCATCAAAGCTCAGGGGCCGCGGTGGTGCCGGGTATCCCACAGGTGCCAAGTGGAAGGCATGCCGGATAGCAGCGGGTGATAAAAAGTATGTAGTATGTAACGGCAGCGAGGGTGATCCGGAGATTGGAATGCACCGGAGCTTGCTCGAATCTGACCCTCACCTGATTATTGAAGGCATGCTCATCGCCGGCTATGCTGTTGGGGCACAGGAGGGGTACATCTATGTGAATGATCGGTATCTCCTGGCTCTCGAACGGATCGAACAAGCCATGAAGCAGGCAGAAAAACAGGGGCTCCTCGGCAGGAATATTATGAAGTCCGGTTTTTCCTTTTCCCTGAAGGTGAAACGGGGAGGAGGTGCCTATATCTGCGGTGAGGAGACCGCCCTGCTCAATGCCCTCGAAGGTTCCTTTGCAGAACCGCGCCCGCGCCCGCCATTCCCTGCAACGAAGGGACTCTTGGGAATGCCCACCATCGTTAACAATCTTGAGACCCTGGCAAACATCCCCCTGATTGTATTGAAGGGGGGCAAGTGGTTCTCGGGGATTGGTACGAAGCTGAGCACCGGTACGAAAATTGTTGCCCTCTCAGGCAACGTTGCGCATGCCTGCTGGGTTGAGGTTCCCCTCGGTATGCGTATTAAGGATATTGTTACCCTCTTTGGCAAGGGTGCAGCCAGCGGCAAGAAAATCAAGGCATTCCAGGCAGGAGGGCCTTCCGGAGGCATTCTCCCTGCAAAAGCACTCAGCCTGAAGCTGGATTATGAACAGTTGAGCAAGGCAGAAAGCCTTCTCGGCTCAGGTGGTCTCCTCATCATGGACGAGGATACGGACATGCTCGACATGGCCAAATTTTTTACCGACTTTTTTGCTGATGAATCCTGCGGGAAGTGCACTTCGTGCAGAGAGGGGATCAAACAGCTGAAGCAGATTCTTGAAGGCATCATAGACGGGCAGGGCACCGGGGAGCATCTAAGCCTCATCAAACGGATGGCCGCGGTAATGGCAGACACGTCAGCCTGTGCCCTTGGAAAGACAGCAGCAGTTCCTCTTCTCTCGGTGATGAAGCATTTTCCTCAGGAAATTGAGAAAAGGCTGATGAGACGAGGGGCGTAACAGAATCTGGTATCAGAGAAGCGGATAAAGCAAAGATAGGGGATAGAAACTATGGTCAAAATGAAAATCAATGGGAAGGTAGTAAAGGCTGAAGAAGGGCAGTCAGTACTCGATACAGCCAAAGCCAATGGTATCCTCATTCCTACCCTCTGCTCACAAGATGCTCTCAAACCGTATGGCGCATGCCGCCTCTGCATCGTTGAGATAGCGAAAAACGGCAGGACGACGGTTGAGACCTCATGCACCTATCCTGCAGAGGAAGGCCTGGAGGTAAAAACCGATACCCCCCGCATTCTGGAGGGAAGGAAGATGGTTATTGAACTCCTCCTGGCCCGATGCCCCAGCGTGCCTTCGATCAAGAAGCTGGCTCAAGAGTACGGGATTAAGGATTGTCCGCCTCAGATAAAAAAGGAAAACGATGAGTGCATCCTCTGCGGACTGTGCGTGCGTGCCTGCAATGAAGTCGTCAAGGCTGGAGCGATACAGTTTGCAAAGAGCGGTTTGTATAAGATTGTCGATTCACCTTTCCACCGGACAGCAGAGGACTGTATCGCCTGTGGTGCCTGTGTTTTTATCTGTCCCACAGGAGTTATCAAGAAGAAGGACGAACAGCAAACGCCGTCCGGGCCGAAGCGGCTGATTGAAAACTGGCAGGTGGAGCACAAGCTCAGAGAGTGTAAGAAGTGCGGGAACCCCTTTGCACCTGAGCCGCACCTCGAGAAGGTAAGACAGGAAAAGAATCTGCCGGGGGAATTTTTCAACCTCTGTCAGTCCTGCCGCCAGTATCCTGTTGTTGATGAAGACAAGTGTCTGGGCTGTGGAGGATGTATGGAGAACTGTCCCCTGGGTGCGATGGAGCTTGATGATAAGGGTGGCTATGATAAGAAGGCTCATCTCTACACCCAGAACTGTACTGCCTGCCACAGTTGTGAACCTATCTGTCCGGTCCAGGCGATCAGTTAACGAGTAGAAAGCGTAAAGCAAGGAGGAATGCATATGGTCTATGATCTCGCCATTGTTGGAGCAGGCCCTACCGGTCTCCATGCCGCCAAGTGGTCAGCCAAAAAGGGACTGAAGGTCATCCTCATAGAAAAGCGAAAAGACATTTCCAAGGTTACCCGTTATTGCAGTGAACACATCATTCTGGATGAAGGGTACAACGGCGATACCGTCAAGATAGATATCGAGAAGGGCAAGATTATTTCCACAGCGAATGGCTATGAGGTTGACTACAAAGGGGGACTCTGTCCAGTCACAGATAAGTACTACTACTCTCCCTCGCGCCACGCCATCCACTTTGCCTGGCCGGACAAAAGACCCTTTGCCTATAAGTATGATAAAGGTGAACTCCTGAGGGGACTGCTTGAGGAGTGCCTGAAACTCGGCGTTACCTTCCAGAACGAGACCACGGCCTACGACGGTAAAGATTCGCCTGAAGGGGTTGAGCTGAAATGTGTGAGCAAGGGAAAGAAATTCCGGCTCAGTGCAAAAAAGCTTATCATCTGCGACGGGTGCAACACCCGGATGGGGCAGGCCATGGGCTTTAACCGGGACCGGGGGTACATGGGGTTTGCCTTATGCGAGGCCTTTTACATGTCAGGAGTTAAGGACTACAACCCCTCAGAGTGGAAAGGATGGTGGGGGCGTGTGTATGGGTCGAACCTGGCCCCGCTCATGGGTACCGGCCCTGCCGGCCACTTTGAAGAATGGGCAGATGTGATCATGCTTGGCAGCCCGAAGGATATGCCTGAAAAGGTCTTTGAGTTTTTCACCCAAAAAAGTCCTCTTGCATTTATGTTTGAATCTGCTAAGGTGGAAGAAAAGTACAGTTGCACGGTGAAGGCCTTTACCCCCTTAAAAACGCCTTCGCGGGGCAATGTGCTTGTGGTTGGAGATTCAGCGGCCTTTATTGAAGTCCAGGCACAGGGAGGACTGAGCTGCGGTTTCAGGGCAGCAGAGGCGATAGCGAAGGAACTGAACGGTGAGAAGGGATTTGCTGAATACACAAACTGGTGGCTCAAATCCTTTGAGTTCAATTCCGAAGGGATGATGCGGGTCACTCAGGGATACGCCCTGATCCCCACCTATGAAGATGATGAAGTGGATTACCTGTTTTCTCTCTGCGAAGGAGTCACGCTTCCCGGAACATGGAGCCAGTATAATTCACCCAAGTATATGTGGGATACGATCCTCCGGGATCCTGAAAAGATAAAACGCGAGAGACCTGCCGTTTTTGAGAAGATCAAAAAGGTACGTTCAATGTCACTCGGCGAAAGTATTTAAGGTGGAGGAATCCTTATGATCAAGGTTGATGTGAATGAATGTGTGGGATGCGGGGGCTGTGTTGACCTCTGCCCGATGACAGCAATGCGATTGGTGAATGATAAGTCCTTTGTAGATTCTGAACTCTGTTCAGAGTGCGGTACCTGCACTGAGGTGTGCCCCCTGAAGGCACCCAGGAGGTTAGAATAATGTCGTATGATCTGATTATCGTCGGAGGCGGGCCCGCTGGTACGATGGCGGCAGCCACTGCCGGAGAGATCGGTCTCAAGGCTGCGCTCATTGAGAGAAAAACCCATCCTGCCAGGATCTACCGGATCTGTTCGACCATGTTTGCCATCGAGAGTGACTGGTATATCGGTGACCGGATGTACTTCAACCAGGACGCCAAAAAATTTGTTTTCCCGGAGAATGCCCTCACCATCGATTACGACGGCCCTTATGCCCCGTTCTATACCTGGTGGCACTTTGCTCCTGACGGTGAGACTACCATGACCCTGGGTGACTATGAGAAGCAGAAGGCGCTCGGGCCGGTGAAAGGGAGGCTCTCCGTCGCCTATTCCAAGGGACACCTGATCAACAGCCTGGTCGAAAAGACAAAACGGAACGGGGTGGAGATCCATACTTCTCAGAACGTCATCAGCGCCAGGAAAGAGGGGGAGTTGGTGGTAGTGAAGACTGCAGAAGGCAAGACCTTCCGTGCACCCTTTGTCATTGCCGCAGACGGTGTAAACTCCCGCCTGGCCAAGAACCTCGGTCTGAACAAAGAGCGGCAATTCTACGGCACCCTTATTTCTATCGGGCTCTTCTTAAGGGGTTGCAACCTGCCGCATGACCGGTTTATCTGGGCTACCCACTTCGGATCTCAATACAATAATATCATGGCCGGGATCTGGCTTCCTTTTGTCTTTAATGAAGAGCATGACCCGAAAGGCCACCAGTTCATCCTGGGCGGTCTCTTAGACAAACGGGTTGACTATATGGCTGAACTCGAGTTCTTCATGCGGAAGTCTCCCTTCGCCAAATTCTTTGAGAAGAAAGTGGAGATCCGCTACCGCCTTGCCTGCGTGGAAAACATCTGGTCTCCTACCAAGGTACCGTTCCGCGATAATGTGTTATTCGCAGGTGATACGGTATGGACACAGGAGGCTGAAGTAACCGGTTCTATGCTCGCAGGCAACAAGGCTGCCCATGCTGTTGCCACAGCGCTGCGGGATAAAAAGCTGGATAGGGAAGGAGTTCAGAGCTACCTCGCATGGTGGAAGAAGTCCTACCCCGATTCTATGGACTTCCGGGACTATGCAGAGGTTTTTGCTTCCTATAACATTCTCAAGAAAGAGGATTTTAACTATCTGATTAAAAAGATTGACAAACCCCTGCCCCATAGTTTAAATCCCTTCATGTTAAATCAACATATGGGAAAGGCTCTGGCTGAGAAGATGGATGTGATTAAGACGGAGAACCCTGCCTTCCTCCAGAGGATGATGCAGGTGCGTTCCCAGCCGCTCGGGGTTTCCTGCCTGCCAAGTGCGCGCCAGGGATACCCAAACCGTTAACAAGGAGGACAATGTGATGGCTTCTGAAAATCCAGTAGGCTGTGTTCTCTTAAAGGAAGGAAGGGCAAAGCCCTTCGCCAAAGGAGCAAAGCCAAAAGCCCTGCCCGAATGGGACCGGGATCGCTGTATTAAGTGCGGTATCTGTTACCTCTTCTGTCCTGATGCAGCCATTACCAGGGTAGATGAGGGATATTTTGATGTTACCCGCGAGTACTGCAAGGGATGTGGTATCTGCCAGCAAGAGTGCTGGTTCGGGGCAATATCCATGGCTGAGGAGGTATGACAATGGACCGTTACAGTATCTATGCCCCGCTTACCCTGGGCAAGAGAGAGTTCTGCATCCCGGATGCGAACGAGGCATGTCCCGGGTGCGGAGCTGCCTTAGCCCTCCGGCATGTGTACAAGGCGTTAGGTCTTCCTGAGGAACTCAAGGCAAAATGGCGATTCCCTGAAAAGAGTAAGGACGGGAGAGGCGCCCTGCTCAGCCTGAACAAGGGGAGAAGTGGTGATGGATATCCCATCGAGGTCCTGATCGATAACGAGGCCGATCTCTCTCTTGCCTCTCTTTTTCAGAAATCTGAACCTGGAACGAAGGTGGCTGAAGGGTATGCCTATGTTGCTACTGCCTGCTCGAGTTACCCCTTCGACCTCATTGAGAAGTGCAAGCGGGCCCAGAAGTCCAAAGGGTTAGCCTTTGTCCATGTCCTGACCCCCTGTCCGGTGGGATGGGGTTTTAGTCCTGATTTTACCGTCAAGATCGGTCTCTGGGCTGTTGAATCAAGGCTCTTTCCGCTCTACGAGGTAGCAAAAGGTGCTTACCGGATCACGGTCAATACGGCCTCTCCCCGGCCTATAGTCCAATACATCAAGGCACAGGAGCGATTCAAGGGATTATCGGAGAGTGAGATTGAAAAACTCAGCAGCAATGTTAAGGAGGTATACAAAAATCTGGCTGAGCTGAGCCAGCGTACCGACGAGGTGAAGCTATGAGCGAGCAAAAAGAACCTAAATTTGCAGACAGCGAGGCTCAAGACCTCTTCAGCCGGATGATCCAGGCTGTGCCTGATGCCATGAAGAATGTTGTGCAACCGATGCTCATCGGCATGGCAGAGCAGAAGGCGGGAGGCGGGCCGATCACCGTAGATGCCATCAAAGAGATGGTAGAGGGGCTCCCTGAGCCACAGAAGTCTGTGTTCAAGCAGGTTGTATCCGCGAAGAAAGGCCTTGATCCAGAAACCGTTAAGGCCATGATTCAGGAGTGCGGTGGAGATATCTCAGAGCTTTTCTTTAAGATTATGGGGCGCATGAAGTGCATTCCCCCTGAAGGTATCCGGGAGATTGCGAAGCAGACCGGAATCCCAGAGGCACACCTCTTTCACCTTGCCACCACGGGCAGGGCCTTTTCCGTCTCCCTGCCTGAGCACCAGGTTACCGTATGTGCCGGGACAGGGTGCGCTGTCAAGGATAAGGAAGGAAGCCTTGGAGCGATAGAAAAGCTGGTGAATGAGGCAGGTGCTGAAAAGATTCAGATGAAAAAGGTCCGTTGTCTCGGATGTTGTGACTCAGGCCCTGCAGTTGAGATAGACGGGAAGCGGGTGGCATTGAGTTCATCTCCATCCAAGCTTGAGACACTTGTGAAAGGTTGAGCCATGAAGATTAAGGACGTAAAAGAGATTGAGGTAATGGCAAAAGAGGGCGTGAGGAATCTCAAGCCCGCTCAGATAAGGATTACTGTCGGGAGTGCTGTCTGCGGCCAGAGCAAGGGGGCAAAGGAAACGCTGGAGGCCCTGAAGGCAGAGATTGCGAAAGTCAACCTCAACGCAGACGTTGTGGCTGTCGGCTGTAACGGGCTCTGTTTCGCCGAGCCGGTCGTGGAGGTGATTGCTCCCGGGATGCCCAAAATAACCTATGGCCCTGTCACGTCAGACAAGGTACCGGAACTGGTGAAGGCGGTGAAGGCAGGTAATCTCCTGAAAGGAATGGCTCTCTGCAAGACCACGCGGGATCAGTTCCTGAATGGTACAGCAATTGAGTATGGAAGAACCGCTGACCTCATTGATGCTTCAGAATTTCCTCCCCTGAAAGGGCAGGTGAGGATCGTCATGAGGAATGCCGGCCTCATCGACCCGTTGAGTATCGAGGAGTATGCGGCGACAGGAGGTTTTGCGGCCCTGGCCAAGGCGCTCATGGAGAAGAACCCGGCAAAGGTCATCAAGGAGGTTGAGGCCTCAGGCTTACGGGGCAGAGGCGGCGCCGGTTTCCCGACAGGCCTCAAGTGGAAAACCGCGAAGGAATCCGCTGCTCCTAAAAAATATGTGGTCGTCAACTGTTCTGAAGGTGACCCTGAGGTGGGGATGCACCGGTCACTCATCGAATCAGACCCCTTGAGCGTGATTGAAGGGATGCTGATCTGTGGCTTTGCCATCGGCGCTTCTCAAGGGTACATCTATATAAGCGATAAGCTGGCCGCAGCAGAGGACAAGCTGAACGTACTCATCAGTAAGCTCTCTGAGGCAGGCCTGCTCGGTGAACGGATCATGGGTACTGACTTCTCGTTTACCGTTACCGTGAAACGGAGCACCGGCTCGTACGTATCAGGCGAAGAGACTGCCCTCCTGAATGCCCTCGAAGGGGATATCACGGAACCGAGGCCCCGCCCGCCCTTTCCTGCAAAGAAAGGGCTCCTGGGGATGCCAACTGTGGTCAATAACGTAGAGACACTCATGAACATCCCCGCCATCGTCCTTAAGGGAGGAAGCTGGTATGCAGGGTACGGCGTCGAGGGAAGCTGCGGGACCAAGGTACTGGCAGTCACCGGTGATTGCGAGCGCACCATGACTGTTGAGGTGCCACTCGGCACGAAGATTAAGGATGTGATCGCCATGGCGGGCGGTGTAAAAGGAAAGAAGGCCCTCAAGGGGTTCCAGATCGGAGGCCCGGGAGGTGGGATACTCTCTGCTAAAAAGATAAATCTCCCCCTCGATTACCAGAAGCTCTGGAAGGAGAAGACCATGCTCGCCTCCGGGCTGGTGCTCATGGACGAGGATACAGACATGGTGAACATGGCGCGCTTCTTCATCAGGTTCTTCGAGGAGGAGTCCTGCGGTAAATGTGTTCCCTGCAGGGAGGGTTCACACCGTGTGGGTGAGGTGCTGGATCAGATCATGAAAGGGACGGGAACAAAGGGTGACCTTGACTACCTCCTGAGCCTGGAAGAGCCGATCAATGATACCTCTGCCTGTGCCCTGGGGAAAACGCTCTTAGCACCGGTATCCTCAACCATCAAAAACTTCCCTGAAGATTACGCAAAGAAGATCGGAGGATAATTATCATGCCTACGATAACCATAAATGGCAAGAAGATCGAAGCACCAGAGAATGTGACTATCTTGGAGGTAGCACGCGAGAACGGGATCTTCATCCCAACTCTCTGTCACAATGACTGCCTCGCCCCCTATGGCGGCTGCCGGCTCTGTGTGGTTGAAATTACCCTGGGAGGGAAACCCACGGTAGAGACGTCCTGCACCTACCCGGTAGAAGAGGGCTTAGTCGTAAAGACTGATACCGAGAGGATCAAGCGGGCGCGGCGGGTCATCATCGGCCTGCTCCTGGACCGGAGCCCGAAGCCGGTTGTTATCCAGGACCTCGCTTTGGAATACGGGATTACGGAACGACCCACGAGGTTCGCAATTGAGAATGAACACTGCATCCGCTGCGGACTGTGCGTCCGAGCCTGCCGGGAGATCGTTCAGGCACGGGCCATCTCCTTTGCCGGAATGGGTTTTGAGCGGAAGGTGACCACCCCGTTCAATGAATCGTCTTCAGACTGCATCGGCTGCGGTACCTGTGAACTCATCTGCCCGACCAGGGTTATTGACATGAGAGATCTCCCCGACGCACAGGAGCATACTCCAGGAGATCATGAATCGATCGGGCCGGTGAGGAGCCTTGACAACTGGAATACGGAGTTCAAGGTGAAGGTTTGCAAGGAGTGCGGGAACCCCTTCTATCCTGCGCAGCCCCTGGAAAAATTCCGTCAGGCACAGAACCTCCAGCCTGAATTTTTTGATACCTGTCCATCCTGCAGGGTAACTCCTCGCGTTGATGAAGAGCTCTGCGTCGGCTGCATGGGCTGTGCAGTGAACTGCCCTATCGGGGCAATCATGATGAAGGAAAAGGAAGAAGAACAGCGGGCAAATATCTACCGGGAAATCTGTACCGGCTGCCACTACTGCGTAGACAAATGCGTGGTGGGGGCAATTAAATTAGAGGAGCAGAACCATGTTTGATTATGATGTAATTGTCGTTGGCTGCGGACCTGCTGGGCTCATGGCAGTTGGAGAATTAAAAAAACGAGGGGTAAATGTCCTGGGGATAGATATGAAGATCCGGCTGGATAAGAACTTTCGTACCGCCTCGGGCTTTTTCATGGACGACCAGGAATTTAACGGCGAGTACATCCGGCCGGAACCCATGGGAGACAAGACCCGCCTCCACTATGAGAAGTGCGGTTTCACCATTGATTACCCTGCGCCCATGGAGGGAATTCACCATTCACATATGGTATCAAACTCAGTAATACCGTATACTATAACCATCAAGAAAAACCCTATCTATCACATCTTCAATCCCACTACCTGGCTTGCTAATCTTTACCAGATGGCAATGCAGCACAATGCCACCTTTATGACCAAGACCTTCGTTACCAAGGTCAAAGAGATGCCGGGTGGGGTTGAAGTTACCATCAGGCAAGATGGGAAAATGAGTAAGCTTGTTTGCAGGAAACTTCTCGCTTGTGACGGTCTCCAGTCACGGATTGCAAGGGAACTGGGGTTCAACCGGACCCGGGGATCAATGGGCATAGGACCGAGCATTGAGTACGAGATGGTGGGTATTGAGTGTCCATTCCCGAGAGGAGATCTCTATATCTTCGGTGAGAAGATGATCGGGCAGAGAGGTCAGATCTTCATGGTTCCGAGCCCGCGAGGCCAGGATGCCTACAGGGTAGAAACAGCAGCCATGCTCCCTGCCATCAGGAACTATGAAATTATTGAATTCTTCACCAAGAAGAGTCCCTTTGCCCACTGGTTCAAGAATGCCAAGGTGGTGGAAAAGAGCGGAGCTGTGGTTGAACTGATTACTCCTATCAGAGTTCCATACCGCGGAAATATCCTCATTGTTAGTGATGCTGCTGCGTTTGCAGAAGTGCTTTATCAGGGTGCCACCGCATGTGGGTATATGGCAGCAAAGGCAGCTGAAAAGGAGCTCCAGGAACAAAAGGGGTTTGATGATTATACCCAGTGGTGGATTAAATCCATGGAGTGGAATGTGAACCCCAAGAGGATGGGTGACTATACTAAGAGATTCCTCTTTGGCCGGTTGCTCGGTGCCGATACCATGGACATGCTCTTTGAGCTTGCATCCAAGCATCCTCTCGTTGCTGAAGAGGCGAAGGCGGGCGTTTATGACTTTGGTGCCGTTGTCGTTAACCATCTTGTTTCACTTCCCGGCGTTCCCCCTGAGATCATTGAGAAGCTGATTTTTCTGCGGGATGCAGATATGGGCCTGATGGCAGCCCAGCTCGCCAAGGAAGCAGCAAAGCAGACCAAGAAATAAAAAGCGGATACGTTTTTAGGATGTTTGGGCGTACTATCGAGCTGGGAGGGTTTAGACCTCCCAGCTTATAAGCCCTTCATGTACTTTTGAAGGTGTCTTTGACCGTAAGATTCTGCATGTTTTTCAATTTCTCATAGATAGCCGGTTTCTCGCTCTTGAGCCTGTCAGTGTATTTTAAAAGCGCATCAAGAATATTTGACACCAACTGGTCTTTGATCAATCCGTAAAGATAGTTTAGCTCATCATCTTTAAAGAATACATTGAGGGCAGGGTAGCGGGCTAAATCCCGGTAGTAGTCCGGCGAGTTAAAGAGGAAGGATTCTTTCCACCAGGCAATATACTTTTCCATGGTTCCCTGGCAGATTGCGTGAACAGCCTGATGTGCACAGGCCATAGCTCCCTGCGTCCAGGTCTCAGCCGGTGCAGCCGCATCGCCGATAATCAAAATCTTTCCGACAACCGGTTCAGCAATAGGATACCGCACCGTTATTGAACACGCCGTTTTATGAACTATTTTTGCCTTCTTGAACCAGGAGGAGAAATTGGAATGGGAGAGAAAGCGATCCATGATATCGACCGGAGAGCCCGGAGCTTTTTCAGTCGTACCTACCTGCCATGTCCCATCAGCCATGGGTCCCATCCAGATGTTAATGAAGGGGCTCAGGCTGGGATAGGCGAAGCTTATCCAGGAACTCGGTGGGTACGGGCACTCTACACCTTCCATGATGTAACCGAGGATGCTGACTGTCGTCCAGATAGCCTGTCTGTTCTTGTTCAGTCCTAACTGCTCCACAATCCTCGAGTTGATACTGTTGGCTATGATGGCATATTCTGCATCGATAGAGGGTTTTTCCCCTGTGCTGTCTTTAATCTCCACGGTAACGCCGCTCCCGGTGTTCTGGGCGTTGAGGCCCCTCGTGCCACGGAGTACCGTAACCCCAAGGGCTTCAACTTCGTCTAAGAGCCCCTTCAGCAGAACTTCTTTATTGAAGACAAATCCCCACAGCTTGTTCCGTGCTGTGTAAACACAGGTTCCGTTTGGCGAAAGATTTCGCCAGTCATAGCATGCGCGCAGGAGGCCGCTGTATTCGATAGAAAAGTTGATATCCGGGAACACCAGTCTTGACTTTTTCCCCGACTCCATCTCGACACGCACCGGCTTGATATACGTCTGGCCACCGCCGATGTGTTCGAGATAGAAGATCTGGGCACAGGTCCTCGTTATCTTCGGGATGTCATTCTTTGCCTCAACCAGTACAACGCTCAATCCCTTTTCAGCAGCTACCTTGGCGGCAGTGAGGCCTGCCGGCCCGCCTCCGACAATAACAATATCAACTTTCTTCATCATAGAGACCTCGTGTAAATGAGCAGTTCATAGTTCTTGTTGTGCTTGAAGACTGTTCTTATAATCGATGAGGAGCTTTTTAAACTCAGGATTGGATTTGTAAGAACGGGAGAGGAGGTCAACCAGGGTGGTCATTTTAGCCCCGTTGCCTTTCAGGATAAACCTCCTGTCCGTGGGTGAAGGCTCGGCTAATTCCCGCCAAACGGTCATGAAGTCAATGCTGCCATCGATAATATCGCAGAGCCGTTTTTTTGTCATTTGAATTATTGATTCAGCATCCGGAGTATCGCCTTCAGCAAGTGACACCTTGCCGTCCTTGAAGGTGATGGTAATGGCGCCGTCTTCGAAGCGAATGACAGTGCGCTCATCCCAGTCCGCCGGTATCAAGGGCGGCATGGACTCAACCCCTCTGGCAATAAGCTCGCAGATCATTCTGAGGTCTCATAAAACAAGGTTCCTCGTTGCTCAACAATCCGCCTGAGGCGGAACAATTCTGCTACACTGCAAATTCGGAACTCTCCGCCTGCGGCGGATCAGACAGCCGAATTTGCGACCGTTTCGCTTGATGCGAATTGTTACCGAAATCCGCCTGCGGCGGATCAATTCGCACTCGGAACCCCGTTTTGTACTTTTTCAGAGGTCTCATTCTGTTCCCTCTCTCATCGCTATCTCTTTTCAAAAGCTGCAGAGCAGGAGAATATCAATAATCTCCTTTCCCACCATCTGCAGCAGCGACTTTGCACCTTCATCATTATCCCGAAAGATCTTTCGTATCCGGGCTTTGCGTGCCTTGACATGCTCTTTGTGGGTGTCATCCGTTATGGGTTCGGCCTTTTTGCAAAGATCAATCCAGAGTTCAAGATAGTTTTGCATAAATTCAAGGGATGTCTGGATATTCTTCTCATCCTGCTTGGGGATATGGCCTGAAAGGTAATACGGGCTGAACAGCATCCTGCTCCAGGCAAAACGGTTAGGAGCCATTCCGGGAAGTTCTTTATATTTTGTCCAGTATTGATCGAGGGGGTCCAGGTATTTTACGCGATAGTCCTCTCTCATCACCAGATCCACGAGAGGTATGTAATCCACCACCACCGATATGACACTTTCCGTTTCACTCCATTCAAGGACGAGCATGGGCAATTCGTAGTCATCGTTGGGTATGGCTATGACGGCACTCGTGAGAATCCTCTCCATGAGGATGCAGTTGCAGATCGTGATCTTTTCGCACTTGTCCGTTTGATATGTCTTAAAATATCCCTTTAAAAAGGGTCTTTCTATCCCGTCACGTAAGAGCTTTATCGATTTCCCCTCGATCGTATCAATGGGCTGCAGTTCCAGTGTATCCAACTCTTTGCAGAACGTTTCGAGAATGGGCTGAAAACCCCGCTCGGTAAAGGTTGGAAGAGTTTCAGATTTGAAAAAAATCTGTTCCCCATGATCCACCATATTTCCTCCTTAGAAGATCAATTTAACAGCTTCCCATGCCAGTTCCTTACCCAAAGTCATCACCAGAGGGGGTCCTCCCGGATCTTTCCGCCGGAATTCATCCCGGATCTTTGCCTTTCTCTTATTCACGTACTCCTTGTGTGCCGGATCTTTCATTGGTTCTGCCTTTGCCACGATCTCTTCCAGCCAATACTTGAGATAGGCTACAAAGCAGTCTGAAGCCCGTTTTACCACTGCCCGGTCCGATCCTGCTTCTGGCCTCCCGGATATCACATAGGGACTTGAGATGGCCCTGAACCAATGCATCGGGTTGGGAGTGGGGTCTAAAAGATCGAGGTACTGTTTGTAGAGCGGTTCAAAACCGTCGAGGTACTTTTCCCGGTACCAGTCATTGATGACGATATCTGTTAAGGGTACAAGGTCTGCACCGATGTAAACGTGTTTCTCACTCTCTGCCATATCCATGGGCATGGCTGGGAAGTCGTAGTTGTCCCTTGGCCAACCGCTGAACATGGTGACCACGATGGATTTCATAATGACGGTCCAGCCCAGACAGAGCTTCTCAATCTTTTCGCTCTGGAAGTAGTTCATCACCATGGAAGAGTCCATATCCTTCATCTTCTCTTTGACCTTCTCACGGTTCTCAGCAATGTTGATTCCCTCAAATTCCTCCAGAGGTTCAAAGTCGCAGTCCCGGAGGATTTTCCAACACGCCTCGGGAAGCTGAA